>Ga0268298_10002870_pt1 | contig 18274 bp, 19 predicted proteins | sample WWTPWeurt_MetaG_FD_194462 | JGI IMG/M metagenome (GOLD analysis project Ga0268298, IMG submission 194462) | Activated sludge microbial communities from WWTP in Nijmegen, Gelderland, Netherland - WWTP Weurt | ecosystem: Engineered > WWTP > Aerobic digester > Activated sludge | place...
CCACGGAAATCATGACGCTTATTGGGGGGGATAATGCCTTCTTCTTCGACTACAACAGGAGCTTCGACGGTTTCGCTGACGACAACACTAGTTTCTGAGACATCAGTAGCTACGTCTGCAGAATATTTTGCACGGATTTCTTCAAGAGCGGTTTCATTAATGCCGTTAATAGCAGTTAGTTCACCATCGGCCATGTTCTTGAGTTGTTCTGGCTTGACGCGAGCTTCGCGAAGGGCCATGGCGGTATGGTCGGAGAGATCTGTGTAGAGCTCCTCCCATTTGGTCATGGACTTTTGCTTCTTTGGCGCAACTGTCGTGGTTTCTTTTCTTTTACCCATATATACCTCCTTAAGCCCTTCGACTATGCTCAGGGTCAAGTAAACGGTTAATAATTATTTATACTTCTACTTCAACGCCCATGCTCTTGGCGGTACCGGCGACGGTTTTCATCGCGGCTTCGAGAGTGGCTGCAGAGAGATCGGGCATTTTTTCTTTAGCAATTTTTTCGAGCTGAGCTTTTGATAGTTTGCCAACTTTGGTTTTGTTGGGGACGCCTGAGCCACTCTTAAGCTTTAGTTCCTGTTTAATCATCTCGGAGACTGGGGGGAGTTTGATGACAAAGGTAAAGGTACGATCTTCGTAGATCGTAATCTCAGCGGGAACTTTTTGACCTTTTTTGTCTGCAGTTGCCTTATTGTATTGGTTAACAAACTCCATGATGTTGACACCATGTTGACCGAGCGCGGGACCAATAGGAGGGGCGGGGTTAGCCGCGCCACCCATAGGGAAGACTTTGATGATTGTTTTAATTTTTTTTGCCATATTTGTTAGTTCCTAGTACTAATTACCTAGTACCTAGAAGCGTGGTACCGGGCGTAATTATAACCTATCTTTAGATTTTTGACACCTGAGCAAAATCTAGTTCCACTGGGGTCTCGCGACCAAAGATGGAAACGAGGACGCTGAGCTTACCCTTGGTTTCGTCGATGTGGTCGACGGTACCCAAGAAGTCAGCAAATGGTCCCTCGACGATCTTGACGGCTTCGCCAGCGGAGAAGGTGCTCTTGAATTTGGGAGCTTTGACCTCCATAAACTTCATGATGGTCTCGACTTCGCGTTCTGGAATAGGAGTAGGACGCTTCCCGACGCTACCAATGAAGGCGGTGACACCTGGAGTAGTGCGGACAGCGAGCCAGGAGAGGTCATCGACAATCATTTTGATCAACATGTAACCAGGGAGAATCTTTTCTTTAATGGTTTTTTTCTGGCCTTTTTTGACCTGAATTTTGTCTTGGGCGGGGACGACAGCCTGGAAGATTTTGCCTTCGACATGCATGCTAGCGATACGGACTTTGAGCTGTTCGGCAACTTTGAGTTCGTGGCCACTGTACGTGTGGACAACGTACCATTTGGCCATCTTCTCTAGGCCTTCGTTTTCTTCGTAAACGACGTGGTATGGATTAGGTTCCTTGACCTCTGAGAGGATGTCGCCTGTTTTAGCTTCCTCTACTTTTTCTTCAATTTGATCGACTTTTACTTGAGTGTCATCTGACATGATGAATTCTCCTTATACTTTAAAACTAATATCTTGGGGGAACTTGTCAAGTATAGCAGGTATGGATTGATTCCGCAATAATTATTAGGCTCGATATACTTCACGCAAAAAAACGGTCTGTCTGAGTCTGGTGACTCAGCGACCTCGAGCTCGGCCTACCCGGCCTGTGCTAAATTTTTTGACTGTGAAATATATCTGCGCCTAGATTATTGCTTTAATTATTTTAGGAACATACCCAGAAGATAGGTGAGGCCATAATCGAGACCACCGATGTAGAGTCCAACGAGGAGGGAACCACCGAGGACAATACCAGTCAAAAACTGGGTTTCCTCACGAGTTGGCCAGGTAATGTGGACTAGTTCGGCTTTGACTTCTTTTAAATATGTTAGGAGATTCATATTTGCTATTGTAGCAGGAGAGTGTGATAGACTACAAATTATGAGCGATGTCATATTGGCTAATCTAAAAAATAGACTTGAACAGTCTATTGAAGTTGTAAAAAAAGATCTTAGTAGCGTAAGGACTGGGCGTGCTAAGCCATCAATAGTCGAAGAAGTTAAAGTTGAAGCATATGGCACTTATATGAGCCTGCGCGAACTCGCGACTATTAGCGCGCCTGACCCATCACTTATCACTATTTCACCTTGGGACAAATCACTAGTTGGGGCAGTGGCAGCTGGCGTAAACAAGGCTGGACTTAACCTCAATGCAGTAGTTGATGGGGACGTGATTAAGATTGCAATACCTGCACTAACCCAGGAGCGTCGAGAGGAACTGGTAAAACTGGTACATCAGAAGATAGAGAGTGGAAAAGTGATGATTAGGCAGATCAGAACCGAGATAAAGGAAGAGATAGAAGCACAAAAAGGGGAATCCGGGATCTCGGAAGACAGTATTAAGTCATGGCTCGAATCAATGCAAAAGAGTGTAGACGCCACAATTGTGAAAGTCGAAGAGGTGGGACGAGATAAAGAAAAAGAATTAATGACACTCTAAGTTATAAAGTAACAAGTTGAAAGTAAAAAGTTGGAGGATAAATATGGCATTTCAAAAAGTTCGTAAAGCAGTTATTCCAGCCGCAGGCTTTGGTACAAGGTTTTTGCCACAAACCAAGGCAATGCCAAAGGAGATGCTGCCTATCGTTGATAAGCCTGTTATTCAATATATAGTTGAAGAACTAGTAGATGCTGGGATTGAAGACATAATCATCGTAACCGGATATCACAAGAGAACGATTGAAGACCACTTTGACAACCCCTCAACAGATTTGATTGAAAATCTAAAAATGGGTGGGGAGAAGAAGAAGCCGCTACTTGATTCAGTAATGAAGATCTCGACGATGGCCAACTTTGCTTATGTTCGCCAAAAAGGACCATATGGTAACGGTACTCCACTCATGAATGTGCGCCACCTAATAGGGGATGAACCCTTTATTTACACCTGGAGTGATGATTTTATTGCGGCAGACCCATCCCGCTTTAAGCAGCTACTCGCAGCTTACGAGAAATATGGTTATTCCTGCATGGCTAGTGTGCGCGCCAAAACTGATGCAGACTACGACCGTTATGGTTTTGCGGCAGGTAATGAGATAGAGCCAGGAGTGATTGACTGTACGACGATTATAGAGAAACCAGGTAAGGCCAACGCACCAAGTGATTTGGCTAACGTTTCTGGCTTCTTGTTTACCCCAGATATCTTTGAATACCTAGATACAGTGCTCGCTAACCTTAAACCTGGAGATGAGTTTTATTATAATGATGCGCTTAAGCTCATGCTTAAGGATGGTAAACATGTCCTCGCCACTGAGATAAAAAATGGTAAGTACTACGACACTGGCAACAAGTTAGAGTATATGAAAACCCAGATCGAGTTTGCTCTCAAGGACCCATCGATGAATGGAGACCTAAAGGAGTTTATTAAGGGATTGCAGATCTAACTTAGGGTCTAGACCACTCACCAAAGCCGTAGTCACCAGGGAAGAGGGTGATTTCATCTTCGCGAGCATTATTTTGCATGATTTCAATTAGCTTGTCAGCGACCCACTCGGGGGTGAAGTAGGCTTTGCCATTTAAGCTTTCTTCGACTTTTTTTTCTAGTGACAGGGGACCGAAGGGTGTCAACGTAGAGCCAAGGGTTATGAGGCAATAAGAGGGATGGGTCCCTTTAGATTCTTCTGCTAGAGAGAGCATAAGGCCACGGAGAGCAAATTTGGTGGCACAGTAGAGGCTGCGACCACGCATGGGGATGGTGCCTGCGCCAGAACCGATAGTTAATACTAGGGAATCGGTAGATTTTTCTAAGATTGGAGATAGTGCTTGGGTAAGGAAAAATGGAGCCTCAACGTTTAAGGAGAAGGAGAGATCCCAATCAGATTGAGTGATGTCTGATAGTGGTTTGTAAATGCCAATACCTGCGCTATGAATTAGGATGTCTATTGTTTTATGATCTTGAATTACTTGGTTAACTAACTCTTGGCGGGAAATTGGATCGGTCAGATCTGCGTGATAAGTCGCTGCTTTACTTTGGTCCCGGCCGACTGTTATTACATTTGCGCCTAGATCTTTGAGTTTTTGAGATAGAGCGGAGCCAATCCCGCCTGTTGCACCTGTTATGAGAATAGTTTTAGCTTTTAAATTCATTTGAGCCAACGTCGGGGATCGGACCCGAGACCTCGTTCTTACCAAGAACGCGCTCTACCAACTGAGCTACGTCGGCTTTACTTCATGACTATTCATTAGGGCAGGATAGACCCTTCGGGTGTTAGGCTTAACCTCATTTTATTCGGTTTTGCCGTCAGGATCCTCACCTACGGTTCTCATGAAACTTGCATAACAATATATTTTGGTAACCATGTTGCCAAAATATATTGTGCTGAGGATAGGATTCGAACCTATGTAGCCGTGAAGCAGCAGATTTACAGTCTGCCCTCGTTGACCGCTTGAGTACCTCAGCATTCCAGATTACTGCTTATGTATTATCTCTGAGATTGGGGAGTTTTGCAATAAAATGCCCCGCGACAAAGGGGGTTGCGATGAAGCTTTCCCCGGAGTTGAATCCAAGGTGGGTGAGTTGATCTTTGCTCCAATGGAGTAAAGATACGCACTCTCCCGTAAAGCGACATTTTGTCGAGGAAAAAATTCCTCGCAGTCCCTAATTGCAGTCGCAGGGCAAGTTCATCGTAGCTATAATAAGGGTATGAGTCAAGTAGAAAATCTAGGTGGATGGCAAGAAGAGCTTGTGACGGTCTCACAACAAGGTAGAGTTGGGTTTAAGGCTAGCGTAGAAGAGCAAGCACGGTGGTCTACCAGAGTCAGGGTGAGAATTATTTGGGTTGTGGCGATACTAATGTTTGGGATCGCTTTGGCGCGTGTTACATATCTACATGTTTTTGAAGCTAACCAGCAGTTATTATTGTCTGAGACAAATCACATCGAGCAAGTACGAATAACTGCGAAACGCGGCAGTGTATCGGATAGACGTGGGGTAGTTATAGCCGAGAGTATACTTCCGGAAAATGTTAAAGAAGCGAGTCCTGGTGCATGGAAGAGGGAATACCTACTAGGTATTGCTGGAGCTCCCATAATGGGATACTTATCAGAGGTAAGCCCGCAGGAATTGGGTTGTAGAGAGGGATTGTGTTATAGCCAAGGAATGTTGATTGGACGGGCTGGGGTGGAATCGGCATATGAGCGCATTTTAAGAGGAAATGATGGTGGACTAATCCAGGAAGTGGATGCAACGGGTACGGTGCTTAGGGAGCGGGGAAGTAATGAGAGTGAGGAAGGTAAGTCTGTAAAGCTAACAATCGACTCAAGACTACAAGAGATTGCCTACAGAGTGATGGATAGCAATAGAGTAAAAGACCATAAAATTAGGGGTGCGGTAGTTGCTATGAATATGCAGGGGGAGATTTTGGCGCTTGTCTCGTATCCCTCTTATGACCCAGTGGATATTACAAAATACTTAAGTGATAGTTCGGAAAATTATTTTTTAAACAGAGCGACAAATGGACTATACCCACCAGGGAGTGTGTTTAAGATGGTAACAGCATATGCTGGGCTAGTGGGTGGAAAAATTACAAAAGACACAGAGATAGAGGATACCGGCGAAATACGGGTAGGAGAATATCGCTATGGTACTTGGAACTTTGATCAGGGAGGAAAAAAGGAGGGTAATCTAAGCTTGATCCGAGCATTATCTAGGAGTAACGACATATATTTTTATCGAGTTGGAGAGATGGCAGGAGTAGAGAGTCTTGTTAAGATGGCAAAGAAGTTTGGTTTGGGTAGCCCAACTGGCATTGAGATTGGGAGTGAAGCTACGGGGTTGGTGCCTGATCCCTTATGGAAAGAAAGAAAAACGGGTGAGTCATGGTTTTTGGGCAACACATACCACTTATCGATAGGACAGGGAGACCTCCTAGTTACTCCTATCCAGGTAGCCAGAATGACTGTGGCCGCTGTGACCGGTCGAGAATGTGTTGTTAGAATCAAGCTAGACTCAGACGCAAAGTGTAGTGATCTAGGAATATCGTCGGAGGATATTGAAGTCGTAAAAGAAGGCATGAAGGCGGCGTGTGCAACGGGTGGGACAGCATACCCATTCTTTAGTTTTAACCCATATGTTTTGTGCAAAACAGGGACTGCGCAGCATGCTGGGCAAGTTGGTGAAGAAGATTTACCTCATGCTTGGATTACGGTCGCATACCCTGGTGATAACCCAGAAATGATCTTAACAGTGCTGGTTGAATCAGGTGGGGAAGGATCAGCTGTGGCAGGTCCTATCGCCCGGCAGATTTTTGAAGAATGGAAAGTATTGAGCAATTGAGCCACCTCGGGGAATCGAACCCTGGACCTGCTGTTTACAAAACAGCCGCTCTAACCAACTGAGCTAAGGTGGCGTCTCAGGCTGGTAGCCTGAACGCATTTCTCATGTTGCTACGCAACTTGATGTGCAGCTTGTATATTCTACATGAAATTATGATTGTGGGGCAGTGGGAGGAGTGGTTTGGGCAGCATCTGCTGCTACACCAGCTTTGAGTGACTCGAGTTCTTTTTGAATCTCGGCGAGAGCTGCTTCATCACTACTCTGAGTGGGAACTGGTCCACCTAGTGGCTCTGGGGATGGCAGTGAGCTCGGCGCAGCTTGCTGTACTGGTGTTATAGGTGTCTGCTCAGCTGTTGGGGCTGGTGCGGACACTATTGGTAAAGGTGGTAGATCGAGTGGGGGAACACTTAGTGGTTCAGCAGACATGGAGGGTGTTGTTAACTCAGGAGCGGGAACGACTGGTTCGGGAGAGGTTTCCGCCACTGGGGTAGTTGTGGTGGGTAAAGTTGGTTCAGGAGTAGGAAGAGGTGGAAGATCAAGAGGTGGAGGAGTTAGGGGTGATGGTGTGACTGTTGGTGCGGGAGGAGTGGGCGGAGCTGAAGTTACGGGAGTATCGCTGGTAGGAGCTGCACCACCAAGCTTGGCGATAGTTTCGTCGGCGAGCTTCATTCTGCGCTCAGTCGCCTTTTGGAAAATCTCCAATTCTTTGACAATGGTCGGATAAACTTTGGGGAGATCGGGCTCACTGGTATTATTGATAATATCAATGAGGTTAATTTTGATAGGCTCACGAAGAGGTGAGTCTATCAACAAGTTGATAAGTGTTTGCTTATTAATTGTGTCGGGCATTACATTCACTTTAACGTCAGTACTACTTGTGTGTCAATAGGGGGCAGTGGTAGAATACCCACATGGCAAAAGCAAAAAAAGGTCCACGACAATTGTTTGGTTTGAAGTGTAGTGTGTGTAATAACTTTAATTACACTACCACACGTAACAAGCTAAATACCCCAGAGAAGTTGGCTCCTAGTAAGTATTGTTCGACTTGTCGCAAACACACTGCGCACAAAGAAGCAAAGAAACTAAAATAATTTTTTCTGTAATTTTTATTTGATGTAGCGATGTAGCTTGAGGATGTTGTCGGCACCACGAGCAATGGTCGGGGCGAGTTTGTGTGCGCGGGTGAGTGCTAGCTCTACCCATGGTAGTTTACCCTCTATCGGCATGGTAGTAATGGCCCTTAGTTGGGGAAGAATATTCTCAATATCAGCTCGCAGTGACACTCCCCAGCTTTCGGTGACGGCGCGAATATTTTCTTCCCACTCGCCCCAGGGACGAAGGGTGAGGAGGAAGCAGCCAGCAGCCACGGCCTCATAGGCCATGTCGCCGCTCGGTTTACTAATAAAGCCGTCGGCCCAGGGGAAAATGTGATCTAGGATGAGCTCGTTGGCGCCGATGATGTCATTATCCCGGAAAATGCGGAAAGGCGATTGGTCATCGTTCATATCGCCAATCTTAATATTATGAGTGCGGGCAAAGGTAGTAAACATGGTTTCAAAATCGTCATGTACGCCAGCGTAGGCGGCGATGTGGACCTCACTCTTTTTAATAGCAGGACCGAGGTGAACGAGGAGATCCTGGATCTCGTCTTTGTTGGTGCCTAAGCCACCGGTCGTGATCGCGAGACGGAGGGGGCGATAGCGATAGCCACGTATAGCAGTGTTTTTGTCTTTGAGTGGTATACGAGGATCGACGGGGCAGCCGGTCACATGAACACGTGACTGATCGATCTTGTGTCCGAGTATGTAGCCGAGTTCGATCACTCTGGCTTTGGTGGCTTCGTCAAATACTGCCCAGGTGAGTTTGGGGTTGTCGGCATGAGTTAAGTACTGCGGACGGACGTGTGGGTCGGTGACAACCTGTAGGACAGTTTTGCCGTTTTCGAGTAGGATATTGCCGGCTTCGTAGTGTAGGCTAATAATTGGTCGCTCGACCCGACCAGTAACATAGGTTAAGGGTTCTCTAATCGCGGCAGTGAGGGGCAATTGGTTTCTTAATCTAGTATCCATTAAGTCTTTGAGTTCTTTAAGGAGGGGAGAGCGTGCAATGAGGCGCCCCATCCTCTGTGTAAACATTATTTTGGGCCAGTCGCGGGCTGAGACATAGTTAGTGGGGTCGATCATCCAGAAGGTTTTTCTGGTACGGGTAGCGGCCACAACAAGCGCGTTGGCCATGCTGTAGTGGGCGCGGCTAAAGGTGACATCGGGAGTGTTTTCTCCTGGATCTTCACCAAATTTTTCTTTGAGCTCAGTCTTAAATGTGGCACTCACAGTGACGATTGGGATGTCGACGGTCTCGAGGAGATGACGCTCTTCGTGAGCAGTGCGCTTAAACTCTAGATCTTCGGGTATGGGTGAGTGGGCTAGTGTGGGCATATATTTACAATACCTAACAACTAGGTTTAAAGCAAGAAGTTGGGGATTGACACGAGATCTATAATTATGGGGTTATGATAAAAAGAGAAGTGCAGAAATCTTTCAACCAACCAGCATCGGGGGAACATCGATTTCCTGTTGATAGAATGGGCAGAACTAGTCATGGTGACATCATTTTTAATGATAGTGGAGTTGCAAACATGCGATATTTAGTTCCAGAGAAAATGGCGTTTGGAGGAGACAAGTATTTGTTCCCGAGCGACATACAGCTCAGGAGAAGTTTGGGAGACCATGGGCTTACGGGGTTGCCAACCTTCGTTGTTTTCCCTGAAATCGAGCTAAATGAGGAGGTGCTTGATATAGCAAAAGCATTTGGTAAAGCTCAAATAATGAAACAAAATTTACCAGATATGGATCAGCTTTACATCCGTACACGTAATCCGAAATTCACCAATTTCACTAGTAGGAGATTACCAACTTATTCTAGTAGAAGCTTAATAATTAATGGTAAGTGTATAGAACACATAGATGAGGGACGTGGCAAAAAAAGTACAATTACCTACGGTAGTCCAGCTGAATGGCAAAAAACTCTCGCCAAAGATACAGTTTTTATGATTCATGCTGAAAATGATGAATTACAGAAAAAATGCCTTCACGGAATAGTTGGAATGGTAGGAATAAACCACATTGCGATTGCCTTGGGAGACAAGAGAGTTCATGCAAGAGCTCTAGACTCGAGACTTACGCAAGTTGGCAGTAAATATAAACCTTTTTTAAGATTAACGGGTAGTGAGTTTGACAGATTAGAGTTCGATGGTGGGCATGAGGATGGCTCTGCCTACTCTAATGCAGTCGACGCAGAAAGACTCTTAAAGAAATGGGCAAGTATCAAATTAGATGTAATTCCAATGCATGCAAAAGTAATGGAGCTTTATGGGCAAGGTGCAATGATGGAATGGCGAGCATACCCAGATGGTCAAGTACACGTATTAGATGTAGATGCTGGTTTTTAAACTCCACTATCAACTTAGCATTGTGTTGGATTGTGGATTATGGAGTGATGGGTAGACCATAACCAGTTAAGTTGGTTTCATCTAAGGCGTTACCACCTCGACTGACTGCAAAAACTTGATTGGAACTATTTAGCCAAGGACCACCACTATCACCACCAGAAATGGCTAATGGATTGGCGGCAATAAAACCATCTTCTGTTCCCGTGATGGTTGCTTGGCGGCAAAAGACGGTGGTATGTGTTTCATATGATTGTACTACGCTAGGGTAGCCGCAAATTGTGAAATTTTCACCCATAGCAGGTGGTTGCGGGCTTAGTGAGATCGGGTTAGCGGCGAGTGATTCTAATTTTTCCCAGACTATGGGTAGACTTGTAATGGTGACGATAATTGAAGCATCATCTTCTATAGTTGGGGAGAGGGCTTGTTCGTCGTAGATGCTTCCGGAAAATATTTCCCCGTTTGGCATTGCCACGGTGATAGTGTCATCTGTTTCTGCAACACAGTGCTTTGCAGTTAAAATTTTAGTTTCAACGTAGTCAGTGTCAAATTGGGTTGCTTGTCTTGCTTCTGTTATCAATCCAGTGCAAGAACCGTATGAATATGCTCCTTGTTGTTCTTTTTCTGTGTTATCCAATGACCAAAAACGGACGATATGATCTAAAATATTTTCTTCGACTTGAATAGGATTCATCGCTTGGGCTGTGGCAGCTTCAACAACCTGAGTCATGCGTGCTTCTTCAACTATATTTTCTCTGATATTTTGACCTAAGTTGAATGCAAGGGTGGCAGAACCAAATAAGACAATTGTTCCAATTAGACCAATGATTAGCAAGTTTGGATTCTTTTTCGGAATTGCCTCTTTGTGGTTGCGATGCCGTCTGCGTTTTTCCATTTGGTTATTATAGGACAACTTACTTAATATTGAAATAGACTAAGACTTTTTCAATAGTGTGGAGATGGGAGCATTTAATTAAGATAGCAGGGGTACTAGGATTTGAACCTAGATGAAAGCTTTTGGAGAGCTTCATGCTACCGTTGCATCATACCCCTATATATGTCTCAGACTGAGTGCATTATATAGTGCTTCTAGTTGGTGGGCAATCAAGCTGTCGAAATAATAAATAGTTATACATCCTTTATAGTTCTCCTTACATAGATGGTTCGATAATTAGATGCAAGAATTCTTCACGATTTTGAATATCTTGTCTTAGTATTATTATCTCGTATAATTTGTCCTCATGCAGAGAAATCGTAGTGGTGAACTGCTAGCTGGAGCGATGTTTGTACTCGCTTTGAGAGAGGGGTGGTCGCAGATACCAGAGGAAACTCGTCAGCTTGTTTGTTCCATGATAGTGTGTATCGGTCCAATAGGTGCGGGTATATTTTTTGCGATAGTTAGTAATGCCAAATGGATGCGGAGCAAGTGAGTGTTATAGAAGTAAGTTGCTAACAAAGCTAATTGCAGGGGAGATAAGTGCAGAAATGGGAGAGGTACCGCCGGCGATTGGGAGCAGTAGCATGATGAGGATTAAGGTTCCATATTGATGCATCGCACGGCTATATTCGAGAGCGAGCTCAGTGGGTAAGATGCCATGAAGGATTTTCTCGCCATCAAGGGGGAAGACAGGAACGAGGTTGAAAATAGCTAGGGAGATATTCATCATAATCATGAGAGGGATAATGCTAGCAATTAGATTGTCGGCACCTAGAAAGTTGGCGAGAATTGAGAGGATGATCGCGAGGATAATGTTGCTAGCAGGTCCGGCTAGGGCGATGAGGGCAGTATCTCTTTTGGGATTCCTGAGGTTGTACGGATCAAACTCGACTGGTCTACCCCAACCAAATCCCACCACAAGGATTAGGATCGTACCAAGTGGATCGAGGTGGGCTCTCGGGTCTAGAGTGACACGACCATTCGCACGGGGGGTAGGGTCCCCGAGGGTATCGGCTACCTTGGCGTGAGCGTATTCATGGATAGTTAAAGCAACTACCAGGCTAATGGCCCAGAAAAGGAAAACAAAGGGGTTGGTAAAGAGGGTGGATAACATGGGGATAGTATAACCTAAAACCTTGACATCTGGATAATCTGTGATATATTATGGGACATATGAAAAAACTCATGGCTTTAGCCTTGTTCGCATTTTTATTTGCCTCTAGTGCCAGTGCACATGAGGGGATGATAGATCTCACAAGTAATAATGTATCCTGTAAAGGAATATCTCTATACCAATCTGGGTACTACCGTGTATTTGGTCGCTGTGATGGTTTGGTTTACCCATTTGAAACTACCTATAATAAGTATGTCTTATGGGGCAAAACTACGGCACGTGGTGAAATGATCCGCGTGGGTGAGGTGGATAAAGGTTACTTCTCTGGCAACATAGCTAGTCCTTTTGATGGGATGACCATAACGGCTGAAAATGATGGATTGGTGCGTAAGCCCAGTGATCGAGTAGTGGTGAGTGGAAAAGTAGCTGTGTTTGATTTTGATAAATCAAAAGTTACCACTACTCCCACGACAACTACTCCAACAGCTTCAACTGCTCCCACTGGTATGACAGTTCAGGATACAACTACTAAGGTTAGTACAGCTACTAGTACGGCTGGTAGTGTGATAGGACGTATACTGACCTCGCTCCTGGTTATAATCCTCGTAATCGTAGGTATTGCGATCGGTGCATCACTGATATTTAGAAATAGGGGTAGTGTAAGTCACTAATTAGCCATGGCGTGTGAAGGTTGTATCTGGAAAGGTAAAGGAGCTATTGTAATTCCAGAATATTCCAGAGAAAATGGTACATGGGATTACAGAAAAACCAATACCTCATTCCCACCATGTGAATTACAGGAGGATGTTTTTGCGGAGCTGAGGAGCATGGTGAACTTTGCCGGTAGGGTGCTTACTTTGACTGGTCATGATAATAGAAGGAATGATGTACAGGTCATTCATCGATATGGAACAGACGGAATTTTAATCCAACATGGTACATGTGTTGGGCGTAGCGTAACTGAATAATTCATGGTAGAATCTATTTTCTATGGCAAACATGTGTGATCTTTGTGGTAAAAAGCGTGATGTAGGACACAACGTCTCTCATGCAAAAAATCGTACCCAGCGCGTACGCAAACCAAACCTCCATACCCATCGTATGCAGCTAGGGGAAGCACGGCTACGCTTACGCCTCTGCACCAAGTGTCTGCGCAGTGTTAAGGGTAGGGTAACCAAAGTAGCTGCTGCTTAGTATATACTTGAGGGTATGCAAACTGCCCTAACAACTCACCTAGTAACTATCCCCCGTGAAACAGAAGTGACACCGGAGTCGGCGGCCACGTTCCTTTCGACCTTCCCTCGCATCCTGCACAAATCGCTCTTTGACATCTGGATCAAGGGGGAGCCTAAGCCTGTTGTGGCTCTGGAAATAGGGGTGTGGGAGCAGAAAATACGCTTCTTGGTAACATGTTCGACTTATCTATCCCAGTTTGTAACTGCCCAGATCCAGTCCACGTATCCACTAGCAACTATAACCCCCATGACTGACCCACTGCCAAATCTGGTTGGTGGCCTATCTGTTGGTGAGCTTAAGCTGTCCCTAGCTTCTTTTTATCCCTTAAAAACCTGGAGTGATTTTCGTGATACTGATCCCATTAACTCCTACCTATCCGTATTATCAAAGGCAGAACCAGGAGAAGTAATCTGGTTATCCTGGGTGCTGTCAGCGGCGCCTGAGGGGTGGCAGAGTGAAGGGAGAAGTGCGCTGGACCATGGGCGGAGCATGGGAGTGACCCAGAATAGCCAGGGATACTCTGAAAGACGGGGAACACTACCTAACGCTCGTGGGATTGAGGATAAGATAGGGTATGAGGGGTTTGGGGTGAGTTTTCGGGTTGGGACTAACCGGAGCGGTAGGTTAAAGGAACTTGCGAGTGTCTATGGCGTATTCTCTAGACCAGACGGCAATAGTTGGTCACTCTCGACTCCACTATTTGGGATGGAGGGAGCTCGGCGTGCGTTGGTTACCAGAAAACCCACTGGCAAGAGAGTGGTGTCGGTCCCAGAGATGGCGACGCTTTGGCACCTGCCAAGTGAAAAAGTAAAGATACCCATGATTGTTTGGGGAGCCCGCGTATTTTCTGAGCCGCCAGAAAACCTGCCAGTAGCAGAGGGGGCTAGTGAGGAGGAGAAGGCACGAATTAACTTCTTTGCTAGAACAGTCTATAAAAACCGTGATTTAATCTTTGGAATTAAGGAATCAGATCGAAGGCGTCACATCTGGAGTATTGGTAAGACTGGGACGGGCAAGAGTACCCTCATTGCCAACATGGCGATTGATGACATTAAAAAGGGGCGCGGAATTGCAATAATCGACCCGCACGGGGACTTGTCTGAGACCATCCTCGATTATATTCCAGCTTCCCGGATTAATGACGTAATTTACTTCAATCCAATAGATCGTGATAGGCCAGTGAGACTAAATATCCTCGAGGTAAAAGATAATGCACAGCGCGAACTAATAGTCTCAGGAATTGTTGCGATCTTTAACAAACTGTATGGTCACTCATGGGGACCTCGCCTTGAATATATATTGCGTAATACACTGCTTGCATTGTCGGAGACTCCGGGAGCAACACTAGTGGACATCCCTCGAATCCTCACTGAGCGGGAATATCGCGCCCAAGTAGTGTCTAACCTAAAAGACCCAGTGATTAAGCGCTATTTTGAGAATGAGTTTGAGAAAATGCCAGACAAAATGATGCAGGAATCGATCTCACCGATTTTAAATAAGGTCGGCCAATTTATTAGTTCTCCCCTAATCCGGGCGATTATTGAGAGGCCCCAGAGTTCGATAGACATCGAAGAAGTGATGAATGACGGTAAGATCCTGATCGCCAACTTGTCGCAGGGCAAACTAGGAGAAGATAATGCAGCACTGATTGGGGCAATGTTGATTACTAAGTTTCAGTTGGCAGCGATGAACAGGGTAGACCAGGTGGAATCAGAGAGGCGTGATTTCTACCTATACGTCGATGAGTTTCAGAACTTTGCTACCACCTCGTTCATTAAGATTTTGTCTGAAGCTAGAAAATATAAGCTTAATTTGATGATGGCTAACCAGTATATGGCCCAAATCCCGATCGAGGTGCAAAAGGCGATTCTAGGGAATGCGGGCTCGATTGCAGCATTCACCATGGGGGCGGATGATGCACGGATTATTATGAAAGAGTTTGGGGATGTCTTTACGGATAAAGACCTAGTTAATCTGGAAAACTTCCAGATAGCGCTGCGGCTAATGGTGGATTCGATGAGTGGTCGGGCGTTTGTGGCACGGACGCTGCCACTGCCAGCTAGCAAAAACCAGAATAGGGATAAAGTGATCAGGGTCTCTAGGGAGCGGTGGGGAAGAGGGTAAGATATGGGGATGCTCGAAAAGTTAACAAGATTAAAGCAATCACTAGGTAAACAGTCTAGCTTTGTAACAGAAGCTGACTTGGATAAAAGGGCACGTGAGCGAGAAGTTGGAGCGACTATAGTTGCAGAAAGAGAAGAGGAAAAAAGGAGAATACAATTGCAGGAGGAAGCAGCTAGGGTAAGAAGTCAGAAAAAACAGGCGTTGATTGATAGTTTGTTTGGGGGATCGGCCGAAAGGCAAGATCCTAATGCAGGCCTCGCGAGTTTTGTGCAACGGATTGTTGGGGGTGGGGCGAGTGGTAATGACGCGCGCAAAATGGTTATTGAGGTAAAAGCTGAGGAAGTAGATCCAGTTTCAGATAGGTATGCTCAAGAAAGACCACCATCTACGAGGCTTAGATTTTTTTCTAAACCAAAACCTATGGTGGCAACAATGGATGCATTAAATAAACCAGCGAACAAGGAGATTAAGGATAAACTGCCAAGGAAGAAGTAGCTTTTGTATATATTTAATGTGTAGACAAATCGAACTTAATGTCCTATAATAACTATTATTAATTAATAATTGAGTTGTACCATGAAAATTCATATTGTTGAAGGTTATCCAGTTACTTGGTCTGTTGAGACGAATAAGCGATTGAGTGCATCTGAAAGAATTGGTAGTTATAGTTGTTTTTTAAAACTTATTGATAAGGATGCAGAGAAGGTAGTCCCAGAGCTACTAAGTGATTCTGATGTCTTAGTAAGAATAATTAGTGAATTGGGCTATGGATTATTGGTAGCTAAAATGTGTTTAGATAGCGATGCTATGGCTAGTAATATGGTGTGTAGGGACGTGCCAGGTTTGGGGTCATTCACAATTGGAGAGCAACCGGTGGTAGCGAGGGACTTTTTATATCAACTAGCTAAGCATGGTTAAGATAGTTTTCCTAGAATTGACGTAAGTCAATTTGCTTGGGTTTCCCAGACTCTAAGGAGAATGCTAATTTTTAAATACTCTGATCGAGATAAAGGAAGATAAGAACACCTTCTTTTTGGTTGTAGTCGTGATTACGTTTGTGGATGATTTATTCCGAGGAGTTGGGCTAGTGCTGCAATTTTAGACTGGAACTCTGGGTTGGGGCATTCTGGGTACGTTGCGCATAGACGATGGTAAAGTGAAGTCAGGTTGGATCTCCAGGTTTGATAGGCGGGATCCTTTTCGTCTATATGATGTGTTAGATCGGCTTCAGTATAACTAGCTTGAGAGCCAAGATAACCAATACCATTGCAACTACTAGTACCTTCACAGCTTGGGCAGAGTGTCATAGATAGTATTTGGTAAAGTCGGTGTAGAGGATGGGGCGGGGTTTACCGGGAACTTGGATCTGGTATTTGCTTAGATTTTGGCCTTCGGGAAGTACAATTGAGACGGGAATGATGCCTTTTTTGGTTAATGCGTTAGTCCAAACCTTTTCATAAGTATCGAGTGCGCGGATGAGGTTGGGGAGGATGTTGCTGATGCGGTCGGGGTGGTGGGCGAGACGGAGTTTGACTAGAGGATTACTTGTTTCGTCTTTGGCAATAGGCTTGTTATTAATCAATTTTTGGAGAACATCCCACTCAATAAAACCTGACTCTCGGGTTAGTTTGCGGGTGAAGATTAGCTCAGAAGAGCGCATTACTGGAATATCCGCAGTCAGTGAGGGGTTGTTAGGATCATCTAGATATTTGAAAAATAACTGTGTGCCAATGGTGAAGAGGCGAGTGAGGAGTGTGGTGGTAGTATCTGTGAGGAGGATATTTTCTTTTTGCTGGGCGACTAGCTCGCCATTATCGATGCCTATGCCAATCGGGAAAAGTGAAATTCCGGTTACCGAATCACCCATGGCGATAGCGTAGGGACCGGGGGCGACGTTGCGGTATTGGGGGAGGAGAGAGGGGTGAAGATTGTAGAGCTTATTGTTAAATAGCCTGATAAGGTTGGGAGAGAAAAGGTGAGGAAAAGAGGCGGATAAACCGACTGGATTATTATCAGAAATATAATTGATCAATTCTTCATTATTAGCTTGATAATATAATATCTTTATATTTTGCTCTTTTGCCAAATTTTCGACTTCGTTTGGAGTTACTACTCCTTTGCGACCTATGGGAACATCTGCATCGTTATGCGAAGCATTGCGGGCAGGTTTTGGTGGATCGGTTACGACGAGGTTTGGAGCGTGATTTTGTTTGATTAACTCGCTGAGTACCACAGCACTATAGCGATCGGAGCCAAAAAATACTAGAGAAGATATCATGAGATTATTATAGCCTAGAATTTAGTTGATTTAAGATTGACTCAAAATTAAAAATATCAATCTTCGACAATTTTGTGATTTTTTGTGTGGCGAGGTGGTCGAGGCAAGTAGTATTCATGAGAAGGTTGAGGGGGTATAAGTGATCTTGTTTGTGGTTTATCTGGTATTGTTTTTTGCGCACTTAGATTAATTGGGATTGGACTTAAATTTTCTTTGGGTCTGCGCCTTTTGGCAATTTTAGATTTAATAGATAAATAGGTCAGATTAGCTAGTGTTGTCATAACTGCGATCCCTATGACTCCCATGCCAATATCACCGATTATTGGATTGTCTTCTATTGTGGCTTTCATTCTCAGGGTAGTCATATCTGGGGTACGCTGGGTGTATTGGGCACTACCAACTGCGCTAACCAAATCGGTGACATTATATTCAGGAGCATCGGTAAAAAGACCATCTTCACGAAAAGAAAAATTTCCGTTATCTTCGAGATATACTGTGACTTCCCCATTTTCAACATTTATCCCAGGAAGTAAACCACGATCTAATCTTTTGATGCAGGCCTTTTGGTCTTTAGGATCTGATGTTATGTTTTGACACACTTGTTTGGTGTCTATTTTAGTATTTTTGCCGGTACTGAAAGTGATCTTTGGCCCATTATTATCTAGACCCATTCGGCAGCTTAGCTCAGGCTCATCCATGTAACTAACCCAGGAGGGGAGGTTGTGAGGAAAAGTTTGACATAAATCATCGCTAGGTTG
>Ga0268298_10002871_pt1 | contig 18273 bp, 18 predicted proteins | sample WWTPWeurt_MetaG_FD_194462 | JGI IMG/M metagenome (GOLD analysis project Ga0268298, IMG submission 194462) | Activated sludge microbial communities from WWTP in Nijmegen, Gelderland, Netherland - WWTP Weurt | ecosystem: Engineered > WWTP > Aerobic digester > Activated sludge | place...
CGCCCCCCTTCACCACCTGATCCGGCGCCGGGTTGTACACGTATTCGCCGTTGGGCTCTTGTAGGGCCACCACCAAGAGGTTCGCCTGTTCGCGGATGGGAATCGTGCGCAGCGTCTTGCCGGTCCACTTGGACGACTCGGGCATCTCCACGACCTCGAAGTTCAGCTCTTTGGTCACGCGCAAGTGATCGAGGAAGGCGGTGAGCTCGGGTCGCACGAGCTCGCTCACCAGGCGATGGGCACCCACGCGGTTCGGGCTCACCGTGGAGTCGGCCCCCGCCCGCATGAGCTTGCTCTCGTTCTCGATCTCGACGGCCTTCGAGATGATGCGCGCCTGGGGGTTCAGCGTGCGTACCGACAGCGTGATGAAGAGGTTGTCGCGGTCGTCGGCCAGCGTGGTGACGACCCCGGCGGCGCGATCGACGCCGGCGGCGACCAGCGTGTGGTCCTCCGTCGCGTCGCCCACGAGGTAGAGCAGGCGCCCGCCGAGCTCCTCGTTCAAACGCTCGAGAGCGGCCTCGTCCCGATCGATGGCGACGAAGTCCCGGCGGTTGTCGGCGAGCTCCTCGACCACGTATTTGCCCGTGCGGCCGCAACCCGCCACGACGTAGTGGTTGTCCAGCGCTTGGATCTTCTTCTGCATGCGACGTCTCCGGAACGCTCGACCGATCACGCCTTCGATCAAGAGCGCAGTCAGGGTCGACTGGAAAAACGCGATGGTGGCCAGACCGGTCATGATCAAAAGACCGGTGACGATGCGCACTCCGGGCCGAGAGTGCGCGTCGGGGAGCTCGGCGAACCCCACGGTGGAGACGGTGTATACGGCGAAATACACGGCGTCCCAGAAGTTCCAGTGGCCGCCACCGAGCCACCAGATGATGCCCGCACCCGCGACGATCACCACGTTCAAGAGCGCCATGGCCGAGAGCACGCGCTTGATGGAGGGGTCGACCAAAGGCTGCATGGATCACGCGAGCGCGGACGCCAGGGCTGGGGAGAGCTCTGGATGGTGCCACACGTAGCCCGCCTGCTTCATCTTGAGCGGCACCACGCGCTGACCGGTGAGCAGCGGGCCCGCTCCCTCACCGAAGCGCGCCCGGAGCGCCGCCGCAGGAACCCGGAGCCAGGACGGTCGCCCGAGCACCTTGCCGAGGGCGCGGGCGAGCTCCGCCTGGGGAACCGGGTTCGGGCTGACCACGTTGACGGCGCCCGAGAGCTTCGGGTCGTCGAGGGTGCGGAGCAACATGCCGACGACGTCGTCGACGTGGACCCACGAGACCACCTGCTCTCCGCTGCCGATGGGCCCGCCCGCGTAAAGGCGAAAGGGCTTCACCATCTCCTCCAGCGCACCTCCGCCGGGCCCGAAGACCACGCCCAAACGCGCGCGAACGACGCGGATCCCGAGCGCCGTCGCCCGCTCCGCCGCGGCCTCCCACTCTTTGCAGACTTCTGCCAGGAAATCGCTCCCCGCTTCCGCGCTCTCGTCGAGCGTCTCGTCCGCGGTCCGGGCACCGTAGTAGCCGACCGCCGAGGCGCAGACGAAGACGGAAGGCCGTTCGCTGCGCCCTTCGAACACGCGAACCAGGTGCTCGGTGGTGGCGACGCGGCTCTCTCGGATGCGTTGCTTCGCGCTCTGGGTCCAGCGCACGCCGACGGCGCGTTCCCCCGCGAGGTGCACCACGGCGTCGACGTGGCCGAGATCGGTCTCGAGCGCGGTGTCGAGGACCACCCGCACGGAAGGCGAAAAGCGCGAGCGCTGAGCCGCATCGCGAACCTGGGCGATGGCATCGTCGCCGCGCTCCACCAGCGCCCGAACGAGGCAGCCACCAATGAACCCGGTGGCACCCGTGACGAGGACGCGCAAGGCGGGCATCGCTGTCCGACTTTCTACTTCGTTTTGCTGCGAGATTTTAGCCTTGCTGGACGTGGCACCAAATAAAGTCTACGAAAACGCCCATGACCAAGGCTTCGCTGCTTGGTGTCGTGGCGCTTGCCGCCTTCGCCAGCGTCGGCTGCGCGGGCAAACCGGCACCGCCCTTCGACACGCTCAAGACCGCCAACCTCACCGCGTTTCGGCTCCAGAACTACGAGCCGCCTCCCACCGCCGCCGCAGGCCCGGCTCAGGCCGGCCCACTGGGGTTGCCCCCCGAGATTGGCGCCTGGGTCCAGCAAGGCGCGCAGGGTCTACAAGCTCTGATCCCGCCCGGTCTGTTGCCGCCGGGAATGTTGAACCCCCAGGGCGGAGTGGCTCCGGCCCCCACCGTGCAGGACACGACGCCGCGCTTCCACGGCTTCCGCATCTTGGGTCAGACGCAGGTCATCGACGAGGATCTGAAGAACGAGCTCGCCAAGATCTTGGGCAACGACAGCAACTTCGACAACAACCACCCCTCGTGCCTCTACGCCGAGATGGGCCTCGCGTTCTCGTCGGGAGGGCCGTCGAACGACCTCTTGATCTCGTTCTCCTGCAATCAGGTCGCCGCCAAGACGTTCGCGTGGCCGCACCCCGCCACCGGCATGAAACCCAAGACCGTTCAGAAGCTGGCTGACGTCGTTCAGAAGCTCTGGCCACCGGGTACGTGAGCGGCGTGGCCGACTCGCTCGGGATGCGCGGGCTTGGGGCGCGCGACCAACTGGTGTTGGCTGCGCTGCTCCGCCTGCTCGTCCGACTCGACGGGAAGTTCTCGGACGCCGAACAAGACGCGCTCGAAGAGATCGCGATGGACTTCGGTGAGAAGAGCTTCTGGCAATTGATGGACGAAGCCGGCCGCACGCTTCCGGACGAACAGAACATCCGGGTGAGTGCCGCCGGCGTCACCGATACCGGCGCGCGCCGGCTGATCTTCGACGTGATTCTGCGGGTCGCCCAGAGCGACACGATCCAGGTGCGCGAGCAAGGCCTGCTCGACTGGCTGCGAAGCACTTGGCAGCTCGACGGCTGAGCCGGCGGGCGGCTCAGCCACCGAAACGCACGAGCACGCGACCTCCAGCGTCGAGGCCGGGCGGCACCACGAAGATGCGCTCCCCGGCTTCGGCCCGCGCGCAGAGCTCGGCCAGGCGCTCCGTGTCGGCCGACGGGATCTTCTCGTCGGGCTCTCCGCTGGTGCGCCGCGCCATGGCCCGGTTCCAAGCGTCGGCGTCCTCCAAGTCGCTCTCGTAGACGAAGCTCTTGGCGCGAAACTCGTGGGTGCCGGGCACCGACGACACCACGCGGAGCGGCCCCATGCGAGTGTGCACGCGCACGGCCGGGCTCGCCCATTGGGCGACGCCGCGCAGGCGCTCGGCTCGCATCATCTTCAGGCTGAGCGCCTTCACCCAAGCGCCGGCCAAGATCTTCGGCACGAGGCTCAAGAGCGAAACGCCGATGAACGTGCGCGGCACCACCGTGGGCGCCGCGTAGTACGCGGCCGCAATCGCCACGTCGTCTGGGTGCAAGTTCAGTCGCTTGCGCGTCGGCACCTCGAGGAAGCGCCCCGGGCACACCAGGAGACCGATGGCGCCGGGCAGGAGATAGAGATCCGACAACACCCAACCCGGCAGCGTCAGATCCCCCGGAAACGCCAGGGCGTTGGCGTCGCGGTACCGCTCGACGAGCGACGGGTGCTCCTCGGCCGCGAAGAACTTCGCGGGCACGCCGGCCGGCATCAGATCGAGGTGCTCGCGATTCGCCGCCGAACCGAGCGCGGCCAACGTGACGTCCGTGTGGCGGCCGAAGAAGTCCCGCGCCTGTTCATGCATCGTCGGGCTCCTCGGCGATCCGGCTTCGAGTCGCCGCCAGCCGGTTTTCTTCGGGGATGTCCACGAGCTCGGCCATGCGCGTCGCCTTGCACACCAGGCAACGCGAGGCGCCGCCGGCCTTCTCGCAGAGCTCCTGCATGGAGAGCGCCGCGACGTTCATGCCGAGCCCCACCATCACTTGCCGCACGCGGGACGGGACCACACTGGGCGCGAGCCAGGTGCGCCCCATGGGCAGCCCGTTGGTCGCGTAGGAGCGGATCTCGTCTTCGGTCACCAGCTCGAGCCGCGCGCCACCGAAGCGGTCCGCCAGCCGATCCAGGCCGTCTCCCACCAGCACCGTCGGACACACGAGGAGCTTGTTCACGGCGGGGAGCGGCAACACGGCCATGTTGCCGTGGAAGGCGGGTTGTCGGAGCTCGAGCACCAACACCTCGCCGTCGAAGTGTTGGAGCGCGGCGTTCAGCCCCGCCTTGTCGGTGCGTCCGCCGTAGAAGAGCAACGTCGCCCCATCGAACTCCGCGACGTCGCCTTGGCCTTCCCAGATCCCGGCGCCGAGCTCGATGACCTCGAAGCCGAGGCGCTCGACCAGCGGCGCCCAGAGCTCGCGTTCGCGCACGCGGTGCGCCGCGAACATGCGCGGCAGGAGGAAACGCGGGCGACCACCCGCCTCGCGGGGTGGGAGCGGGTGCCCGGCTTCGGCGGCGTAGGGCAACCCGCTCAGCGCTTCGTCGCTCGGTGGCAAGACCACCACGGTGCCCCCTTCGCCCTCGATGGCGTCCGCGAGCCGGAGCCACTCTTTGCGCGCACGGAGGGGCTTCACCTCGGCGGCGGCTTCGCTGCGGAAGTTGGCGCGACCGCGCAGGGCCCAGGTGCGCCCGGGAGGAGACATCAAGAACAGATCGCCGTTCGACACGCGTCCGGGAGTGTCCGACGAGCGGCGACCCGGCGTAAAGATCAGGCCGTTCGCGCCTGCCAAGTTGGCCTCGGTCCGGGCGCGGTCGTAGGGTTTCGTTCGATGCAGCGAGTCGGGTTTCGGGGGCTCGTCGGGTCGGCACTTTGGCTCGCGGGCTGCGCTGCGGCGACGACCTCCGAGCCGCCCGCGGAAGAGCCCCGCGCCCCCGCCCCGACGGCCAGCGCGCCCGCGCCTTCGGGCAGCGCGCCGGCGGAAGCCCCAGCCAAGCCGCCCGACGAGTCCAAGCCGAAGCCCGAGAAAACACCCTTCGCACTACCGGCCGTCGCGCCGCCCTACGAACGCACGGCCCAAGACGCAGACGGCAAGTGGCAGCCCGTCGCCGAAGTAGCGAGCCCCGACGGCGAGCCTCTGGCCTTGAAGACCACGCTGCACCCTCACCCGATCCGAAAAGACGTCGAGGTCGTGGTGATCGCGTTCGACCTCCAGCGAAGCGAGCTCGTCTGGGTCGCGGGCGCGAAGGAGCCCGAGAGCAAGACGGCGCCGGCAGACAAGAGGAAGGGGCTCGTGGCGAGCGCCGATCGCGAGCGACTGCTCGCCGCGTTCAACGGCGGCTTCATGGCCAAGCACGGCCACTTCGGAGCCATGCTCGACGGAAGCGAGTTCCTGCCGCCGAAGCCAGGAGCTTGCACCATCGGCATCGCCAAAGACGGTCACGTCGAAGTGCTGCCGTGGGAGGAGCTCGCGCCCAAGGTGAGCGACCTTTCGGCGTATCGACAAACGCCGCCCTGTCTGGTGCACCGCAACGAGCCTCATCCCGCGGTCGGCAGCGAGCACGTGAAGTGGGGGCTCTCCGCCGAAGGCAAGTTCGAAATCCGGCGCACCGCCCTGGGAGTCGATGCGAGCGGGCGGGCGCTCTTGTTCGGCCTAGGCGAGTGGGTGCAGCCGAAGGACATGGCGCTCGCCATGAAGCTCGCGGGCGCGCCCACCGTGGCGCAGCTCGACATCAACTGGAGCTACACGCGCTTCAACTTCTACGGCAAGGACGACCAGGGCCGCCTCGAGGTGAAAGGCACCCTGGTCCCCAAGCTGGTTCACACCAAGAAGAGCTACGTCTACGACGTCGCGCCGCGCGATTTCTTCTACGTGCGCCGGAAGAGCTGACGCTCAACCGCCCTGGCACTCGCCATCGAAACACACTTGGCCGGTCTGGCAGTGGGCGTTCGAGGTGCACTCGCCGCACTGATGGTTCGCCGGCACGCAGTGCGGGTTCTGGGTATTCCCGGCGCAATCCGCGTCGGTCGCGCACTCTTCGCAGCGGCCCGTCGCGGCGATGCAGACCGGAGTCTGCTGATCCGTGCAGTCGGTGTTCGAGATGCACTCGACGCACACGCCCTTGGTCGGGTCGCAGATCGGTTGCCCGCCGTTGCAGCTCTGTGCGCTGCACGCCGGCTGGCACTCGCCCCCGGCGCACACCTGCCCGGAGGGGCACCCCGCGCTCGCCAGGCACTCGACGCAGTTGTGCGTGACGGTGTTGCACTTCTGCCCGTTGGTGCAGTTGGCGTCCGAGTTGCACTCCACGCAGTTCCCGGACGGGCTGCACGCCGGCTGCCCCGGGTTCGTGCAGTCCGTGTTCGCCAGGCACTGCACGCAGTCCTTGGTGGTGGTGTTGCAGAGCGGACTCTGCGCGTTGCCGGCGCACTGGGTGGTGCTCGTACACTGGACGCAGACGCCGTTGTCGCACACGGGGTTGTTCCCACCGCAGTTGCCCGCGCCCGTTCCGCAGGCGTTGTTGCATTGGTGAGTGGGCGCGCACTTCTGCCCTGTGGGGCAGTCCTTGTCGGCCAAACACTCGACGCACTGCTTGATCGCGGTGTCGCACACCCCGTTGCCGGCGCAGTCGGGATCCCCCACGCACTCGACGCACAGATTCGTGGCCGGATCACAGACCGGGCGGTTGCCGGGACAAATGCCGCAGTTGCCGGTGCCGCCGCCGGTCCCGGTGCCGCCTGTGCCCGTGCCCCCGGTGCCGGTTCCGCCCGTTCCTCCGCCGACGCCGCTGTCCGCGGCACCGCCACCGACGCCGCTGTCGGCCGCGCCACCCCCGCTGCCGCCGGTCGTCGAAGAGTCGCCCGCCGCGCCGCCGGTCCCGGAGCCGCCGGTCCCCGAACCGCCCGTCCCGGACGAGCCTTCATCGTTGCCGCCGCAAGCAGCGGCTAGGCCCAATGCCACGACGGATGCGATTGCGAATGAACGAACGAGGTGAGCCGCCATCGAGTGCCCTTTCTTGAGTACCATCCAGTCACAGCGATCTGGTTAGAGTGCCCCCGCCCTTGGTTCGTTCGTACCCGTTCCACGCTTGAGCAGGCATCATGCTTCCGCCCGTCGTCATCGAGCTGTCTCCGGCGGATGCAGCTTCACCCCACGTCGCCACCTTGGTGCACGCCTGCACGGAAGCCGTGAGTGACGGGGAATGTCGCGCCGGCTCGACCAGCGAAGCCGAGGCGCGGGCGCTCGTGATCGTGTCGTGGCAAGACGAGGCCAAACGCGCCAAGATCGAGATCGGCATCCGGGTGAAGGGCAAGAGCCGGTGGGTGAGCCGAGAGCTCACGTTCCGCGACGCCGACCCCTTGGCGGAGCGCTGGAAGACGGCGGGGTTCGTCATCGGTACCCTGGTCGGGGAGACCGAACGCGAAGCCGAGAAGGCTGCGCCCAAGCCGCCCGAAGTATTGCCGAAGCCGCTGCCCGCGCCGCCGAAGACCGAACCCACACCCGTTCCCAAAGCCGGCCCGGCGCCGCGCCCGGCCACCCGGCTCTGGGCTGGGCTCGAATTGGTGGCGGGCCCGGGCCTGAGCGATGGCAGTTGGAGATTCGGCGCGGGTCTCGTCGCGGTCTACGACGTTCCGCGTCTGCCCGTGCTCGGGAGCCTGGGGATCCGCTACACGGAGCGGCCTCACGACAGCCAGGACCTGGATGTCCGATGGCTCGACGCCAGCGCCGGCATCGGTTTCCACCACTCGTTCGCCGGGGGACCGCGCCTCGAGCTTCGGGGCGAGGCCGTCCTCGAGCGCGTCGAGGCCAACTTGACCGGCGCCCAGCAGGACAGTGCTTCTGCGTATTCGGGCGCGGCTCGCCTCACTGGGGCGGCCGGACTCCTGGTGGACGAGGGCGTGCTCTTGCTCATCTCCGCGGAAAGTCTAGGCCGGGCTCGTGGCACGCAAATCACGCGGCAGGGGGCGGAAATCGGCCGCGCACCTCCTCTCACATGGGCGCTCACGTTGGGCGCGCGTGTCCGACTGTTCTGATGCCTGCCGGCCCGTGCGCCGGGTACCATCCATGCGATGAACGCCGCCCGGCGCCAGACCCCATGGCTTCGTGCCGTCCCGAGCGCGGGCGGGCGGAGCCAGCGCCCGCTGGCGGGCCTGGCCGACGCGGACGTCATCGAGGCTGTGGCCGCAGGCGACGGGCGCATGGCCGGCGAGCTCTACGACCGGCTCGTCGGAACAGTCGACCAGACGCTGTTCCGCATCCTCGGGCGACGCGAATCCGATCACGAAGACCTCGTGCAATCGGCGTTCGAGCAGATCGTCAAGACGCTCGCTACGCGACGCTTCGCCGGCGCGTGCAGCCTGCGCACCTGGGCGTCGAGCGTCGCGACCCACGTCGGTCTGAATGCCCTCCGTTCACGCCGGCGCGAGCGTGGCGTGTTCGATCGCTCCGAGGTGGACGCGCCCAACTCTTCCGCGGGCAGCGACAACCCCGAGCGCGACGCCGTCCTCCGGCGAGAACTCGATCGCGTTCGCCAGCTCCTGGCGGGGATGTCACCTGCGCGCGCCGAGGCGCTGCTCCTCCACGACGTCTTGGGCCACGACCTGGCCGAGATCTCCGCGCTCACCGGCGTGAGCATCGCCGCAGCGCAGTCTCGACTGGTGCGAGGCCGTCACGAGCTGATGGAGCTCCTCGGTCGAGGTGGAGCGAAAGGAGGCGACCCGTGACCGACCGTCCGTCGTCCCCCGACGTTCTGCGCGACTGGGCGCGCATGCCGATCCCACTCGACTCCACCGACGCCGACAGCGAGCGGCGCGCGCGCTTGGTCAATCAGCTCGCGCGCAGCATCCGTGAGACGCATGGCGCACAGCAGCGCCGGCGGCGCGTCGGACGGGTCGCGGCCATCTTGGCGCTGGCTGCGGCGGTGGTCTTGGCGATCGGTCTCTCGCGTGCGCTCGCCCCCCGCGCCCGAACGGCGAGCGCCAGCGTCGAAGCTAGCTCGCCGGGCGTGCTCGTCGCCCACGGCGCCGAGTCGCGGGCGGTAGATTCCAAAGAAAACCAAGGGCTTTCGCTGGGTGATGTGGTGCGCACTGCGGCCGACGCCCACGCACGGTTGCGCCTCGTGAGCGGAGCCGAAGCCGACGTCGAGCCGAGCACGCGTGTCACCCTGGCGCGCTCCGCTCCCGGTGAGGAGCAACTCGAGCTCGGCATCGGTGAGATCAGCGTGCGGGTTCCGCGCCTCGGTCCGTCGGCGTCGTTCCGAGTTTCGACCCCCGACGCGGTCGTCGTGGTCCACGGCACTGCGTTCGTCGTCCGTGTCGAGAAGGCCACGGGCGGCGACGGCACGGTGACCACGGTCAGCGTGCGCGAGGGCCGGGTCTCGGTGGAGCGGAACGGCAGCCAGGTGTTCCTGTCTCCTGGCCAGAGCTGGAGCAGCGCGAGCGCTCCCGAGGCGGCTGCCGCTCCCGAACCGAAGGCGGAGAAGGCGAGCAGCGAGGCGGCGCCCGAGCCAGCGTCGGCTCCTGCCGCGCGACCTCTCGCGGCCCCCGTGGCGCCGAAGACCGCAGCGCTCGCAGCCACGACCGCCGACCCGTCCGATCTCGCGGAGCAGAATCGCCTGTTCTCCGCAGCAGCTGCTGCGCGCCACCGCGGCGACGACCGCGGGGCCGTCGGCTACTTGAATCAGCTCATCAGCCGCTATCCGTCGGGCCCGCTCACGCCGGAAGCGCGGGTCGAGCGCTTCCGCGCGTTGAAGCGACTCGGGCAAGACGAAGAGGCCGCGCGCGAAGCTCGGCGCTATCTGCTCGAGCACCAAGGGGGCGCCGCGCGTGACGAGGCGCGCGGGGTGGCCCTCGAACCGAAGTCCAAGTGAGCCGTGTATCGAGCGCTCGATCCGCCGTGTGGCGTGCGGGCCGCGGGGCCCTCGCCGTCTGGCTCGCAGCCCTCGCGAGCCAGACTCTCTCGGCCGGTTGCGGCAAGGACCAAGAGCTGGCCCTGCTGCCCGCATCCAGCGACTCGGGTGTGGGGGGAGACACGGGGTCGGGCGGCTCGGGCGGGAGCGGCGGCTGCACGGGTTCCGAGCAATGCTCGGGTGAGACGCAGTACTGCAACACGAGCGAGGGTCGCTGCGTGCGCTGCCTGAATGCCAGCCACTGCAACGATCCGGAGAAGGCGTGCAGCCCTGCCGGCGAATGTGGCCTGAAGTGCGCGACGGAGAGCCAGTGCACCGCGGAAGGTGAGCACTGCGACCTCGGCACGGGTACTTGCGTCGAGTGCCGGAACGACGCCGACTGCTCCTCCGAGCCGGAGCGCCCGCACTGCTACTCCGGTAAGTGCGGCGAATGCGCCGACGACGCCGACTGCTCCAAGCACTGCGCCGTGGACCGCCACGAGTGCGTCGAGTGCTTGACGGATGGCCACTGCGACGCGGGCATGACCTGCAACGTGGACGAGGGGCACTGCGTCACGAACTGAAGCTGGCGGCGCCTGCCTCGAAATCCGTCGTGCGGGTACGATCGACCAGGGAACCCATTCGAAGGAGAGCTCATGCGTACTCGTCCATCCGTTGCTCGTCTCGGCGCCAGCGCCGCCATATTCCTCGCGTTCGGCTTCGCCGTCGCGTGCGGCTCGAACGACGACTCGGGCTTGGGCGGGCTGGGCAGCCAAGCCGAGTGCACGGTAAACGCGGACTGCAATGGCAACGAGCCGTACTGCAAAGACGGACGTTGCGTCGAATGCTCGTCCAACTCGGATTGCTCACAGAGTGGGACGGTGTGCGACTCGACCACCGGACAATGCAAGACGAGCTGCAGCGGGCCCTCCCAGTGCGGCGGCAACACGCCCATCTGCTCCTCGAGCCGCAGCGTGTGCGTGCGTTGCCAGACGAGCCAAGACTGCGGCGGCGGCGAACTGTGCAACACGACGCTCGACCGCTGCGTCGAGTGCAAGACCAGCGCGGACTGCGGAACGGCTCAGCCCATCTGCGACATCCTCGCCGGCGAATGCCGCCAGTGCATGCAGAACTCCGACTGCCCGTCGTCGGCTCCGACCTGCAACGAGCATCATTGCGTCTCGACGGCGGGCTGCAGCAACGACAGTCAATGCAACGGCGAACGGCCGCACTGCAACGTCGAGGCGAAGACCTGCGTCGAGTGCTTGAATGACCAGCACTGCACGAGCGGCGGCCAACCCGCCTGCAACCCTCAGAACGGTCGCTGCGTCGAGTGCACGAACAACCAATACTGCGACCAGAACCAGACCTGCGATCTCCAAGAAATGCAGTGCAAGGGCGGCTGAGCCCCGACCTCCGTCAGTGACCGGCCCGACCTTCCGCGCTAGCCTCGAGCGATGGTGCGGAAGATCGGGGCTGGCTTCTTGGTGCTTCTCTTGGGGGGCTTCGTCGCCGTGGCCTGTGGCGGCGACGATGGCGGCGACGTCGCGGGCGACGACTGCGGCGGCGGCTGCCCGACCGGCACCAGCTGCAAGGCGGGCAAGTGCGTGCCGAACGGCGACTCGGGGCTCGGCGGCTCGGGCGGAAGCGGCGGAAGCGGCGGCTCGGGCGGCGGGCTCACCGACAGCCCGAATTGCCCGACGGCGAAGCAGTGCGGCGCGGCCTGCTGCGGCACGGGGGAATTCTGTGCTCTCGGCACCCAGTGCGCGGTCGAGCAAGACCCGTGCACCAAGAACGACGACTGCTGGTTCGACAGCTACTGCCTGAATGGGCAGTGCATCCCCTACGGCGTGCCGCAGGACAAGATCAAGGACGATACCTGCAAGGTCGCCATCAGCATCGACAAGATCGTGCCGTCGGTGCAATGCCGCTGGACGGCGCCTCCCACCGGCGACGCGTTCCCGAACCACTATCACGTGATGGCCACGCCCGTGGTCGTGGACTTCGACTTCGACAGCGATCCGAAGACCCTCGATCCGTCCATCGTGTTCCCCACCTTCCCCACCGCGGGCAGCTACGGCCAGCCCGCCATCTTGCGCGTGGTGAGCGGAAAGGACTGCTCGCAGCAGTTCAGCATGAACGACGCCGGCGACGCGGTGATGGCACCGAGCAGCGTCGCGGTCGCCGACCTCGACGGCGACGCCCACGCCGAGATCATCGCGCCCGCCCACGGCGGCGGCCTCTTGGCCTTCAAGTACGACGCCAGCGCCAAGACCTTCAAGCGTCTCTGGCGTTCGGGCACCTGCCCGGGCGGCTCCCCCGACAGCACCGGCCCCGCCAAGTGGAGCGGCCCCAGCATCCACGACCTCGACGACGATGGAAAGCCCGAGATCATCTACGGCGCCACCGTCTACGACAGCCAGGGCTGCATCGTTTCGAGCGCCCTCGGCTTCCCCGCATACAGCCAGGGCTACGTGCCGGTCATCGCCGACGTCGACGAAGACGGGAAGATGGAGCTCGTGCAAGGCAACGCCATCCACGAGTGGGACACCGCCTCGAAGAGCTGGAAGGCCGAGCCCTACTTCGTCCCCGGCTCGCTCAGCGCAGGCCAAGTCGCCGTCGCCGATCTCGGTAGCTTCCCTCTCGCTGCTTTCGGCAACGCCGATCGCGCCGAGGTCGTGGTCGTGGCGGCAGGCTCGGTGCGCGTCCAGACCCTCGAGGGCAAGGTGATCTTCGGACCCGTGACCATCCCCGGCGGCGGCACCGGCGGCCCTCCCACCATCGCCGACTTCGACGGCGACGGCCGCCGCGAGTTCGCCAGCGCCGGCGGCGCCCAATACGTCGTGTTCGACTTCGACTGCCTCGCCGGCGGCAGCGCAGCCGGCTGCGGCGGCCAAGCCAAGACCAGCGGCGTCCTCTGGCAACAGCCCTCGCAAGATCAGAGCTCCAACGTCACGGGCTCGAGCGTCTTCGACTTCGACGCCAACGGCTCCGCCGAAGCGGTCTACGCCGACGAGTGCTTCGTTCGCGTCTACGAAGGCGCCACCGGTAAGGTGCTCTACAGCGCCGCGCGCTCCAGCGGCACCACCTACGAAAACCCCGTCATCGCCGACGTCGACGGCGACTACCGTACCGAGATCGTCTCGGCCGTCAACGACTACGCTGGCACCCTCGGCTGCCCCGCCACCGACCCACTCTTCCCCAGCGCGCAGTTCAGCCAAAATCACGGCATCGTCGTCCTCCGCGACGAGCAAGATCGCTGGGCCGCCTCACGCCCCGTCTGGAACCAGCACGCCTACGCCGTGACCCACGTAGGCGACCACGGTGAGACCCCCAAGACGAGCAACGTCGCCATCAACTGGAAAGACGCCAAGCTCAACAACTTCCGCCAGAACGTGCAGGGCGGCCTCGACGCCCTGGGCAACCCCGACCTCACCGCGGGCGGCGACGTCGGCGCGGTCAAGTGCAACGGCAGCACCGCGACCATCGAGGCCAAGGTCTGCAACCGCGGAACCCTACCCATGGTGAGCGGCACCGAAGTCGCCTTCTTCGAGACCGACGCCACCGGCAAAGAGCTCTGCACCGCGCCCATCCCCGTTGCCCTCGGCGTCGGCGAGTGCATGGTGGTGAGCTGCCAAGCCGACCTCGGCGGCAAGACCGTCGACGTCTTCGTCAAGGTCGACCCCAAGTCGCTCAGCAAAGAGTGCTGGGAAGAGAACAATGCCGCGCTCTACAAGGGCGTCGCTTGTGGCCTCGTGCCGCACTGAGACCGCAACCGAGACGAGCGTGCGCCTCGACGCGTCGAGCCCGCACAGGCGTGGGGCTCGAGCGAGGACGTGCAGCTCGAGCGAGGACGTGCAGCTCGAGCGGTGGCTTTCGGTCCGGGCGGAGGGGTGAAGCTCAGCCGGGACCGGCGTCGGTTGCGGAGTCGGAGCTGGCGTCGCTGCCGGAGTCGATCGCGGCGTCGGCGTTCGGGCCGCAGGGCTTCACCACGATGTTGTCGGGCTTGGGCACCTGAGGCGGGAGGGCGCCCCAGTCGTAGCATTGCTTGGTGATGAGCGGTTCGTAGACGCCGCAGAAGCCAGTGGAGGGGCAGCAGCCTTCGAGCTTGATGTTGCCGAAGACGGTGTAGTCGTCGCAGTTGGGATCCGACGCGTCGGGTGGCACCTGGGCGTCGAGGCCGCCCTCGAGCAGCCCCTGGATTTGTTCCTGGGTCACGCAGCCGAGGTTCAAGAGGCTGCCGTCGTAGCCGCACTCGCCATTCGGCATGCAGCAGCCGTTCACGATGGTGCCGATGCCCGGGCAGTCGGAGTCTTTGCACTTCGGCACGTCGGGCGCGACGTCGGGCGTGGGCTCGCTCACGACGTCGCTGCCCGCGTCGCTTCCGCCCGTTCCCCCTGCGCCGCCCGTGGCCTTCTTGTCGTCGCTCTCCGAGTCGCCGCCACACGCCGGCGAAAGCCACGCACCCACGAGCAAGAGTCCCAACGCCGCAGCCGATTTGGTCTTCATGTCGCCACCGTTCGGAGCGGCAGCTTATCACGGCGCCCGGGCGACGAGCGCCCCCGCGAAGCGTCAGCCGCTCGAGCCCGAGGAGAGCTTGCCCAGGATGCCCCGCGACACGCCCTTCAGGGTCTCGAACACGCCCATGCCCGTGCGCGCGCACGCCTCGAAGTCGGGCACGCCCGTCGGGTTCAAGACGCGACGGAGCTCGGCGACCTCGACGGCGTTGGGGAGGTCGCGCTTGTTGTACTGCACGATGTACGGGGTCGTATCGACACGCAGGCCGTATTCGGCCAGGTTGTGGTGCAAGTTGTCGAGGCTCTCTTGGTTGGCCTCGAGCCGCTCGGCCTGGGAATCGGCCACGAAGATCACGCCGTCGGCGCCCTTCAGAATCAGCTTGCGACTCGCGTCGTAGAAGACCTGCCCGGGCACCGTGTAGAGGTGGAAGCGGATCTTGAAGCCGCGCACCGTGCCGAGATCGATGGGCATGAAGTCGAAGAAGAGCGTGCGCTCGGTCTCGGTCGCGAGCGAGATCATCTTGCCTTTGCTCGCCGGGTTCGTCTTTTCGAAGATGTATTGGAGATTGGCCGTTTTCCCGCAGAGACCGGGGCCGTAGTAGACGACCTTGCAGTTGATCTCTTTGGTCATGTGGTTGATGAAGCTCATGATTCAGCTCCCGAGCTCCGCGCGAACCCGCGCGACGATGCCCCCAACCACTTTCGCGATCTCATCCGAAGAAAACCCGAAGTGACCGCCGAGCTCGGCGAGCGCGGCGTTCTCGGGCCCCGCCAAGACGCCGTCGGCCAGCGCCACCACCGCCGCGAACCCCAGCGCCTCGTGCTGGCGCGTCGGATCCGCGAAGTCTTCCGCGGCCCGGCGCAGGCGCTCACGCCGCCCGAGCATCTCGACGCCGTCTGCCAGATCTTTGAAGTGGAGCTCGAGGGCGTCGTGGCCCATCGCCTCACCCGTCAGGCGCTCCAAGAGGTCCGCCAGCGTGTGTCGCTCTTCTTCGGCGAAGCCATCGGCCGAGGCCACCAAGTAGGCGAGCTCGAGGATGGACACGAAGTAGGTGCTCGACGGTTCGTCGGCGCTCTTCAGCACCGCCTCGGCGCCGTGCTTCAACACTTCGGTGGTCGGCAGCGCCCCCGCCGACGCGTGCGCCACCGCCGCCTGGATTGCGGCGCGCACCTTGCCCGCGCCGAACTGACTCAGGTCCACTGTCGGAAGGGTCATCTCCACCTTGATGCCATGGCTGCCAGATTCCAGCAACGGCCCGCGTCTTTTGGCCGCATGAGCCCGCTCCACGTCGTCGTAGAGCTCGAACAGGACCTCGCGCAGATTGCCCGAATGCTGCTCGACCAATCGCTCGAGCCGGGCTCGACCCGGGCCCTCGAAGCCGGTCCCGCGAACCAAGCGCTCGACCACGGCGTGCGCCAGCTCGACGTCCACCTGGCGCTCGGCCAGCGTCACGAACCCGAGATCGCGGTGCGCCCCCACCACCAGCGCAGCGCGCCGAAGCGACGCCCACGCTCGAACGAAGAGCGCGTCGCCCGGCGTGAGCTCGTCCCACTCGTCGACCAGCACGACGGGCCGGAGTCGGCGCGGCCCCCACCCCACACTCGCGACCCACGCCCGAAGGGGCCCGAGCTCGCGCCGGAGCCACACGACCCGGTGCCCCGCGCGCTCCGCGCGCCGCCCGAGCTCGCGCAGCAACGTCGTCTTCCCGCTGCCGTGCCCGCCGCGCACCTGAAAGCACCCGCGCCGTTCGCCCACGCGCGCGACGAGCGCGTCGACGTCGACGCCGATCACGCCGAGCCGCCCCGCGCCAGGCTCGAAGCGCGACGCGACGAACGGATTCTCCGCGACGCCCCCGAAGCGTGAACCCGCGGTCGTCACGCCGGCCACCCCACGTGCACCTCGCGCTCTTCGCTGGTCTCGTCCCCACCCACGAAGCAACGCACGCGCACGATCCAGCGCACCTTGAGCAACGTCCCGGCCCAGCTCACGGGCAAGAGCGGCAAGCGCACCTCGAACGCATGCTCGAGCTCCTGCTGCTCCGCCGCCGCGAGCTCTTCGAACAGCACGACGCCGCGATCGGTGTCGCCCTTGCCCTGGGTCTCCCACTGCACCGAGAGCTCGACCTGCCGCTTCGAATCCCCGCTCGGCGCTGGCACGCGCACGCGCCCCCGGAGCACGCTGCCTGGCTCGAGGGCGAGGTGCTCGAGCTCGATGCCGATGCTCCTCGCGCTCATGGCACCGGCCTCGGCAACGCCCGAAACGCGAAACCCTCGCTGTAGTCCGGCCAGCCGCGGATCTCGGCCAACACCTCCACCGTCCAGAGGATCTGGTTCGAGTGCGACTCGAACGAGGGCGGCGCGTCGGCAGGCAAGCGGAAATGCAGGTCGTGGGTCTTGCTCTCCCCGACCCCGAGGGCCGGCCCACCCGCATCGTCGAAGAGCACGACGTCGAGCACGTCGTGGGTCTCGGTGCGCGTGCTCGTCCCCACGGTGTAGCGCACGATCTCGCGACAGCGCACACCCACGCGGTAGCGCGTGATGCGCGCGGGCCCGCGCTGCTCGACGTGAACCCGGAGCTCGTCCCCCAAGAACGCCGGCTCCGCGTCGACCTCGACCCGCGGCAACCGCCGACGCCCGAGCGCCTGGCGCACGAAGGCATAGAGCACCAGCGCCCCCACCGCGACGAAGAGCCCCAAGAAGAGCGCCACCAAGAGCGACCCCGCCTTCACCGCCGCCACCAAGAACGGAAACGTCGCGAGGTTCCAGATCACCGCGAAGCCCAAGCGAAAGAACATGCTCTCTTGCTGGCTGAGCGAGATCTCGTGGGCGAGAACGCGCCCCTTCCGCAGCCCGAGCTTCTGCATCGGCGCAGCCTCGAGCGCCGCGCCGTAGCGCTCGCGCGCCGACTGACCCGCGGGCGAAGCTTGTCGATACCCGGCCACGAACGGCGGCGGCGGAAGCACGCCCTCGCTCGACACGCGCCGCTGCTGCTGCTGCTGCTGCTGCTGCTGCTCCTGCCGCCGCGACGCCAACGCCTCGGGCGAGCGCGGCCCGCGCAGCGCCGAGCGCAAGAGGAACGCCCCCACCACGAAGAAGATGACCCCGAACGGCAGCGTCGCGCTGCCCGCCTTCGCGTCCCCTTCCACGCAACCCTTCAGCGCGAAAACGCTCGAAATCGTGCCCACCAAGAGGAACGGCGCCGCGAACAGCACGCGAATCACCTTGTCGATGGCGCTCCGACCCTGCGACATGAAAACGCCACGATATCACCGCGCCCCTTGATCTTTGCCCGCGGGAAGCTAGCTTGCCGACCACCCACACCCCCAAACCCAACCATACGGGGGCGATCGGTTTCGACGTGGGGACTGAAGGTCAATCTGCGTGCGCTGGCACTCGGCCCAGCTCAAAACCGAGCCGTGCTAATTGCGAACGACAACGCAATCGCTCTCGCGGCCTGAAAAACCACGAAGCCGTCCAACCGTGAGATAGTCCTGCTAGCGGAAGGGCGTCAGCACTAGGGCTGGGTCACCCGAGAGAGCCCTCGATAGGGTGACCGAGAAACAGTGAGGGATAGGTCGTGGCCGAATCCACGAAGCCCGGTCCCGGGGTCAATTGGGACTACGCACGTGAACGAAGGTCGACTGGACGCCTCGCGGACCCGGGTTCGATTCCCGGCGCCTCCACCGCACAGGGAGCTTGGTTGATGCGTGATCAGCGCATCGACCAGCTCCATGTTGCGCCGGTGTTGCGTGAGCCCGCCGTCCGGTGGCGTCCGTTCCTCGGGCCCCCCGCACGGCGCTTGCAGCAGGGGGACTGTTTGTAAGTCCCCCTTGGCCAACCGCCGTGCCGGGGACCCGGGTCTGGGCGGCGGTTGAGGTGGTTCCGAGATCATGCTCGGCGTCGTGCAGCCCGGCGCCCACCCCGCGCGGTCATGATGAACACATAGCGCC
>Ga0268298_10002872_pt1 | contig 18271 bp, 17 predicted proteins | sample WWTPWeurt_MetaG_FD_194462 | JGI IMG/M metagenome (GOLD analysis project Ga0268298, IMG submission 194462) | Activated sludge microbial communities from WWTP in Nijmegen, Gelderland, Netherland - WWTP Weurt | ecosystem: Engineered > WWTP > Aerobic digester > Activated sludge | place...
AGAGGCGATAGGGCGGTAAGGCGGTAGGGCGGTAAGGCGGTAAGGCGGTAAGGCGGTAAGGCGGTAAGGCGGTAAGGCGGTAAGGCGGTAAGGCGGTAGGGCGGCGGCGGGTGCGCTGCGCGGCGGGCCGGGCGATCCTGTGCGGCGACCCGCTTCCCGTTTCCCGTTTCCCACTAGAACTCAAACCCCGCCGCGACATTCACGTGCGTGGCCTTGAGCTCGCCCACGCCGGCGCCGTACGTCGTGCGGGCCTGCCGCACCTCGACGCCGAAGACCAGGGGGCTGGGCCGCCAGTGCAGGTGCCCGCCGAACGTCACGTTCTTGAGCCGCTGCACGGTGGTGTCGAGGTCGGCGTCCTTCGGGTCGTCGATCCCCGCGCTGGCGCCGAGGAGCCAGACGGCGCCGTTGGGCCGGAGGTTGAGCTGAGCCCAGCCGCCGCGGGTGCGGATGGTGCGTCCGTTGCGCCCGAACACCTGCCCGATCGACCCGCCGCCGAGCCCGGCGATCCCCTCGCCCGCGAAGGCCTCGCCCCGCAGCTCCACGTGGCTGCCCAGGGGCAGCAGCAGCAGGGCCGCGACGGCCTTGGAGTCGAGCAGCGAATCCCCGGCGGTGCTGAGCCAGCCGCGGTGGGCGCCGGCGGAGAGCTCGCCCGCGGTCTCGCCGGTGCCCCAGCGCAGCCGGAGCCGGCCCTGCAGGTAGGGGCGGCGCGACTGCTCGGCGCGGTCGAAGTCCGTGGTGAAGGGCGGCTGCGGCGTGTAGCCGGTCGGGGCCAGCACCGCGCCCTCGAGCGAGAGCCGGACCTGCTTCCCCTGCGCGAGGTCCCCGGTCAGGCGCAGCTGCGGGATCCACAGCCAGAGGTTCCCGCTGCTGGAGAGCGCGCTCAGCCCGATGCTGGAGAGCGTCACCGGGTTGAGTTCCACGATCGGCGGCGCCTCCTGGCCGATCAGGACCGCGAAGCGGTTCCACGAACCTTCGAGCCAGGCCCGCCGGATCCGCAGCAGGGGAAAGGTGCGCCCGCCGTTGGAGGGCTGCTGTCCGCCGAAGAAGTCGGCGTCGAGTTCCGCCCGCCATTCGGCGCCGCCGAGCTCGGGCAGGAAGGCTCGCACCGACACCCGGGTCTGCCGCAGGGTGCCGCCGACGCCGCTGGTGGGGAAGCTGTCGGCCGCCGTTTCCGGGACGGCGAACTGGGGCAGGTCGGTGTTGTTGGTCCGGCCCGAGGTGGAGAAGCCGTTGAGCAGGATGGTGCCGTGGAAACTCACGTCCACCCCGGGTCGGTCCTGCTGGGCGACGGCGGTGATGGGGAGCAGGAGCGCGAGGGTGGCGCCGAGGGAGGGGAGGAGTCGCATGCGGCCGGTCCATGGTTGACGGTGTCAGGGCGCGTGGGCTATGCTACCGCCGTGCGCACCCCCTCTCTGTTCCGCGCCGCGAGCCTGATCGGATGCATCGCCGCCGCCCCCCTTGGCGCCCAGGTGGATGTGGCCGGGCGCCTGACGGTCGTGGACCGTGGGGAGCGGCCCGCCCAGGACGTGGGCAGCGCCGTGCTCTGGCTCGAGGCGGCGGGGCTGCCGGCGGTGGAGCCGGTCGAGACCCGCGTGGTGACGGAGGGGAAGGCCTTCGTTCCCCGGATCGTCGTGGTGCCGGTGGGATCCACCGTGAAGTTCCCCAACAACGACCCCTTCAACCATAACGTGTTCTCCCTCACGGAGCAGGGGGCCTTTGACCTGGGCCTCTACGGCCGTGGCGAGGAGAAGGGGGTCGCGTTCGCCCGCCCGGCCGTCATCCGGGTGTACTGCAACGTGCACGCGCAGATGAGCGCGCTGGTGGTGGTCCGGGACAACGCCCTGTGGGCCCGGCCGGGGTCCGACGGCAGCTTCCGGTTCACGGCGGTGCCGGCCGGCAGCTACCAGCTGCACGTGTGGCACGAGCGCGCGCCCGAACTGGTGGTGCCGCTGCGGGTGGGCGCCACCGCGCCCGCGCCGCTGGCGCTCACGGTCGACGCCAGCCGCTGGCGGTTCGTGCAGCACAAGGACAAGACCGGCCGGCCCTACTCCGACCGCGGCCGGCGCTACTGATGCCGCGCCCCCGCCTCGCCCTCAAGATCTTCACCGCCACCGCCCTCGTGGTGGTCCTGGTGCTCGGGGTCGCGCTGCTCTTCACCCGGCAGGTGGCCGGGCGGGCGGCCGATGCCTCGATCGCCCGGGGGCTCGCCGCCACCGCTTCGGCCGTGAGCGACCAGCTGGCGAGCCGGTCGCACGCCCGGGAGCAGGTGGCCAGCGCGCTGGCGCAGGTGCCCGCCTACGTCTCCCGCATCGAGGTGGGGTTCGTCTCCGGCGGACGCTCCGACCTCCTCGACCAGGCGGCGGAGTTCCAGCAGCAGGGTGAGGCCGACTGGGCCATGCTCACCGATGACCAGGGGGTGCTGCAGGCCTTCACCCGAAGCCCCGACCTGTACGGCGATTCGCTCGCCGGTCCGGGCAGCCTGGTGGAGCAGGCGCTCTCCGGCGCCGCCTCCGAAGGCGTCTGGCTGGAGCCGGACAACTCCGCGTACCAGGCGGTGGCGGCGCCGATCCGGGTGGGCCAGGGCCCGGTGCGCGGGACGCTGGTGATGGCGGTCGGGCTCGACAGCGCCCTCGCCGCGAGGCTCAAGCGCCAGACCGCGTCCGAGATCGTCTTCGTGGTGCTCGACACCCTGGACCAGCCGGTCGTGGCGGCGAGCACCCTGCCGCCCGAGCTGGCCGGCGCGGTCGCGGAGCAGGTCACCTTCGACCGGCTCTCCGCCGAGGACTCCACCGCCCACCACCTGCGCCTTGACGCCGGCGGCGACACGTGGGTTGGCGAGCTGGGCGTGCTGCGCACCGCCTCCGGCGCGCCGGTGGGGGGCTACGCGGCGCTGCGATCCCGTGCCGCGGAACTCGCCCCCTACGCCCAGCTGCAGCGCGCCATCCTGGCGGCCTTCCTCGGCGGCCTGCTGTTCGCCTCCCTCGGCGCGTTCCTGCTCTCGCGCCAGATCGCCCGCCCGGTGCGCGAGCTCGTGGCCGTCACCCGCGAGGTGGGCGAAGGCAATTACGACGCCGCGATCCCCGCTTCCAGCGGCGACGAAATCGGGGAGCTGGCCGACGCCTTCCGCCGGATGGTCCAGGAGCTCCGCTCCAAGCAGCAGCTGGTGGACTTCCTGAGCGCCACCGGGGCCCACACGGTGGCCCTGCGGCCGAGCATGGCGGTGAGCGCCAGCGGGCCGGTCCCGGGGGAGGTCTTCGCCGGGCGGTACGAGATCAAGAGCCTCCTCGGCCAGGGTGGGATGGGCGTGGTGTACCGCGCCGTGGACCGGCAGCTGGAGGAGCAGGTGGCGGTCAAGCTGCTCCACGCCGACCTGGTCCGGCGCGACGCCTCCATGCTGGAGCGGTTCAAGCAGGAGATCCGGCTGGCACGGCGGATCACCCATCCCAACGTGGTCCGCACCCACGATCTCGGCGAGGTGGACGGGACGTACTTCATCACCATGGAGTACGTCGAGGGCACCAGTCTCGACGAGCTCATCCGTCGGCGGAACCGCCTGCCGGTGGGGGTGACCGTCACGGTGGGCCGCCAGCTGCTGCGCGCGCTCGAGGCGGCCCACGCCCAGGGCGTGGTGCACCGGGACATCAAGCCCCAGAACATGCTGGTCGACGCCCAGGGCTTCCTCAAGGTGATGGACTTCGGCATCGCGCGGCTCGCCGACTCGGGGAAGGGCCTCACCATGGATGGCGCGGTGGTCGGGACCCCGGACTACATGGCCCCGGAACAGCTGATGGGCCGCGAGGTGGACGGTCGCACCGACATCTACGCCGCCGGGGCCGTTCTGTACCAGTGCCTGACCGGGGAGCACCTTTTCCCGGCGAACTCGCTGCCCACGCTCATCCTCAAGCAGGTCGAGGAGCCGCCCCCCGACCCGCGGAAGCTGGCGCCGGACGTCCCCGCGCCGCTGGCGGCCGCGATCCTCCGGGCGCTGGCCAAGGACCCGGCGGATCGGTTCCCCACGGCCCACGCCTTCGCGGAAGCCTTGGAGAGGGTCTAGGCCGGGCCCCACGCGGCAGCCGCTTCCCGTTGCCCATTTCCCGCCCCCTTTTCCCGCTTCCCTATTCCCGCTTCCCGTTTCCCTTCCCCCTTCCCCCTTCCCCCCGGGGTGGGTAGCCTCCTTCCCCATGCCTCCCGCCCCTATCGCAACGCTGACCCCAGCGGCCCTCGCCACGGCTACCTGGGACGATCTCCGGCCCCTGTACCAGGAGCTGCTCGACCGCCCGCTCGCCGAGGGGGAGCTCCCCGGCTGGCTGGCCGACTGGTCGCGGCTGGAGGAGGTCGTGGGCGAGGCGGCGGCGCTGGCGATGATTGCCTACACCTGCGACACCAGCGATCCAGGCAAGGAGGCCGCTCACCTCCGGTTCTCGGGGGAGATCCTCCCCCGCCTGGAGGAGCTCGAGGTGCTCCTGGCCCGCCGGCTGCTCGAGACCGGCTACACCCAACCGGGGCTTGGCGTCACGCTGCAGCGCTTCCGCACCGGGGCGGAGCTGTTCCGCGAGGAGAACGTGCCCCTCGCCACCGAGGTGGAGGAGCTCTCCGCCCGCTACCAGAAGCTCACCGGCGGGCTCACGGTCGAGTGGGACGGGGTGGAGAAGACCCTCCCCGAACTGCAGCCCTACCTGCAGGTGACCGACCGGGCGGTCCGGGAGCGGGCCTTCCGGCTCGGCTCCGGCGCCTACGCCGAGCGGCGCGACGAGCTGGCGGGGATCTTTGACGAGCTGTTCGACCTGCGCTCCCGCATGGCCCGCAACGCCGGCTTCGCCGACTACGAGCGCTACGCCTTCACCTCCAAGTGCCGCTTCGACTACACCCCGGCCGACTGCCGCCGCTTCCACGAGGCGGTGGAGGAGGTCGTGGCCCCGGCGGTGGCGCGGGTGATGGAGCGGCGCCGCCAGCGGCTCGGCGTGACCGAGCTCCGGCCCTGGGACATCGGCCCCGACCCGGAAGGCCGGGAGCCGCTGCGGCCCTTCCGGCAGCCGGACGAGCTGGTGCAGGGGGGGCGGCGGGTGTTCGACCGGGTCTCCCCCGCCTTCGCCGGGCAGTACCAGACCATGATCGACGAGCGGCTGCTCGACCTCGGCGTGCGCAAGGGCAAGGCGCCCGGGGGCTACTGCGAGACGCTGCACTACCGGGGGCGTCCCTTCATCTTTATGAACGCCGTCGGCGTCTTCGACGACGTCTCCACCCTGCTGCATGAGGCGGGGCACGCGTTCCACGCCTTCGAGGCGCATCCCCTCCCGTTGGTGTGGGAGCGGCACCCCGGCCTCGAGATGTGCGAGCTGGCCTCGATGTCCATGGAGCTGCTCGCCGCGCCCTACCTGGGCCGTCGCGACGGCGGGTTCTTCTCCGAGGAAGAGCTGGTGCGGGCGCGGGTGGAGCACCTCGAGGACGTGCTGGTGACCCTGTCGCACGTGGCCTCGGTCGATGCCTTCCAGAGCTGGATCTACTCCAGTGGCGAGGGGCGTGACGGCCTGGCCCGCGACCGCGCCTGGCTGCGCATCCGCGGCCGGTTCGAGCGGGGCATCGACTGGAGCGGGCTCGAGCGGGAGCGGGTGTCCCGCTGGTACCGGCAGCTGCACATCTTCCTGTATCCGTTCTACTACATCGAGTACGGCATCGCGCAGGTGGGCGCCCTCCAGGTCTGGCGCAACAGCCTGCGCGACCAGCCCGACGCGGTGGCCCGCTACCGCGCGGCGCTGGCCCTCGGCAACACCCGCTCGCTGCCCGAGCTCTACCGCGCCGCCGGGGTGGAGCTGAGCTTCGATGCCGGGGTGATGCGGGAGCTGGTGGAGCTGGTGGAGGGGGAGCTGGAGAAGCTGCGGTAGGAATTGCGGGAAGCGGGAAGCGGGGAAGGGGGAAGGGGACAGGGGGAGTCCGCCCTACCGCCCTACCGCCCTACCGCCTTACCGCCGCCTCCATTGCGCCCCCGGCCCCGCCGGGCAAGATTCTACCCCGCGCCGGAGCCCCCTGTCGGCCCGGCCTACCCCTGTCGGAGAGCGTGAATGGCGAAGGAAGAAGGCATCGAGATGGAAGGCGTGGTCCAGGAAGTCCTCCCGGATCGCAATTACCGGGTCCTCCTGGAGAACGGCCACACGATCCTCGCCTACGCGGCCGGCAAGATGAGCAAGTTCAAGATCCGCGTCCTGGAAGGGGACCGGGTCACGGTGGTCCTCTCCCCGTACGACCTGACCCGCGGCCGGGTCATCTACCGCCACAAGTAGCCGGCCCCGGAGGGTGCGGGACCGCGGGGTGAAGCAGGAACGCAAACGGGGGCCGGTCTTTCGACCGGCCCCCGTCTGGTACGCCCGTAGGCTTACTTGACCTTGGTGACGTTTTCCGCCGCGGGACCCTTGGCGCCCTCGACGATGTCGAACTCAACCCGCTCACCTTCCGAGAGGCTGCGGAAGCCATCAGCCTTGATGGCAGTGTGGTGGACGAAGCAGTCCTTGGAGCCGTTTTCGGGCGTGATGAAACCATAACCCTTGGCGTCGTTGAACCACTTCACCGTGCCAGTGACGCGAGGCATGCTACTGTACTCCGTTCGGAAGGGGACATCGTCGGGGTCCGGAAGGTCCGGAAGCCACCGACAGGGACACTGGGCAGGGACTTTCCCGGCCCAATACTGCTGGAAGTAAAAAAGACCCGAGCGTGGAAGCCCGGGTCTCGCAAGTTTCCTGTAGGGAGGACCTGCTCGATTGTACCCGGCCAAGCCATCTGGCCAATTCCAGCCGCACCTAATATCTGAGTTTCTGTAATTCCGTCAAGGGGGGGCCCTAGGGTTTCCACCACCGGAGGGCGGCCTGGGCCCATTCCCCGCTCCGGCGCCGTAACCCCCTGGTGGTGGCCCGGTTGAGGGCCATCAGGAACTCCGCGGCGGAGGGGTAGCGCTGCTCCACCTCGGCGTGCAGCCCGCGCTCCAATACCCGAGCCAGGTCCTCCCCCACGTCGGACCGCCGCTCCAGCAGCTCCGGCCGCTGGTTGGTGGTCTGCCGGGTGAGCACCTGCTCCACCGTCTGCCCGAAGAACGGGGGCTCCCCCAGCAGGGCGTAGTACGCCACCGCGGCCAGGCTGTAGAGGTCGGAGCGCTGGTCCACCCGCTCGCCCAGCAGCTGCTCGGGGCTCGCGAACATCGGGGTGCCGCTCTGGCTGGTGGCGCCGCCGAAGCGCCCCTGGCCCCGCAGCGCCAGCGCCAGGCCGAAGTCGGTGATCTGGAGCGACCCGGTCTGGTCGATCAACATGTTCTCGGGCTTGAGGTCGCGGTGCACCAGGCCGCTCGCGTGGGCCTGCGCCAGCGCGCTGAGCGACTCCTTGAGCAGCCGCACCACCCGCTCCACCGGGAGGGGGCCTTCCTTTTCCACCAGCTGCGCCAGGTTGGGGCCCTTCACCAGCTCCATGGTGTACCAGAGCAGCCCCGACCGCCCGCCGATGTCGTAGATCTGCACGATGTTCGCGTGGGAGAGCCGCCCCGCCAGCTGCGCCTCCCGCCGGAACCGCTCCACCACCGCCGGGTCGGCGGTCAGGTGCGGGTGCAGCACCTTGAGGGCCACCTCGCGCTCCAGGTGCAGGTCGCGCACCCGGTACACCCGGCCATAGCCGCCCCGGCCCAGCAGCGAGAGCAGCTCGTAGTCGTCGCCCAGGGCGCGGCGGAGCCGCTTCTCCCAGTGGCGCCCGTCGTCCGACTCGCCGGGGAGGAGGCGGGGGCTCACCTGCACCATCACCGCCGCGTTCTCGAAGGTCCCCGCGTCGCTCGCGAAGTCCTCCAGCATCTCCGCCGCGGAGAGGTAGCGGTCGTCGGCCACGGGGCGCAGGGCCCGGAGCAGGATCCGCTCGATGGCGCGGGGGCAGTTGGGGCGCAGCTCGGAGGGCGGGCGCAGCTCGCGGGAGTCGAGCGGCGGCTCCTGTCCGGTCACGGCGTAATAGAGAATCGCGCCGGCGGTGTAGATGTCGCTCGTGGGGTCGCCGGTGGCGCCGCTCCGGACCTCGGGCGCCATGAAGGCCTGGGCGCTCGCCATCTCGCCCGCGGGGATGGCCGGCAGGGTCCAGTTGGAGAAGCGGAGGTCGGTGACCGTGCCGCGCCCGCCCAGGTTCACCAGCAGCGAGGTCGGGGCGATCCGCCGCACCACCACGCCGTGCGCGTGGGCGTGCTCCAGCCCGCTCAGCACGTCGCGGGCGAGGATGTGGACGGCCGGGAAGGGGCGGGGGCCGCGCTGGGTGGCCTCGAGCAGGCTCTCCCCGTCGATCCAGTTGCCCACCCGGAAGGCGATGTCGCCCACCACGCCGGCGTCGTAGACGTGCCGGATGGCGGGGTGATCGAGCTGGGCCAGCGCCTCCGCCTCGCGCAGGAACCAGGCCCGGGTCTGGTCATCGGGATAGAGGTTGACCCGCAGGGAGACCCGACGGGTGAGCAGCTTGTCCTGCGCCGTGAAGAGCACCCGTTCGCGCGAGGCGGCCACCATCGTCTCCAGCCGGAAGCGCTGGCCCAGCGCCGCTTCCACGCGTTCGAAGATGGTGAGGGGAGGGGGCGTCGTCATCGGGGAGGGCGGCTAGCCGTCGGCGAGGAGGGGGGTGGGCCGGCTGCCGCGCCGCCGCTCGATCCGGCCCCGGTCGCCGCAGCGGCTGCGGCTGCACCAGCGCCGGGCCTGCTGCGGCGATTCATCGGCGAAGAACAGCCCGCACTCCGGGTTGGCGCAGTGCCGCACCACCACCAGGGGGTTGGCCAGGGTGGCCGCCGCCGACTGGGCGATGGCCTGCAGCGCCGCGGGAGGCCGCGCCGCCTGGAACCGGAGCCGCCAGCTGCCACCGACCCGCACCAGCTGCTCCCGGCCATCCAGCGCCCCCAGCCGGGCATTGATCGCCTCGATTGCCCCGGGGGAGGGGCTGCGCCCCTCGTCCAGGGCGCGGGCCAGCGCCAGCAGCCTGGTCCGGAAGGCGCGCGCCTCCGCAAAGCTGGCGCGATCGGCCGGCGGCTCCACGCGGACCGCCTTGGTCCAGCGCAGCCAGGCGCCGGGATCGGCCAGGGTATCGGTGGGGCCGGGGGGCGTGTGCGCGGTGTTCACGAATTCGAGCCACAGCGCGTCGCCGAGCAGCAGGAACTCGGGATCGGCCATGGGGTCAGGCGTCCTCGGCGGTCTGCACCGCGTCACGGCCGCCGCGCTTGGCGCGGTAGAGCGCCATGTCGGCGGCGCCGAGGATGGCGTCGGGCGTGGCGCCGTGCCGCGGCGCCTCCGCGATGCCCATGCTCAGGGAGGGCCGGCCGTACTCCGGGTGGGTCTTGCCCAGGAGGGCCACCGCCCGCTGCACCCGCGCGGCGAACACCACCGCCTCCTCCGCGCTGGTCATCGGCAGGATCACCAGGAATTCGTCGCCGCCCACGCGCCCCACGGCGTCGAGGGAGCGGCACTGCGACCGGATGGCGCCGGCGATCTCCACCAGCAGCCGGTCGCCGGCGGCGTGCCCCAGGGTGTCGTTGACGGTCTTGAAGCGGTCCAGGTCCACCGCCACCACGCTGGTGCGGATCTGGTGCCGGTGGGTGCGGGAGAGCTCCGCCGCGAGCCGTTCCTCCATGGCCCGGCGGTTGGAGAGCCCCGTCAGCGGATCGGTGCTCGCGGCGCTCTGCAGCTGCTCCACCAGCTGCGCGTTCTTGAGCGCGATCGCCGCGGCGAAGGCCAGGGTGCCGGCCAGGTCGGATTCCGAGGGGCCGAACGCCTGCTCGTGCAGCCGCGGCCCCAGCGCCAGCACCGCCAGCCGTTCCGACCCGGCCTCCAGCGACACCACGATCTGGGTGGTGGGCGGGAACAGCCTGGCGATCGCCGCGTCGTTGGCGGTGGCCACCGGGCTGTCGCCCGGGAGCGCGCTCTCGAGCTGGTGCCGCGGCACCGGCGCCAGCGACATCGAGCCCTTGAGCGAGCGTACCACCTTGGGGATGTACACCTCGCCCAGCGGCCGGTACAGGCAGGCCCACCAGCAGAAGAACACCTCGGCCATGAAGTCGAGGATCAGGTTCTCCGTCTCCTCCCCTGAGTGCACCGAGGAGAGCAGCCGCGCCACCTGCCGCAGGGCCCGGAGCTGGAACACCGCGTCGTCCAGCTGCCCCTGCCGCTCCCGAAGCACCCCGTGCAGCTCGAGCATCACCGACAGCCCCAGCGCAATTGGGGTGGCGTGCCCGCGCAGCTCGGCGGCCACCGAGGGATCGGCGTGGATGGCGATCTCGGTCTGGCCGCTGGAGAGCCGCACCACCTCCTGCGCACCCCCCAGCCAGTCGGGCGGGGGCAGCAGCGGCACCAGGGCGCCGGGGGAGCTGACCTGGAACCAGATGCGCTCGCTCCCGAACCGGCGCACCAGCGACTCCCGGCAGCGCTCGAACAGCTCGGTGTCGGAGCTGGCGGAGCGGCACGCCGTGGCAAAGGCGCTGGGCAGCGAGGCCAGGGAGGAGAGTGCGGTCGGGGAGTCCATCCTGTTGCCCAATATAGTGATAGCCGCTACCGCTGGCGAGGACGAATTCGACTCAAGCGCCGGTGTGGCGCGGACGATACTCCGGGAGACCGGCGACCGAGCGCCCTCGAGGAGCCGCGGCGCGGCGACTCGGGCGCGAGGGAGGCCTGGACTCCTGGAGGCTTTGTGAACAAGCTCGGCATGGCGTTGGGTGGCGTCGGGACCTTCCTCGGCGCGGCGGTCCTCGGATTCGTGGTGCTGCTGGCGCGGGAGGCCCGGACCGCGGGCCACGAGGTCCAGGCCCTGCGGGGGCAGGTGGCCGAACTGCAGGCGCAGCTTGCCACCGGGGCCGACCAGGCCCGGACGGGGCACGGCCGGGCCAACGTGCTCACCAGCTTCAACCCCGACGTGAACCTGCCTCGCTTCAAGGAAACCGCCTTCGTGGACCCGATGGCGAGCGTCATCGGCGACGTGCAGCTCGGCGGCGGCGTCTACGTGGCGCCCTTCGCCTCGCTCCGCGGCGACGAGGGGCAGCCCATCGCCCTGGGCGACGAAACCAACGTCCAGGATGGCGTGGTGTTGCACGCGCTGGAGACGGAGAGCCACGGCCAGCCGGTGGCCAACCGCACCTACGAGGTGAACGGCCGAAAGTACGCCGTCTACGTGGGCAAGCGGGTCTCGCTGGCCCACCAGTCGCAGGTGCACGGTCCCGCCCGGATCGACGATGACGTCTTCGTCGGGATGCAGGCGCTGGTGTTCAAGGCGTGGGTGGGGCGCGGCTCGGTCATCGAGCCCGGGGCCAAGGTCATCGGGGTGACGGTCCCACCCGGCCGGTACGTCCGCGCCGGCACGGTGCTCACCGACCAGAAGCTGGCCGACCAGCTGCCCGAGATCACCGAGGACTATCCGTTCAAGGGACTCAACGAGGCGGTGGTGCACGTGAACACCAGCTTCGCCGAGAGCTACGGCGCCGCGGCGCGGCCGGCGCCGGCGGAGGGCGAGGCGGGGGCCGCCGGCGGGCATGGCGAGGTCGCGGCCCAGACCGCGCCCGCCGAGCACCACTAGTCGAGGCTGTCGATCAGCCGCTCGGAGAGGCCGCGCAGCTCCGCGAGCAGCGGGGGGCGCGGCCCGATGGGGTGGCGTGCCAGCACGTCGACGATGGCCCCGAACCACCAGCGCAGCGTCGGCGCGCCCCCCGGGGCGTAGCTGGTCAGGTACTCCGGTCCCAGGCGCCGCACGTCGGTGAGCAGCGCCCCGCAGGCATAGATCTCCTGGGCCGCCAGCACCTCCAGGGCGCAGGGCTCGGCGTTCGTCAGGCTGGCCAGCAGCTCCATCCGCGCCGCCTCCCAGCCGCGGGGCTTGCCCCGCCCGTCGAATCGCGGCTCCAGCACCTGCACCAGCACCTGGCCCACCCGCACCCCGAACTTCCCCTCCACCTTGGTGAGCAGCTCGCGCTGGCGCCCGGCCTCGGCGTCGTTGACCACGGGGCGCAGGATGCCCGCCACGATGCCGGGCTCCTCCACGCCGTGGCGGGAGAGGATCACCGCCACGTTCGCCGGCGCCGTGGGCCAGGTGCCTGTCCCGCCGGTCATGGGGCGGGGGTGGCCGTGCTTGGCCGCGAAGGCGAGGGCGTGCGCAATGCGGTCCGAATAACCGATCGTCATGGGATACCCAGCAGCTTGTGGGTCTGCAGGCTCAGGCGCCACTCGGGGTGGCGCAGGCAATACTCCACGGCGCGGGCGGTGTTGACCGCCTGCGCCGGTCCGTCCATCGGCTGCAGGTAGAACTGTCCGAAGCCGAGCCCGCGATACCGCTCCGGCTCGGCGTCCTCCTGCGGATACACCAGCTTGAGCTCGTGCCCGTGCGTGAGCACCAGCGGCGCCCCGGCCTTGGGGCTCACGCAGATCCAGTCGAGCCCGGGCGGCGCCGCCTGGGTGCCGTTGGTCTCGACCGCGACCTCGAACCCCGCCTGATGCAGCGCGTCGATCGCCGCGCCATCGAGCTGGAGGAGCGGTTCCCCGCCGGTGCAGACCACCAGCGGTCTTGCTCCTGGCGGGGTCACGGCCGGCCACGCCGCGCGCACCGCCGTCGCCAGCGCCGCGGCGCTCGCGAACCTCCCGCCCCCCGGCCCGTCGGTGCCCACGAACTCGGTATCGCAGAAGCGGCAGACGGCCGTGGCGCGGTCGGCCTCGCGGCCGCTCCAGAGATTGCACCCCGCGAAGCGGCAGAATACGGCCGGACGGCCCGCGTTCGCCCCCTCGCCCTGCAGGGTGTAGAAGATCTCCTTCACGGCGTAGGTCATGGGCTCCTGGTGGTCGGCTCGGCGGCTCGGCCGGTTACCCGGGCCGAGACCGACGGTTCCCTCTTCCCTCTTCCCGCTTCCCGTTCCCCTTTTCCCTCAATGCCTACTTTGCCAACCCCGACGGCTGGTACGGCGCCGGGTCGTCCAGCCCGTTCTCCCGGAACCCGCGGAGGCGGAGCAGGCAGCTGTCGCAGTGGCCGCAGGCGGCGCCGTCGGGCGTCGGGTCGTAGCAGCTGCGGGTGACGCCGTAATCCACCCCCAGCTCCCGGCCCAGCGCGATGATCTCGCGCTTGGTCAGGTGAATGAGCGGGGTGTGGATGGTGAGCTTCCGCTCGCCACTTACTCCGGCGCGGGTGGCCAGGTTGGCCATCCGCTCGAACGCCGCGATGTACTCGGGTCGGCAGTCGGGGTAGCCGCTGTAGTCGAGTGCGTTCACGCCGATCATGATATCCCACGCCCCCAGCACCTCCGCCCAGGCCAGCGCGTAGGACAGGAAGATCGTATTGCGCGCCGGGACGTACGTGGACGGGATGTCCGGGGTGAGCTCCTCCACCCGGTCGTGCTTGGGGACGGGCAGGTCGCTGGTGAGGGCGGAGCCGCCGAAGAAGCGCAGGTCGATCGCCACCACCGCGTGTTCCGCCACCCCGGCCCGGCGGCAGACCTCCCGGGCGGCGGCCAGTTCCACGGCGTGGCGCTGGCCGTAGCGGAAGCTCAGGGCGTAGGGGAGGAACCCGTCCCGGCGGGCCACGGCCAGCGCGGTGGCCGAGTCGAGGCCACCGGAGACGAGCACCACGGCGCGGGGAGAAGCGGGCATCCAGCAAACCTAGCGCCCGTCAGCGGGACGGCGCCACGGTCTCGGGCCGCCCTACCGCCCTACCGCCCTACCGCCCTACCGCCCTACCGCCACTCCCTCGGGCCCGGGTCGCGGCTGCGCCGCTCCCGAAGGGCCCTCGGTCGCCGCCCTATCGCCCCAGCACGTGCCGCAGCGCCGCGCCGAGGTCCGCGTGGCGGAAGGTGTAGCCGGTGGCCTGGAGCCGTTCCGGGACGATCCGAAGGCTCGCGAGCAGCAGGTCGTCTGCCATCTCGCCCAGGGCCAGGCGGAGCGCCGCGGCCGGTACCGGCAGCATCGCAGGCCGCCCCAGCACTTCGGCCAGCACCCGGGTGAACTCGGCATTGGTGACGGGCGTCGGGGCGGTCAGGTTGACCGGCCCCGACACCGTCGGCGTGAACATCGCGTGGGCGATGGCGCCGAGGACGTCGTCCACCCCGATCCAGCTCATGTACTGCGTGCCGGTGCCCATCCGGCCGCCCACGCCGGCCAGGAACGGCGGCAGCATCTTGGCCAGCGCGCCACCGGCGGGGGTGAGCACCACGCCGATCCGCCCGCGCACCACGCGAATGCCCACGCGATCGGCGGAGGCGGCGGCCGCCTCCCAGGCGTGCCCCACCCGCTCGAGGAACCCCGCGTCGGGGCCGCTGCGGAGCGATGCCTGCTCCGCCTGCGGCTCATCTCCCAGCGGCGGATAGACGCCGACCGCACTGGCGGAGAACAGTACCCGGGGCCGGTCGGTCCGCCCCGCGATGTGCTCGGCGAGCAGCTCGGTGGACTGCACCCGGCTGTCGAGGATCTTCCGTTTCTGCTCACTGGACCAGCGCGCCCCCGCGATCGGCTCGCCGGCCAGGTGGATCACCGCGTCCACGCCCTCGAGCGCGCGGGCATCGAACTCATGCCGCGCGGGGTTCCAGAGGTAGTCGCCTGGGCCGGGGTTGCGCCGCACCATCCGCCGCACGGTGTGGCCGCCGGTGGTGAGGAACGGGATGAGGCTTGCCCCCAGCATGCCGGTGCCACCAGTCACGAGGATGGTGAGCGGCGCCGGGTTGCCGAGGCGCTGGTGCAGCGCGAGGTCGGCGGCGACGGTGGCGTGCCGGTAGCGGAAGGTGCGCTGCAGCCGCGTGGCCACCATCGCGGCGCCCAGTTCGCCGACCGCCCCGAAGGGGAGCTCGTACTGGATATGGTCGATGTAGCGGCAGCGGTCGGGACCGAGCGGCTCGAACCGGTGGGTGTGCAGCCAGCGGGCAAACGGCCCCTCCACCTGCTCATCGACGAACTGGCGCCCCGGCTCGGCGGCGAGGTGGCGGGCCACCCAGCGCTGCTTCACCGGGCCGATCGGCACCTCGAGCACCACGCGGCCATCGCCCAGGCCCCCCTCGCGCTCCAGGATGCGCACCGGCTCCCAGGGCGGCGCCAGCCGCTCGAAGGCCCCCGGCCGCGCGTGCCAGGCGTAGGCCGCCTCGGCCGAGACCGGCAGTTCGCTCGTGAGCTCGAAGATCTGGGATGCCATGGCACTCCCCTTCGGTGAAGGCCGTCCGGGTCCGGGTGAACTATAGGGCCGCCGCCCGGGCGGTGCGTTCAGGGTTCCAGCGGCGCCGGCGCGGTCTGGACACCTCCCCCTCAGGACCTATCTTCACCCCTCCGGCAGGCCCCCGGAACACCCCGTTCCCGCATTCCCGTTTCCCATGCCCCCCCGGCTCATGTCCCTGCGCATCCCGACCCTGCTGGCCCTCCTCGCTGCCCCGTCGCTCGCGGCCCAGGCGGCCGACAGCTCCCCCTTCCGCCCGCTCGATCTCCCGGCGCCCAACCAGATCCGCACCGGCGCGGGGCGGCCGGGTCCCGGCTACTGGCAGCAGCGGGTGGACTACCGGATCCGGGCCACGCTCGATCCCGCCACCCACGAGCTGCAGGGCCGCGCGGCGATCCACTACGTGAACCGCTCCCCCGAGGCGCTGTCATACCTCTGGCTCCACCTCGAGCAGAACATCTGCGCCCCCGGGTCGGTGACCAGCCTGCTCGACCAGCCGCCGCTCGTCTTCCTGGGCACGGCGTTCGACTTCTCGTGCAAGGGCTTCGCCGGCGGGATCACGATCGAGTCCCTGACGCGGCTGGGGCGGCCGCTGCCCTTCGCCATCACCGGCACCACCATGCGGGTGGACCTGCCGCGGGCCATCCCGCCGGGCGGGGTCTACGACTTCGACGTAGTCTGGCGCTTCACGGTGCCGCCGTACGGCGCCGGGCGCATGGGGCGCGACGGCACGCTGTACGAGCTGGGCCAGTGGTACCCCCGGCTCGCGGTGTACGACGACGTGAAGGGGTGGAACCACGAGCCCTACATCGGCTCGGGGGAGTTCTACCTGGAGTACGGCCGGTTCGACGTGGCCATCACCGTCCCGGCGCGCTACGTGGTGGCGGCCACCGGCACGCTCGACAACCCGCTCGAGGTGCTCACGGCCGCGCAGCGCGCCCGGCTGGCCCGCGCCCGATTGGCGGACAGCGCCATCCCGATCATCACCCGCGAAGAGGCCGGGCAGCCGGCGGCCCGCCCGCGGCGCGAGGGCACCCTCACCTGGCGCTTCCACGCCGACAGCGTGCGCGACTTCGCCTTCGCCGCCGCCCCCGACTTCCAGTGGGACGCGAGCGGGTGGCGCGGCATCCTGGTCCAGACCTTCTACCGGCCCTCCGCGGCCCTGTGGAGCGAGGCCAACCACATGGTGCGCGAGGGGCTGCGCTACTACAGCCAGCAGTGGTATCCCTATCCCTACCCCCAGATGTCGAGCATCGAGGGGCCGATCGAGGGGATGGAGTACCCGATGATGACCTTCGACCCCGCCGGTCCCACCCGGATCGACCTGCAATGGGTCCTGGCCCACGAACTGGGCCACCAGTGGATGCCGATGATCGTCGGCAGCAATGAACGGCTCTATCCCTGGATGGACGAGGGGTTCAACACGTTCATCGACCTCCGCAACGCCTCCAACTACTTCCTCGGCACCCCGTACGGCGACACCATCGAGGTGCACCCGCTGCGCCTGGCGCCGGAGCACACCGTGCCGGGCCAGGAACAGCCGCTCATCGCGCGGCCGGTCGAGGTGCGCGACCTCTTCTGGACCGGTTACCAGAAGCCGGCCCTGATGCTCTCGCTGCTCCGCGACCAGGTGCTTGGCCGCGACCGCTTCGACGCCGCCTTCCGCGAGTACCTCCGGACCTGGGCCTGGAAGCATCCCACCCCGGCGGACTTCTTCCGGGTCATGCGCGATCACTCCGGCCAGGACCTCGACTGGTTCTGGCGCGGCTGGGTCTACTCCACCGCGCGCCTCGACCAGGCGGTGGACTCCGTGGTGGCCGTGAGCGACAGTGTCACCGAGATCCACCTCTCCAACCGCGGCGGACTGGTCATGCCCGCCACCCTGTCCCTGGTGCTGGAGCTGGGCGACGCCCCCAACACCCGCTACGTCCGCCTGCCCGTGGACATGTGGAACCTCGGGCCGAGGTTCGTCTACCGGCATCGCGGCCCCGAGCGGGTGGTGGGGGTGACCCTCGACCCGGCCAGTGAGCTGCCCGACGCCGACCGCGCCAACAACCGCTGGGCCCGATGAACCGACGCATGCTGGCGCGGCTGCTCAGCGCGGGGCTGGTGGCGCTGGCGCTGTGGCTCACCCAGAACCTCACCCGGCTTCAGCAGGGCTCCTTGCCGAATGCCGCCCCCGCCGCGCCGGCGGGGCCCGTGGCATCCACCGCCCCCGCGGCGCCGCCCACCCCGGCGCAGGCGGCCATCGGCTTCCGCGACGCCAGCCGGCTGGCGGAGCACTTCCGGAAGCACGGGGCGGAGTTCGGGGAGATCACCGAGGCGGAGTACCTGCGGCGGGCCCAGGCACTTCGGGACCGGCCGGCGGGAGGCGAGATCCTGGAGGCCCGCCGGTCCGACGGGGTGGTGACCCGGTTCGACCGGGGGGATGGGTCCTTTCTGGCCTTCGATGCCGACCGCACCATCCGGACCTATTTCCGTCCCAACGACGGTGAGGCATACTTCAGGCGTCAGCTTCAGCGGCCCCCGGGCACCCCATGAACCAGCGCACGTCAGGTCCCAACGATCCCGTCCGAGACTACCTCCGGCGCAGCGGCGCGTCCTACGCCGTGGTGGCGCAGGGGCTGCGCGGGCTGGTCGAGAACTGGGAGCGGGTGGTGGCCCAGGTGCTCGAGGGCTACAACCTGACGCTGGACGACTACCTCAACGACATGGACAGCCGCCAGCTGCTGGCCAACGCCCTCGAGCTCGCGCCCGACGAGGTCCGCGACGCCTTCCTGCCCCGGGTGCACGACGCCGACGTAAAGGTGCGCCTCAACCTGGTGCCCGCCGGGCGCTGCCTGTGGGGTGGCATCGTGGCCGCCGATGAAGGCTGGACCGAGGACGCCAACTGGTGGTACTTCGAGCAGCCGCGCCTGCCGGGCCCGGAGCTGCGCCGGGAACTGGACGCCCGGTGACGCCCGCGCTCGCGCTGTATCACGGGCAGGTGGTGATCCCGCTGGACGGGCGGCCGGTGGCCATCGGCCGACTGCCCGAGTGCGACGTCATGTTCGAGGGGTGGGAGGTTTCCCGCCGTCACGCCCGCATCGTCCCCACCCCCGCCGGTCCGCTGCTGGTGGAC
>Ga0268298_10002873_pt1 | contig 18270 bp, 16 predicted proteins | sample WWTPWeurt_MetaG_FD_194462 | JGI IMG/M metagenome (GOLD analysis project Ga0268298, IMG submission 194462) | Activated sludge microbial communities from WWTP in Nijmegen, Gelderland, Netherland - WWTP Weurt | ecosystem: Engineered > WWTP > Aerobic digester > Activated sludge | place...
CCTTGGCGGTTCACCGGCTCAGCCGGACGGACGTAGAACTCCCGCGTGAGGCGGAAATTGTCCCAGTAGTTGTGGGCGATATTTGGGAAGGAGAAGATAATGGTTTTTGAATTTCCATCTATCGCAACAAAGGACGCCGCTGAGATTGACACTCTCCGCGGCTTTTTTGTTTTATGAGGGATAACGTGAATCTGTCCATACTGATCCCCGCCTACAACGAAGCGGTTGAGCTTCCCGAGACCTTGGCGCGCGTCCGCGCCGCGGTCGAATCCGTCGGTTGGTCCGATTGGGAATTGATCGTTTGCGACAACAACTCCACCGACGATACGGCGGACATCGCCGCCCGAAGCGGCGCCCGCGTGGTGTTCGAGCCCCACAATCAAATCGCCCGGGCGCGCAACCGGGCGGCCGGTGAAGCACGGGGCGAGTGGCTGCTCTTTATCGACGCGGACACGCGATTGTCCCCGGACCTTCTGGCGGCCGCGTTGCGGGCCATGGCCCGGACCGACATCGCCGGCGGGGGCGCGCCGGTGATGTTCGCGGAACCGCCCCCCCGCATCGCCCGGGGTTTGACGGCCCTCTGGAACCGCGTTTCGCTTCGGTTGAATTGGGCGGCCGGGTGTTTCCTGTTCTGCCGTCGCATCGCGTGGATCGAGACGGGAGGGTTCGATGAGGGGTTCTACGCTTCCGAGGAAATTTGGTTTTCCCGACGGCTTCAGCGCTGGGCCCGCCGACACGGGCAAAGGTTCCGGGTGATGGCGGCCCCGGCCGTGGTCACCTCGGGCCGGAAGTTTCGTTGGTACAGCCCGGCCCGGATGCTGGGCCACCTTCTGCTCTTGTCCGTACCGGGGGCGGTTCGGGTGCGGGCGCTTTGCCGGTTGTGGTACAAGAGGCCGGTGTCCAAAATTTAGATCCGATTTCCCGTACTAAAATCCTTGTCATTAATGACGTGCGGGGATATCCTTAAAAATAGGGTTATCCTATGAAACCCCTTCCCACCACTAAAAAGCCCGTCGCGCCTCCCACGGGGGGATTCACCCTCATTGAGTTGATGTTGGTTGTGGCGATCGTGGCCCTGTTGGCCGCCATTGCGATCCCAAAATTTGCGGACTTGATCGACAAATCCCGGGAGGCCGCCATGAAGGGGAACCTGGGGGTCCTTCGATCGGCGCTCTCGATTTATTACGCGGACAATGAAGGACTTTATCCGAAGTACCACAACCTTTCTCCTCTGGTGACCCGAGGCATTTACCATCTGCATGGAAAATATGTGGATTTCGATAGGCTCGTTTTCCGTCCACCGCGCTATTCGGGCGCGGGGAGCGTTTCCTACACGGCGATGGAGTTGTACGGAAACCCTTTTATGGCGATGTCGTATAACTCCAAAGCCACCGTGCCGCCGGATTACCCCCCTGTGCACACGGCCTCGCCGTTCCCCAGTTATTGGAATTTTTTATCGGGAGCGGGGGGGCCCCTCCGGGCGAGCATTAAGACGCACGCGATAAAGCCGACGCCTCCTTGGGGAGACCTTCTGGACACGAAGGGACAAGCCTGGAGTTTATGGTGAAGGGACTTTAATCGTCCACGTTGGCGCGGACGAAGGCCCAGCGGTTTTTCACCCGCCTGAAAACGAACACCCCGACGTGGATCTCGCCCAGGCTGTCCGCGGTGCCGATTTCGTTGACCGTCAAATCCTGTTTGCGCCAAATCAATTCCCGCATGCTGTCCCGCAGCGGGCCGGTTTTCGGATCGGCCTGGAGCAGTCGGGGGTAAAGCAAATCAAAATCCCGCGCGCCGTGCTTCTTGAGGGGGCTGGCGTCCTGGGTCCCCCGGGTCTCGAAGGAAAATTTTGTCATTGTTTTCACCATCGGCACATCGTTGGCGAGCACCGCGTCGCGGAACGACCGCCAATACCCGCGAAATCCGCTTTCGGTCGTCGGTGCGGCGGGCGCCGAAGCCGGTTTGGCGGGGGCCGCGGGTTTCGGGACCGGTGGGGCCGGGGGCGTGGCCGGCGCGGGTTCCTCGGCGGGAATGCCGGAGGGAATCGTTTCATCGATGATTTCCACGACCGGGGCCGCCGGCTCCGGGGGGGGCGCGCTTTCGATGTCCGCCGTGTTGACCGTTTCTTTTTCTTGGACGCGCGGGGAATAGGTCGGAACTTCCGGAGGGGCCGACCCGTCCACCCGCGCCGCCGCAAAGAGCCATTTTTCCCCAAAGCGCCGGAACACCAGCGGGCCCAAGGCCACTTCGCCGGTGCGCAGGGCGTCCAATTCCGGTCCCGACAAATCCTCTTTTTCCGAAACGTACTGCTTGACGGATTGGCGGGGTTTCACGCCGGAGGGGGATTTGAGCAGGATGGGAAACCATGACGCGAGGTCTTTGGCCGAGCGTTTCTCGGTTCCGCTCTCGGAAATGAATTGAACGGGGAAACGTGTCAACGGTTTGATGCCTTCGGGGTTTTCGGCGAGGACCGCCGCGCGGAAAGGCCGCCACACTTTTAAAAAGAGATCCGGTCGTCGCACCCGCGGGGCGCCCGCGTTCAATCCCGATCCATGGACAATAAGCGCGAGGGTCAGCGCCGCGATCCCGCGTCTCATTTGATCCGGGAGGACCCTTCGTAAATTCGCCGCAGGAGATCCTGGCAGCGGAGGGCGTCCTCGAGGGGAACCAGGGGGCGGCCCGCGAGCGACCGCATGAAAGCGTATTTTACCAGGTCGGTTCGGAGGGCGTAGCGGAACGGGAAAGCGTAATTCTTCCCTTCGATGCCCCGGGTGAATTCGCCGGTGGGCGTCGAGACCGTGCCGGTAACGTGAAAATCGTATTCCCGGTCGCCGTTCCCGTAAACCATTTTAAGGCTTTTGAGTTTCCGGCGATAGCCCAACACCAGGGTCACCGGCGCCGCGCCGAAACGCAATTCGTACTCCACCAGGTTCAAAAACACGTTGTCGCCTTCCCGGACGACGTTTTTAACGGTCAAAGGTTGCGACCAGAGCGCCGGGGGAATGAGGCGAAGAGCGTGAGCGCCGAGGTCCTCAAGAATAATCAATTCCCCGATGTGACCGAACCGCCGCCAGGGGCGGGTGCCGTGGGTGATGAACGTGATGTGGGCGGCGTCGGCTTTTTCGAAGACCTGGCCGAAGGTGGGCGCCTGGGGCGCGCCCGGATCCAACCGCAGGTCTTTTAAAAACTCGGGCAGGGCGGCGTATTGCTGGTTCACGCCGAAAACCACCCCGGCTTCGCGGACGAGTTTCGTCAGCCCCGGAAGGCTGTCGGCGTCGGTCAAGGTGGTGACGGGGTTTTCGCACAGGATGTTTTTGACGCCGAACCCGGTGATCAATTCCCGGACGATGGCGACGTGGGTGTCCGTTGGAGAGCACAGGACGACCACATCGGGTTTTTCTTTTTCAACCATCTCCCGCCAGCGCTCGTAGGGGCGAACGTGGCGGCGGAGGTCATCGGCGGTGAGGTTCTCAAAGCCCGCCATTTGGTGCAGGTCGTCCAGCAGCACTTCCGAGACGAGGGCGGTGTTTCGCGCGTCGGTGTTGGAGTAGCTGATCGATCCGAGGGCCGGCAGGCTCAGGCCTTCCCGGTTGGCGTGGGGGTCCCGCAAAAGTTGGAAGGCCCATTTGACCAGGTAGACGCCGTAGGCGGAACCGGCGCCCAACACGCTGACGTGAAAGGGACGATCGCTCATGGGGCGCTATTTTACCAATATCCGTTGCAATTCCGCGCACTTGTTGCAGCGCCCGCAGGGGGACAGACCCCGCGGATTCAAACACGAAAAAACGTGGCGCAGGGGAAGTCCCCGGGCCCAGCGCGCCAAGTCGGCTTTGGTCTTTCGTCGAAAAGGCGCCCGCACCCGAAGCGGCTTTCCGAGGGCCAGCGAGAGGGCGCGTTCCTGGGATTGGAGAAAGGCCGGGCTCGCGTCGCCGAAGGGGTTGGCCGACAAAATCCCCATGTACAAAACGTCGATTCCCCGGGTGGCGGCGAACACACCCGCTTTCGTCAGCAAAAGGGCGTTGCGCCCGGGGAGGTAAACGGCGGCGTCCCGGGAGCGCGTTCCCGGCACGCCGCGTCCGGTGCGGCTCCAGTGATGCCCGTAGACGTCGGCCATGGGGAGGTCCAAGACCGTCAGCGGGGCGAGGCCCCGGGGGCGGTATTCCCGCAGGAAGCGACGCAAGCGGTGGAGCTCGGGCCGTTCCCACCGCAGTCCGCAACGGACATAAATGGGGAAAACCCGGGCGTGGCGGGGGAGGGCCCAGGCGAGCAGGACCAAGCTGTCCCACCCGCCGCTCACCAACACCGCCGCCGATCGCGAGGCCATAATGGCACTTTATCAAACTGCTAAAATGGGCGCATGGTTTTCGACCCCGAAAAAGTCGTCCGCGCCCACGGCGAGGATTTGGTTTTGGACGAGTTGTTCGACCTCCGCCTGTACGAGCGATTGCGCGACCTTTCCACGGGGTCCCTGGCCGCGATGCTCGGCAAGCTCGTGGCCGTGGAAGTCCAACATCACGCGTTTTGGCAGGATTTTTTCGGCGTGCGGCGCGACCGGTTGGACTGGGGCCGCCGTCTCAAATTGGGAACGTTGGCCCTCGGCTGCCGGTTCGCGGGGCCCGCGTCGATCCATTTGGTCCTCGAGGGCATTGAAATTTACGGCATTCGGAAATACCTGCGGCTGTGGGACGCCTATAAAGACACCCCGTTCGGGGAGGCCCTGCAGGGCATCCTCCGCGATGAATTCGAGCACGAAGACGAAATCGTCTCGGCCTACACGGCCCGAAAGTTGAACCCGGAGCGGGTTCGGGGCATATTTCTCGGGTTCAACGACGGGTTGGTCGAAATCCTGGGCGCGGTGAGCGGTTTCTACGCCGCGCTGCGGGCCCCGGGGGCGGTGGTCGGGGCCAGCGTCGCCGTGGCGGTCGCCGGCGCGCTGTCCATGGCGGCGGGCGCCTACGCCGCCACCAGCTCGGAGCGGGAAATCCGGTTCGTCCAGAAGGGGAAAGCCCGCTTTTTGGGAAAGGATCACACCGCCGAAGACCCCGGGTCGGCCGGCGCCGCCGGGGCGATCGTGGGGGTGAGTTATTTCGTCGGTGCGACCGTCCCCGTGTTGCCCGTCCTTCTGGGGGCCAAGGGGCCGGCGGTTTCGATCGCGGCGGGCGCCGTCGCCGCGATCGTTGTGTCCTCGGTCCTCGCGTTTCTGTCGGGGATGGCCGTCCGTCGTCGCATCGCCTTGAATCTGTTCATCATCGCTTTGTCCGTGACCGTCACCGGCGCCATCGGCGCCCTGGTCCGGCGGGTGTTCGGCCTCGGATTGTGAAACGGTTTTTTGTTTTGGCCTCCTTGTTTGCGGGCGCGGCGTCCGTCCGGTCGGCTCCCTCGTTGGCCGACTGGGCCGATCCCGCCGCCGCCCTGGCCCGGTCGACGGTTCCCCTCTCCCTGGCCGAATCGTTTTTGGACGCCCAGGCGTTTTTGCCCGTGGCCGCCCACCGGGAGGCCCTCGTCGCCGCGGGCAAAACCGAAGGGGCGAACCGATTGCGCGTGTTGGAGGAAATTTACGCCGGCAACAACGTCGGCGCCCTTCAGGCCCTCGAACTCGTTGAAAAAAAAGACGCCTGGCTGCAGACGCGGCGCGCCCTGGTGGAGGGGCTCGTGGAGCGGGGACGCGCCTTCACGGAAATCCCCGACGATCGTTTCGTTTTTCGCACGCCCGAAGCCGACGCGTTCCTCGTTTCCTACGCCCGCCCGGCTTTGGACGGCGCCCACGGACGGGTGGAGGATTTTTTCGGGTCCACCCCGAGCGCTCCGGTGATCATCGAGATCTTGCCTTCGGTCGAGGCCTACGCCTGGGCCTCGGGAATCCCCAAAGAAAAAATATTGCGCACCGGCGCCGTCGCCACCGTCCGCTTCAACCGCGTGATGGCGCTTTCACCGTCCGTGCCGGCCCTGGGTTACCGATGGATCGATGCCCTGGTCCACGAGTACGCCCATTGGCACATCCGGCGGGTGTCGGGCGGGTTGTGTCCCGCCTGGTTGAGCGAAGGGGTGGCGCGTTACCTGGAAATCGCTTGGCGACGTCCGGAGGGATTTCGGCACACGCCCCACGCGAAGGCCTTGCTCACCCGGGCCGCGTTGGATGACGGTTTGATCCCGTTCTCCCGCATGGAAGGGTCGTTCTTGGGTTTGGAAAACGCCGAACGAACGGATCTTGCTTTTGCCCAGACATCGGACGCCGTCGCTTTCCTGGTCAAAGAATTCGGCGTGGAGAAAGTCGCGACCCTGCTGGCGTCTTTTCGTCAACAACCCCGGGCCGAGGTTTTTTCCCACACGCTGGGCCTGGGGGAGGCCGAACTGGAGAAAGCTTGGCGGGATTCGCTGGCCGATCTGACAGAAAAACCGACGGACAACGCCCGGGGGGCCTTGGGCCCCGTGTGGGTCATCGGGGATTTCGATGAGGCGACCCTGGTCGGATCCGCTGCCCTCGAGGCCCTGCGCGCGGGGGACCGCCTGTTGAAGCAAAGCGGGGCCGCCGCCGCCGCGCAATACAAGAAAGTTGTCGAAGCGTCCCCCGATAACGGCGTCGCCCTGACCCGGCTGGCCCGCGCCCATTTGCGCTCGGAGCGCCCCGAGGCGGCCGAGGAATTGCTCAAGCGCGCCATCGAAAAAAATCCGGACTACGCCGAACCTCTCGTCGTTTTGGGGGAAATTTATTACGAGGACGGCCGCTACGAAGAGGGCCAGGACGTTCTTCAGCAGGCCCTGGAAATTCGGCCCTTTTACGCGGCCGTCCACGGGACGCTGGGCCGCATCGCGCTCGACGTCGGGAACTTCGCGGCCGCTCGTTCGTCGTTGCGGTTGGCCGTTCGGTTCGATCCGACGAACGAAGAGTGGCGGCGGGCCTTGAGCGGCATGCCCAAGAACCGGTGATGGACGCCGCGGCCCTCTGGCCCCGCGTTCCCGCCCTCTGGCGCGACCGTCTGCGTCGGTTGGGAGACCAGGCCGGCGATCGCCCCTCCGCCGTCGTCGGTGGATGGGTCCGCGATCTGATTCTGGGGCGCGCCTCGAAGGATTGGGACGTGGTGGTCGAAGGCGACACGGGGCCGGTGGTCCGGGCGTTGGCCACGGTGGAGGGCGCGCGCCTCAAAAGCCACGCGGCGTTCGGGACCCACACCCTCACCTACCCCGATGGAACGACTTTGGACGTGGCCACGGCGCGGACCGAGATTTACGCGTCCCCGGGGGCCCTGCCCCGCGTTCGTCCGGCGACTCTCTCGGAGGACGCGCGCCGCCGGGACTTCACCGTGAACACGCTTTATTTGCGGCTGCCGGTCGATTCGGGCGACCTGTGGGACCCCCTGGGGGGTTTGGTGGATTTGGAACGCGGTTGGATCCGCGCCCTTCATCCGCGCAGTTTTATCGATGACCCCACGCGCGTCTTTCGGGCGGCGCGTTACGCCGGCCGGTTCGGTTGGACCGTCGAACCGGCGACCCGGGCGTTGATCGAACAAGCGGGGAACGACGACCGGGTCGGCGCGATCAGTCCGGTCCGACGCCGCAACGAATTGTTTCATTTGCTTCGCGAGAAGGACCCCGCGCCCGCTTTGCGCTTGCTATGGGACTGGGGATTTTGGAAATATTGGGACCCGTCCTGGGCGTGGCCGGTGGATTTCCCCGTTTGCGGCCCGGAGACGATCGATCCGCTGCCGGAGCGGTTGGCCGCTTTGTTCCCCCGGCGACCGGGGGCGGCGGAGGCCTGGCTGAAACGTCACGACACGCCGGGCGCGCTTCAGAGAATAACCCTCTCGTTATTGAAAGGAACACCATGAACGATGTGAACGATCTGGCCTACCCCGCGCCCGCGGCGACGGGCGATCCCCGGATTGACCGGGAGCATCAGGAATTGATGGCGTGTTTTCACGAATTTGAACGCGTTCGGCGTGACGGGGATGGCCACGACGGCGCCGTGAAGGCCCTGCATTTTTTGCTCCACCACGTTTTGACTCATTTTCAGTCCGAGGAGGAGCGGATGGAATCGGCGGGTTATCCGGACTTGCCCGCGCATCGGGCGGAACACGTGGGTTTAGTAAACGATGTGCGCGGCATGGTCTCGCTGTTCCATGAAAACTTCGTTTCGGCCGAGGTCGTCGGTCGTTTCCTTTCGGAACGCGTCCTCCGGCACCTTAAAGCCCGCGATCGGAGGTTCGCCGAGTGGATGCAAACGCGTTAAATCCCGGCCCATTCCCTCAAAAGGTTTTCCTATGAGCCACCTCATTCCCGTACTTTCCGGCATGCGCCCCACGGGCAAATTGCACCTCGGCAACTATTGGGGCGCGTTGGTCCCGTGGATACAAATTCAAAACGGGGGACTACACCGGTGTTTTTTTATGGTCGCCGACCTGCACGCCCTCACGACCGGTTACGAAGACACAAGCGGCATCGCCGCCAGCACCGAGGACATGGTGCTGGACTGGTTGGCCGCCGGCCTGGACCCCGAGAAGTCCGTGATTTTCGTTCAATCCCGGGTGACGGAGCACTCGGAATTGGCCCTCTTGCTTTCCATGATCACGCCGCTGGGCTGGTTGGAGCGTATCCCCACCTATAAAGAGCAGTTGCGGGAAATCACCGGGCGGGAAATCACCACCCACGGATTTTTGGGGTACCCGGTGCTCCAGGCCGCCGACATCCTGCTTTACAAGGCCCAGGCCGTCCCCGTGGGCGAGGACCAGCTGTCCCATCTGGAACTTACCCAGGAAATCGCCCGACGGTTCAACCGCCTCTACGGCGCGGTGTTCCCCGAGCCCAAGGCCATCCTCGGCAAAGCCCCCAAGGTGCCCGGGTTGGACGGACGCAAAATGTCCAAGTCCTACGGCAACGCGGTCGAATTGAGCGACGCCCCCGATGTTTTGTGGAAAAAAATCCAACAGATGTACACCGATCCCCGGAAAACCAAGGCGGACAGCCCCGGCCATCCCGAGGGGTGCGTTGTGTTCGCCCTTCACAAGATCTATAATCCCGACGCGACGGCCCGGGAGCAAGAATGCCGGGACGGCCGCATCGGTTGCGTGGCCTGTAAAAAACATTTGCTCACCTTGCTGGAACCGCTTCAGGCCATTCAAGAACGCCGGGCCGCGCTGGCCCGGAAGCCCGGGTTGGTGCGGGACGTGCTGGAGGAAGGTTCCCGGCGCGCCCGCGCGGTGGCCCAGGCCACCCTCGCCGAAGCCCAGGCCGCCATGGGCCTGCGCCCGCGGTCGTAATCGTCACCAAAGGAGCGACCATCGCACACCGCGACGAGTCCGTCGCCGCGCCGCCATGACCATGTTCACCGCCCACGAAGTCAAGTTGGAGGTCTTTGAGGGTCCCCTCGACCTGCTTTTGTACCTCATCAAGAAGAACGACCTCAACATCCGCGACATCCCCATTTCCCGCATCACCGCCGATTACCTGGCCATTGTCGAGGTGTTGAAGGATTTGAACCTGAACGCCGCCGGGGAATTCCTCGTGACGGCCGCGACCCTCATGCAAATCAAGGCCCGGGCGCTCCTGCCCGCGCCCTCCAGCGAGGCCGAGGAGGAAATGGACCCGCGGGCCAACCTCGTTGAACGCCTTTTGGAATACCAGCGTTACAAAGAAGCCGCCAAGCATTTGGAACAAAAGTTGCAGTCGCACAAAGACGTCCACTACCGGGGCGCCCCGCTGTTGGCCGACGGGGACTACACCATGGAAGCGTCCCTGTTTGATTTGCTCGACGCCTTCCGCGAGGTGTTGGAGAATCTCAAGCCGCGCGTTCGGGAAATCGATTCGGAAGACGTCCCCCTCGAGGTCAAAATCAAGGACATCCTCGGTTATTTGGCCGACCGCCCCTACGCGACCTTCAAGGAAATTCTGACGCGTGAACGGACCCGGCGCGCGTTGATTTCGACTTTTTTGGCGGTGTTGGAATTGATCCGCCTGCGCCAGATTGTGGCGCGGCAGATGGAATCGTTCGGCGACATCCGGGTGTACCGGGCGGAAGCCTTGCCCCGGGAATTGACCGTCGAGTACGCGACCGCCGAGGCCGAACCGACGCCCGCGGCGCCCCTGCCGGACGAACCACCGCCCCCCACGGAGGGATGATTCATGGAACGTGACGAACGCCGCAAGGTGTTGGAATTGTTGCTTTGGATGACCGATCGGCCGCTCAAGCCGGCCGAGTTGCTCCGCGTGTTGGGCGACGACGCCCCCCTGGAAATGGAACTGCGGGACGATCTGGCCCAGCTCGGCCGGGAGCTCGATGAGCGCCAATCCCCGATGCAAGTGGTGGAAATCGCCCAGGGGTACCAATTGGCGTCGCGGCCCGCCTTCAGCCAATGGGTCCGGCGGCTTTACAAGGAAAAAACCGCGTTGCGGCTGTCGCCCTCCGCGCTCGAGACCCTGTCGATCATCGCCTACAAGCAACCCCTCACCCGGGGGGAAATCGAGGACATTCGCGGCGTCGACGTGACGGGCGTCGTCGAGACCCTGCTGGAGCGAAAACTCATTAAAATCGTGGGGCGCAAGGAGGCCCTGGGGCGCCCGCTCCTTTACGGCACCACGACGGATTTTATGCGGCAGTTCGGGCTGAGGTCGTTGGACGAGCTGCCCCGCTTGGACGAATTGATCCCCTCGGAAGAGGCCGCCCCCGCGGCTCCCCCGGTGGACGCCGCGCCCGCGGCCGTGAACGCCGCGGGCGACAACCCGGAGGCCCCCCATGCCTGAGCTTCGCCGCGATCCAATCATCGGTCGTTGGGTCATCATTTCGACGGAGCGCTCCCGCCGGCCCGGGGGAGCGCCGTCCCCCCGGGAAACCCAGGGTTCGGTGCCCTGCCCCTTTTGCGCCGGCAACGAGGACAAGACGCCCGCGGAGATCATGGCGTTCGCGCCCAAGGGACGTCCCGCCAATGCCCCCGGCTGGTGGGTGCGGGTCGTGCCCAACAAATACCCGGCCCTGCAAATCGAAGGCGACCTCCACCGCACGGGCGAGGACTTGTTCGATAAAATGGACGGGCTGGGCGCTCACGAGGTCATTATCGAGACGGAAGACCACTCCCGCCGCCTGGAGGATCTGGACGAATCCCGGGTTCGGGACGTTCTGTGGGCTTACCGGGATCGCATTTTGGATTTAAAAAAAGACCCGCGGTTCGAATACATCCTTGTTTTTAAAAACAACGGCAGCGCCGCCGGCGCGAGCCTGGCCCACGCCCATTCCCAATTGATCGCCACCCCCATGGTGCCGATCCGCGTCAAACAGGAACTGCGCGGCGCCGAGGAGTATTTCGAGCAAAAAGGCCGGTGCATCTACTGCGACATTCTTCGCGCGGAGACCGAAAAGAAAGAACGCATCGTGGAAATGAACGAAGATTTCGTCGTGCTTGCACCGTTCGCGAGCCGGTTTCCCTTTGAAACCTGGATCCTGCCCCGCCACCACGGGTCCGATTACGCGTCGTTGAGCGAGGAAAAGTATCTGTCCCTCGCGCGGATCCTCAAAAGCGTGTTGGGGCGAATGAACGGGGTGTTGGACAACCCCGCCTACAATTTCGTCATCCACTCCGAGCCCCTCAAAAGTCACGGGGTTGCCCACTACCATTGGCACATTGAGCTCATGCCCAAGATCGTGCACACCGCGGGCTTTGAGTGGGGCGCGGGGTTTTACATCAACCCCACGCCCCCGGAACAGGCCGCCCTGTACTTGAGGGAAGCCAAACCCTGATCCGTCCATGAAAATCCTCTTCGCGGCCAGCGAAGCGGTTCCCTTCATAAAAACCGGCGGGTTGGGCGACGTGGTCGGCGCCCTCGCGGAGGCGTTGAAACGCCAACGCCACGACGTGCGCGTGGTCCTGCCGAAATACCGGGACATCCGGCAAACGCCCCACCCGTTGACGCCCCTGCCGTTCACCCTGCGCGTTCCCCTCGGGGGGACGGAAATCCCCGTGCGGGTCTGGGAAACCCGGTTCGGGCCCCGCGTGCCGGCCTACCTGATCGACAGCCCGCTCCATTTCGAACGCGACGGCGTTTACTGCGACGCCGAAGGCCGGGATTTCGCCGACAACGATGTGCGCTACATCGTTTTTTCGCGGGCGGTGCTTGAATTGTGCAAAGCCGTCGGGTTTCGCCCGGACGTGTTGCACACCCACGATTGGCAGAGCGGATTGGTGCCCGCGCTTTTGGCCGACGCTTACCGCCAAGACGCCTTTTTCATTCCCACGGCCTCGGTGTTCAGTATCCATAATTTGGCCTACCAGGGGGTGTTCCCCAAGGAAACCCTGGGGTTGGCCGGTTTGAGTTGGGATTCTTTCACCAAAGAGAAACTGGAATTTTACGATCGCATCAATTTCCTCAAAGCGGGGGTCGCCTTTTCCCAAATTATCACCACTGTCAGCCCCACGTACGCGCGGGAAGTTCAATCCGAAGAGTTCGGCCGCGGCGTGGACGGTTTTTTACGTCTTCGGACGGACCGCTTTTTCGGGGTCCTGAACGGATTGGACACCCGCGTTTGGAACCCCGCCCGGGACCCGCACTTGGCCAAGCGGTATTCGGCCAAAAGCCTGGGGGGGCGCGCGGCCTGTAAAGAGGACCTTCAAAAGTTCGCCGGTCTCAGCGTCGATCCGCGGGCTCCGATTTTTGGAATGGTGTCCCGCCTGGACCCCCAAAAAGGGTTCGATATTGTTTTGGACATTCTTAGCGAATTTATTGAAAACGGGTGCCAGGCGGTCTTCCTGGGCGCGGGGACGCCGTCTTATCAAGCCGGTCTCAAAACATTCGCCCGCAAGCACCCCCGGCGGGTGGCGTCGTTCCATGATTTCAACGAGCCCCTGGCGCACAAAATTTACGGCGGCATCGATGTTTTCCTCATGCCCTCCCGCTTCGAACCCTGTGGCTTGGGCCAGTTGATCGCCCTGCGTTACGGCGCCGTGCCGGTCGTCACGCCGACGGGCGGTTTGAAGGACACCGTTGAAAACGTGTCGGCCGATGGCCAGGCCGGCGTGGGGTTTGTCGCGGACCGGGTGGAGACGGTGTTTTTCCGGGACGCGTTGCGCCGGGCGGTGGCTTTCCACGGGGCGGACCCCCGCCGCTGGCGCGAGATTCAAAAGCGGGGCATGGCCTTGACCCTGGATTGGACGGCTTCGGTGGCCCGCTACCTGGAACTGTATGAAAAGGCGCGGGCGCTCAAAAAAGCGGAGGCGGCGTGAAAACCACACTGCGGTCTTGGATCGGGCGTTCCCGTTCGTGGACCGCCCGCGGCGCGGCCATCTTTTTGGTGGCGTTTTGGGCTTCGCTTTTTGTGGTCCACGGTCTCTTGTCGCGGGCCCTGTGGGAACGGGACGCGGGCGTCGAAATCTGCCTGGACGGGTCCGACGTTCTGCAAATGTTCGGCGAGGACGACGTGGACGGCACGCGGATTTTCTTGGAGAGACTGGCCGAAGCGGGGGTGTCGAGTGTCGGCGTCTATTGGGACCCCGGATATCGCTTGCGCGAGCGGCTCGAGGAGTGGGCCCCGCGGCTGCCCGACGGCCTGGCGGTGACTCTGCGGCCCGAGGCCGCCCCGTTCACCGACTGGCAATCCCGGTGGGATCGGACGTCCCGGCCCTGGTCCAAGGGGCCGGCGGTGCGGGGGGTTCTTTTCACGGGCGCGTCCGTTCTGGGGTATCCCGATCTCTCCCCCGTGGCGTCTTGGATTTCAACCAACGCTTTTTATCTGCCGTGGATGGAGTTCTCCCGTCAACGGGGCCTCGCCGAATTGGCGCGGCGGTTTCCGCACCGTTTGATACGGGGCCACGGCCTGACCGAGGAGGAGATCGCCAAATCCAACCCACGCGTCGTTCTCGCGCGTTTTCGCCGCGCCGTGCGGGAGCGCGGCGTCCGGTTTTTGTACGTGCGTTTGTTCCCCGGATTGTCCTCCCGCGCCAACGCCGCTTTTGTTGTGGATCTGGCGACGGCCCTGCGCGCCGACGGGTTCCGGACGGAAGCGGCCCAGCCCCGAAGCGGGGCCTGGCCGCGCGCCCTGGCGCCCCTGCCGACCGGTGTCCGCCAAGCGCTGGCGTTGTTGTTGGCCATCGGCGGGCCCTGGTTGGGATTTTTCCTGGCGGTGCGGCGCTGGTCCCCCGAAGAAGCGCCCCTGCGTTTGATGGGTGTCACTCTCCTCACGGCGCTCGTGCTGGGGGCCCTCCTGGCGACCCCCGATTTTCTCATGGGGGTGGCGGTGTTTCGCGGGGTCAAGGTGGCCCTCGTGGTTCCGCTTCTGGCGGGCCTTTTCCTCCTCTTCCAGGCCAAGGAGATCCGCCATTTCTTGCACGAGCCCATCACCGTCGGGCGCCTCGGTTTCGGGTTGATCGCCTTGGGCGTGCTGGGGGTGTACGTCGTGCGCAGCGGCAACGATTTCCTGTCCGCCTCGGGGATCGAATTGAACGTTCGCGGGGCGCTGGAATCGTTGTTCGGCGTGCGTCCGCGGTTTAAAGAATTCCTGATCGGCCATCCGTTGCTCCTTGTGGGGTTTTATTTAAAGGCCCGGGGGGGCGGGTTTCGCCTTCCGGAAGGGGCCGGTCCCGCCGCCCAAACTCTGCATTTTCTTTTCCACGACCATCGGCCGTTCCTGTTGGCCGGTTTGATCGGTCAACTGTCCGTGATCAACACGTTCTGCCACGCCCACACGCCTTTGTCGGTGTCTTTCCTGCGCGTCTATCATGGGTTGTGGATCGGCGCCCTGTTGGGGGGAACCCTGATTCACCTCCTTCGGTGGGCGGAACGGCGTTGGCAAAACCTCCCCTGATCCTGCTCGCCGGTTATTTTGGTTACGGCAACGCCGGCGATGAATTGATCCTTCGCCTGCTGCGCGAGGCGCTGCTCCCCGTCGCGGGGGCCGGCTTGCGGTATCTGGCCGGACCGCGCCCCGCCTTTCCCGGCGGAGTTTCCCGACACCATCCCGGCGCGGTTCTGTCCGCCCTGCGCGACGCCCGCGGGCTGGTTCTGGGCGGGGGGGAACTCTTTCAGATCCGCACCAGTCGGCGGAGCCTCGCGGCGTATCTGGCCCTGCCCGCGGCGATGGGGATTCTCGGCAAACCCTTCTGGGTGTTCGGCGTGGGGGTGGATCCCGATTTGCCGCCGCTCGCCTTGCGCGCCACCGCGGCGTTGCTGCGCCGGGCCCGCGGGGTTTGGGTGCGGGATGAAGCTTCCCGGACGGCCCTCGCCGGGCTCGGGGTCGCCAGCGTCGTGATGGCCGACACGGTTTGGGCTTTGCCCGTTTCCGCCCCGGCCGCGCCGGGGGGGAGATCCCGTCGGGTTTTGTGGATTCCGCGTTTTCCCGACGGCGCCACCACCGTGGAGCGATTGGCGGCGGTAATCAACGGTCTCACCGATTTTGAGCACGCGCTCCTGCCTTTGCACCCCCCCCAGGACGAGGAGCCCTTGCGGGCGTTGCGCGGGCGTTTGCGAGGGGAGGTCGAAACATGGGCCTGGGCCGCCCCCGAGGAAATCCCCCGACGGTTGATGGAGGCGGACGTCGTGGTTTCGATGCGTTACCACGGTTTGGTGTTGGCCGCCTTGGCGGAGAGACCGGTGGTCGCGCTGGCGGCCCACGGCAAGGTGGCCCTTTTGGGGGAGGAGATGGGGGCCCCCGTTCTCAGACCGGGCGATTGGACCGCGGAGTCGCTGGCGACCGCCCTTCGACGGGCGTCGGCCCATCCCCCGGTGGACCCCGCGTCGCGCGCCGTGTCGGCCCGGGCGGCCTTGTCGGATCTGGCGCGGGGTTTATCGTCGTCGTTAATCTCTTAACCAAAAATTATAAAATAGGGGTGGTTTTCCAATGCCCTCGCCCCTTTTCACGCCTTCCGAGCGCCATCCTCTCAGCGCGCCGCGCCTTGTCGCGCGTCCGGCGCGCCGCGCGTTCTGGGCGGGCGTGGCCCTTTTGGGCGCGGCCGCCGGGTTTGGAGGCGGTCTTTTGCGTCAAACCCAAACGCTCACGGACGCGTTTCTGGCGCGCGAGGCCCGGGATTTCCGTTGGGTGGTTTTTTTAAACGAGCACGCCGACCGCCCGTTCCTCGAAGGGCGTTTGTTGGCCAACCCCGGGGTGCGATTGTCTCGCTTCGTCTCCAAAGAAGAAGCCCTGGAGCGCGCTCGACGGTGGCCGGCTCTGGCCGATGGATTGGACCTCACGGCGCGAAACCCGTTGCCCGATTCGTTTGAAATCGAGTGGGACGCCGCGATGCTCCGGCCCGACCTGTTGACCCCCTTGAGCGATCGGGTGGCCGGTTTGGACGGCGTGGCCGAAGTGGGGTACGATCGTTCCCGGCTCGAGCGGTTGGCCCTTTTGAGACGGCTGCGGGAACAATTCCGTTTCGGCGTTCAGTCCGCGCTCGCGGCGGCCGCGGGGGTCCTTCTCTTTTGGGCGGCCCGCCTCTTGTTTTGGACCTTGGCTCCGTTCCCATGGCGGGACCCTTTGTGGGGCGCCGGCATCGCCGCCTTGGGCGGGGTTTTGGGCGGGGGGGCGGCGTGGGCCTGGGTGGGGGGATTTGATCCCGCGGCGTTGATCGCCGCGCCGCTCGTGGGCGCGCTGGCGGCGCTGGGGCGCGCCGTTTGATCCACCGCTGGGCGTGGGCCTTGGTGGCCTTGATGATGTGGACCGGCCCCGGACGCGCCGCCGAGACGGTCGAGGAGCAACGCGAACGTTTGCGGCGCGTGCAATCGGAACTGGAGCGAAAAGGCCGTGAAAAAGACCAGGCGGACCGGCGGGCCCGCACATTGCGGGATGAGGCCGACCGCATCGGACGCGAATTGGACGGCGCGCGCCGCGCGCTCGAGTCGACCGAAGGCCAACTGCTGGAAACGGAACGCAAGCGCGCCGCGACGGAGGAACGCATGCGGGCCTCGCGCCGCAGTTTGGGGACGTGGGAGGACAAGCTGTCCGGGCTCCTCGCGGCGCATTATCGCGCGCGGACGGTGGGCGCCGAAGGCTTGTTCCCGGTGTGGGTGTACGAGGCCGCGGTCCTGAGCGACCGCGTCACGGGTTTGGCCTTCGCCGTCGAGAACCACGCCGGCGTGGTGGCGATCCGGGACCAACTGTTGGGGATCGAAGAGGAATTGCGCAACCTGCGCGTGACCAAGACCCGCGATGAGCGCCGCATTGAATCCGCGCGCGACCAAATGCGGAGTATGGCGCGGACCGAGGAGGGTCGCCGCGCGCTGCTCGCGCGGCAGATCGACGATTTGCGCGCCTCGGCCCAGCGCTTTGAGCGCATGATTCACGATTTGCTGGAGAAGGAGCGCCGGGACCGCGCGACGGCGCGTCCCAAGAGCGCGGCCGCCGCGGACCGCTGGCGGGGTCGCGTGGGATGGCCGGTGGCGGGGCCGGTGGTCGAGAGTTTTGGGCGGACGCACCACCCTGAATTGGACACCTTCGTGATTTCCAACGGCGTGCGGTTGCGCCCCGCCGCGACGAGCGCCGTGGTCGCCGTCGAGCCCGGCGAGGTGCTCTTCGCGGGTCCGTTCATGAATTACGGTTTGATGGCGCTGGTCAGCCACGCCGATGGGTTGCACACGATCTACGCGAACCTGGGCGAGTTGACGGTGGCGGCGGGCCAAAAAGTGGCCGAGGGGCAGGCCGTCGGGCGCGCGGGGCGCGACGACGCGGGGCGCCCCGTGGTGTATTTTGAAATGCGGGTGGACGGCGATCCCGTGGACCCGGAACGTTGGGTGAGATGAGGAGCGGAACATGAGCCGAAATAAAAAGTGGAGCGGGTTGGTTTTGGCGGCGGGGATCGTCGCGGGGGCGTGGATCGCCCCGGCGCGCTCCGCCGTGGAGGACGGGTTTCGTCAAATCGCTTTGTTGGTGGACATTCTTCAAACGATTCGGGAGCAATACGTCGACGACGTCGAGCAGAAGACGGTGGTCTACGGGGCCGCGGCGGGCATGGCCCGCGTGTTGGATCCCTTCAGCCAGTTCATGGAGCCCGCGGCGCTGAAAGAAATGCGCACCGAGACCCAGGGCCAGTTCGGCGGTCTCGGCATCCGCATCGCCGTGCGCGACAACTGGCTCACGGTGATCACCCCCATGCCCGACACCCCCGCCTACCGCCTCGGGGTGTTGCCGGGGGACAAAATCATTCAAATCGAAAACACCTCCACCCAGGGGATGGGGGTGGAGGACGCCGTCAACCTGCTGCGCGGAAAACCCGGCACGAAAGTGACGGTGCACATCGCCCGCGAGGGCGACAAGGAACCCCGCGTGTTCACCATCACCCGGGAGATCATCAAAATTCAAAG
>Ga0268298_10002874_pt1 | contig 18269 bp, 10 predicted proteins | sample WWTPWeurt_MetaG_FD_194462 | JGI IMG/M metagenome (GOLD analysis project Ga0268298, IMG submission 194462) | Activated sludge microbial communities from WWTP in Nijmegen, Gelderland, Netherland - WWTP Weurt | ecosystem: Engineered > WWTP > Aerobic digester > Activated sludge | place...
AAGAGCTTGCTTTGGATATCTACCAGAAATATCTACCTCAAAAGGAGAAATCCTCTGAGGAGCTAATTCTGTACCCTTAGTACCAAGATTGGTCTGTACTGCTTTAAGGAAATCATTATATGTTGCACCTTCATTGAATTTTCCAAATTCTGGGGTTGCAACTTTATTTAGAATATCTTCAAATGGAGTATTCGGCATTATTTATTCTTTTTAATCTGTTCTAAATACGCTTTTAGGAATCCTGGATTACTTAATACATTTTTTATTTGCTTGTGTGCTGCACCTAGTGGAAATTTATTACCCTCTAAACCATCTGGGAAGTAGTCAATTCCATCAACTACAGTATTTCCATTTTCTGTAACCCAAAGTTTTATTTTATATGTATTCCCACCATCACTAGATAAGAAATGATACTGGAGATTATATATATTTCCAGAACCATCATCAATTGTTTTAGTCAAAGCTGTTTTCCTTGTGATATCTGGTTGTTGTCCAGGAGATGTTATTCTTCCTGTACTTGTACCATTTGTCATATTTAATCTAGCCCCATATTTTTCAATAGCTTCTACATCTGCTACTGCAGTTGGAAAGTTTGATTGAAATACATCTTCTGGTACAGAAACTTCTAAACTTTTCAGTGATTTAGAATCTTTTTTATTATATTGTATACCAACTCTGACTTTTTTAACACCACCTTCTATATAAGTATAAGCATACGGTCTAACTGCATTTTTTGTCTCCTCATTGGTTAACAATGCGACCATTTCTTTTGCATCATTATTGTTTGGTAGAAGGGTTTGATTAGATAATACAGCTGAAAGTCTAGCATTCATCGCATCTTTTTGCTCTGGCTTACCATAGTTAAAGAAAGCTACTCTATTTTTATATCCAGTTTGCACTGATTTATAATCGGCTTCTCTTTGTTGAAGTTTGATTTTTAAATCAGCGCTCAATTGTTTATCTAACTTAGATGTCCCAGACACAAACTCTGTTATTTCATTTGGCCAAAAACCAAGATTTGCTAAAAAACTTAGACTTGATCCAACTTTATTTGGATTTCCAGAAGATAGGTCTCTAATTTTACCTGAGATAAAATCTTTAACTTTTATTTTTCCAGCTGGAGTTTCAACTTCTTGATTTATATCTTTAATGATTATTTCTTTACCAGTACCTATTGGTAATGTTATTTTATTACCAATAATTTTTGAAAAGAGTCTGCTAAGTGCTGCTTCTGAGCCTGGTAGATCTTCTTTTATTTTATATAAATCAACTAAGGTTGGATTTTTACCAAAGGTATCGTATACAGGTTTTAAATTCTGTTCGAACTTTTTGTCTATGGATTTTTGAGTATTATCCATGCTGATGAGATCGTCTTCTAATGTCATTAGATTTTCAAGATCTGCTGCATAGGATTTGTTTGTAACTGCACCACTTTGATATTGAGATTTGAGATTTGCAGTTGTAGTTACAACATCTGCCATTATTCTTTGTGTGGCTATGGCTTTATCCATTTCAGAATTACCCGTATTTATCTTATAATGATCAATATACCCTTGAACATTTGGTAAAAAATTACCTGGGTTCTGAGGATCTATTACATAAGGATTTGGTAAAGCTGCAGTATCGTCAGTTCTTCCATCTTCAAAGACTTCATAAACTAACTTTTTGTTAAGATTATCTACTTTTCCAGCTAATCTTTGTTTTTCTTCAATAAATGTATTTTCACCCTTTTCACCTTCAGTTTGCTCTACTGGTAGTTCTCCAACTGCAAAATTGTTTTCACCGGCTGCTGAAGATTCAGTAGCCTTTCTTTCTGCTTCTAATCTCTTAAGATTTAATGTTTCGGTATCAACAAATTTTTTCCACTTAAACTCTTCTTGCTTAAACCATTGATTGTAAAATGGATTATCAACTAAATATTGATAAGACAGAGAGTTTAGTAGATTTGAATTTAATTCTTGTTGAGTTATAAATTTTTTAGCAGCTTCTACATTAGTTTCTAGTAGTTCTGTAATATTTCCAAAGTTTTCAGATGTAGATTTTGCTTCATTTTTAAGCTTCTTAATATGATCCATAAGGTCTCTCTTAGCTTCACCTTCAGCCATAGTAGCTAACTTAGCTTGAGCTTCTTTAATAGAAGTCTCAAAATTGTCAAGTGTTGCTTTAGTAGACTTTTTTAGTTGCTCATACATAGTTGCGCCATCTAAACCTCTGAATTTGTAAGCACCATCTATTGTTAATTGCTGTTGTGCATCTGGTGATTGTAAAACCACATCTATTGCATCCTGTACTCTTTTTGCAGATTTACCCTTAAGTAAAACTTCATTTGGAACAAGTTTACCAGTATTATCGAATCTTAACATTTCTTCTGGTAAGTTTTCACCTTCTCCCATATCCTTAACATACTCTCTAATCTTCTTTTCGATATCAAAGAATTGAGTATATGAGGCGTTTAATTTGGTATCAGTTTGACCGTCATTTAACCATTCATTGATCTTATTGTCAGCATACCATTCATTTTGAACTGAAGATTTACCTTCTTTTCTTGCTTGTTCTTTAGCTGCTTGTATTGCAGATATTGTTTGTTGTGCTAGTATTCCATTCTGCACAATAGGATCACTTGCAATTTTACTTGCAGCACCTCCAATTTGAGATACAAGTCTTTGGTCAGAGAAGTCACCACTTATATTATTGAGGTTTTCTCTAAGTTCTGACATCTTACCCTTTAGGTATTCGTTAATCTCTTTCTTTTGAGATTGGAAGCCAGAAAGGGTATTCATGTACCCTTGAACCTTTTGCAATCCCTCTTCGTACTGTTGTTGTTTGGTTATACCAACAGTAAGCATTGCATCCAATGGATTCTCTGGACGGTATTCTTTAAACTGTACTATAGGATCTTGCCAACTGGCCATAATTCTGCAAATTTAAATAATTGTCAATTAATTTCCAAATCTATTTCTAGGACCTCTTAGCATATCAGCTATCCATTGAACATTTTGTAGTTTCCTTCTATCTAAGTTCAATTGGTCCATTTGTTGATTAACTGTTGGTTTTACAACAGTGGTTTCTTTTTTGTAACCTTTGTTATCGTTTGATTTTATAACTGTAGCATTTTGCTGAGTAGTTCCATCCATGCTTATTGGAGTTAACATTTCTCCAGCACTTGGACCACCAAAATTTACATTATAGTTTTTATCGAAGCTATAGTATGGAAATAGATTTTTCATTACCTGAAAATTACGCTTTTCGGCTTCGTTTTGTACTAACTTATCGGAAATAGATTGTAATATTCCAATATTCTGAATTCTGGTATTACTCCTTGCTTTATCTTGTCTAACATACTGTGTATCAGCAAGTTGTAAATTTTTGAGTTCTGCATCGTTTAGCAGTGCTGTGTTTTTATTTACTATATCAGCTTCAATACCTTGATTTGTTCTAAATTCATTTGCTAAAACACTTTGATCAGCTCCATATTTTTGTGCAGCCAATGTTGCTTGTACCGCTGGATTTTTAGCATTATATTTCATCAATGGTTTAAATGTAGCAGTGTTTTCATTGAGCTGATCTTGAAAACTAACGTTATATGGTTGGTACAAATCTGGAGTGTATTCTTGCATGAATACTGGTTCAGGTTTGTTTGTTGCTGCTACAAGTAATTCTGGTGCAATTTGTTCAAAGGAAAGATCTCTTAAATATGAATCATTTTGTATTCTATCTGGATTTGTTAACTCTAAATTATAATTAGATCTTCCAACTTTTTGAGGGTTATATTCATAATCTCCAAAGCTACCTGGTTTCTTTTTAACATCAAAAGTTTCAGTTTTCATTGCCTCATCTAACTGATGTTGCTCTTCTTCTGTCCTGTATATTGAATCTTTCCTTGCTTCATTTTTATTACCGGTATAATTACCGATAGCCCTATCGATATATTGTCTTACTGTTAATTTATTACCATACCCAGGCTCTGGTACAAAATCATACTTTTTTTGCTTAATAGCTTTTGGATAATACCAGCTACCAAAAGCTTCAGCGGCTGTACCACTTTCTTTAATTTTTTCTTCTGCTAAAGTTCTTGCTACTTTATATTCAAATTGAGCATCCGTATCATATTTATTTTTGAAATCATTCCAAGACATATCCTTAAAATATTTTTTATGGATATCTTTTTGGGTTGCTGGCATAAGTGCATATTTACCAGATGCATTACCTTTAATGGGTGGGTTAACACCTGTTTTACCACCTTCATTTGAAAATATAGCAGCTAGATATTTATCTGGATCTAGTTGAGATGCTGGGATTTTCCAATAATCACCAGCTTGAGCTTTACCTAATATTTGTTTCTTTTTTGGAAATATGATACCACCTTTTGAAAATTCTATTGGATCACCACCATTTTCATTTGCAAAATCTAACATTGCTTTCTGAATATTAGATAAGTGTTCTTTAGATTCTTGAATCTGTTGTTTCTTTTTGTATGCACCCTGTAATTGGGCCGCACCACTATTAAACTTCAACAAATCCCATTTATCTCTTGGATTTGAATTTTGTACAAGATCTAATGAATAATCTAAAAGTTTATCAACTTTTTGTTCTTTTTTGGCAAGAATCTTACTATCTTGTTTGAATTTTTTGCCAGTTATAGGATTAATCATATTACCCATTACATTAAAAGAGTTATCAATTGGTGATAAATATCCAGTTTCACCACCTTCTACTTCTACTTGTTTATTATCAAATTCAATGTCTATTCCACCATCTGCATGAGAGGGCCCATTAAATTGAACCACATCGTCAGTTAATGGTTCAATTTCACCACCATGTTTAAATTTCTTTCTATTTTTAGAAATATCTGGAATAATGTATCCATTTTTTGCAACAACCCTTTCTTCATCTACAAAGTTTGCACCTGGAAAAACATGATTTTCTCCTGGATACATGATTTTTGTTATACCGTTATCTGAAGTACCAAGTACTGGAAAATCTACATCTTCCATCGTAATCATATTTGATGGAATTCTTAGTTTTGATTTGTTCTTATCTTTTGAATTTCTCTTGTACCCAGTTTCAGAAATAGTAATTCCATGTTTGGCTATTGCTTGTGATCCAGTTCCTTGTGAATACGGATTATAGCTAAGTTGGGGTCTTACAACTGGCCACTTTGTTCTTTCTTCAGGTAGCATGTAATTTACAGCCATTAATCCACTAGCTAGAATTTCAGATAGATTGTTAGGTCTAAATCCATTTCTTTCTGCTAAATACCCAGAATTATCCCAATCTGATGCAAGATTATTTACATGTTTTTTACCAGATGTAGCTGCAATTTCTTCATCTGACAATTGTATTGTTGGAATATCATCTTCCAACATCTCTTGTTGTTTTGGAACAATGAATTTTTTACCGGTTTTATCGGTATAACCCATTTGTGCTTTTCTTTTTCTAGCTTTTTTCATGTTATCGGTTTTTATGACACCCCCATAATTCAATTTTTCTTTTTCGGAAGATCCTTGTGAAACTGCTGCACCTACAGCTACTGGTGGAATTATTCCTTTATATATATTGGGATTTGACATATCAAAAAATCCCACATTACCTTTTGACGACTTTGGATAATTAGAGAAAGGTATAACTTGATTATCACCAAATCTTAAAAAATCAAACCCTGGTTCTAATTGCTGATTTTTTAAATCTTCTGTATACTTAATTGACCACTCTTTTTCAGATCTTTTTATTTGCGCATAAATATTATCTTTTATAGTAGGATCAGTAGTGTTCTTATATTTGGCTGCTAGCTCTTCAATATTATTTTTATAATCTCTAAAATCTTTTAATGTTATCTTGTTTTGGGGATTATTTGAATTGATATATAATTCATATAAATGACCTTCTGGATTATTTTGTAAATATTGAGCAGCAACTTCTTTTGAAGGAGAGGTATAAATACCTTTACCGTACATAACACCTTTTGCCTTTTTTTCATCAAACATTCCTCCATTTAATTTAGTTGGACTACCGTGATAGTTAAAAGCCACATTGCCAAATTCATCAGTTACTGGGTTTGGAAAAGCTTTCTTAAACCAGCTACTTTGTTGTTGAACAAATTGTTCAGGAATTCCTTGAAAATAAGAACCATCAGGGTTCTTCATCCATGTTCCTGCTTTTTTAGTAGACTCTTCTATTGCATTATACTCATTAATAAGTTCTGGGTAACTAGGAGTTTCTGGATTCCATTTACTCCAATCTATTTCTGACTTAAAAGAATTTGATTTTGGTTTAGGAACTTCTTTATATCCTTTTAACCAATCTTTTTTATATAGTGTTGCATTTTCTAATGGTATGCTACCTGCTTGAGCTGGAGCTATACCTTTATGTGTTGGTATAGGAATTAAGTTATTTTCTACTTTATTAACGGCAGCCATATAATCAGCAGCATATCTTTCATCAATAAAACCATCTGCAAAATATGGTCTATCTAAAGCAGGTTGCATTTTACCTGTATTTGGATTTCTATTTGTATTTCTTGACAAAGATATTCCACCAGAAGTTGGTTGGTTTGGTATTGGTTTCGCTCTTAACATTCCTGTTTGTAAAGCATCTTCAAAACCTTCTTGACCTAACATCCTATACCCCATTTCCGAATCTGGTTTAAAAGCCCAAGGATTATATTTATAAGTATTCTTTAAAGGAGTTTGTGTTGTCAGATATTCCCCTACTTCAGGAAGATATCTTGCACCCAATTTACCTACCCCATATAGTAAATCTCCAGCACCTTGTATAACCATTGGAGTTTCCAAACTTGATGCGAATTTATCTAAATTTTTTCCATATTTTTGAATAAATTCCCCATATGACGAGGTTGTTAAATTACCATATGGACTAACTTCAACTTCGGGGTGAGTTGCTGCGTATTCTTCTAACTTTTTTAATCTATCTTCTTCATGTTTTTTCTCTAAATGATGACTTATAAATTGTTTTGTTGGACCAATTGTTTTTTGCTTACTTAGAATTTTTTCAACCTTTTTTTGCTGTTCTATTTTCTTAGACTGTCCCTCTTTTTTCTTAACATCTACTTTTGGAGAAAAACTTTTCAAATCTCCTTTATACGGAGAGTTAAACCATTCTGGAATTAATGATTCCCCATTTTGCGCCTTTTTTTTATTTTTTTTCATCCATTGTAGATTTTAATCGTTCAAGTGTCCAGTTTTTATAAGCTCTCACTTTTGGATTTGGGACAACCCAAATTTCACAAGTTTCATCTAATGCTACTACCCAATGTAAGTGATCTTCTTTTCCATAGTCTATGAGAAACCATGCTTCACCTGCACCTTTTTCTGTATAAACAGGTATTGATGGATTTAATTGGAGTATTTGCATTATTTAAATGATTCTTGTACTGAGATTATATTGAATTGTGATACTATTTTAGTATCTGATCTATCGTCAAGTATATACCTAACTCTTATGTTTTTACCTCTTATTGGCCCTTTTCTAAAACTTCTTTTGCTGTAATCTAAGTTACTTTCGTTCAGTTCTTTTAATATTGAAAGATTTGTATCAGATTTAGACCATACTGGCTGAGATGTAAGTTTAACCATATCCCAGAAAGTATTTATTTGATAGTAATTATCACTCTTTGTCCATAATACTTCTTTACTATCTGCATTATATTTTGGATAACTAGACACTTCTTTTAGGTTATTCTTAGGTTTCTTTGTGAGAAGAAGTAACCCGGAGCATTGCTGATTAGCTGTAACAATTAATTTGTTAAAGAATCTGTCATCAACCTCTGCAAATGTTAAGTTATCTACATATGTTAATACTTTAGATGTATCTTTTATAGATTGTAGAATTTGATCATTAGCTTGGAAACTATATGGAAATTCTACTGAATATGGTTCTATTTGACCATAGAACTTGTTAAATTCTGTATAACAAGTATTATGTTTCCATAATCCATTTTGTTTAGAAGAAAAGAAATAATTGTTCTGAGGTACATAGAAGTTTGGAATATAGCTATGGAAACTTACCCAAGCTTGAATATCAAAATCATAACTCATTGTAAATGAGCGATTCACAAAACTATCAGAAGATAAATCTATTTCTTCTCCATTTAACAAGAATTTACCATCTACATAATTTACATCTTTATTTGTACATTCGTAATCAAGTTTTGTAAGTATTAATCTGTTGTACTTATTATCAAAAACTCCGTGCAATCCAACACCTTTGAAATGATTATCTATTGGGTAATCTGGGAATTGTTTTCTTATATAAAAGTTTAAATGTTCATTATAAAACTTGGTTACATTTTTTTCAGTCATATCTTTAGCACCATTTCCTTGGAATAAGAAGATTTGACCTCTAAGTGCATCAGATGAAATATGTCCATATTCTGTTTTAATGAACATTTTATTCTGACTTCCTGCATACCCAGTATCAGTTTCTGCAAAATCCAATGGTGGAACCTGGGAACTGAATAATGATTGTCCAAGATAGACCTCAGCTGCAGATGTTGGAGCTGTCAATAAAGCGTTGTATAACAATGTTTTATTTTCAAATCTAGCTAAAACTTGTTTATTTTCAATACCATCTATTGACACCAGATTTCCAAAATTTAGCGGTAATTGTTTTTTGGAATTACCTCTATATATAAACCAGTTATTTGGATCAGAGAATATTACTACGTTTTTTAAATCGTTATCGCATTCTTCCCAATCATCTGGTAAATGACTAAAGAAATTTTCTTTGTTTTGTTTAGAATATGTTTTGTTATAATGATAGGTATTATCCTGCTGAATAGTGGTTATTGTTTCTTGTAACCAAAAGTCTGGGATATCACTAGAAACTCTTGGGAAGTAGTCACCTTCGCTGTTATTGAATGCTTGACGTATATCAACATTTACTTCACTTTCACAGTAAAAGTAAGGTATGCCATAAGAAAATAGGTATATTTTACCGTCATTATAGAAAAACTTATTCTCTGGACAATCAAATCTTGCTGCTTTTATTCCAAATAAAGGGCCTAAGTTTACACCAAGTGCTCTATAAGTACTAACATTTGCATCGGTACTGAACCAATAATTTGGATTACCAACATTACCAAGCTCATTATAGAAGATATCAGAATCATCTGGGTAAGTCCTAGAACCAGTGCTTACCCTATTGTCTATAAAATAAGGAAGCTTTGATTTATATGCAAATTGGTTAATAAAAATATCTCCGCCAAAAACTCCTTGATATCTTTCTATTTGTGATGGTTGTCCACCTATATATTGAAATCCAGTATCTACAGTTTCATATGAATAAATCTGTCCATATTGGTTATCTATCTTTCTTTTTATCGATGCATAATACGAACTAATATCTTTTAATTCTTGTTTTTGAATATTACACCCTTCATCTGATAACTTCCACCTTGATACATCTTCTGGTACTCCGCCAATTGTATGCGTATAGGGTAGAGTTTTTGATGTTTTTAAGTAAACACTAGATTCTCTCTGGAAGTTATTAACAATATGATCATCACCAACATTCATCATTCCAGGAGCCATGTAACTTGAAATACTTAACCATCTTTGTTTATTTCCATTATTTTGAACAGCCCTGAAATCTGTATAATTACCTATTGAATTATATTGAACTGCAAAATTCCTTCTGGGAATAACTTTGTCTATAATTGCAATAAATGCTTGGTAAGCTGTAAATGCAGCTGTTCCATTAAAAGCATTTGTTGAAACACCTATAGTGTTACTAGCAATTCCAATTAGTATACCGATACTAATAGCAGTAACATAAGCGTTACCAGAAACAAATTTATATTTAGAATGTCCTAGAACTTCTTTAAAATGTCCTTTAGATTGTCCAAATTCTGCAGTTTCTAACTTTAGAATGTTACCTAAAGTTGGTTGAAAGAAATGAGTATCTGGAGAATGAAAAGTGTATCTTAATTTACTTTCTTCATCGAATGCATTTAGATAGCTAGGGTCATATGTTTCATCTTCTGGTTCTGTATTCTGTTGACCACAAACATCACCTTTTGTTACTGTTAATCCAGTAGTTACTGGAGTTATTTTTGAACAAACAATTAAGGTTAATCCTGGTAAAACAAGAGCTGTTTGATTTTGATTATTACAATCTACATATGAAGCTTGTTGATTACTAGCTGTTTCATTTTCAAGAGTGTAGCTATAACAAATACTAGTTTCATAAGTACCTGGATCCCATTCAGTAGAAGATACATTACTGGAACTTGATATAAATGGATCAGCATTTAAATCATTGTATGGGTAATTAGGAAACAAATAAACCTGTTCGTCTCTTTGATACTTACCAACATTATGTATTAAACCTTTTGCTACTACGGATTTGTTATTAACCCTATTACCTCTTACAATCTTAAATCCTTGTATTTTACTTTTTTGTTCTTCAGTTAAATCAGAATCTCTTATTAAATCAAGAACTTGTTGGATATCTACTCTAAATCCAATTGGATAAATAGCTCCTTCATTGTCATGGATATGAGTAATTAAGGAGTCTGGGAATTTATGATGTCTTATTGGTTTATTTGCCAACTCCCCCCATACATCTGTGCAGGGGTAAGTTTCAGTTGATTCCCAATAAGCAAATTCTCCATATTGAAATGGCCCACTATAACATTCAACTCTTGCTGGGTCTGTTGAAATTACAGGTGGACATTTTGGACAAGGATATGTTATACCTTGTGTGTAATCTTTGTATATTTGTTCATAATCAATTACATTAGCAGTATTATATACTTGCCATGTAGGTAATGACGTAAGTACCGGGTCACATTCATTTGTCTGATTACCTATAACATCATTATTTGATATAGGAGTAAGATCTGAAGCAACTGATGTTCTACCTGGAATATGAAACCCATCTGTTTGCTTTCCATTATCTAGTAGAAAAACAATTTCGGCTGGGTAAACCTCATCTCTCATATAACCTCTTAAATATACACTATTTAGAGGATTTTTATATGCTTCTTTACCTGGAATTTTCCAAGTTTGCCATTTTAAATTTATTTTATTTGCTATCTTTTGATAGCTAATTCTCTCGTCTGTTGTTAAGTTTGACCAAATTAATACATCTTGAGCTGTAGTAAGATCATCTGCAGTATTATATATTGGAAACTTTTCAAAGATGTCGTTTATGGTTAATCTTTCTTGAACGCCTTGGCCGCTATATACAATTTGTTTAGTATCTGAATCTATATAATAAGTTCCAACAAGATCAGCTGTTGAGATATTATTTACAGTTTTTATTACTGCTAGATTGAAATATTCAAAATATCCAGAGGTATCCAGATTTGTAATCTCTACAGTTATAGATTTATTTACCAAATAATCAAAATCTAATGTTGTTTGATTTTCATTATATACTGGTAAAGGATTGGTTACAGAATAATAACTAGTATAACCATCTGATAAATCATTTGCATATTGTATTGCAAATTGATAAGTGCCAGCTTTTAAAGTTCCATCACCATCAACAGTTCTTGGAAAAAGATTTGGAATATTGAAATTTGGTTGAACCAAAAGTTTATTACAATCTATTTCATCAGAATATTGTGGCTCTGGACAATTTTCTATTTGTACAAAAGGTAGTGAATCAAGATCTAAAAATCTCCTTGGATTTAAATTATCTGTCCAGAATATCTCAATACCACAACTGGTTGTTCTATGTACAGCTTTGTGTATTGGATAATCTATATTGAAATTTAGACATTTAGCATTTATTATTTTCTCGTAGGTACATGAGTTGGTTGCAACTTTTCCAATCTCACTGTCACCAGTATCTGGATTTACAAGAAAGAAAATTGTCAGAGATCTTTCGATAATATTGTGATGACCGATTACTTTATACCCTTCTGGAAAATCTACACAAAATTCGTTAGCTTGTTCATTTTGATAGTTAAGTTGTTGACCATCAAAATTATCAACTTGGGCATTTAGAGCATAAGATACCTGACCTTGCGGTATTTGCAAAGCTGTGTTATCTAAATTTAATCCTAAAGCCGCTTGATTCGGTTTATATTCCATTAATAAATTTTGAATCTATCGTTACGATGAATACTTTTAAGTGCAGCATGTCTTTTCTGCCAAACTGTTTGTTTCTTTATTTCAATTTCAGCAAGTACTTGCTTTTCAAATTGTTCAGCATTATAACTTTCTTTTTTTGTTTGCATCTGATTGAAAGTTTCATCAGTAGCTTGATTTGACAGCTGTTCAAACATTTTATATTTGATGTAGCTTTCGATATATTCAGCAATTCTCACATTATCTGGAATTAACTGATAACCTTTTTCATCTCTTTCTTCGCTGTAATAAATAAGATATACTGTTCCTTCCCTGAAATTTACAACAAATTTATTGTCTCTGATATCAAAGCTCTCTGGGGAAGATACGTTTAAGTTTGCGCAATCCAACGAGCAGTTGCTTTTTACAGATATGTTTCCAGGTGTCAGAAGATACTTTTTTCTGGTCTGAAAAAGAACTGTGTTTGTTGTCTTGTATATCGCTTGGATAATGTCTGGAGTTTCGCAACTTGTGCATGGGCTACAATAAACGTCTGGGCTATCTAATCTTGTTGAGGTCTGAGTTATTTGATCATATTGAGCAGTTGGTAATTGATATGCTTGTGTTATATTTGTACATAACCAAGCCTCTCTTACTGATAGAAAATCTTCTGGCAATCTTGCTTGAAAATCTGAGATATACAGAAGTTTTTCGTTAATTTTAAATGATCCTCTACCTAACTTTTTAAGACATTTATTTGTATATACTGGAAATAGGGTGTCATCAATTGCACCAGTATCGAAGTAACTTTTAAGTTCTTCTTTTACTAATGCATACACCGGTTCTGGGCTAACAAAATCATATTTGTAGTAGTATGACATTTTCTATCTGTTTACGAGATGCCACTCTTTATATTTAGCAGCATATCCTTTATTTATATAATGAGTGATTAATCTTGAAGATACTCTGCTGGGTTTGAAAACCCAAAGTTTGTGATGTTTAAATCTACCAGTTCTTGGAAACCATTTCCACTTAAATGTAAATCCGTTTGTATGGAAGTTCATGTGATAGATTCGTTTACCAGCTTTTCTAGATTTAGCCCAATCTACTGGTAAATTAACTCTCTCTACTCCTGTGGGATCTACAACTTTTGGTTTTCTTTTTTTCTTTGAAATGGCTAATTCTCCAAATCCCCATGGAAGTTTATGAATGTCACCGGTCTCTAAAATTTCATCTCTGAACTCATAATTGAAAGAATATATAATATTTGACCATTCAAGAAATGAAAGTTTTATCTTTGGATTTTCTTGAAGGAAAAGATTATAGTTTTCTTTACTTGCCATTCTATATTGTACTTTGTTCCTCATTTTTTCTTTCTTTTACAAACACTACATCTCCAATATAGAAGTTTTCTAGAAAATACCGGTGATATAAAACTTTCGAGAAAAGATCTCTATTTTTTACACTTGGAGAAACTGGATAAGCTCTAAATCCTTTTTTCATCAGATCATCTGTCTGAAATCTTGGTTTTTTATCTTGATTGTTCATCTAATTGGTTTGATGTTTTATCTAAAGGTGTATTATAATAAGTTTTCATTAGTTTCTCATAAGTAAGGCTTTTAACCGCTTCTACCAAATACCCAGGACATTTAAATTGTTTATCTAGTTCTGACATACATGGATCTTCTATCATAGAAGGTTTACAATCACAATCTGGATATAGAATTTTATTTGGAACATCTTCTTCAAAGAATGCAGAAACTCTTACATTCCTAGTATTAGGGTTTGTTACATATAGATGATTGTTGTATATCCAAAAAAATACGTTGTTGGTTGGAAGATTTAATTTAAGAATGTTCGCATACCTCATAGGTGTGGATTCTTTAAATTTAACCATTCCATCAACAGACGCTACTTGTTGTACAAGTAATCCAAACAAACCTTCACCTATCTTAGGGAGTTTGTGTTTAGATTTTGCTATTTCTTTATCGCTAGTATATTCACAGCACTCCGCAAGAGGAACTTTCTCCATTTCCAAACAATCAATATTTGTAAATAGCTCAGCTGATTGAAAAAGTTTCCTCTTATCAGTATCTCTTTTTATGAGAAGACTTCTTGAGGTTTTCAATTCAGCAAGAATGCTCCTATCGTTCAGAGTATTATCTGAGGATAGGAGCTTATGCATACTACGGACTTGTGAAATTATTTCTCTTTGTGTCATAGCATTTCTTTATAAATGTCAGTCATTCCATTTTCAGCTGTTATAAGGAATCCCGTCATTTCTGCTTTAGTACAAGTATATCCATTTTTATCATCCCAAAAAGATTTTGCTGTAGATAAAGCTGGCACTTGGAAGAATTTTATACCATGGATATCTTGTGATACTTCATGATGTTTATCACCAGTAAAGATGTAAAAGTTTTCACATTGAGACCAATTTTCTCTAAATTCCATTGGAAATCTATGTGCAAGATCCTTACCTTTCAAAACATCCCCGTGATTGAACATTATAGCTGTTTTCGAATATTTCTCGTACTTCCTGTTTTTAGGAGCGATGTCAAAAGATATTCGATCATTCTTTCTAAACATTCCCTGTAAACAGTGAATCAAATGCCAACCAACATGATGGTCATGATTTCCTGGTACAAATATTACATCTACTTTATCTACAGATTCTAGTAATAAATCCAAGATTCCAGCTTCATGTTCTACTATTCTTGAAAATCCTTCTTCGTAAGTTAAAATGTTCTTCTGTGGAGTTCCTTTAGTTGTAGCTTGTGTCCACTCACTATTGAATTGATCACTACCTACTATATAGGTTACCTTTTCAATGTGATTCGAAAGTTTAGCTTTTGCTAAAATTTTAAATATTGAATTCTCAATATCGGTAAATCTTTTTTCTATATCGTTATTACCATCGATATCAAATTTATCTAAATGTGCATCCTGTTTTGGTAAAATAAGTGCAGCTTTAGGTAAAAATTTGTTTTGCTGTGGTTTTATTTTCTTTGGTACTGGCTGCACACTTTTAATAATCTTCAATGCATCTTCTTGTGTAAAATCTGAAGCTTGTTTTGAAGTAAATGCAGCACTTGTTAAATACCCCTTAGACGTTTGTTTTATCCAAATTTGAGCAAGTTTCCACCTATTTTCATCAATATTGTGCTCTTTAATTACATCTTCAGGTTTTGGAGCAAATGTCCAAAGTTTACAAACCTTTATTTCATTCTTCTCTAAATTCTGTTCGAAAGTTACTTCCCCCTCCTCAACGCTTTGAACTTCTGGAGTTTGTTTCTTTTTTATTCCATCCAAAAGTTCTTGAACTTCGTTTTCTGATATCCCTAGACGTTTTGCGTAATATCTTTTAGATTTTTTCTGCGTCATTAGATTACGAAGTTGTTCTAATTTTGATAAACCCATTTATAATTTATTTAGTTATAAAATACACTACCGAGCGCAAAGATAATAATAATTTATGAAACTTCCAAATTTATTTACAACTGATTGAAAAATAATATAATGTGAAATAATACACTACGCCTTTTTACTCCCTTCAAGGGGTGAGTATTCCAGATTTGACTCCCACAGATCACCTACAGCACCATACTCCCTCGATGGCAGATACATGGATTGGTTTTTTATCCTTGAAGGTCTCAGTTGACAAAGGCGTGAAGTCAGAGCTGAACTTTTTAATGCATCTGATAGCTACATGCCAAGTGAAACATGTAGTTTCTGTAAGATCTAATTTTTTATTGGCTGGGGAGAAAAAATTGGAACATTCACATGGGTGAATAAAAAAACCCCCGGTGAGGAGGTTATATTTAGGGAGTTTACCGGGGGACCAAGCAGTACTTGGATTTTTAATATTTTTAGTTGGTTTTTCCTCTAAATATAACCTTTCAACCTCAGTGCAAAGATAATACTTATTTTCAAACTACCAAAAAAAAAAGAGGGATTTTTTTCAAAACCCCTCTCCCTACAGTCAAAACCAATAAAAGCCTGTAGTAAAATTATGGTGCGGTTATATAATAAGTATACGTATATCGATATCTAACACTAAGAGAACTCCCTGGAGCTACTGCATAAAATTCAGCAACATTGTTTGCAACATTACCTCTTATAGAAAATCCACCATTATCCTGACTACCGTTGCTACATGCGGTTCCAGAACACTCAAATTCTGTAGAAAAAGCTGATGGTATTGGAAGCTCTAAATATAAACTTGTAACTGATAGATTTGTTGTAAATACGATGTCAAATGTCCCACTGACAGTAACAACATCCCCGACCCTCATCCACTGAGCAGTATTTGATGTCGAAGAAGTTACATTTGAGGCGTTTGTCAAAGATGGAGTATAAGTACCATAATCAAGTGTTGGTATTGTTTGAGATGTATCTAGAACTCCTCCGGATAAAACTAAATTTGATCCAATTTGAATTTCTTCTGGATCTCCAGAACCAGCTGTAGATCTACCTATTAATCTGGAGGTATTGATGTTTTGCATTTTTGCAAAAGTCACAGTATCATTATCTATTGTCCATGTATTACCACCACCAGATACAGTAATATCACCTTTATCACCAGTTGAAACATCAAGACCAACGGTTGTATCTGCAACATTAGTTATAGCAACTGATGAATTTGGAGTACTTAGTTTTGAGAACAGAGTCCCCGGAGAAGCGTCTCCTGCAGATACAGCAACAAATCTATCTTGATTTATAGGTGTAGCCAAGGATACAGTTATACCAGCACATGGGTCTAAACCATCTGTTGCAGTAACTGTAAAGTCTGAGTTATCGAAAGTTACAAAATTTTGCTGTAGATCATTTACAACATCTACTATGTTTTGTACAGCTTCTTCAAGATCCCCTGTATCAACTGGGGCTGTAATACATCCCCAAGTTACATTATCTGAATCCCAAGTGGGAGCTTGACATAATCTTGTAATAATCACACCAACCGTGGTTTCTAAAGAATCTTCTACAGTTCCCGCTAAACAATTTGCAGAATTATCAAATGTTGGTAGTGGTTGAACATTATTATTTAAATCACAAATTAAACCAAGAAGATATGTAAAACCTTCTGCAATGTTAGTTGGCGGAGTGAGAACTGAGAAACATCCCCCCCAATCAATTCCTGATATATCTATCGCATCATCAATATCTTCAAATTCTTCACAATACTTATTTAGTACTTGAATTAAAGAATCTGTATTTGTTACTCCAGCTATTGCACAAGTAATACCAGGATATTCAATAGCATCAAATCTTGTGTCTACTGAACTTTGATAACTTACAAAAGTCGTATTTATAAAAGTATCAACAGTGTCATTTAAAGTGCATACATAATCTGTAATTGCATCTACAAATTCACTTTCTGTTGATATTTCTTCACCCCACCACGTAGGTAAACAATTCATCTGATAAGTAGAATAGTCACCAGTAGCTGAGCAAATTTGTTCATCTATTTTTTGAAGAGCAACTTCAAGGCTGTCATTTGTTTCTATACCACTACACGAAAGATTTGGTCCAGTATATACTACACATTTACTGTTTTGCACATTTGGTCCACAATCATCCCCACATGTGAAACATTGGTCACTGTAGAAGTATTGAACATTAAAAGAGACAGGAGTTGCTGAACTACATGAAGCCATTTATATTAGTTTTATTTTTTAATAATCTTATTTGATTTTTTAATATTATCTAGCCAAAAAAGAGGTTGGAAATTTGTATAATGAGAAAGTTTTAATACCTCTTCTTCAGTTTTTGCAGAACTAATAGGTATAATATGGTCTATATGGTACCCAAATTTTCCAAAATCTTTTAAATCTATACCATCTGGACATTTTGAAAGAATGTGCTGTATAAAAAAATCCATATTACACCCTAGAATGGATTCTGTCTTTTTTCTTTTTTTGCCAGAATATTTTTTAATACTTATTGATATCAAACTTCTTATATTTTCAGAAAACTTAAAAATGGGATCACTTTCAATTTTTTGTTTTTTCCATTTCTTTCTTACTTCTAAATAATGTTCTTTGTTTTCATTCTTTTTTATTTTGGCAGAAAGTGTAATTTTTTCTCTGTTAGCTTCTCGGTATTTTTTATGATTGATTTTTGCTTTTTCGGGATTATTTCTCTGCCATTCTCTTGAACGACTGTTGATAATTTCTTTGTTTTTCTCTCTCCATATTTTTAATTTCTCTTTATTTTTTTCTCTCCATTTCTTTG
>Ga0268298_10002875_pt1 | contig 18268 bp, 10 predicted proteins | sample WWTPWeurt_MetaG_FD_194462 | JGI IMG/M metagenome (GOLD analysis project Ga0268298, IMG submission 194462) | Activated sludge microbial communities from WWTP in Nijmegen, Gelderland, Netherland - WWTP Weurt | ecosystem: Engineered > WWTP > Aerobic digester > Activated sludge | place...
ACCGCCAGCCGGCTGGCGGTGCCGCCGGTTCCGGTAGGCGGCACCGGCGACAGCAGGGCCACGCCCGCCGCCTCACCGTCGGCCAGATAGCGCTGCACCACCTGCGTACCCATCGAATGACCGATCAACACCGGCTGCGCCGGCAGGCTGGACACCGCCCAGGCCAGATCCTCCGCGTAATCGGCCAGCCCGAACTCGTGGAGCCGTTCATGCCCGCCGCTGGCCCCGTGGCCGGAAAGATCGAGCGCGTAACAGTCGTAGCCGCGCGCGTTGAGAAACGGAATGAAATTGACCTGCCAGCACAGCGAGTGGGTATAGCCGCCGTGGACGAACAACAAGGGCGGCCGGCCGGACGCTTGAGGCGCAGGGTGGTGGTGGAGTTTGAGCTTGCGTGGCGACATGGCGAGGGACGAAATCCGGCAGGAAGAGAAGTGGAGGGAAGAAGTGGAAAGAAGTCGAAAACGGCCTTTGGGCAGCGGCCCCGGCCTCTGCCCCGATTTTGGCACGGCGGCGCGACCATGCGGGCGATAGGCTAGAATCCGTCGGCCCGCCAGAGCGGCGGCCCCGCTGCCGCTTCGACCCTTCCCCCCTCAGGAGATTCCCCAGTGACCATCCATATCGTTGCCCGTTTCACCGCCCGTCCCGACTCCGTCGACGCGCTGCGCACCCTGCTGCTCGGCATGCTGGAGCCCACCCGCAAGGAAGAAGGCTGCATCAGCTACCAGCTACTCAACAATACCGGCGACGCCACCGACTTCACCTTTGTCGAAGAATGGGCCAGCCAGGCCGCCATCGACGCCCACATGAAAACCCCGCACCTCACGGGCTTGGTCGCGGATAGCGCGCCGCTGCTGGCCAGCCCGCTGGACGTACGTTTCTACACCGCCTGCTGAAAGCCATACGCCGGCGCAGCGGGCCTGCCGCAAGGCGTTCGCCCCGCGCCGGCCATCGATCCATGAACGACAGTGAAACCAACGCGGCCTTCGAGCCCGACGAGCCCGCTTCCATCAAGCAAGACCGGCTGTGGAGCGACAACGGGTGGACCGCCCGTGTCATCAAGAATGAAGACGACGACGGCTGGGCCGTGGCCATGATCAAGGACGGCGAAGCCGAGCCCGCCCTGGTCGGCCCCTGGACCATGGGGCGCGACAAGAAGAATCCCAAGCCCCTCGACGCCAACGCCTTCCAGACCCTCGTCAAGACCGCCTCGGAAGTCCTGCGCCGCCACGAACAGCACCTCCACGCAATGCTGCACAAACGCATCACCGTGAGCGCCACCGACGGCCCCGTCGAAGTCACCCTCGACATCGTCCCTGACGACTACGAACCCTACGCGATCCTCTCCGCCCTCGACCCCTTCGGCGAAGAACTCGCCCAGGTGCGCGTGGACGCCGGCTTCAAGCTGAACCGAAGCAGCGCGACGAAGTGGGTGGAGGGCGGGTTTGGGGCGGTGAGGTGAGGTAAAAACGCGCCGGGGGCGTGGATAATCGGGATGTTTGATGGGTGGCGGGTGAATCGCCTTGGTGGTGTCCGGAGTCACTTCGTAGTAGGGCAGTTTCAATCCGCACCTGTCATTGCTGACGGGTGAATCGCTTTGCGCTCAGTCGGTGGACGTATCACGACTTTGTTTCAATCCACACCCGTCATTGCTGACGGGTGAATCGACATTTCCGCCGCGGGCCGAGAGCGGTATGAGCGGTTTCAATCCACACCCGTCATTGCTGACGGGTGAATTCCAAGCTAGAGGAGCAGGGGCCGGTAGCGTGGATGTTTCAATCCACACCCGTCATTGCTGACGGGTGAATTGCTGGCCGTGGCATTCGTGGTCTATCTGCTGATGACGTTTCAATCCACACCCGTCATTGCTGACGGGTGAATATTCCGCTTCTACTTCGGCAGCAGCTACTTTGACATGTTTCAATCCACACCCGTCATTGCTGACGGGTGAATAAACGGAGTTGCGCTACATGCGGCGCGATCTTGATGTTTCAATCCACACCCGTCATTGCTGACGGGTGAATAGCCAGCGAGCACGTCAGCCAGCGCGCCACGGTTGCGTTTCAATCCACACCCGTCATTGCTGACGGGTGAATACGGCATACCCCTTTCCTCTTCCTCTTTCCATGCACGTTTCAATCCACACCCGTCATTGCTGACGGGTGAATAGGCACCTCCAGATTTATCAACAATCGTGATCAGGTTGTTTCAATCCACACCCGTCATTGCTGACGGGTGAATACCTGCGCTGGACTCGCCCGAGCGAATCAGCATCAGGTTTCAATCCACACCCGTCATTGCTGACGGGTGAATACAAACTGGCGCTGCCACCGCGTATTGGGTGGGTGAGTTTCAATCCACACCCGTCATTGCTGACGGGTGAATAAGGCTCACCGTTCAGTCGATCAACATGCATTGGCGAGTTTCAATCCACACCCGTCATTGCTGACGGGTGAATACCTCGCCAAAGGTCTCGACCCCGCCAACGTCACCGTCGTTTCAATCCACACCCGTCATTGCTGACGGGTAAATAAGTGGATCGAACGCCAACAGCCCGAACTCCTGCAAAAGTTTCAATCCACACCCGTCATTGCTGACGGGTGAATAAAGGCCGGGCAGAGCTTTACACGGCAGTGGGTGAAGTTTCAATCCACACCCGTCATTGCTGACGGGTGAATAGCTTACCCTTGGGCGCTGTGTCGGGCAGACCCAGGTTTCAATCCACACCCGTCATTGCTGACGGGTGAATAGCTTACCCTTGGGCGCTGTGTCGGGCAGACCCAGGTTTCAATCCACACCCGTCATTGCTGACGGGTGAATACTCTCCGCCGCGTAATACTCCGCCGGGTCATCCTGAGCGTTTCAATCCACACCCGTCATTGCTGACGGGTGAATACTGGTGCTGGCGTGCGAGGCGTGGCGGCAGCAGGAGGTGTTTCAATCCACACCCGTCATTGCTGACGGGTGAATAGCAATGAGCGCGGCGGGGACGGGCGGGCACTGCCGGTTTCAATCCACACCCGTCATTGCTGACGGGTGAATAGCACGGCGGCGACGCCGGTTGTGCCGGAGCCCATGTTTCAATCCACACCCGTCATTGCTGACGGGTGAATATCAGTTGACGTACTTTTTTGGGCAAAAAAAATCAGTTTCAATCCACACCCGTCATTGCTGACGGGTGAATAGTGCTCGATGTAGAGCTGGCCACCGGCGAAGTCTTTGTTTCAATCCACACCCGTCATTGCTGACGGGTGAATAGCGCTGCACCTGATGCGCACCGGCCACCCCGGTGAAGTTTCAATCCACACCCGTCATTGCTGACGGGTGAATTTACATCGCCGAGAAGCGCAAGCCGGTCAAGCTCAAGTTTCAATCCACACCCGTCATTGCTGACGGGTGAATTGTCAACAATTCTGACACACCGAGAACCGGATCACTGTTTCAATCCACACCCGTCATTGCTGACGGGTGAATTGACGGTCATGATGATCCTTTGGTTAAGCATATGCTGTTTCAATCCACACCCGTCATTGCTGACGGGTGAATTAAGAGAAGGTAGCCGCCAGCCAGCGCCGATACCACGTTTCAATCCACACCCGTCATTGCTGACGGGTGAATTCGGCATGCCTTTTCATATACCGCACAACCCGCACAGTTTCAATCCACACCCGTCATTGCTGACGGGTGAATTACAAGTTCAACCTGTCATCCAAGCTTTTAAATTAGTTTCAATCCACACCCGTCATTGCTGACGGGTGAATTTTAATATCCGTGCTATCTGCAAGATCTTGATCAGGTTTCAATCCACACCCGTCATTGCTGACGGGTGAATTTCAGTTTCCTCTTTAATCAAAACTTGATGATTTAATAGTTTCAATCCACACCCGTCATTGCTGACGGGTGAATTCCGCAAGACTGCAACCCAAATCGTCACCACTAACGGTTTCAATCCACACCCGTCATTGCTGACGGGTGAATTTTCTCTCCGGCTTCGATAGCGTAATCCAGCACAGGAGTTTCAATCCACACCCGTCATTGCTGACGGGTGAATTACTCAAATTCCCTTCCAACCTCACAGCTTAAAAAGGTTTCAATCCACACCCGTCATTGCTGACGGGTGAATTCGGGTTGCTTCAGATCGCCCGCCGGCTTGGTATGGTTTCAATCCACACCCGTCATTGCTGACGGGTGAATTCGCTGGAGTCTTGCTGATGGATGCCATGATTTGTGGTTTCAATCCACACCCGTCATTGCTGACGGGTGAATTCCGCCACCGACATGCTTGCGGCCTACCTCCAGGCCGTTTCAATCCACACCCGTCATTGCTGACGGGTGAATTCCCCGAAAGGCGGGGATTGAAGATGGACACCACCTTGTTTCAATCCACACCCGTCATTGCTGACGGGTGAATTCCCGAAAGGCGGGGATTGAAGATGGACACCACCTTGTTTCAATCCACACCCGTCATTGCTGACGGGTGAATTCCTTGACTTCGGGCGTGCCCACGCTGGCGCGCTTGTTTCAATCCACACCCGTCATTGCTGACGGGTGAATTTCCTCAAGGAGCTCACCGCCGAAGCCGGAAAACTCGTTTCAATCCACACCCGTCATTGCTGACGGGTGAATTCAGCCCCCAGGTAGCACTGTTCGGCGAGGGCCGCATGTTTCAATCCACACCCGTCATTGCTGACGGGTGAATTCTGATCGGCATGCCGACCAGTGTGGTGCTGGTGGCCGTTTCAATCCACACCCGTCATTGCTGACGGGTGAATTCGGCGACACGCCCCTGGCCAGCTACTCGGATGTCGTTTCAATCCACACCCGTCATTGCTGACGGGTGAATTACAGTGGGTTATACGGGGCCTTAAACTTTCCGTTGTTTCAATCCACACCCGTCATTGCTGACGGGTGAATTCCTATTTTGCAGGGGCGTTTAAGGATGATGTCACATGGTGTTTCAATCCACACCCGTCATTGCTGACGGGTGAATTGATTGCCATGTCACGCGCCTTTCGCGGGATTGTTCGTTTCAATCCACACCCGTCATTGCTGACGGGTGAATTTCGGGTCAAGCTCCTTAATGGGCGCGTATTGGTCGTTTCAATCCACACCCGTCATTGCTGACGGGTGAATTGCGGTGCGAGCTACCCCGTTGATTTCGGCCCAAGTGTTTCAATCCACACCCGTCATTGCTGACGGGTGAATTCTGTCGGCAGGGTTTCCACAAAGTTACCCGCAATGTTTCAATCCACACCCGTCATTGCTGTCGGGTGAATTCAGATAAAAAACTTGGGATACACGTTTGAAAAAGTAGTTTCAATCCACACCCGTCATTGCTGACGGGTGAATTGTTGTGCCTATGCCTCGCGACCTTAAGCCCGGAACGGTTTCAATCCACACCCGTCATTGCTGACGGGTGAATTTCATGCAGCCAGAATCAGGGCGATTTCATCCCGATTGTTTCAATCCACACCCGTCATTGCTGACGGGTGAATTTCTGTCCATTCCCGAACGAAACCATGCTTGCGCAGGTTTCAATCCACACCCGTCATTGCTGACGGGTGAATTTACGGGCTGTGCTGCGCGGGAGATTTTCCGAGCCTGTTTCAATCCACACCCGTCATTGCTGACGGGTGAATTCAAGCAGCGCGCTCGACACAATGGAGCCGAGCGGGTTTCAATCCACACCCGTCATTGCTGACGGGTGAATTGGTCCGAAGCTCGAAATCGAAACCTATCAAGCCGGTAACGTTTCAATCCACACCCGTCATTGCTGACGGGTGAATTCCCGCTGTCGCCCCGGCGCCCTCCCTCTTGACGGGTGTTTCAATCCACACCCGTCATTGCTGACGGGTGAATTCCGGCAGCGATGCGGATTTCATCGGCTGCGGCTTTGTTTCAATCCACACCCGTCATTGCTGACGGGTGAATTCCCAGTGGCCACGCTGCCGACGCCCACGGCAAACGGTTTCAATCCACACCCGTCATTGCTGACGGGTGAATTCGAACGCGATGCCCTGCACGCCGATGCGGATCTCACGTTTCAATCCACACCCGTCATTGCTGACGGGTGAATTACCCTACCGATTGTTAAGTGCCACTTTTAGGGACGGTTTCAATCCACACCCGTCATTGCTGACGGGTGAATTCGACTTTGCCGTCGTGGTGATTGCCGACGCCATTGCGTTTCAATCCACACCCGTCATTGCTGACGGGTGAATTGAGGATTGCGAGGCTCAGTGGTTGTTTCCAAAATGGTTTCAATCCACACCCGTCATTGCTGACGGGTGAATTTCCCTGGCCTGCGTCATCGCCGTTACCCTCGAAACAGTTTCAATCCACACCCGTCATTGCTGACGGGTGAATTGCCCGCTTCACGCCGCCGCCCTTTTTGTTTTGCAGTTTCAATCCACACCCGTCATTGCTGACGGGTGAATTCCTGAAAACCCAAACCCAAAACCACCCCTTCGAAGTTTCAATCCACACCCGTCATTGCTGACGGGTGAATTACCGGCATCCAGGAAATCCCCGTTGCTGGCTATTTTGTTTCAATCCACACCCGTCATTGCTGACGGGTGAATTCGCCAAAGCGCGCCGGTACCGTGAAGAAAGCAAGGAGTTTCAATCCACACCCGTCATTGCTGACGGGTGAATTGGCAACAGCGAGGTCGCCCGCGATGTCGGTGTGGATGTTTCAATCCACACCCGTCATTGCTGACGGGTGAATTAAGAGTACGGCGGGAAGCTCTACATCACGACGATGTTTCAATCCACACCCGTCATTGCTGACGGGTGAATTGCCGCGTCCCGAACCTTGACGCAAGCCAATCCTATGTTTCAATCCACACCCGTCATTGCTGACGGGTGAATTGCCGGTAAGGTGTTACTGCCCTTCTTGATTCGGCGTTTCAATCCACACCCGTCATTGCTGACGGGTGAATTCGCGGCAGGCAATCTGCAGGCTCAACCACATCAGGTGTTTCAATCCACACCCGTCATTGCTGACGGGTGAATTCGACAGCCCGCCGGCACTGCCGGAAAGGTAATACAAGTTTCAATCCACACCCGTCATTGCTGACGGGTGAATTCCGATGCCAAGGTTAGCGAATCGTTGGTTAGCAGCGTTTCAATCCACACCCGTCATTGCTGACGGGTGAATTGGCGCCACGGTTCGCCACGTCGATGAGCTTGAACGGGTTTCAATCCACACCCGTCATTGCTGACGGGTGAATTAAACATCGGAGTTGAGATCCATGGCTAACGTCTACAAGTTTCAATCCACACCCGTCATTGCTGACGGGTGAATTAGCAGGGCCGAGGCGCTGGCCGCACCGTATTTCTTGTTTCAATCCACACCCGTCATTGCTGACGGGTGAATTAGCCGCCGTTCCGGGGGTCCATCGTGATCAGCCAGTTTCAATCCACACCCGTCATTGCTGACGGGTGAATTCCGCCTTGCGCCTGCAGAACAGTTCCGCCGGCATTCGGGTTTCAATCCACACCCGTCATTGCTGACGGGTGAATTGATCCAGCGCTTGCTTGACCTCCGCTTAGTCCACCGTTTCAATCCACACCCGTCATTGCTGACGGGTGAATTTTACGCTTAGAGGCTCGAAGCTGTGACCAGCGGTGTTTCAATCCACACCCGTCATTGCTGACGGGTGAATTGTTGTGATGAATGCGCGGAATGTGACGATGATCGCGGAAGTTTCAATCCACACCCGTCATTGCTGACGGGTGAATTTATTTTTTTGGTAGTCCAAACTACCACCTTGAAAAGTTTCAATCCACACCCGTCATTGCTGACGGGTGAATTGTGAGGCTGGCTGCGAAGCTGTCGAATTCATCGGCCAGTTTCAATCCACACCCGTCATTGCTGACGGGTGAATTAAACTAGCGTCGCAGGCCATTGACGACACGCGCAGCGTTTCAATCCACACCCGTCATTGCTGACGGGTGAATTGCAGATGTTGGCGATCTCTTCGGCCACGTCGAACGTGTTTCAATCCACACCCGTCATTGCTGACGGGTGAATTGTCTTGTATCCACCGCGCTTGGCGCATTCCTTGTGGTTTCAATCCACACCCGTCATTGCTGACGGGTGAATTCAATAGCTTCGCCCACAACCCGGGAAACCCAAAAGTTTCAATCCACACCCGTCATTGCTGACGGGTGAATTTTCGCATCTGCCGGTAACGCAAGCCGCCCCGTGCGTTTCAATCCACACCCGTCATTGCTGACGGGTGAATTGCAAAACAGCCGTGCGGCGGGTACAGCAATGGGGGGTTTCAATCCACACCCGTCATTGCTGACGGGTGAATTGCCAGGCCTGGCGGCTGATCCTGACGACTGTTCGGGTTTCAATCCACACCCGTCATTGCTGACGGGTGAATTTTGCCCGAATCCAGATCAGTGGCCGGCACGCCGGAGTTTCAATCCACACCCGTCATTGCTGACGGGTGAATTATTGATCGCATCTGCAGCATCATTCATACCGGCCTGTTTCAATCCACACCCGTCATTGCTGACGGGTGAATTCCCGGCTATGTGCATATGTCTGCAGACCTCACCGACGTTTCAATCCACACCCGTCATTGCTGACGGGTGAATTGGCGTCTTGGGGAGTCATTGCAGCGGCCTCGATTCGTTTCAATCCACACCCGTCATTGCTGACGGGTGAATTCCTTCACGTGCAAGTGTCTGATCCACCACCCAAAAAGGATCGCATTGCGCGAACCTGCACGTGAAGCTTGGTGGTGGACGATCGGGATGGGTGTAATTCAAGGTGCTTCATTTTAAATTCAAGGGCTTGCGCCGTGCGCGAAACTCCCGGGCGAATTGTGTTCGCTTGGGGTTCGCGTTTCGGGCTGAAGGAAATATTACAACACCAGCGGGCCGTTGAAGTCGGTGGCGCGGAAGGTTCCGTGTTCGCGGACTTCGGCGCCGCGGCTTTCGGGCAGGCGGTAGAGGCGCAGGTTGTCTTCGCTGAGTTCGATCTCGGAAAGGAGCTCCCTTTCCAGTGCTTCAAACTGCATCAGGCTCACCTGGCATTCAAAAACGGATTTTTGCACGCGCTGGCCGATGCCTTCGCAGACTTTGGCAATGCGGCGCAGCCGGCGGCGGCCGGCGCGGGTTTCGGTGTTGACGTCGTAGCAAACGATAACGAGCATGGCGGCGGCGTCCTCAGCGGGTTACGAAGGGCAGGTATTCAGGCATTTCGCCGCGCAGGCTGCGTGCCAGCAGCCGGGCCTGGACGAGGGGTACGACGCCAAGGGGCACGGCCTGCTCCAGCAAGGGGTGGGTCAGTTCTTCCTGTTTGCGTTCCTGCCAGGCCACCACCACGGCCTTGCGGGCGTCGCCTTCGAGTAGTACCGCGCCGCCTTCCCGTTCAACGAAGTCACCTGCACCAATCTGGCCGCGATTGATCAGCGTAAGAGCCAGGCGGTCGGCGATGGCCCGGAATTCTTCCATCAGGTCTAGGGCCAGTGCCGCGCGGCCGGGGCGCAGGGCGTGGAGAAAGCCGACTTGCGGATCAAGCCCGGCGGCTTCGAGGGCCGAGCGGCAGTCGTTCATCAGCATCGAGTAGAGGAAGGACAGGAGCGCATTCATCCTGTCGCGAGGGGGCCGCCGGGTGCGCCCGTCCATTTGAAAGGTGGCGCGGGCATCCAGGCGAACCACCCGGTTGAGACCCGAGAAATACTGACGCGCGGCCTCGCCTTCAAGCCCCCGAAGCATGTCCAGATCGGTGGCGCCGGGCAGGGCGCGCAGTGCTGCGGCCAGATCGTCGGCGCTGCGGCCGAGGCTGGCGCAGTCTGCTGCGTCCTTCGCCTCGCGGGCGCCGCGGAGCAGAACCTGACGGGCGTTCTTGATCTTGCCGGCAACACAGCAGCGGGCGATGCCGAGGGCAAAGGCGCTGTCGCGGCTGCGCTCGTGCTGGGCCTGGCGCAGCAGCACGTTGCCCGACACTGGCCCTTCGAGCCGCGCCTTGAAGCGTCCGTTGCCGTCAAGCAGCACCAGCCCGATGCCGCTATCGGCAAGCCGGTGCATCAGAGGAGTGGACAGCATCACGTTGCCAAAGCACACCACCGTGCCCACGTGATGCAGCGGCACGCGCAGGCGGGTTTCGCGGTCCACCTCAATGCGCACAGTGTCGTTGTCGAGGTGCAGATAGCTCTCGGGGGTGGTGACGTAGAGGGTGTTGAGAAGTTGCATCGCTTAGGCGTCCGGGTCGAAGAGGGCGTCGTGAAGAGCGGCGAGTTCGGCCTTGTCGGTCAGGGCCTCGGGTTGGCACAGATCGCGCAGGGAGCAGGCGCGGCAGCGCTCGTCATTGACCGGCGGAGGGCTGCGGCCGGCGGCCAGCATGGCGCGGATGGCCGTCGCCGTGGTTTCGACGGCGGCGCGCAACTCGGGGGTGATCGGCACTACCCGGCGGCGCTTGGATGTGGCGTAGAACAGCGCGCCCTCAGGCACCGGCTTGCCACTCATTTCTTCCAGGCACAGGGCCTGGCCGGCCAGTTGCAGATCGTCGCAGGCCGCGATGGCGGCTTTCTTGTTGCGCGAGCCGTGTTTGTACTCCACCGGATAGGGCGTGCCGTCCGGCAAAAACTCCACCACGTCGGTTTTGCCGACCAGCCCCAGCCGGTCGCAGAAAACCGGCAATGCCCGCTCCACCCGCAGCCCGGCGCGAAGCTCGACGCCCGGCTGGTCTGCCTTGGTGTGCACGGCCTGGCCGCGCAAGGTAAAAATGTTCTCCTCGAAGGCCTGTTCAAGGTGGATCAGCGCGCACTGACGTGGGCAATAGGCCCAGTGCTGCAGGGCCGAAAGGGGGATGGGGTCGAGTGGTTCCTGCATGGCGTGCCTGCTAAGATTCAATACGTTATCGAAGTCGGAGAGGTGTCATGAGCAGCATCGAACAACTGGAAGCGGAAGTTCTCAATCTGCCGGCGGCAGACCGGTCACGTATCGCCGAGCGTTTGCTGACGAGCCTCGAAGAGGATGACGAAATCATGGCAGCCTGGGTGGAGGAGGCAGAACGCAGGGCGGATGCGTTCGAGCGGGGCGAGATCGGGGCGGCAGATTTTGAAGATGTCATGGCACGAGCACGTGCCGGACTCAAGCCGGGCAGCGTTGAGTGAAGGTCATCATCCTTGCTCCGGCTCAGATGGAGCCTGAGCAGGCACGGGATTATTAGGGCCAGCGAGCTAACGCTCGCGTTGCCGAAGCTTTCCTGAATCAGTTCGAGCACGCCGTGCGCCTCCTGATCGAATTTCCACAGATGGGGACGGAACTCACGAGGCGTCTCCGTTCCCTGCCTTTGCGGAATTTTCCATATGCCGTCATTTACCGGATCGGCACTGACAGCCTGATCATCAATGCCATCGCCCACCAGCGCCGCCGCCCGGGGTATTGGGCAAAACGGCGCTGACGAGTCATTAGCCCACGCGTCGGATCAGCGACACGCCGGCCGGCATGTCGGTGTCGTTTACGGTGACTTCGTAGTCTTCAAAGTTGCGCGGAATCTCCTTCGCCGCCTTGGGGAAGATACGCTTGAACAATTCATGAGCGGGCGCGTTGCCGAGCTCCGAGTCGTGCTTGAAAACGTACAGCCCCCGAGTCGCCATCTCGCCGCGAGCGGCAGAGCGGTCGTGCTCGAACATGTTCTCCAGCGCCTGCCACAGCAGTTCCAGGTCGTCTTCACCGAAGCCGGTCTGCTTGGCGAGGAAGGACGACACGAATCCATGAGCCATGTAAACGCCGTAGGGCACGGTGTGCTTGCGGCCCATGGTGCGGTTGTCGCCCTGCTGCTTCTCGGCCTCGGCTTCGGTCGCCACGGCCATGCGGGTGATGGAGTGTTCCAGCGCGACAATCGGCTCCACCGAGCGGGCAAAGGTGAGCTGGACCGGGCCGCGCACCTGGCCGCAGTTGGTGCCCAGCGACATCACGGCGCCGAAGGTGCGCACGTCGAAGAAGTTCTGGCACATCCATTTGCGGGCCTGATCCACATCGTCGGCGCTGCCCTTGCGCTTTTCCTTGGCGGGCTTTTTCTTCTTGCCGGCCGGCTCGTCGGCTTCCAGCGCGAATTCCTCGCCCGTTTCTTCGGGCGCATCCAGCTTGAGCGCCGAGTACGCGCGCTGGTGCTGGTTGTTGAGGATGGCCTTTTCGCGGACATAGATTTCGAAGCGCTTTTCGCCCGGCAGCGGGTCGCGCTCGGTTTGTTCTTTAACGAGAGTCACAAAGTTGCGCACCTTGCGCTTGAGAGACACGTCGGTCACCAGCCCGTGGCCGGATTCGGCGTCGAGGCGCGGCAGGTTGCCGGCGTCCGGGTCACCGTTGGGGTTGCCGTCTTTCACGTCGAAGAGCAGCACGAAGTCGTAGCGGTTGTTGAGAGCCATGGTTATTTCTCCTCGGTGGATTCGGTCGAAGGGGTTTTGTCGGATTTGGTGAAGAAGGCCTGACGCTGGTGGTAATAACCAAGGGCGAAGCAGCCCTGGTCGGCGAGTGTCAGGTGGGCAGGAATCTCATTCATCTTCGGTCCCCAAAGCACCGCACCGATATAGTCGTCAGGCTTGTGATCCTGAAATGCGCGATAGAGCATGCGATTTCCTCGATCATCAAGTTTCGAGATATGGTGGTTTTTTAGCTTGAGCAGCATGGGGAAAACTGTTCCGGGCGAACTTGATGCAGCCCCGTAATAGCGATCCCGAATCGTTGAATTCAGTTTTCCTGATCCGCCAGAGGCCTCTTCTTGGATTTTTTCCAGGACAGCGAAGAGCCGACCAAGGCGGTAGGCCACATTGGTGTTGTCGGGGTCGAGCATGGGTTGAAACTCCTTTTCCTGCGGATGGCGGCGAATGGAACGGTTCAAGAAAGCTTTGATGGCGGCGGCACGGGGGTAGCTAACGTCCTGCTCCGCCCGGCAACGCACGACGGCGAGATTAAGAAGCTGGTGGGGATAAGGGGCATTCGGTCCAGCGAGGATCGCATCCACTAATGCGCCGCCAATGTTCGGCGGCAAACGATCGATATCACCAAACGGCTGGGTTTTCGTCGCGAGGCATAAGCCTTGAAGCAAACGCTTGAGCGAAAGCTGTTCTGGATCCGATTCGCGGTGCGCAATCTGGACGTCGTTAAAGTGTTGCTTGATTCGCCCGGCCAGGTCGCGCAAAGGCAGGCAGTGGAAAAAGCGCACAGCGATGCGGGCAGCGTTGGGTGAGAGACCCAGCACGTAGTAGCGAGTGGTGCCATCCGGCCCGGCGAGACGGCCGGTGTCAATAGCTCGGTAAAGGGCTTTGACGGCGTCCACATGGCGGTCGGGATTATCTTTAGGCGGCTCGCCGAAGAGATCGGGAATAGCCGTTTCCAGTTCGTCCTCCCGCTCGGCCCAGAACACTGTGGAGGCATCACCAACCTGGGTTCGGTTGCGGGAGTTTTCTCGCAGTAAATGATTCAGTGCGGTCGTATACGCAAAAGATGCCGATTTTGAAATCGGAGAGTTCTCACCACCCCGTTCTGTCTTTCCATATGATTCAAAGGCACGTTTGTTGAACGAAATAATATTTGCGCCCGAACTTTGTGCATTCCAGACTCTTTTAATGACAGTCTCGTTTTCCGTAATGGCGACATCGTTTTCGCCAGTAATAAGGCATACGCTACGTGGACCAACGCTCTCCTTGCTTGCTGAAGTCTCATAAAGTTGCCTGATGTCTTCACGGTGACAGAGTAATTGGCCTCTGTCTGTCGAAAGCGAGAACGTGACAACTGGTGCGCCAGATGCAAGTGCTTCCCGGTCGGTTTGAGATGTCAAGACTAAGTCCAGCGTGTCTTGAGATTCGTGCTGTGCCCGAAGAAATCGAAGCAATGCTTGGATGCTCTCGTTGGGCTCCGGGAACCGAGTTGTGATAGTGGTTATGAAACTACCAAGTTTTTTAAGTCCGCCCTTGCCAAACCCCAAGGCGAAGGCGGCGTTATCCCACAATAGATTTGCGTCGACTCCACTGTTCGTGTGTTTCAGCGCCTGCTTCCCGATATTTGGCAGCAACTCTGCTTTGCCTGGTTTTCGCTTTCCCTTCTCAATGATTTGCCGACATTGAAGGCTGACCGGGCGGCCGCTTGGGTCGAGAACTACGATGAAATCGACCGGTTTTCGAACCCATCCCGGTGGTGCGATATCCGAATCTCCGGATTCCATGACTCGTTGGTAGTAATCGTTGAGCGCCTGCAGAATCATCCCCGTACCTCCAAGCTATTCCAGGCGGGGACATGGATCGTGCCGTTCTGGAGTTGAGCGTCGAAGAAGCGTGGCTTGGGATCAGTTGGTGTGCCGAAGTCCAGGTCGTAGAGCATCCAGCCCAAGGCTGCGGTTTCGGCGATAGGCGCAGGCTCGGTATCAGACGCCTCGACCAGCCGGAAGTCAGCGGCGAACTCCCTGCAGCCGAGGTAGGGCTGATTGATGCATTGCCCCTTGGTGGCTCGCCGGGAGAACATTTCCGTGTACTTCTGAATGGGCAGGTCGCGATTCAGGAGTTCAAGCCGGGCGTGCAGCCGGTAAGCCACATCACGTAGGAAGAGGCCGGCGCGTTGCTGCCGTTCTTCTTCGATGAACAGGGCCAAATCGCCGTGCCCGGCGCTCATGGCTTGCTGGATGTTGCGGACCGACGCCTTGGCTCCGACTTCGTTGCGCCGCAGATTGATACGCCGGATTGGCCGCAGCACATCGATACGCGCCACATGCCAGCGTATTTCCGGCTTCCACAGGATCGCCTCAAAAACCGCCCGCGCGGCGGACGGGGTGATCACGTCGTAGGAGACTCGCTCGACTTTCATCTCCGGACGGGTAAAGCAGGCAAAGGGACCCGAGACTTCGAGGCAAAAAGTGCTCATATGGTGCTCCTAAAAAAATAGGCCTTTCAAATAAGAGATCAATGCGATGGCCGGAATCCAGCTGTAACGCAGCAAAACGAGTAGCCATGCAAGGACGAACCGATAACCTGGTTGCTCTTTCATCAGGCGAAGCTCGCGCAACAATTGCGGATCCATGGGAACCACCGGAAGACCAAATCACCGGTTTAGTTTAGTTCCTATTAAAAGTAGTGCTAGAATTTTTTAATCACATCCATGTGCTACATTGATACTTCGCAAAAGCGTGGATTGAAACCTATTAAGAGTTGTGCAAGAGGGTGCCCGGCCGCACTTGTGCGGTCGGTCAAACCACATTTCCAGCGGCGTTGAAAACATCCCTCGCACTTAGTAGCCCGACTTCAGCGTGGTATATCGAGTCCGCCTCCAGTTGAAACATGCCGGGGAAAATGGGGTTGACTGCGCTGATTCGAGCCAAATCCTCCAGTTCTTTGTTGGTGATATTCACGACGTAACGCTGCAGTTTTCGCATCAACCAGCGCTCAGGCCCGTTTTTGGCGAGGCTGGCGAGCAGCATGCTGACCTTGTGGTCGTCTGAGTCCCGGCGCCAGCGCACCACCACGCTGGCCGTTTCTGGGTCGTCGATCAGGCGGAAGCGATCCGCGGCAGTGCGAAAAGCAATGGCGACTTCCTGAGCGTCGCGAGTGAGGAGATCTACGATGCCGTGCTTGTCGGTATCAACGGCGCGGTAGTAGGTCTGGAAGTAGGGTCCGAAGCGTTTGCGGTCGAGCGGGTCGTTGGTACCACCGCGTAGAGCACTGATGCAGGCATCCGTAGCATTGCGCATAGGGCCTGAAGGTGGGGCCTCGGGCGGGATGAAGACGAAGACTTCGCCGAGCCCGTCGAGCAGGCCTTCGCGGTTGCACCGGCCGGCGGCCTGGGCGAGTGAGTCGAGGCCGGCCAGTGCGCGGAAAACCACCGGAAAGTCCACATCCACACCCGCTTCCACGAGGCTGGTGCTGACGACGCGTAGGGGGTGATCGTCGCCTGCCCTTCTTGCGTGCAGTCGGTTCCTGATCTGGCGGATCACTTCGGCCTTGTGGGCGCCGCACATACGGTTTGACAGATGTAGAGTGCCAGGCGGAAGGCGCCGGTGCAGATCCCTTGCCTGGGGACGGGTGCCGACGATGGCAAGTACGGCGTCGTGTTCGGCGATTTGCCCGGCGATGGTTTCCCACGACGTGGGCGTTAGCAAATCAGCTGGGAGATGAACACGGACCCGCTGGAGCTGGGCGAAGAGGGCGTCTGGATTGGCGATGATCGGGCGTATGCCGTCGAGGCCGCGCAGGTTGTTGTCGAAGTAGCTGGTTGTGCCGAGATCTGGCTGAGTGGCGGTGCACAGCACGACAGTAACTCCGTAGTGGGTAACGAGGAGCTTCAGCGTGTCGAGAATGGGCTGGAGGAATTCCACCGGGAGTTGCTGGGCCTCGTCGAGCACGATAACGCTGCCGACCAGATTGTGGAGCTTGCGGCAGCGGGAGGTGCGAGCTGCAAAGAGAGATTCGAAAAGCTGGACATTGGTGGTGACGACAAGAGGCGCGTCCCAGTTTTCGCAGGCGAGGCGGGATCGAGTCGTGTCTTCCCGTTCGTCAGCTTCGGCTTGGCTGTGGTGTTCGACTACCACGTCACCGAGTTCGGCGAACACGGCCCGGAATACGTCGGCGGTTTGCTCGATGATGCTGGTGTAGGGAATGGCATAGATGACTCGTTGCTGGCCGTGCCGAACTGCGTGTTTGAGCGCAAACGCTAGGGACGAGAGGGTTTTGCCACCGCCAGTGGGCACTTCAAGAGAGAAGAAGCCTGGGGGGTGGTCTGCTGCGCTTCGGCATTCGGCCAGAATTTGCGTGCGCAGAGTGTTAACGCGGCTCGGCGGTGCAGAGGCGGCTTTGGCGGCGAGGAAGCCATCGCAGGTGGAAAGGAGGTCGGGTAGGGGCGCGAAACCGGTTCGACGCTTGGTGCGGCCCGTATCCATGAAGCGTTCGGTGTCGAGAAAATCTGCGTCGACGAGGCAGGAAAACAGCATCCGTACCCAGAGAGCGAAGCCTGTTGAGCCGCCCGGAATATCGCGAAGGCTCGGAAGCGATAGCGGCGCTTGAGTGATGTCGTCGGGGGCGGCCTGCAGAGCTTGCCTGTATTCGTTAAGGCTCTCCTCTTTTGCAAGTCGGAAGGCGAGGCCTTCATGTTCCCCGGGGTCATGCCAGTCGGCGAGGCCGGCATGGTGCCCTGCAATCAGGTAGGCCAGGACGCGGGCAAGGAATTTGCCTTTTTTTGGGTCTAGACGTTCGAAGATTGTCAGAGCGTGCAGTGCGCCGGCCGCCGAGTGGGTTTTGTCTTTGGACGGCACGCGGCCTTCGATGTGGGCGTCGGCGCAGTCGCGGATGTAACGCTGGAAGCCGCTGCGGTATTTGCCGAGGTCGTGCCACAGGCCGGCGAGGCGTGCCCAGTCGGCAGCGCCGAAAGCGGCGGCGCTGGATGCCGCGCCCGCGCCGACCTGCCGCAGGTGCTCGGCCAGCTCATGCGCGCGCGGGCTGCCATCGGCGTGGGTGGCGGTGTGGGCAAGAAAGATGTCGTCGGGGAATTTCATCGCGCGTGTTCCGGTGAATTGATGCAGTTCATTCTGCCAACCCCCATGCTCAAACCATGAGCATCACAAATTGATCTTCGCTGCCGCTGCGTGCTCGCTGCGCACGGCTTCGCGGAGCGCGGCGGGGGCGATGACTTCCACGTGGCGGCCGTGGCGGAGGATGTCCATCAGCAGTTCGGGCTGCTGGCTGTAGGGCACGCGGAGTTCGAAGCCGCCGTTGTCGAGTGGGCGGCCTTGCTGGTCGGGGTGCCATTTTTCCTGGGCCACCCAGCGGCTGCGTTCGGGGCTGAAGTGCAGCACGGCCCAGTCGACCTCGGCGCCGGCAAAGATGCCGTAGCCGCTGCCGAGTTCGTTGTCGAGGGTGGTTTCGTCGATGTTGCGGGCGTCGCGGTCGAGGATTTCGGCGCGCTGGATGGCGTCGATGGCGAAGCTGCGCAGGCTGCCGCGCAGGTGGCACCAGGCATCCAGGTACCAGTTGTCGCGGTAGTGGATGAGGCGCTGGGGCGAGACTTCGCGGCGGGTGGCCGTGTCGGTGCCGCGGGCGTGGTAGTCGATGACGAGACGCCGGCGGCGCAGGGTGGCGGAGCCAACGGCCTGGAAGTGTTCGAGCTGAAAGCTGCGCGCGCCCACGGTCTGGATGCGGATGCGCCGGGCGACTTCGGCGGCCGAGTCGTCGGCGCTGCCGAGAATGCGCCCGAGCCGGTCGAGCAGCGGCCGGATGTGGGGGCCGAGCAGGCCGCTGCTGTCCAGGTTGGCGAGCAGGTATTGCAT
>Ga0268298_10002876_pt1 | contig 18267 bp, 20 predicted proteins | sample WWTPWeurt_MetaG_FD_194462 | JGI IMG/M metagenome (GOLD analysis project Ga0268298, IMG submission 194462) | Activated sludge microbial communities from WWTP in Nijmegen, Gelderland, Netherland - WWTP Weurt | ecosystem: Engineered > WWTP > Aerobic digester > Activated sludge | place...
GGGTAGGTGATTTGTTTATACATTTGTGTACAGTTAAAAATCTTGAGGGGAAAGTACCTATTTTTATAATAGGTCTTTCTCCAAAAGAATGTTTTATTAACTGTCGCACTTATTTATGGAATCTAGTAAATAATTCAAAATGAAAAAACAGTTTATTTTTCTATTTACGACATTATTTTTGTGTAAGACATTATCAGCTCAGGGAGTAGAGTTTACCGTAAACCTAAGCAATGATACTGTATTACTGGGAAATTATATTGAAGTAGAATACACCATCAGCAATGGTGATGGAAAATTTATACCACCACTTTTTGCCGGATTGCAATTGATCGCAGGACCAAATAAATCTTCGTCCTACAGCGTGATCAATGGTGTAGTGAGCCAAAGTGCAAGTTATACTTATTATTTTTCTGCAGACGAGACTGGAAATTATATCATTCCACCTGCTGAGCTGGAGATTGGCGGTAAAATAATTAAATCTACTCCTGTCAAAATTTACGTAGCACCTAACCCGGATAACATTCGGCAGAGACCTCGAAATGATTTTGACGACAATGAAGATTTACCTCGAAACAATAAATCTAAGAAAAAAATTATCAAACTTTAATTGTGATACAAATCGGCATGCCTCGATCTTTATTGATTTTTGTAATTGCAGTTTTGACTGTTTATGCAACTCATGCACAGGTCAGTTTTGATGCGATTACGGAGGTCAAAAGCATATTAGAGGGCAGTACATTTGTAGTGAGATACAAATTGGCAAATGCAGAAGGGAGGCAGTTTCAGGCACCTGAATTCACACCTTTTACCATTGTAGGTGGTCCCAATAAATCAGTGCAAACTACCATCATCAATGGCGCCATGACCAGCTCAGTATCTTATTCGTATTCGTTACTCGCAAACAAAGTCGGTACTTTTGAAATCCCACCGGCATCGATGATTGTTCAGGGCAGAACTCTAAAGTCCAATTCACTTCGAATCAGCGTAGTCAAGTCACAAGCCGGCACAAATCGGAGATCCGATGACAAAGGTTTTTTTATACTTGCTGAGGTGGATACATCCTCGACTTATTTGGGGCAACAGCTCAACTTGACTTATACTTTGTACACCAGAGTTAATTTGGAAAATTTAGAAATATTAAAATCGCCGGAGCTGCAATCATTTCAATTTGAGTATATTTCTACCGGACATCTGCAAGCTCAAACGACGGTTTACAAAGGCCAGAATTATACTACCAAATTACTTTCAAGGATAATTTTATTTCCTATAAAAACCGGGTGGGTTGAGATAGCTCCCGTGATTTATCGAGTTGGAGTTGCCGGAGAAAGCAATGACGATCCGTTTGGATTTTCAATGCCTTCATTTTTTAATACTAGGATTGAAAACATTCAAACCAATCCATTGCGAATTTTTGTTAAAGATCTACCTAAACCAGCGCCAGCCTCATTTTCAGGTGCTGTGGGAGATTTTTCTGCCTCGATCAGCAAAATAGCACCAAGTTTTAATCTAAGCGATGCCATTCAAATTAAACTGGATATTCGCGGCAATGGCAATTTGGATCTCATACAACCTTCGTTAATTTCTTCTGATAGTTTATTTGAATCTTCTGCCCCCAAAACGGGTGATATAGTTAAAGTGGGGGAAGATCCCTTTCTTGTAAAAGCAAGGAGTTACGAGTTCTTATTGACGCCTAAAAAATCTGGCGAGGTAATACTTGTCCCTGCGTTCAGTTACTTTGATCCGGCAAAAGGAAAGTACATTACCTTTTCAGACAGTTTAGATGTTAAGATCAATGCAACTACAAATTCAAGTACCAGAGAGAATCAGTCTTCATCGGATATCTTTTTTTATCCTGAAGTTGATAATGGGACAGGAGATCCGGATATTTTCCATAAGTGGTATGCTTGGTTGGCATTGGGATTGATTTTAGGAATTTATTTAATTCCTTCAGGTAAAGTTCAGTCTTGGCTCCAAAAGAATCAGGTTTCTCCTTCCGCAGCGCTTAAATCAAAAAACGCAGTCCAGAGTTCTCCTGCTGATCGACTTGAACAAAAATTGGTGAAACACTTAAATACAATTTATCCCCACCATCATTTTGAGTCTCTGAATTATGAATCAAAAGAATGGATAAGTTCTTCTCATTTACCTGAAAGTCAATCCATTTTGAATTTGATCCAGGAGTGGGAATATTTGAAGTTTAGCAAAATTGAAGACAAGATAAGCTGGAATGATCTTGAAATAAAAATAGACAAGCTTTCCTGACGCACAGAATTCATTTTAAATAAAGTCACGTGCAGTTTTCATCGCTCCCTTTATTATTGATCCAATTGAAAACTAAGTGCTCTCACATTTACTCATCTAAAAGCAGCAGCAATGTCTGGTGAAGTTTTGCTTGGTTCGCATTCTATCGAGATAAATCGTTCACCCGATTTAAGCTTTGCAATGACAATCGATCACATCATCGCCCTTGATTTTATTGCCGATTTGATTCTCACTACAATTCCCAACTGGAAAATCTGGGTTATATTTATCCCGGATTTTATGGTTGATGTGCGATTACGAACCAAATTGACTGCAAAATCAGGGTTTATATTTTGTAACAAAATTTACATTGTAATTCAGTTTCATGTACTCCAAGAAAGCAGCAGGCATTTTATCCAAGGATCCTACACTCAATAAGATCATCCAAAAAATTCCACCTGATACTCTTTATAAAGCAGACTCAAGTGTGCCTCTGTACAATTTTTTGATACGCAGCATTGTAGGACAACAATTGTCTACAAAAGTAGCACAGGTGATTTTCGATAGATTTTTAGATATATATGAAAGAAAAATGCCCTCAGCACAGGTACTCAAGAATACAGATGATGAGCTATTGAGAAGCTGTGGGCTTTCGGGACAGAAAAGTTCGTACATCAAGAATATTGCTTCATTTTGGATAGAGAATAAATTGCACAAGACAGAATTTAGTGAATTGGCAGATGAAGAGATCATCAGTTTGCTCACTCAGATAAAAGGAGTAGGCCAATGGACCGTTCAAATGGTGCTGATGTTTTGCTTGGGTAGGCCAGACGTGTTTTCACCTGAAGATTTTGGAATTATCAGCGCCATGCAGGATGTTTATAAACTGGATTTGCAGGGAACTAAATTAAAAAAACAGTGTATCGAAATTTCTCAACAGTGGAAACCACACAGAACGCTTGCTTGTTTTTATCTTTGGGCTTACAAGGATCAAAAAAAATCTTAAAGTGACTGTAATTGAACATTTAGAAGCTGTGCTGGATTCCATGGATTCCAATGCGGATGTGATCACAAATATTCTCGAGAAAATCGAAAGAGAAAATGAGACATTGTATGATCTGCTATTGCTCTCTCCAATGGATGATCTGAGCGAGTCAGAAGGTGATGCCCTTATGCTTGTATTTGGCTGTATATACGAAAGCTGGTCCAAAGAGAATCAAATTCCTGTGTTTACCGAAGAAGAGATCGCAAGCAAAGAGGAAACTGTTTGGGAAATTCTGAACAAGAAAAAGTCAAGAGAAGAAATTATCGAGGAGTTTTATACCATAAAATCAGACCCTGACATTTTGGATTTTATTTTTTCTATGCTGGATCCTGAAGAAGATGAACAGGATGATGATTTGAAAATTTCGGATTTGAGCAAAGAAATCATGACAGGATGCTTGGTAACGCTTTCAGAACTTCTTGCTGACAAAAACGGATAAGCCAATCAATGAAATTAAATGGCGTTCGATAGAAAATCCTTTAGATTTTCGCAAATTTTTTGATTGCGGCATTTTGCATTTGTAAGAAATATACTCCGAATTCCAATTCTGAAATATTCCAATTCACAATTTTACCCTGGACAATTTTTTGTGAAATGATTCTACCGCCGGCATCGATGATTTTGAGAGTATGCTCTCCTTCGCTTGAAAAATTTATTTTCAATTCCGAATCTACCAGGGTTGATATCCATTCTATCGGCGTTGAATGGACAGTCTCCTCGGTGCCAACAGCATATTTTTTCACTAATTCTGTCAGAGAGAATGTCTGAACTCCTCTGGCAAAGGTTCCGGCAATCAATCGATTTTTATCTGAATCCAAATCAATATCAAATACAGGAATGAAAGGCATATCGTCCCCCAATCTTTCCCAGGTGGCACCAGCAGTAATCGTCGCATAAACACCTATGTCAGTTCCCACAAAAAGCAAACTGTCACTTCTACCTGGATAAACAAAAATATCATAAACCGGAACATTTGGTAAGTTGCCATGTATGTCTTTCCAGTGTTGGCCTGCATCATAGGAGGCATATACGTGAGATGTGTAATTGTTTTGTTGCTTGGTAGAAAGTGTCACAAAACATTTTTCAGTCGAGCTTGCTGACAATTTTACAGAAGAGACATATCCTGGAGGAAGACCACTTGAAATATTGAGCCAATTTTCTCCCAATTCTTTTTTAGGATCGGACAACCATACCAAACCATTTGAAGTACCAATAATGACTCTACCTTGGGATTGGTTCAAATTTTGATGAATGGATGTGATATTTGGAGTGCGCCTTGTAGGATATCTTCCATTTAAAGTAAGATCATCACTTAATTGAATCCAACCTACACCAGTAATGCTCTTATTTTCCAGAAAAAACTGCGTACCGGAATACATAACGCCTTCATATAAAAAATAAGGAGTATCCCAGTTGGCGGTTCCGGGCATTCCCTGTCCGATATTTTCAAACGTGACAACATTGACAATATTCCCATTTTGATATTCAGCAAATGTTAGATCAATGTTGGTTTCATCAGACTCAAATTGGAAGCCATCTCCACCATATATTCTAACCCAATCATTAATTGTTGAAGCATTTCCACCACTGGTACCATTGTCCTGAGCTCCTGCGATATAGTCATCGGGATAGTTTCTAGAATATTTAACCCGGTAAATTTGAGCGGCAGGTATATTATCGACATCGGTCCAGGTGTTTGAAACGGGTGAATACAAATAAATACCACCATCTGTTCCCAATAGGAAACTGCCGTCTTTTCTGAATACCAATGCATGCTTGTCTGCATGGACTTCATATGTATGCCAAGGTGGTGCAGCCATGGACCAGCTAGCGCCTTGATCCACTGTCCGCCATAAATCTACCCCAAGTATGTACATGTCATAGATATTCTTCGGATTGATCACCAGGTTACCAAAATACCATCCAAAACCAGCCAACACCTTTAAGCGATCTTCCGGAATTCCAATATCCTGCCAGGTGACACCTAGGTCATTACTTAAACGAATTCCACCTAAATCATAGGTGCCCGGGGGATTAATACTGTCAAATTTGATATAACTAAAGGCTATAGAACCAGGACTGGATGCACAGACTGCCAGATTTATTCTTCCCCATTTGCCGGAAGGTAAGGCAGCATTCATTTTTTTCCACGTGTTACCCTTGTCTTTAGATTGATATACTGCCGTGTTTGAACCTCCATATGCAAACCTGGAAGCAGTGAGATAGCGATCGTAGCTGGAAGCATAGAGAATATTTGGATTGCCCGGCGCTACTACAATGTCCAGAAATCCAACACTGTCACTACGAAATAATTTTTTTTCCCAGGTCAAACCCCCATCGGAAGATTTATAGATGCCTCGATGAGGATTAAATTCAAAAGGATTCCCTAGTGCAGCAGCGAAAATAATAGATGGATCATTTTCATCTATGATCATTTTGGCAATATTTCTACATTCACTAAGTCCAATGTTTTTCCAATTTTTGCCCCCATCCGTGGATTTATAAATACCATTACCGGCTGTGATGTATGCTCCATTGTTGGGATCACCTGTGCCGACATAGACGATATTGGAATTAGCAGGATCTATTGCAATACATCCTATGCTGAGAGTCAGTTCTTTATCAAATATTGCTTGCCAGGTTTTCATTCCATCTGAACTTTTGAAAAGTCCTCCTTCGGAATATCCTGCATATACGACGGATTCATTTTTTGGGTCGATTGCCAAACATGTCACCATAGCGCCTAGATTGGCAGGACCTTCAACAGTCCATTTCCCACCAAAAGTTTGTGGTGAACGCGTTTGTAATTTGGACTTCGCTAAATCAATTTCTTTATTGCGATTTATAATTTTTTCTTCGGTAGGAATCCCGCATTTTTCAAGCAGATGCTCATCGTCCGGTTTGATACCGAAGTCTTTGAAATAATCAACAGGCTTTTGGTGGGTACACGAAACAAAGCAAAACAGGTGACAAGAAAAAATAATGCTCATTAGAACAGTGAAATATTTTGGGCCGAGTTTTAACAGTGGTAAGTTAGTCATGTACAAAGATGAAAAATTTGTTTTAATATCCATTTTAAATACAAGCGAAATCATAAGATTTGGTCTTTAGCAGAGTGAACGCTTGAGAATGAATAATGTGCTTATAGTCACAGCGTAATTTAATAATCTTGAAAAAAAAAGAAGTGTTTTATAATAATGAATAAAACGAATTTGATAGAGAAAAATCAAATTAGTTTTTTGAAGAAAAAGGAATGATTGTCGAAATAAAGTCTTCCAATTCATCAAAACTCTGCATCACCCTGACCACATCTTGATGAACCATGAGATCCTGTGCATAGTAACCGGAAAGTAGAAGGATTGGATGGTTTTTTAGGTCAGCTGTTGTTCTCAAAAAGTCTTCTATATAAGCATTACTACTTTTTTCCTGGACAAAAGATGCGATAAATTGCGGATCGTAGGCAACTACAGCATGATAAAGATCAATGGTGTTGATGTCTGAGCCGGCATCCAGTACCTGAATGCCTTTCTTTTTGAGGGCATAAATGAGGAAAATGCAACTCAGCTCCTGAGTCTCTCGAGGAGGTAAAAAAATCAGGAATTTAATCGGTAGAATCTGAGTTTTCTTGTCTTCTACAGCTATTGCTTGGTAGAGTTTTTTCTTTATGATTTGGATCAAAAATTCTTGGTGTATTTTCTTGATCGCACCCGATAGCCACATTGAATGCATTTTGTCGAGAAGGGGCATTAGGATGTTGGAAAACATCTCGTCAAAACCCAATTGCTCGATATTGGTATCCAGCAGGTGTACGAACTTTTTTTCATCGAGTTGCAGGACGCACAATGTGAAGGCGTCGAGTGACTCTGCGTTGATCCACTCTGAATCGGTGACATTTGCAAGCAGAGACTCCATTTCTTCTACAGGGAGCTCCGTAAGGTGTGAAATCTTATAACCTCTCTGAGTTAGCATGGCGATACCCGATATTTTGCGAAGGTCATCATCTGAATAGTAGCGCATATTTGTGGCAGTTCGCCCGGGAGACAAAATATTATATCGCTTTTCCCATATACGTAAGGTATGTGCTTTTATTCCAGTCAGTTTAGCTAAATCTGTAATCGAGTAAACGGCCAATGCTTAGTTTTTTGACTTTGATCAATTATTCAAACCTATCTTTAACAATCAGACAAAAACTATTGTTTTTCCGCTTATATGATGCGAATAGGTATAGTATGTTATCCGACTTACGGAGGTAGTGGGGTGGTAGCTACCGAGCTCGGTATTGCCCTAGCAGATAAAGGCTGTGAGGTTCATTTCATCAGTTACAAAAGGCCTGTAAGACTGGGACCATATCATCCAAGGACCTTTTACCACGAGGTGAGTTCATTTGAATATCCCTTGTTCGATTTTAAGCCTTATGATAGTGCATTGACCAGTAAAATAGTCGACGTTGCCCTTCATTACAAGTTGGAGATTCTTCACGTCCACTATGCTATTCCACATGCCACTATCGCATTTTTGGCAAGAGAGATCCTGAAGACAAAAGGGATCTATCTACCTATTGTGACAACCTTGCATGGTACGGATATCACTCTTGTGGGCACCGAGAGTTCATTTCATCCCACAGTAGAATTTGGCATTAACCAATCCGACGGCGTGACTGCGGTTAGCCAATCACTGAAGTCGGATACTCTGGAGTCTTTTCATATTATTAATCCTATCGAGGTCATTCCCAATTTTATAGACTTCAATCGATTTTATATGAAGGATTGCAAAAATCTGCGAAGGCAGTTTGTCTCAGATGATCAGAAAATCTTGATGCACATCAGCAATTTTAGGAAGGTAAAAAGGGTTGTGGATATTGTCAGAATGTTTGCAATAGTCAGTGCATCGATCGATAGCAAACTTGTATTGGTCGGTGATGGTCCCGAACGAACTGCTGTAACAGAATTAGGGCGTGAACTAGGAGTCGAAAACCGTTTAGTATTTTTGGGTAAGCAGGAAGCGATAGAAGATTTGTTATCTATGGCGGATGTGTTTGTCGTAGCATCAGAAAAAGAGTCTTTCGGGCTGGCAGCTTTGGAAGCCATGGCTTGTGGAGTTCCCGTGGTGTCTTCTGATGCAGGAGGTTTACAAGAAGTGATCAGGGATGGCTATAGTGGATTTATTTGCCCCACCGGAGATTTTGAAATGATGGCAGAAAGAAGTATAGAACTCCTGAGAGATCAACAGAAGTTATCGCTTTTTAGGAAGCAGGCTATCGCACAGGCTCACGAATTTGACCTGTTGAAGATTCTACCGAAATACATTCAACATTATGAGAAAGTAATCGGGGCCAGATCAACTTCCGTTTGAAATTACTGAATTTTCTCAAAACATAGCATTCCCTGATTGATCACTTACAAGCAGGGAATGAATATTTTTAATCTTTAATTATTCTAGTTCGAAGCTCAATTTTAAGGTAATACGATATTCTTTTACTTTGCCCTTGTCCACAGTCACACTTTGATCCTGCACCCAAGCAGAGCGAATATTCTTAAGAGATTTTGCAGCTTTGGCAACACCTGTGGCAGTTGCATCTTCCCAACTCTTCTTAGAGCTACACATGATTTCGATGACTTTTACTACTGACATAATATTTAAATTTTTCTATATGTTGACCAAATAATATGCCAAAAGCTAGAAATTCATGTTAAGTTTTCTTGTGCATGTAACTTAGCGATTCTAAATTGAAATGGCCCAAATTGAAAAATACAGATCGATGAAAACAAAATTATTTCTTGGTCTTCTCAAAAAGTAGATTATCTATTGAAGTTTAAATCTGTGATATTTTAGATAGACAATTATTGGGTAGTAGAACGAATGGAGACGCAGAGGATTTTATAGATGTAAGCCAATTCGAGGAAGGAATTTATTTTATAAGGATAGAACTAGATGGCGAAATAGAAACATTAAAGTTTGTTAAATGTGGAGAGTAAACTTATTTTCTAATGTGATGCATTTTCACCACAGATATATCATCTGGTATCTGCATATGAATATTTTTTTTATTAATATTATCCAAACATGAACACCTATGGTTTACTGGAATACTTTTCAGCTTTTGCTATTCAAATATAGCGAGTTGGGATGTTTTCAAGTTTAATTTCCAAGTTCAGGTTGACTGTCAATTTTTTTTTCCGGAAGGTTTACGTCCATTTGTTGATAATTCAATTCGTCTTTTTTGTGCGAGGTAGAACAGGCCAAAAATGAATATGGGTACTCTAAAATACAATAGAAGAAATGCAATTTTTGGCATGTAGAAAGAAAAGATCATAGCCAAAAAAGCATTGATTACATAGGCGTTCATCATCCAAGTGATGCGTTTGCGGACGTCCAACTGCATTTCATCATATGTCATGAATTCTTCTTTTCCGTTGGCGTAATCCCAAATGAAGTTTTGTGATAAGGATAACAAAAAAATATTGAGACTGTACATGAAGATAGCAGGTGTATCACCAAAATATTGGCTTACCAGTGTAGTTGAAAATGGTAAAACGACCAAAAAGAACAACCACAAAATATTGATATAGAGCATTCGTTCGTCTATCCTTTCGATATGAACAAAGAAATTGTGGTGAGTTCTCCATAAACCTGCTATTGTGACGAAAGAAAGAAGGAAGGCAGCATAATTGTGCCAGGGTTTTATCAGCGCAGAAAATGTGAGATGTTCTCCGGGTGGCAGTTCAACTCTCAACTCCAGTGCAAGCAAAGTGATCGCTATAGCTACCACGGCATCGCTAAAAAAAATGACACGTTCGTATGCAATGTTTTTCTCTTTCATGATCAATGGTGAATTGAAATACTCATGATGATGCAAAGTAAAAATTATTTGGTATTGACAGCCAATATTTATTTATTTTCATCTTAGAGTGTGCACTTTAGTCAACTTCTGAGCTTTCGAAATTATTGTTTTCAAAAGTGCAAACCCTCTCCACCGTTTTTTTGTTGACTTTCAGAGTGAATTTTTTTAAGGTCTACCTTAATTGTGTGTTTTTGATAAAAATGTAATTATTGTGGGATATATTTATTGGAGATTAATTTTTTAGAAGTGCATGAGAATTCACATTCTATATGTAAGTTTCAGGTTTAATGTAGATTGATGAAAAGTTTAATTTGATGATAATCTTAATATAATCAAGTTCTGATTATCAGTATTGTATGTAGTGCAAGAAGATAGGATGTTCTCGAAGCAATACTATCTGGAAAATGTGACAGTAGGTATAGATAATCACAAGCAAATTCTCCGATTAATAATGTGAAAATGCATTATTCAGCACCGTCTTTTTTTGCGAGATCGATAGAATATTTTGCTACTGCTTTGCCCTGAGTCAATCCTGCGCTGGCGTCAAAAGCCCAGTGTATCCCTCCATAGATTCGTGATACCGCTGCTTCATTTGCCATTTCATTAACGGATTGTGCATGTGATGGAAAGAAATACGCCAATACATCGGCAGCAGCGGCAGAAAATACACTATGCCCCGAGGTATAAGATGGAAAATTCGGAGTGCCCAGGATGGTTTTAAATCCTGCAATATTTTGAATAGGTCTTGGATAATGATAGTAGTACTTAGCATCCCAACAGCTGATACCACCATCCATTATAGCCATATTCATATAGGCCAATATTCTCGCTGTTCGTATAGGATTCAATTTTTGTGCTACGATGATACTTGTGGCAATTTCATTCCAGTGTCCCGGTGGCGTATACGTGCCAAGACCATCTGACCAATAATTGGCAATCCTTCTCCTTTCTCTTGTCAAATTAGCAGCATAGTCTTTAAGTTGGGCGACGCAGGCATTGTATTCATTAGAGCCAAATGCAGGTGGAGCTCCCGGCCTGACAACTTGTACATTTGGGACATTCCACATACGCACTTTACCAAAAAGCGGAGTAAGTCCAACTGGTCTTGCAGGGATTTCCAAATTGACCCAACTCCAGCCAAATCTTGATATAGCATCATTTTTTATGGAATCTGCCACTGCTTTAGGGGCTTGTGCATTTTTCATTCCATCTGATGATGCTCGTTGCAACGCCAGAGCTGCTATTTCATTTGCTATTGATATTCCGGCATCTACGTCACTTTGGACACAAGTTCCGGCGGATCTGATAGCAGCGAGATGTTTTGATTCCAGAGTATTCAGATATTCTTTTTCCAATGGAAACATGGCTGTTAGGATTTCTTTTGAAACCCTTGCAATAACCGCTTCATCCGAAGGATAAGAAGGGATCGTATTGGTCTGATGAAAGTTATGAATATTCGGATCGGTAACGCAGGCTGCTGCCCGAGAATATAAGGACTTATAGTACCAGGCTGTGATCAGACCATCATATTGAGCTACAGACAAGTATGCCAAAGCCCTGCAGGCGTAGGGAGGATGAGCAAAAGGAAAAGGAGGAGGTCCTGTTGGTTTCGAAGCGTTGGGGAGAGTATAAGTTCCATCATCGTTTGGTCCTGGAATGAGATTGTATTTAGCAATTAACTCCCTGGCAATTTCATTCCAACGAAGTACTGGATTGTTGGTCCAATACTTGATATCACTTTGAATGTTTTCCGGAAGTGATAGCTGTGTAGTTTTAAGTTGTGCAAGTTCAGCGAGATATTCAGGGCTATTTATTGCAGTGGGTGGGACAACATTGATTTGAAGAGCTGAGCTGATCAAAGTTGTTTTCCAGTTACCCGCGTCCTTATCAGTATTTGAAAATGAATAACTGTCATATTCGTAATGCGTTGGTATGTCTTTTTCACATGCTGTGATAAAAAGAAAGGAAAATAATGCGATATAGATTTTAGTTTTCATTAGTAGGTTTGTTTTTATAATATACAAATTGATAAGTAAGACCGAAACAGGTGGTGTTGATTTTACCGGTATTTCTACCTGTAATGGTCCGTTGGTGATTGACGATCAAGCCTAATCCTTTAGCAAATTTTGGTTTGTATTGGGCAAGAAACCCTACCTGCCCGAAATCCACTTTGTTGGTCGGTTGTGACGAATTATAAGGACGAATGTCGTCGCCATCTGTTGAAGAAAAATTTACATAACTTAATTCAAGTCTTAAATCTTCTCCAAATAAATAGCCCCCTAAGGCTCCACCAAATGTCCAAGCGCTTGGAACGTCCATCCAGTCAGAATAATGGCTCCCATCAGCATAATAATAAATACGCTCTGCTTTCGTATATCCTCGCCAAAAATATGCGGCATTTGCCCTCAGATACACACCGGGTTTAAATTGGTGAGATACCAATAACTGGTAGGTCAATTGTGGAGCACCCAGGCCGATGCTGTATGGTTGATAATCTGAAAGATATTTTGTCAACGGAGTGGTGAAGTCTATTGTCGCTGATGCTCTGGTAGTTCCAAATTCTCCTTCTTTATTCAGAAATTGATATTTAGCGGCGAGGTCTAAATCCTGCAAACCATTTACTCCATCCAATCTTCCTCCATTTGGCTCGGCTGAACTAGTTTGGATATAAGGAAAACCTGCATAAACATTGAGTTTATCTATGATGCCAACTGCTGCCATCCAGGAATAAGATCGTCTGGTAAATTTTGAAATTGTTTCGTTGGTACGCAATCTGTCAGCTTCCCAATAATGATCAAAACTTCCCTGCGAATAACCTGCAAAAATACATGTATTGTGTTTTGGCATCATGATGCCGTCAAATGGAGTTTGTGCATGTAGAGCATTAATATTTCTTCCTGAGAGCAATAGGAGGAATATTGTGATTCCTGGCGGAAGAAAGTGATGTAAAAACCCTGCCCTTGGTTTTAAGGAGTAAAGTTGTAGTAGCATAAGCTGGTTCATTTATTTTTAATCAATGAGTTTAATTTGTTTCTATTCATATTTTCTTATCGAAGTTGACTGTTAATCTATTTGTCTTAAGAGATTGTAAATTGTTATCCACTTTTTAGCGAAGGCTTGTAAATGAAAAAATATTTAATTGATTAAATAAAGCATTCAAATTTCAGCTTTATTAGGTGTAATAAGATATTGAATGGCCTCACCATCAAGATTCATTTTACCTGAATTTTACAATACTCTTCTGCACTACTGTCATGAATTGGATAATCAAGATCTTTTTATCCAAATCAATCATGAATGAATTGTGTGATTAGTTTTGTTTTTTATAATTAGCTATATTTTGAGATTTGAGATAAATTTTGTGTAAAGCTATCTGTATTGCAACCTGCGTAGAGGAACAATTTGCAAACCCAGTAAATTAATTTATGAATCGTATTTATTTAGGGATGAATGAATCTATTCTATGAGATGCATAGTTGTATTTTAAGATAATTTCTACTCTTAATTATTGAGTCTCATCTATATAATTAGGATCGGAGATGGAGAATCACGAGTAGAATTTTTATTTGGATAAATACTAAAAGATATATTAATCTTAAAATCTAATATTCATTTAAATTGTAATTAGCACTACCGATTTTTTATTTTTTGAAATCAAAAGTCTAATAGATTACGCTGTGCTTATGAATATAGTGAGTTATGTACAGATCAAAAAAATTTAGCAGACTTAATCCACAAATAGTATAATAAATGTAAAGTTGTATATTTAGAATTAATAATGAGCTCAATAAAGACAAATGACAATTCTGTTTTCATAATGGTCACTACATCATTGGCATAGATTTTCAAAACGAAAATCATACTCAATGCTGTTAGCATAGTTGATCATATAATAGCGATGCAAGTATAGCCTAAGAATTTGAGTTTGCCTCCATTGGGGTATTGGAATTTGAGATTGAGTAGCTGGGTTTTGGCAGCTAAACGCTAAAGTGCTATAGGTTTACCGGGACAATTTATACTTTTTGAACGATGGGATTTATCTTTGTAGCTCACAACAGATAGAAATGAATTTAACAATTATTGGTGCTTCTGCAGGTGTTGGCTTTGAGACTGTAAAACGTGCATTGGAAAGAGGTCACCGGGTGACTACCCTCTCAAGATCCGGACTGAGTTTGCCTTCTGACCCAAGCTTGATTGATGTAAAGGGGAGTGCTACCGACAGGAATGTATTGAGGCAAGTCTTGAAGGAAAGCGATGCAGTTATCGTTGCCTTAGGGACAGGTAAAAGTATGAAAGCCACGACGCTTTATTCTGACTTTGCCAGGCTACTTATCGAGATCGAACCTGACTTAAATAAAAATAAACCATACATCGTCCTTACTGGATTTGGCGCCGGTGAAAGTGGAAGTTATGTTCACAATTTCTTTATGAAACTGTTTTTCAAATTTTTCTTAAAAGACGTTTATGCAGATAAAACTATAATGGAAGAGATTTTTTCAAAGTCAGATTTGAAATGGGAAATCGTTAGACCCGGTATTTTGAAATCAGATCCATTGACTGAAAAGTACAGGGTAGAATCAAAACTTTTTAAAGGTATAAAAATTGGCTCAATAAATCGCTCTGACGTAGCGGATTTTCTGGTTAAACAAGCCGAATCACCTTCTCATTTGTTTCAATACGTATCATTGTCCAATAAGTGATTAGTCAAATCAGGTGTGATGGTAGGAAATTTTCTTTTATTGAACTATTTTTCTGGTATTGGAATGATGTAAAATGGTTCATACTATTTTCCACAACTGATTTATTAATTTGTAAACTTATCTTAAAAACAAATTCAAATACTGAAAGGACTGTTGAGAAACTTTATTCACACTTATGGCAATTATATTGTTCTTGAATTTATCAAGGGTGCTTCACATATGAAGGGTTTTCAGTATCTGTATCAGCGACTTAAAAACTAATCGGAGACAAAAGATGATTCCAAATTTTTTAAATTGATCAATAAAATCAAAATGGGTAAAAATGAATGAGTGAGATATTGAAACCTTCTCTTGGTGAAATTATAAAAAAGTATAGAGGTCAATTATTTTCTTTTATTAAAGGGAAAACGAGAAGTACAGAAGATGCTGAGGATATTTTGCAAGAAGTATGGTACCAGTTTAGCAAAATAACCAATCTCAGTGAATTGGAAAATATCAGTGCATGGCTGTTTTCAGTTTCGAGAAATAAGATAACTGACCTTTATCGAAAGCGAAAAACTGAAAGTTTGGAGGAAATGACCTTTCAAGATGAAGACGGGGATTTTCAAATTAAAGAACTGTTATTGCTGGACGAGAGTCAAAATCCAGAGTGGGCTCATCTTAAAGATTTATTATGGGTTGAACTTTTTAAAGCTTTGGATGAATTACCTGAAAATCAAAGACTGGTATTTATAGAAAATGAAATGGAGGAAAAGACTCTAAAGCAAATAGCTGATGAGCAAAGTGAAAATATAAAAACAATAATAAGTCGAAAAAGCTATGCGATAAAACACCTAAGAAAAAGATTGTATGTATTATATAATGAACTATTAAAAAACTGATCTGATGATAAATCATTCCCGAAAGAAATTATTTATACTCATACCGATAGCGCTACTTCTTGTGGTGCCAATTATTATACTGTTTTTATGGAATTGGATTGTAGTAGATCTTTTTGGTGTAAAATCCATAGGCTACTTACAAGCCTTAGGTTTGTTTGTTCTCAGCAGGATACTTTTTGGCAGTTATGGCTTCAGAGGGAAGCCAAGACACCCGTTTTCTCCACATCATAAGGAGAGGTGGATGAGCATGTCTGAGGAGGAGAAGGCAAGGATCAAGGAGGAGTGGAGGAAACGTAAATCTTGTGTTGAATGAAAATTTTTTATAAAAATTTAAAGTAAAAAGAAAGCTGGTTCGTCTACCCTGATAAAACAAGAAAATTTATCAAAATGACAAAAGATGTATTAAAGCCTATAGCAGGCGGTATTTTATTGGGGGTGATCCTATTTTTTACAGGTCCATTATTGCTAATTATTCTTCTTCTCAAGTTCATTTTTACACCATTTGGTATGGGTAGGATGATGATGCATCACAGATTTGGAGGCCATTATGGTTATCATCCTGAGATGCGGCTAGCATTTGCTGAGAAAATCAGAGGAATGGATGAAGAGGAGTATTTATCATTTAAAGAACGTATGGGCAGTTCTTATTGTGGCAATAAAGATTTTATGAAAAATAAAAATATTTAAGATGAATCGTAAATCAAAATTTATCATTGTTCTGGTAAGTGCAGCGATAACTATTGGAGTGTTGGCATTGACCGTGGGTAAACCACATTACGCAAGGCACAAGTATTGGACAGAACACTGCCATCAAAGTGAATCACAACAAAGTGAACAATAGTAGACAGAAGGCAAGCATAAAAGCTTGCCTTTTTTGTTTTTGTAAAGCTTAAACTAATTTTTTCATTCAAAAGGAAACTAACTTACTAATTCTATTTCAAATAAAGCAAGAAAACGTAAAACGGAGAGAGAGCACATTAAAATCTTCTGAGCGCTATTACCATCTTGTTCTTTACTTATTGATTACCCTTACTGTCAGACAAAGGCCTGGAGGGCATCGTTTCATTCAACACAGGATTAAATCGAAGTAAAGATTCGTTTAATCCTTATATAACATAATGTTTTTTTTTCACACCCTTATTTTCAATTTGAAATTCATTCATAAATGTTCACACTTGCCATACTTAATGTATAAAGTTGTCTGAACGCGGTAACCAACTTAATTCGATCTCTATAATATAGATTTTATTTCTACGGGTCTATTTCCTCCGTCAAGGCCTTCCATTGCTGGTATACAAGCCGAAAGGAAGCAATGCCAAAATAAGGAAACTAATGTATCTTCATCATGAAATGTGGTCATTACATCAATTTTAGAAATCTCTTCGTTAGCTTCCATTTTAACCATGATTTCGTCAAAATGGTCATAGAGTTATTCACTAAATTTTCTATGTCCTTTAATCTCAAGAATATTATTTGAAATTGAAGTCTGAACAAAATTATCGTATACATCTTTATTGGTTTAACAATCGAGATGCCAAGATACACCCAATTTTTTTCAGGAAGTGGGTCCGCAAAATTTTTGAATCCTAATCAATAAATCGACCTGTCAAAAAATTCTCCGATGCTTTCCATGCAGTCTTTTTAAAATGTCATATAATGATTTTGCAACTACCTGAAGGTGGCGATTTCGATGCGCCTTACTATCAATCAAGCAGAAACGTTGATAGAAGCACCAAGCTTGATTTAACCACTGGGTCACCACTTTTAGTTAGGTGCTGTTTTGTGCTGCTTTGCATGTCATTTGTAATAGTAATACCAGTTGCTTTCGTAGTTATTGTCAAAATTTTCTTTGCTATCTAGGTAAATATTGAAATTGTCACGTTTAAAATAACCAAACTCGTTGTAAGGCTCTAATAGATCAAAATACTTGTCAGCCCATACTTTTCTTGTTTCACTATTCTCATATTGTTTGAGTTGTTCGTCAGTAAATAAAAAGAAAGTTGTACCCGAAAAACATCTCGAAATTTCCCAAAGGTCTTTACAGTTTAATTCTGTTTTGAGTTGCATAACCTTGTCTTGCGGAATGCTTTCATTTGCTTCTTCTTTTGCTAACGGCTCAAAAGCACAATAGTAAACCCAGATGTTGTCTGTTTGATATTTGCTTATTTCGGATTTGCTAAAAAATTTAAAATGTCCTTTCTTTTTAATAAGATCTTGCTCGATTATTGTCTGTTTGAATTTATCCGCAATTAGCTTTTGTTTCTTACTGTCAAAATTCACATGACTATTGTTTTCGTTGAAACTTTGCTTTTCGTGTGAATGCTCAAAATAAATTCCAATTCTTGACCTTATCCCTTTATTAATTTTGTCATACACAATATTGATGGTCCTTACGCCAAATGTCTTGTCAATGAAGTCAGCAAGAGGTTTGAATTCTGGATTCAAAGTCTGCTTTCCAAGCATAATTTGTTTCGTTTGTTTATATTCTTTGTCAGATGAACTTATCATTTGGTTTCTGTGGTCTTAATGTGGCACATAACGGCAGACTGTGAAAATACC
>Ga0268298_10002877_pt1 | contig 18259 bp, 14 predicted proteins | sample WWTPWeurt_MetaG_FD_194462 | JGI IMG/M metagenome (GOLD analysis project Ga0268298, IMG submission 194462) | Activated sludge microbial communities from WWTP in Nijmegen, Gelderland, Netherland - WWTP Weurt | ecosystem: Engineered > WWTP > Aerobic digester > Activated sludge | place...
CGACAGCCGGAAGCGAGCCGCCAGACCTGTACTCAAAGACCGCCGGATACCGGGCCAAGAACGGCCACAAGATTTACTATTTCAATCCCGATGACCTGGCATCTGTTTGCATTAACCCGCTTGACCAGATAGACACAAGCGACGAGACAAAAGCAGTAGAAAAGGCTCTAGATGTCGTCGATCTCATCATCAGGAACACGACGCAAAGCAAGCACGTAGGCGGAGACCCTTTCTGGGAGAACGCAGAGCGCAACGTCTTGACCAGTCTTGTTTTGCATGTGGCAAGCGAAAGCGGCGACATGGCGAAGGTAAGAGCCTTGCTCAGAGAGGGAGCCGAGGGATTGGGCAAAATACTAGAGCAGTCGAAAGTAAAGCAGGCGCGGGATGAATACAAGGCATTTAGCGGACTTGCTACCGAGACGCTGAAAAATAATGTCCTTTCCGGAGCTATGCAGAGGCTCAGCCTGTGGCTAAATCCCAAGGTAGTAGCCCTGACATCAAAGACCACAATAGACATTAAGGCGCTACCGGGTGAGCTTTTCAGTTTCTACTTAGCCGTACCGGCACAGAAAGAGAAGCTGAAACCGGCGGCGGCGTTGGTGTTTAACTTCCTCCTGGACCTGCTACTAGAAGCGCCGGAAGCTGAATTTAAGAACCCGACAGCCCTTATCCTCGACGAGTTTACGAACTTCGGGCTAATACCAGGCATCGCTAAGAAAATGACCATAGTTAGGCACCGTAAAATGCCTGTGGTGTTAGGGATACAGGACTATGTACAGCTAAAATCTGTCTACGGGGACGATGACGCAACACTGCTATTCACGCAGCCAGCGACCAGGGTTATTTTCAGGACCCCGGACTTAGCGACAGCTAAAAAGGTGAGTGAGTCGTTAGGTCAAGAGACCGTAGTAGAGAGAAAATTGACCACTACCTGCCAGGTCATGGAGAGGGAATTTGGCCGGGCGCTAATGACACCGGCGGAAGTAATGGCGCTAGATCCAGAGCTATCGGTAGTATTTACGCCATCGACAGATCCCCTCAAGATAAGCCGGTTTAGCTGGAAGGACTATATTGACCAGACAAACTACGCACCACCGCATCAACAAGAGGTGAAGGTAGACCCTAACCTGGTGCTGCTTTTGGAGGACCAGGAGAAGCCGCCGAAGTGGGAGCAAGAATTAAAAGATTCGTCTGAGACCCCACCGCCAAAAGCCCCGGCGAAGAAGCCCGCAGAAAAGCCAAAGGCGAAAGAGCCGCCGAAGCTGGACGACAAGAAGAAGGTTGCAAAGTCCGAGAGCGCAGAGGAAAATGTGAAGCCGAAGAAAGCCAAGCCGAAGCCAGCGCCGGATCTAGAAGACGATGACGAGATTTTGCCAATATGAACTATGACGACGTAGAAGCCGCGTTCAGGCTCATGGGTTTGGAGCCAGGGGCGCCCCTGGATGAGGTAAAGACGGCTTATAAATTTAGCCTGCAAGCCTTCCACCCGGACAAGTACCCGGCAGAGTCGGCAGCGCAGAAAATGGCGACAGAGAAGCTGATAGCAGTCAAAGACGGGTACGAAATACTGACCGCGTTTTTTGCCGAGCACCCAACCGGCGAGCCGCCCGAGGGCTGGAGAACTAAACAGAGCCAACAGCAAGAGCGCCCAGGACAAAGTAGGGCAAGCTCTGAGGACTCCACAGACTGGCAGTCTTGGGAAAAGGGCGAAGAGACAAAGGCGCCTGAAAATGACTTACATGCCTGGGAGCAGCGGGAAGTAGAGCGGCAGAAAGAAGTCAAAGCAGGCTACGGCAGAGACCAGCGCCAGAAGCTTGTCACTTACGGAAAAGTGGCGCTGGTGATAATGTGTCTGGCTCTCTGGTCTGGCAAATTCAGTAACAACGCATACGAGAGAGTGAAGAGGCAGCAGCAAGCTAACTTACTCATGGAAAAGGCGCAGTACAGGCAAAGTACCCACGATGCAGCAAGCGGCTACTACAAGACAGATGCGCAAATACATGACGAGATAGACCAAGAAGCAGAGCGCATGAAAGCGCAATGGATGCAGGAAGACATGGGGCGCTGGTTCGGTGTGCTCATGCTCGTAGCGATGTCGGGCGGTACTGTCTGGGTGTTTCGGTCGAAGAAAGCCAAGGACTTTATTGACTCTTGGGTGGATGGTACTAGCAAATGAAACTGCCGGAACTCAAAGCCACTGGGGTGATGATAGGGTCATGCGTGGCTGCATTTTTCGTGTTTTTTGCTGGCTACAACATCTTCCATGCTATTTGCAATGACTGGACAATATCGACAGCACTAGCTGGAATAGCGGCCACGTTTGCCTTTAGGCTGATACCGGTTCTGTACATATCGAGGGACCCGGCGATATTCAGACCGTCGGCAAGACCGTACAAACTGACACCGATGTACGCCTTGACCGAAGTCAAAGACGCCATATCTACGCAGTATTTCGGAGAAAGGCGGTGGCATCTGGAGAACGTGAACCCGGAAAATCTGAGCCTCTTTTATGTATGCAAGTTCGTGCAGGAAATGGGGCAGGGAGAGGCTACAACGAGAGTAGAGACTGTAGTAACGATGAAAGTACAGGTAACGGCAATTGGCGATTTGTGCTCTGTACAGCTAGATTTCGACACAATAGCGGGCGGAGTAAGCCAGCAGATAAATGACCTTTGCAGCCAGACAACCGAGTACATAGAAGCGCGGCTGGTGAGCTTGCAGAATAGATTAGGTGGAACACAAAACTAGGTGAGGATGAAAGTGAAAGTAGCAAAAGCAATAGCGGCGGTGGCTCTCGCAGTAGCCTTACAGGTGCCAGCCCTGGCCATTCCGCAGAGAGATCAAGCGATCTTGAGCGGCATAGCTAAAGAGATGTTTGCCAAAGACACCCTATCAGTAAGGGGACAGAAAAACGCCCTCAAGAAGGAAGGTAGACCATTGGGGCTGTATTCGGCTACTCCTGCCATAGTGTTTAGATCCGGCTATCAAGATTTGCCAAGCCAAACACAAGCAGAGTGGGCCTATGACTTGCATGACTTTGTGGTAGCCAGGGGTGGCGGGCTAGAGAACTACGCCAAGTATGTAGAAGAGCAAGCGGAGAGGCTAAAGAGACCGCAGATACCCGCTTATAGGACGTTTTCAAAAGAACTACCGGACCCATATGATCCACTGGAGCGTTGCTACGTCTCATTTGCAGACCGGAAAAAATTTGCTGATGAGTGGTGGTCGGTGAGAGATGAGGGGTACAACACGGCTCTAGCAAAGGATTGGTGGTTGAATGACGCTATTCTTGATGGGACAAACTTGTGGCACCGCTGGGAGATGACCTATCTAAGAAGCGCAGACAGAGAGGCGATAAGGACAGCGGAGCTAAACCAATTGGTGAAGAAGAAGTAAAACCGGCCCTGGGCTGGTCGAAGCGGAAGGGCTTGCTGCGGCTTACTTGCGTGCCTTCGCCGCCCAGGGAGCAGTCAATAGAGAAAGCCGAGGGATCGTAACCGCCCCCGCTCCACCGCTACATCTAAGCATTCATTGCCAAATTCACCATAATTTTACGTTCTTTCGATTATTGTTGGCTTTGAATCTGTAAGTTTCAAAATGAAACGGCATTGGTTCTGCCGAACTGGTCTTTTGCCTTGTCCCCCTGGGTGGCTTTTAGCTTACCGTTTCGTTGGAAAGTTCAATATATCGCCGTTTGGAGTCTAAATTTGGAAAAACTGCAACAAATAGTCTAGGACTTTACACCTCTCTAAAAGAAGTACGAGTAAAAGTTCGAAATGAAAAAAAAGCTTGTTGGTTGTTATCTGGCTATTTTGTTAGCAATCAGTGCAACAGTTTATTACCACTACTTGCCTCACCATAAACGTTCTGTCGATCCTGACGCTAGCACGGATTTCATATTTTGTGCTGGTGATACTTCAGTGGACGGATTTAGGCTCAAAAGATGGACCCCGGCTGAGCAGGAAGAGGTATGTGAATATTTTCGTAAAATCAAAAAACAGTATCCAAAATTCTATAAATATGCCATTCAGAGACCGTTGCGGCTGGGCAGAATTTCTAAAATAGAAGGAAGGTATCCTGGATTCAAGGTTAATTGTTGGAGCGTGGCTAATGCCATAATTTTTCCTGATAATTTTTTCGGGATCACTCCTGAATTTGGGCTTAGTGCAAACCAGCTCAAGTTAACTATAGTAATTCATGAGCTGACTCACATTTTAGATCATCACTTTGATTTGGCTTACAGAAAGGAGTGGATAGAGTTAGTTCAAGAGCGTGAAAAATGTATGTGGACTTCGCCAGAAAATCACATTTACAGCGAGTACGCAAAGGTATCGCGTTGCGAAGCTCTTCCCAGTTACGTTGAACTTTACGTAAATAATTTCCTTGGGGGCGAGTGTGATAAAGGTGTTAGAGACTATTTGCGTTCGCATTTATTTGAGACTTTCCAAGCGTGCGACCAAGATCTTTTACAAGCTGAAGATGAAATATGCAGTGGAAATAATCGCAAAGCTATCCAACATCTGACCAGAAGTATCGAAAAAGGCAGCGGAAATATTCGTTCTTATGTGGAGCGTTCAATACTTTTTAGTGCAGAAAACAACACTGAGCAAGAGCGTCGTGATTTGAGGCATGTTTTTTTTGTCCTTGAGAAGCGAGGAATCGCCTTTAAGACAGATGGATTTTACAAAACATTTTGGCGTAAATATGCCTCTCTTTGTTTGTCAGACGAGTTCATAGACTCTGAAATTAACAGACTTCGGAAGCTTTCGCTAATAGACCCTGAAAAAGTCAAAAAAGAGGCTAGTAAGCTGAGGAATAAATTTAACAAAGAGAACCCATTCAAAGCTGCCTTTTATGACTGGGTATGTGACCCTGAATTCCTTGAAATGGTTAATTCAAAGTAGTTTGTGACAAGGAGCTTCGAAGCGGACGGACTCGCTACGGCTTACTTGCGTGCCTTCGCCGCCCAAGGAGCAGTAAATTAGAGTCAACCGAAGTTTCGTAACCCCCAGCTCCACCGCTTAGAGCTAGTTTCTTATCAGCCGTACAAGGGCATAATATAACCAAGTCGGGCCCCAGGGTGCGCGAATGTCAGACGCCAAAGCTAAGGACCAGGGCGACCAGCACCAGGTCAAATCAGAAGTACAGCCCATACACTCACCAGATGCCGAAACCGTGAGATTGGCTGGTCGCGTGGACATGGACAGAGTAGAGCAAGCCCGTAGTAATGCTAGTGATGGGTCACTTAGGCACTATCAAGCAACAACGCAAGTAATGCGAAACCTGCCGGTAGACTGGCATGAACAAAATCAGAGTATTGAGCTAATAGACGGTGATGTGTCTGTTTCGAGAACAAATCCGCTCAAAGAGGCTAATCTAGCAACTGGCCATAATGCTGATGGAACGCCGTACAAGGTCTATACAGCGCAAGCATCGCAAGCGTTAGAAAAGCCTGGTGAAATAGCCACAGCGCTTACTCAGGGCGATTATCAGTCAAGCACTAAGTTAAGTGTGCAAATAACGAATGTGCCGGAAGTTTCGACAGGGATTAAGCCGGAACAGGCATTAGGCTATGTCGGCCAGGTGATGAAAGCGGGGGCTAAAGCAGTTAGGCCCGTCGAAGAGCACCTAAGTAAGCCAAATGTAGTCAATCAAGATTTGTGGAACTTGCCAGGAAATATCGGCAAAGTGATGGAGCATCTTTCGCAGAGCCCGGAGCAGCTTGATAAAGACGTGGCGGCAATAACGGGACAAGTCTTGGACACAATAGACAAGCCGATGACAGCGGAGCGGAGAGCTGGGGCGGCTGGTGCGCTCATGCCGATGTTTTTCTTTGAGGGTGGCGGCAAGCCGATAGACAAAGCAGCAGCAAATCAAATGAAGCTCGATCAGATGACAGCCGAAGAGCTTAAAATGCTTGGCATAGAAAGAGCAGAGATGGAGATGCCAGCCATACCAGAGGAATTAAAGGACTTGCCGCTTACCAAAGCATCTAAAGAGTTTTTGGATGCGATAGAAACGAAGAATAGGGTCATAGAGATTGGTGGGCCAGATTCTTATGTGCTGCAACACCTGGACTCAATATCGGCTGAGGCTTCGGTATTTATTACTGAACCATTAGAACCAGACATAATCTTGTTGCGTGAGAACCCAAGTAAGATAGCTGCTCTAGAGGAATTTTTGCATGGAACGCAGAGAAAGTTAGATAACCTGAAAGACATAGACAGTGTTATTTTGGAGATGCATGTAAAGGATTTCATGATTCGTCACCGTAGAATGTTAGGTCTCAGTGATAGTGATGTACAGATGCTGGAAGCTCTGAAAGTAGAGGAATTGAAGCGGGCAAAGATGCGAGGCTACAAGTAGGTAAGACATGAATGATTCAAACTATCAACTTTTCTTTCGGGTCGTTGACCATCGAGTAATTAGAGGCAATTTGATACTGGTTTCAGATAGAACTGATTCTGGACAAGCAAGAACTCTTGAGATTATTCAGGTAAAAGACCCCAAAGGTGGAAATGCAAAAATGTATACCGCTGGCAGCGTCAGTAACTGGCAAATGCCAGGTGCGAAGCCAGCGCCTTTTTGCATGGCAATCAAGGGAATCAAGCCTGAGGAAATACCCATAGGCAGTACGGTTTGGTTAGAGAGTCGAGAAATCACGGAGAAAGAATTGAAGCTGTACAGAAAACTTGCCAAGTCACCGGCTCCTATTCCAGGTGGGTTACCCGAGGTGTCGCAGCCGAAGGGCGGTAAGAAACAGGCGGTTTAGTTATCGGTCGCAGGTGAGGCGGGATGGGATGGTTTGAGTACCCCAAATGGGGGCTAGCATATAAATGACAACCGGGGGCGGTGGTACATGCCAAGCGCTGAAAATAAATAAAAGCCCCGAAATACCCATCCAGTAAGCAATACAAGCCACGCATATGTGGTAAAGCCACATAATATATATTATCGGACTGGTTTGTATGCCGGGAGGCTTCAATCTCTTGAATATAGCTTGAAAGCTAGACAGAGTTACCGTCTAGCCCTATACTCTTCCCCATGAGTGATACCGCCCGTAGTTATCAGCCTAAACCACCTGCCACCACCGAGGGGCTTGATGACTTCTTTGCATCTGAGGTGAAAGAGGGACGCCCGCAGGGTCTCCCGGAAGAACTCCCGCTGGGGGTCCCTGTGGAACTCGCAGCATTAAAGCTTGGTTTGACTGATCGAGCGGTCCTTAAAAGGTTGCGTAGAGGCACACTCAAAGGTTTTAAAACAAAAACCAAGTACGGTGATAAGTGGCTAGTGCTTGCCGCGGAACTCCCGGAAGGACTCCCCCAGGGACTTCCTGGTGATTCCCTCGCCACGATTCCCTTGATTCCCGATATTGAGCAGTTCCAAGAAAAAGGGGACTCCCAGTCAGGGGTGCCGGGTGACTCCCGGGTTCTCGTTGTGCAAGATCAGGGACTCCCCCCTGTCCAATCCCCTGAACTAGACAGGCTGTGTGAACTGGTGGCTGACTTACAGGAGCGCCTTGATAAAGCTAACCAGCAACTGCAAGGTGCTACTTTCAGGAATGGATATTTAGAGTCAAAGCTAGAAGACAAAGAGCAGCAAATTCTGTTGCTTACCGATCGCCAAACTAAGCAAAGCTGGTGGGCCAACTTCTCGGCCTGGTTTCTAGGTCGTCGGTAGTCTTTTTGACTCTGAGATCATATAATCGTGTGTGAATATCTGCCACCATATTTAGTGTGCGCCACAAAAGACATGCGAGAGATATAAATTACTAAAATTCAAGCGGTTCAGTGAACCAGCACTAGTAAGAAAACAGCCCCGACCGAGGTCGAGGCTATCCAATCAGGTTTTGCTTTTGGTCGGGCGATTTCCTGAAGCTGCTAGAAGAATAGCGGATAGCTTTTGCTCGGTCAAGATTGCTTTGCAAAAAAAGCAAGGAGTAAAAGACGAGCGAAGCCGCAGCCGTCCTTGAAAGCCCCACTGGGCTTGAGGAACGCAGCCTAAATAGAAAAGTTAAATCATCGCAATTGCCACTAATGGCGGTTTCGATAGATATCTGCCAGCTCTACCCAGAACGTAAGACATCGATCTGGAAGCACCCAGGCCAGCGCCGCTGGATGCAATGGACAAGCCCCCTGAAAGATTCCCAAATTCTAGGAGTCATGTCCGACGAAGGGCGTGGCTTACTTCGCGGCTGCTACTGGGGAGAGACCACTAGCCATGGCGTCTTGGATGTTGACATCAATAGCCAGTATCACACAGACCAAGGGCTGAAGCAGATTACTGCTGATTTCGCTTGTGTGGGAATCAACCTCATCCCTTACCGAAGTAGTGAATCAGGCGGCTGGCACCTGTATTTTTGTTTTGATAGCGATGTACTAAGCAAAGAAGTAGAAACAAAGATAAAAGACTACTTGCGGTTACGTAGTTATCAAATTGCCTCCGGGACTCTTGAAGTCTTTCCATCAGGCAACGCCCTTAGACTACCGCTCCAGAAAGGCTTTGCCTGGCTCTCCGCTGATGGCACGGTAAGAACTAAAAGAGAGCAGTTAACCCAAAACGAGGCAATAACTACCTTCCTTGAGGACCTGGAGCGCAATAAGGCAAACTGGCAAGAAGCCAAAACCCGCATAGAATCAGAGATTTATTCCGCCGGCGCCGGCGTTGCCGGCAACGCCCAGGACTCTACAGAATGGCTAACTGATGAGGGTTTTACTGGGCTATTCAAACCTGGCCTAGATTGGGAGAAATATCAGCGGGGTAGGCAATACTGGCTCACAGGGCTAACTAGCAATAACCAAAGACATGACGCAATACTTTGCATGGGGCACTATCTCTGGTACGGAGACCAGGCAGTAGGGCTGCAAGCCCTACCAGGACGCCGCAACAAAGAGAGGCGCTATCAGCTAATCAAGGAGACTCTAGCCCAAAAGCATAACGGGCTGTCTGAGGACATAAATAAAGAGAGATGGAATGAAGTAGAGGCCGACATACAAAGGGCGGTTTCCTGGACCAGCCAGACCCCTCTAGTAAAAGAATACGAACCCTACAAGCTCACCGAGAGACTACTAAAACGCCTGGAGTGGTTACACAAAAAGACAGGCAAGCTCTGGAGCATTGAAGAGCTAGAAAAGGCGAACATAGACAGGAGCCTGAACGCTAGGCAGAGAATAGCCCTGGCCGTGGCCCAGTTAGAAGCCGAAGGCTCAGAAATAGACATAGCAAAAGTATCCAGGCGGGCAAAAGCCTGCAACAAGACAGTAGCCAAGAATAGAGATCTTCTTTGCAGCCAAGGAGGCGAATATATAGCGGGGGGTGCCGGGGGGCTTGCTAGTCCTCCTGACTTCTCTGGTGGTTTTTTAGACTCTTCCCCTTCCGAGAATGGTCCTGATCGGTCGGTTGTAGTTTTAGATCCGGTGCCTTCTGCGGGGGAGTCTTTAGACCTTCCGCTAGCTGGATTGTGTGGGGTCTCCTTGTTTCATGCCCTTGAAGAAAGCCAACTGCAACAATCACCAAGTCCTAGTCAATCCAGACCCGTTTTTTCAGAAACCCTTCCAATAGGCTCTGTGTTCTCCCGTCGTCAGGCATTGCCCGCGCCTGGGGGTAGTCCTCCTTTATCTCCAGGGCTCTTAGATCTTGGTCTTTTCCGAACCGAACGGTTGAGAGCTTCTAGGACTTCTGATTTCAGAATTATTTGTCGCAGTTTTTGCAGAATTAAATGTCGCGGATTTTTCAGAGTTATTTGTCACCGTACCCTAGTGGGCTCTAGTCCCGCTCTAGCAGTCGGAAGGGGTCCGCCGGGGGTGTAATTTGTAGTCGCCGAACCCCAGAGCGAGCGTCAAAACCAGGATAGGCCACCGGAGGGGTTTGCAGGGTTTGAGATAACAGGCGCGCGGGCGCGGAAGGTCCAAAAATGGGGCTTTTCGCAAAACAACGCACCAAAGTTAGTAATAATAATCGTAATAATAATAGTAATAAACTGGTAATTACTCCTGTTTTCCAGTACACTTACAGCACTGACGGAGGGCAAAACATGGCACGTAGGCAACCAATAGCGCCGGATGAACTTTTCGAGACCGCCAATAGGCTAAAGGCCGAGGGCAAAGAGGTTACTGCCCTGGCACTTTTGGACGCCCTCGGCGGCGGCAGCTTGAGCACAATCTACAAGCACCTTGAGGTTTGGCAGGCTAGTAAGCCAGTCGAAGTTATTACCCCCGGCGACGAATTACCGCCCCAGGTGCTAGCTAGCTTTACGGCTTCATGGAGGCTAGCAACCCAGGAGGCCGGGCGTCAGGTCATAGAGGTCAAAGAGAAGGCTAAGGAAGAAGTGGCCGCAGCTTTGCGCCAATTTCACGGTGCCCTCGATGCTATCCGTAAGCTGGAACAAGAAAGCGAAGCCGACGCCCAGGAAATTGAGCGCTTGTCCGACAAATTGGAAAAGACCGAAACCGCCTTACATGACCTGCAAAAGGAAGCAGCCGGGCACAAGTCGCAGGTAGAGCAGCTCCAAAAGCTCATGGAAAAACAAGAAAAGACAATAGAAGGACTCAGGCAGGAAGCCGCCAAAGCTGCCGAACTTAAGGGCACAGTAGCTACCCTGCAGGCGCAAAATGACAAGCTTATGGACCGTCTTCCCAAGTCCAAATAGCCGCTTGAAAACACGCTTGGTGCTTACACAATTAGTTCAAGAAACTTCGCAAACCCTGCTAGCGCGAGCTTGGACAGGCGCACCCGTTTTCCTTTAGTGTTCGTAAATACAAGCTGCATGGGCTTACGGTCTAACTCTTAGCCTTTTGTTTATAAATGCTTGTTTGCAAAGCGGGCAATCAAACCTCTAAATGAACGAGCGTTCAGTCTGTTATCCATTCTAAATTTCCTACAGGCAAACTCCAAAAACAATAATAGGCAAAGCCTTTCAAGCAATGACTCCTAGCGGTAGCAACCGTTTGGATTGTTGCTGCCTGCGTTGGAAATGCCGATGGATAACAAAATAAACTCCAATCAACCTTGAAAAAGGAAAACATATGAAACAAAGAAAACGATGGCTAGGCTTAGCTGTCGCCCCTTTTGCGTTGGCACTGCTTGCCTTCGCTCAACCAGCGAAAGCGGCCGACTACACCGGCGACTGCGCAAATATACCCGACCATGTTACTGGCGATGCAGTGGTCAATGACAGTGCATGTGTCATTGATACCGGCGCAACTCTGATTGTTGATGGTACTTTGACAATCGATGCCGTATCTGTGGATGTGAAGTCAGAAGTCCAAGCAGTCAGTAAAGTCACCATCAGAACAACCACCGGCGAATTGAAGCTTCGCAAGAAAGCGTCAAGCCAATTCAGCGACATCTTGCTGCAAGCCCCTCAGAATCGTATCGAAACCAAGGTTCTGGAGGCTGGAAACTCAGTGCAGGTCGATGCCGGTCTCAACGGAGCGGAAGGTTCCATGCGAGATATTGTGATTGATGGGCGTATTGTGGTTAACAAGCATCAGCCATTTTCCTCCCCTGACATTCATGCAAACGTGCTGTTGAGAGCTTCCGGCCCTATCAGCACAAAGACCATTCGCACCGACGGCGCCCTGGGTGACATGAACATAAAGTCAGGAGGCATTCAGATAGAAGCCTACAGAACGATTGCTCTAGCAGAAGGAGCTGGAGAGTTCGTGATAGGCGGACCTGGAGTAAACGGTGTAGACGGAGAGCTGATAACCCGAAGCACGGTAGGAGGTGGAACGAACTCTGTAACGACGATAGGCGGGGTCAATATCGTAAATGGAAATAGGTTGTCGCAGGGAAGCATACGGCTTGTCGATGTCTCAGCGATCAAGATTAACGCAACGCAGTCAAGGTCAGGGTTCTTGGAACTTAATGCGCAAGCAGGCAAGATATTCTTGCCAGAAGGGCGGTTGGACTCGGACTCGGCACCAGGGCAAAGGGCAGGGATTGTGTTGTTGCTTGCAAAGACTCTTGATGTGCAGGCCGGCACGATCATTTCAGCGAGCCAGGCGCAAGACGATCCAGGTTCGTCTCATCAGGTTGTAATCGCTGCAGAGACAGTCAAATACAGAGGAGGTGAAGCTGGAGGACTAAAGGTGTTAGCAGATGGCCATGGTGTACCGGGCTACTTTGGTCTTGTGCAGCTTGTGCCATATGGCTATCTGACTCCCGTTAATACCACAGATCAGCACAACAACGTTAACCAGATGTTCTGGACGTACACAGTGAATACGCCTGAACTGGCGAAAGATGGTGCTCTGACGCTGGATGGCACGGAAGGCAACGCGCCGCTCTTGCTTAGAGCGGACGGCAATACCGCCGCAGTGAACGTTTCAGGATATCCGCTGACATTCAACGGCGGGGATGTGACAATTCGCTCGAGAGGGCAAACACTTCATCGTATCAATGTCGGTTTCTTTGGCACTGTAACCGGCGCCAGGGAGGGCTTGACCATCAACAACGTCGGCAACTGGGTCCTGGACGCAAATGGACAGGCTTCGGCTTCTGGCGGTGCAGCCGCAGGCGGTATCATTCAGGTCAAAGCAGACCAAAGCTCTCTGATTGCTCTTGATTCTGCTACTGACCCATCGAGCGGCAATATCGTCATCCGTGCGAATGGCGATGACGCAAACGGCGACGGCGGCATTATCTCAGTCGATACCAAGTCCTTTGTACTTGGCGATACTACACGAGCTGTAGTCAGTGCCAACGGTGCTCCCAATGGCACCGGTAATGCTGTTACTGCTCCGCTTGAGTCGGCTGGTCCTTTTGCTGTCACCTTCAAAAGTGGTTCAACCAACATGATTTTTGGCGGCGGAAACAAGGCAGTCAAAATCACCGCTACGGGTGGCAAGACATCTGGTAATGGCGGCACTATCAAGGTTCTGCCGAGCACTGGAACGATTACTGTCAGGAACTCTCTTGCTCTTGATGCATCTGCGATTGGCAACAATTGCGGGACTTCATGCGATGCTGGACAGATTCAGGTCGTTGCTTCCGGCGAAATCAAGGCAAACACCAGCACTACCGCTCCAGTTGTCCCGGCCATTAAGGCTAACGGCGCCGGTAGCGGCACTGGTGGCAAGATTATCCTTCAGTCAACCGGCGATGTAGTAACCGAAGGCTCTATCGAAGCTAATGGCGGCTGTGATGGTGGCGACGGCGGCGAAATCACTTTGACCGGTGAAAACGTCAAAACCCTTGGCGAGTCTTCCGCTTCGGGTGGTGATGGCAGCTTCTGCTTAGCTGTTGCTGGCTCTCCTAATTCCTTCGCTGCTCGGCTCGCACCCGGAAGTGCCAATGGTGGCAAGAAGACCATTAACGCCAACGACAAATGGTTAAATGGACCTCTTACTGCTCTTCACTTTGACGGCAAAGGTGATGGCAAGGGGGGTGAGATTATCATCAACAACCCGAACAAACAAGTTGATCTTTCACCGCTTCCAAAAGACGGAATTACTGCCAGAGCTGGTAAGGATGGCAAAGGAATTGGCGGCAAAGTCACCATTGCTAGTGCCAAGGGTGCCCAAAATAGCCTGATTGATGTCAATCGGATTATCAAAGTAGATGGCGGCTCTGGGGTTGATGCTGCAAACGATTCGTTTGGCAAAATCAGCTTGAATGGCGTTAGCTGTGAGCAGTGGAAAACCGGTTTTCAAAACGCTTTTCCCGCCACTTATTGGAACTGCATTGATGGTGCGCGGGCAACCGGAATGCCTGTAGCTATCGCAGCGAACAGTCTGCCCAATGGACTGAGAAGCTTGCTTGGTGAGACTAAGGACCAGCAAAACCATCCTAGCGTCCAGATCTACGTGATGGCAAGCATCGATTCTTGGGCAGACTTTTTCAAAACTGCCGATGCTGGTGCTGGGGGCGTATATGGGATCAGCTCCAGTTCCATTCGCGTCAGCGCAGCTTTTGCAAACGTCTATAGTTCTGGTGCGCTGATTTCTTCTACGGCTGCTTTTCCCCCTGCTAGTTCCGGCAGCGCCACGGTAATGCAAGCTACGATGTTGCATGAACTGGGTCATCAGTTGGATTACATCTGGGGGGATATAACCTCCAATGCCCAAAGTCCCTACAATGCTGCATATCTGCAAGCTCGCACTGATGATCTGACAAGATTGCTGAACTCAGGCGCTTGCAGCAATGCGTTCACTGTTGCAACTTGCAATGCTAACGCTGCTTCATGGGCAGGACTCACGAATTTGCAAATCTATGGTTCTGGCAATCCCGCAGCCAACCCACCCATTAAGGGACTCGGCTATTCAACTTCTAATCTGGAACTCCTTCCTATTGTGTTTGGCCATCTCATGGGGGCTGGCCAATACGGAGTCGCACCGGATTTGGAGAATGTTGTTCAAACTCAATTCACTGATTTGAGCGCATTTGTCCAAGGATTGATAAACAATCCGCCTCCAGCAGTTCAGTAACTAAGCTGGGACAGGAGGTAGGTATTACCTACCTCCTGTTTTTTTTATTCAACAGTATTCCAGGCGGCCGAAGGAATCGAAATCCCTACGATCCTGTATTTTTTCAGTAGTGAGTTTTCAAAAATAGTTTCAATCGTTATAGCATCCGCTGATTGATATGTTGGCAATGTATACTTCACAACCGGTCCAATTTTTTGTTTGGTCTTTGTTCCCCATAGTACGTCAGCATCTGACTCTCGGAGCATATTCAGAGCTGGAATTGGGCCATAGTTAAAGCCAGGTGGATTCAAGACTGCACTATTACTAGGCTCAACTCTAACGATTGCTACACAACGATTGCCATTCTTGACCCAGAGTTCTCTTTTACAAGGAAATCGACAAAGGGTTGTGGGCCGAACAGCGCAATCGGATGGATCTTTTGCTGGCTCAATCTTAGCGATGTCTTCGGGAAGGATACAAAACGTCTCTAAAGTGTAAGCAGAGTGTGGGCTTTTTTGCTCAGCCCTAACCGGACCATATAAGGATGATGCTACAGCCAAAAGGCACAATATTTTTGTAAAATACGGACTCATATAGCCAACTCCTTAATGGGCTCTGTAGTAAATAATACCAGGAAAAATTGAGATGAGTTTTGAGACGTGTTTCTCTGAGCCGTTCTTTTGGGGTTTAGTTGTAAGTGGCTCGGTTGGAGCGAAGGTGTCACCACCGGAAAAGTCAAGAGGTAGCCGAGCAAAGTACCGTGTTTTGAATTGGTGACGGAAAATCGGCATAAAAGCTGAGGAACTTTGGGCTTTTGAGGTCTTAGCAATGTTCTTTTTTGCCTCTAAAGTGCCGACTCCAGCACAAGTAGGAACATCGTCTAAAGCCGGTTTCAGAATTACTGCTGCATCGAGGGCAAATGGAACTAGATTAGCTACCTGTCTATTAGAGTCTCGAAAGCCCGCCCCTGTTACTTTTTTTGCCTTTAGCTACGATGGTCCGTAGTATAAAAGGCGGTTAGGACACCTCCTGCCCTAGCAACGGGCTACGGAGTAGCAGGATAAAGCTGCGCTGCCAACATGTAGTAAATGAAGCTCTGTTGGCATTTGATGCACTGCCGGTGCATATAAGTAGTACAGAAGCTGCTGCCGGAATTTGGAAATATAGTATAGTAGCTATATAGATAGCCTGCCAAGGTGGAGACTGTGGAAGACGCCGAAAAGAAACCCAAGCAAGCCCCGACGGCAAAAAGAACTAAGCGCACCTCACCGATAGAGGTAAGACTAGTGCCGGAAGACCTAAAGCGGTTTGATGTCTTATGCGCTGGGAGCGGGCGGAACCGGGCGCAGGTAGCCCGAGAGGCCATACTCTGGTACATGGACCAGCAAGACAAGATCATCCAGGACAGCCGAGAGAGCAAGCTTGAGGCCCGGATCAGGAAGATGGAAAACCGAATGGCGGCGTTAATCTCTCGTGGCAATATAGACACGGGCGTAATCTTGGAGATTATCTACTCCAATATGCCGGTGGAAGACAAAGAAGCCGTACTGAGGAAATGCCACAAAAGGGCAGCTATGCGGCTTAGAGGCAAGATAGCGGAAGTCGAAGACATAGAAGAGCTGTTCAGGAAAGAGCTAGCGAAAGCCGAAGCACACGAGGCTTAAGCTGTGGCGCAATCCGTAGCAAAGCACCGGTACTGGAAGGGAAAAGAGGCAGTTAAGGCGGTCTCTGAGTACTCCAAGTACCTGAAGTACCGGGAAGGTGACGACAAAGAGAAGGGCGGCCGGACGTTCTTTGACGCTGAAAAGGACCAGACTGATAAGGACTTAAGAGAAGAAGTCAAAGGACTGAAAAGCAGGGGAGCGGCAGCCCACGAGCTTATCTTATCGCCTGGCATCAATGAAGTGGACCCGATGGCCTATACCAGGGAGCTAATGGAAAAGCTCGAAAGGTCCAAGGGGCAAGAACTTAACTGGGTGGCTGTAGCGCACAGTAACACCGATCACAACCATATCCACGTACTAATTTCTGGTGAGACGAAAGACAGAAAGCCAGTACTACTGAGGAAACACGACCACGCAAATTTAAGGGAGTGGGGAGACAAGTACATTGAGCGGGAGCACTATTTAGAGCGCTACCTGGACCGAGAGGCAGAGAGGGGGCTAGATAGAGGCTTTGAATATGACCGGGGAGACGAGCTATTTAACCGGCTGCTTTACGGAATAAAAGGCGGCAAAGAGCAGGAGAAGCCAAAAGCCAAGCCTTTAGAGCGCAAGCCAGACGAGTGGAAGAAAGAGAAGGCAGTAGCAGAACTCGCCGACGACGAGAAGATAGTAACCAGTCAGGGCGAGGTCTTGAGCAAATTTAGTAGCCGGGCGGAGTTAAAAGACTTCTGCCACAAGCTAGCCGAAGGTGAAGAGAAGAGGCTCAGCAAGGAGCAGTACAAGAAGCTCTGGAGCTGGATAGGGACAAAAGAGAAGGCCGGGGATGACTACTTTGAGCGCAAAGAGCGGGAGAAAGACAAGGACAAGAAGCGCAAGGAAGAAGCCAAAAGCGCCACAAGAATAGCTGAAACCAGAGAGCAGTTTAAGCAGCGGGGAGCGAAAGAGAGCCGCAAACATTACCTTGATTACAGCAAGAAACCCAAGAGCCAGCGCATATTTGAGCAGCGCGGCAGAGACTTAGAGAACTACACGTACATACAACTATCGGCAGAACGCACGAGGCTGAAGGGGCTAATAGAGAGGCTACCGGAGAAAAGAGAGGTATTTGAGCACCAGTTAGAAGAGCTGGAGGCTTACAGAAGAGACATTGAGAAAGACTTTGAGAAGGTAGATTTAGACAGCATCATGGGCTGGAAGAAGAGCGGCCAGCAGAAAGAGAAAACATCCGGCAGAGAGCAAGAAGGTGAAGGCAAGGACGAGCCGCACAAAGAAGAAGAGCGCCAGGAGCAAGAACGGCAGCAGCAAGAACAGGCGAAGCAGTCACAGCAGGCGCAGGAGCAGCAGCGGGAGCAAATAAACCAGGCGGAAGAAGCCAACAAGGCAGCAGCCAGGAGCAGGGAACAAGAGAAGGAGTTAGGCCGGGGCGAAGACGACAGCGAAAGGGAGATGTATGGGCGCTAAAGGCAAGCTACACGGGGATTTCGAGGTAGAAGAGAGCTACTTGGGGGAGCTGATTGCAACGAGCTTAAGAGCGAACGCCTGGCAGCAGCTCAATTACAACGACCTGACACAAGAAATAACCGGGGAGCAGAAGAAGACAGAAAAGCGCAGCGGCATACCCTGGACGTTCGATTACCGGCTATCGGTGGTCTGGTTTGAGCAGGGCGGAAAGTGGCGGATAGTTGTTGAGGTGCAGGACCGGGAAGCGCAGTCAGTAGAGCGGGATTGCCAAAAGCTCTGCTTTGAGGTCTTGAAAGGCATATCTGAGAGGCTGGAGAGGGTAAAGGCGAGCTTGGCAAAGGCGAAGCCAAAAACCTCATATGGGACCGCCAGGTGGGCAAGCAAGGGGGATATTGAGGCGGCGGGTTATGTCACTGAGGGACTGGAGGGTAACGGCTTCCTCTTGGGTCCGTGGGAGGCTGGAAAAAAGCTAGTTGTCCCGCAGGACCAGGCAATAAGGCATACGGTCATTTGTGGGCCTACCGGGTGTGGCAAAAGCTCGTCTTTGTTCATTCCTAACTTAATTGAGCGTATTGGAGTTTCGGCAATAGTGACTGAGGCGACAGCCGGAAGCGAGCCGCCAGACCTGTACTCAAAGACCGCCGGATACCGGGCCAAGAACGGCCACAAGATTTACTATTTCAATCCCGATGACCTGGCATCTGTTTGCATTAACCCGCTTGACCA
>Ga0268298_10002878_pt1 | contig 18243 bp, 17 predicted proteins | sample WWTPWeurt_MetaG_FD_194462 | JGI IMG/M metagenome (GOLD analysis project Ga0268298, IMG submission 194462) | Activated sludge microbial communities from WWTP in Nijmegen, Gelderland, Netherland - WWTP Weurt | ecosystem: Engineered > WWTP > Aerobic digester > Activated sludge | place...
TTACAGGCAACTCTCAAATATACGAACCTTTTCATATTCAACAAAAATATTTTGTATTGATTTTCAGTGCTTTTATTTTGAAAACTTGCATTATTTATGTCGCCTTTTAAACTTCTTTTATTTTTAAAAATAAATTATATAAATCTTTTAAAAAAAAATAGTTTTGTCATTCCCAATCAAAAACGTACTTTTGCAATCCTTTTAAATTTGGCAAACTATATTTTGATGATTATGTTAATGGCCATTTAAGCATAATTGTCTGAATATCAGTTTATAAAAGAGTATATGCTTTTTTCCAAATTATTATTGCAATAAACCGGTTTTACAAAATATTATGTCAACAACTACATTGAACAACAGGATTAATTTTGGTAAAACAAAACATCTTGCCGAAACTCCTGACCTTTTAGACATTCAGTTAGAGTCTTTTAAAGAATTTTTCCAGTTAGAAACAACCCCAGATAAGCGAAATAATGAAGGCTTATTTCGTGTGTTTAAAGACAATTTTCCAATTACAGATACCAGAAACATATTTGTATTGGAATTTTTAGATTATTTTATAGATCCGCCTCGTTATTCTATTGCAGAATGTATGGAACGTGGGTTAACTTACGCTGTTCCTTTAAAAGCCAAATTACGTTTAAGTTGTAACGATGAAGAACACGTAGATTTTCAAACCATTGTTCAAGATGTGTTTTTAGGTAATATACCTTATATGACACCAAGAGGTACCTTTGTTATAAATGGTGCAGAACGTGTAGTGGTTTCACAATTACATCGTTCTCCTGGTGTATTCTTTGGGCAATCTGTTCACCCTAATGGCACTAAAATTTACTCTGCAAGAGTAATTCCTTTTAAAGGTGCTTGGATGGAGTTTGCAACAGATATTAACAATATTATGTATGCTTATATAGATCGTAAAAAGAAGTTCCCTGTAACTACTTTATTACGTTCCATTGGCTTCGAAACAGATAAAGATATTCTTGAATTATTTGGTATGGCTGATGAAGTACTGACCGATAAAAAAGAATTATCTAAACATATTGGTAAAAGGCTTGCAGCTAGGGTACTACGTACTTGGATTGAAGATTTTGTGGATGAAGATACTGGTGAGGTAGTGAGTATTGAGAGAAATGAAATAGTAATGGAAAGGGATACTGTATTAGACGAAGATGGTATTAATACCATTATTGAAATGCAGGTTAAAAGCGTATTTATACAAAAAGAAGATGTTGGTGGCGATTATGCAATTATTTACAACACTTTAAATAAAGATACTTCAAACAGCGAATTAGAAGCTGTACAACATATTTATCGTCAATTACGTGGTGCCGATGCTCCAGATAATGAAACAGCACGTGGTATTATAGATAAATTATTCTTCTCGGACAAACGTTATGATTTAGGAGAAGTAGGACGTTATAAAATTAATAGAAAACTTGGTTTAGATTATCCTTTAACTAAAAAGGTTTTAACTAAGCAAGATATCATAGAAATAATAAAATATTTAGTTCGTTTAACTAATTCTAAAGCCGAAATAGATGATATAGATCATTTATCCAATCGTCGTGTACGTACAGTTGGAGAGCAATTGTATGCACAATTTGGAGTTGGCTTAGCTCGTATGGCACGTACCATTAGAGAAAGAATGAATGTACGAGATAATGAAGTATTTACACCAGTAGATTTGATTAATGCCAGAACACTTTCTTCTGTAATTAATTCTTTCTTTGGTACTTCACAATTATCACAATTCTTAGATCAAACCAATCCTTTATCAGAAATTACACACAAACGTCGTATTTCAGCTTTAGGGCCAGGTGGTTTAAGCAGAGAACGTGCAGGTTTTGAAGTTCGTGACGTACACTATTCACATTATGGTCGTTTATGTACTATTGAAACACCAGAGGGGCCAAACATTGGGTTAATTTCTACCTTATGTGTACATGCAAGTATTAATGAAATGGGCTTTATTGAAACGCCTTATCGTAAAGTAACCAACGGAAAAGTTAATATGAAAGAATTAACTTTTTTAAGTGCCGAAGAAGAAGATACAGCTAAAATTGCCCAAAGTAGTACGCCTTTAGATAATAGTGGAAACTTTATTGAAGACAGAATTGTAAGCCGCGAAACTGGCGATTTTCCTATACTTGATAAGTCTGATGTAGAATATATAGATGTTGCACCTAACCAAATTGTAGGCTTAAGTGCTTCTTTAATTCCTTTCTTAGAACATGATGATGCAAACCGTGCCTTAATGGGTTCCAACATGCAACGTCAAGCAGTTCCTTTGATTCGTCCTGAAGTACCAGTTGTAGGTACAGGCTTAGAAGGAAAAGCAGCACGGGATGCCAGAATTCAAATTCATGCAGACGGAAATGGGGTTGTAGAATTTGTTGATTCAAGAGAAATTCATGTTCGTTATGACAGAAATGAAGGCGAAAGACTTATAAGTTTTGAAGATGATTTAGTGGTTTATCAACTAACTAAATTCATTAAAACAAACCAAGCTACTTGTATTAATTTAAGACCAGCAGTTAAAAAAGGTCAAAAAGTTAGTGCAGGAGATTTCTTAACAGAAGGATATGCTACCCAAAATGGTGAATTAGCTTTAGGTAGAAACTTACAGGTTGCTTTTATGCCTTGGAAAGGATACAACTTTGAAGATGCTATTGTAATTAATGAAAGAGTTGTTCGTGAAGATTGGTTTACATCTGTTCATATTGAAGAATATGAATTAGAAGTTAGAGATACTAAATTAGGAGAAGAAGAATTAACACCAGATATACCAAACGTTAGTGAAGATGCAACAAAAGATTTAGATGAAAATGGTATTATACGTATTGGTGCAACCATTAAAGAAGGCGATATATTAATTGGTAAAATTACTCCTAAAGGAGAGAGTGACCCAACCCCTGAAGAAAAATTATTAAGAGCCATTTTTGGAGATAAAGCAGGCGATGCAAAAGATGCTTCTTTAAAAGCTCCAAATGGAACAGAAGGTGTAGTAATAGATAAAAAGCTTTTCCAAAGAGCTAAGAAAGATAAAAATGCTAAGGTTCGTGAAAAAGCATTATTAGATAAAGTAGAAAAACTACATCAGGATAATGAAGAAGATTTAAAAGAGCAATTATTAAACAAATTGCAAATCTTATTAAGAGATAAATCTTCATTAGGTGTAAGCAATAGTTTTGGAGAAGTTTTAATTGGCAAAGGGGCTAAATTTAATCAAAAGAATTTAGCAACTATAGATTATGCAACAGTTAATCCTTTAGGTTGGACAGGCGATGAAAAAACAGATGACTCTATCAATACCTTACTGCATAACTACACTATTAAATACAACGAAGAATTAGGTAGATACAAAAGAGAGAAGTTTAATATTTCAATTGGAGACGAATTACCTGCAGGTGTATTAAAATTAGCCAAAGTTTACTTAGCTGTAAAACGTAAATTAAAAGTAGGAGATAAAATGGCAGGCCGACATGGTAACAAAGGTATTGTAGCCAAAATTGTACGTGCTGAAGATATGCCTTTTATGGAAGATGGAACACCAGTAGATATTGTTCTAAACCCTTTAGGTGTACCTTCTCGTATGAACCTTGGTCAGATTTATGAAACTATTTTAGGATGGAGTGCTAAAAAATTAGGAGTGCGTTTTGCCACACCAATTTTTGATGGAGCCTCTACAATGGAAATTGAAGAATATTGTAATCAAGCTGCAATTCCTTTAAACGGACATACTTATTTATTTGATGGTGAAACAGGCGATCGCTTCCACCAAAAAGCAACTGTTGGTGTTATTTATATGATTAAGTTACACCATATGGTTGACGATAAAATGCATGCTCGTTCAATTGGCCCTTATAGTTTAATTACACAACAACCTTTAGGTGGTAAAGCACAATTTGGTGGTCAGCGTTTTGGTGAAATGGAAGTGTGGGCTTTAGAAGCTTACGGTGCAAGTAATATTTTACAAGAATTACTAACTATTAAATCTGATGATATAATTGGCCGTGCAAAAACTTATGAAGCTATTGTAAAAGGCGATAATATTCCAAAAGCTGGAGTGCCAGAATCTTTTAATGTATTAGTACATGAATTAAGAGGTTTAGGCTTAGATCTAAATTTTGAGCAGTAAATAAATTTTAATTTAATATTTTAAAACTCCTATATAAAAAAGTATAGGAGTTTTTTTATTTTGTTAAAGAAAATATATGCTATTGAAGATAGATTTTTTAATCCACATCAATACTTCCTGCATCTCTAACAATAACACTATTACCTAATTCAATAGAAAGCTGATCTACCGATTTTTTGGGATGCCAAAAATAGGTGTTGTATCTATCCACCAGCCCTGTTGCTTTAAAAGCTTTTTCAACTATACTATTTACATTACTTAGTTTTTCTCCATAAACTGTAACAGCATATACGTATGAAAACCCTGTATATTTAAACACAATAAAGCCTAACCTATTTTTGGGCTTTGCAACATCACTTGGTCTAACAGGTGAATAAATAGTGATGGAATATGTATTGCTTTTAAGATTTTTTAGCAAAGAGTATATTGGTTTATTGCTTTTTTGATATTCTATTGATTTGTATGTTTTTCTATACTCTTTCTCTTGCTTAATATTTTTTTTATAATATCCTCCTCCTTTTGCTATTAAATCTAAAACTATTTCTAAAGAATCGTTGGCAAATTTTCCTTCATTTCTTTCTACAATAAATGTTTGTGTAAAATAAAACTGCTCTGGTGTTGCTTTAGGAACATACTTTGTAGGTTCGTGTGGTTTAATATATTGTAATGCTGCCATAGCAGAATTATTAAAAAAATATTTATTGGCCGCATATTTTCTACCAAACCAACCAATATCTTCTAACAAACTACCTTTACTTTTAGGAAAACCATCCTGTGCATCAGAAAAAAGTTCATTAAATTCTTTTAAAAAGGTAACAGAATTTATTTCTTGAGCATTTACACTTTTGATAACTGTAAACTGAATTATCACTAAACTAATTAATAACTTTATTTTCATAATTAATATTTAAAAAGGTATAACAATATATTATTCTTTTATTCAGTAAAAATAAATACATGTTACATTTTATAAATTATTGTTTGAAATATTTTTTTAAAAATGCTTAATTTGTTCAACACAAACATTTATTAAAATGACCAATTCGGAAATAGCTGATAACTTTTCTTTACTATCTAAACTAATGGATATTAATAGGGAGAATAGTTTTAAAGCAAAGTCATATTCCTCGGCTGCTTTTACTATTGATAAACTACCTGTACAACTTTCTTCTTTAGAGCAAAATAAAATTTTTTCTTTAAAGGGAATTGGCGAATCTGTTGGACAAAAAATTATAGAACAAATAAATAACGGCTTTTTACAAACTCTTAATGAGTATATTTTAAAAACACCCATTGGGGTAAGAGAAATGCTTAATATAAAAGGCATTGGCCCCAAAAAAATTGCTACAATATGGCATGAAATGGAAATTGAAAGTATTGGCGAATTGCTTTATGCTTGTAATGAAAATAGATTGACTTTATTTAAAGGTTTTGGCGAAAAAACACAACAAACCATAAAAGAAAATATTGAGTTTTACTTAAACACTTTTGGCAATTATCTGTATCAACAAATAGAGAATTATGCAATTGCATTTCATCAAAAATTGCAACAAACATTTTTACATTCCGAATTTATATTTACAGGTTCTTTTAGAAGACAAATAGAAGTAATGGATAAAGTAGAATGGGTAACCAATGTGGAAGTTAATGAGTTGAAAATTTTTTTTAAGTCAAATAATTATAACATAATTCAGGAAAATGAGGGCTATATAATTTTTAAAGGAATTGAAAATGTAGAACTTTGTTTTTATTTAACCGATGTTTCGTTTTTATTTAACCAACTTTTTGCAACAAGTTGCAGTAATCATTTTTTAGAAGAATGGATAAGTAAAACAGGCTGGCAAATAACGGACCCTTATGAATCAGAAGAAGAAATTTTTTCTTTAAACAATTGCAATTATATACCAGCTTACCAAAGAGAAACTGCAGAAATAATTGCATTAGCCTTTAAGCAGCCATTACCCAAAGTAATAGAAACAAGAGATATAAAAGGCATCATTCATAGCCATAGTAATTGGAGTGATGGTGTAAATACTATTGAAGAAATGGCTAATGCCTGTATGCTAAAAGGCTTTGAATATTTAGTTATTAGCGACCATAGCAAAACAGCTTTTTATGCTCAAGGGTTAAGCGTAGAAAGAGTTTTAGCACAACATATTTTGATAGATGAATTAAATAAAAAACTTTATCCCTTTAAAATATTTAAAAGTATAGAAAGCGATATTTTAAATGATGGCAGCTTAGATTATGAGCCAGAAATTTTAAATAAATTCGATTTGGTAATAGCTTCTATACATTCTAATTTAAAAATGAATGAAGAAAAAGCAATGCATCGTATTTTAGGTGCTGTTACCAATCCATATACTTCTATTTTAGGACATTTAACAGGCAGGTTATTATTAAGTAGAAATGGATATCCGGTGAATTATTCTACTTTATTTGAAGCATGTAAAAAACACCGGGTAGTAATAGAACTAAATGCTCACCCTAGAAGATTAGATATGGATTGGCGATACATCAATGATGCAGTAGATAATAATATTTTAATTTCTATAAACCCTGATGCTCATGCTATTGAAGGGTTTGGAGATTGTAAATATGGTGTGCTAATTGCACAAAAAGCAGGGCTAACAACTAATAATAATTTAAGTAGCTTTAGTTTACAGCAAATGAACACTTTTATAGAGACTCAAAAGTTAAAACGTAGAGGATAAAAATTTTAGAGGCTATATTAGTCATAATAAAATAAGGCAGCCCTTGGGCTGCCTTATTTTATTATGAAATTTTATTTATTTAAAACCTAACACCTAAACTTAAACCCATACTTCTAACACCTGCCCATGGGCCTGTAGATTTTACATTAGCAGTATTTGGCGAGGTTACTTTACCTTCAAATTTAAAAGGGCCAATTTCTTTTAAGTCATCTAAGGTAGCTTGAAGGCTTTGTTGCTCTATAGGAGAAAGATTTCTGTTAATTAAAGCATTCAAATCTCCTTTGCTGCTGCCATAGTGGCCACCTATAATCCACCAGTCTAGTACTAATTTTTTAGCAAGCCTAAATTGTGTACCAATCATAAAACCAATACTTGACGATTTAATTTTTCCGTTAAAAGTAGCATATTCTGTTGGGCTGCCTGGTAATGAGCTAGCAACATATCTTACAGGAACACTTAAATCAAAATCTGCAAATCTGCCATAGGCAGCTAAATAAAATCCTTTTAATTTCTTAACAGGATATAGTCTTAACTCTGGAGTAATAGCAGTATTACCCATTTCAAAACTTCCAAAGTTAACATCCTTATTGTCTATATATTTTTCTAATAAATTAGATAAAGGAACAGTTTTTTTAGGCATATATCTGTAAGAAACAGAGATAGAAAGTTTTTTAAGTAATGCTCTTTCGTAAGTTAAATGGTAATTGCCAAAAGCTAAAGAAGATAAGTTGGCTTTAATAACATTGTTGCCACCTAAAACTTGTGCATTAGATAAAAACGGTAAAAGAAAAATAATTAAGAATATCTTTTTCATGGTTTAAATTTTAAATTATTTTGTATTTAAATGGTTATTTATAATAATTTATAAATAAAGTTAACGATTATTAATTGCAATGATAATTTTTTTTTCAATAAGCCAAATACCCAATTAATGGTATTTTATGTTCTAATTTGTAATAAATATACTTTCATTACTAAGCAGTGGTATGCCCTTGTACTTTAAAACTATATTAGCACAAACTACAACATCTTTTTGGCAGTACTCAACAATTCGTTGTAAGTTTTTTTCTTTGTAATAAACTTCTTGCACTTTACTACCATCTATATCGCTTTTACTTGTAGGAATATTTAAAACAGAAGCTAATAAGTGTAAGGATATATAGTTTTTATTATCGCCAAATTTCCACCAATTTAAAGTGTCAAACATATTTACATCCCAAGGCTTTCTATCATGTAGCCAAAGATATTCGGGTATGGGTAAGTTATTAATCATTAACCTGCGGCATATATAAGGTATATCAAATTCTTTAATGTTATGACCACAGTAAATAAAATTTTTATTATGCTTATACATTTTGCTACACAATAAAATAAATTGGTTTAAAACATCTACCTCATTGTGGCCATAAATACTTTTTATTTTTAAACACTGATTTCTATTTTCATTTTCATAAAAATAAGCTGTACTTATACAAATAATTTTTCCAAACTCTGCTAAAATACCTGCTTTTCTATTCCAGCTTTCTTCGGGTGTGCAATTTGGTGGTAACGAATTAGAAACCTTATCCCACCATAGTGTTTGCCATTCTTTAGATAGCTCATTAAAGCTTTCAACAATAGGTACTGTTTCAATATCTATGATTAATAAATCTTTTAGCATATCTACAATTTAGCCTTTTAAAGTTACAGGATAATTTACAATTACAATTGGATTAAACATTTTCACATTTTTTAAATAAAAAGAAAACTATATTGCAGCACATTTTAAAGTAATAATAAAATATGAGTTACACACAATTTCCAACATCTAATTCAGGATCTGAAAATAAGTTAACTAATTCTGATTCTGAAAACAAGAACAATAAAAATAAAATTATTTATGGGTTGCTAATTCTTGCATTAATTGGCAGTTGGGCATATATTATTTACGAAAAAAATAAAAATAAAGAAGAAAAAATTTTATTTGTAGATAGAATTCAGAAGGATTCAATTGATAGAGTTGCACTACAATTACAATTTGATATGTTAAGTAGTAAAGCAGATTCTTTAACAACTAATAACCAGGAGTTGCAAGGCTCATTAGCAGAAAGGGCATCAGAAATTAATAAATTAAAAGCAAGCATCGCCTCTATTCTAAAAAAGAAAAATGCCACAGCTGCAGAGTTAGCCACTGCACAAAAGCAAATTGCAGAGTTAAATAATAAAATTGAAGAATTGTATGCTGAGGTGGAAACTTTAAAAGCACAAAACAAACAGCTTACTGCCAGCAACGAACAACTAAATGAAGAAAAGAAAAAACTAAACGAAGAAAAAGATGCTTTGAATTCTGATTTAGATAAAACTAAAAAAGATAAAGCACATGTTGAAGATGTTGCTAGTACTTTACATGCAAACAATATTAATATTACAGCAATTAATTTAAAAGGCAGTAAGGAGAAAGAAACAAGTAAGGCAAAAAAAGCTGATTTCTTTAGAATAAGTTTTGATATTTCTGAAAACTATATTACACCCAGTGGCAAAAAGGCATTAATGGTTTGTGTTTATTACCCAGATGGATCTTTGTCACAATCAGTAGGTTCTTTTACTGATAGGCAAGGAAATTCAAAACAATACACTAATAAAATGGAAATTGAGTATGAGCAAGGAAGAAAAATGCCAGTAAGCTTTGATTGGAAACCTGGTAATAAATTTCAAACAGGACTATATAAAATTGAAATTTATAACAATGGTTTTAAAATTGGTGAGGGAGCTAAAAAATTGGATAAATCTACTTTTTTAGGAATGTAGTTGTATAAATTTTAATTTTCATCTTATAAAAAAAATGGCTACCTGAAGTTGGGTAGCCTTTTTTTATAACACTAACTGCTTCTACTTGTTTATAGCAATCATCCATTTTTCTACCATTTTATAGGTTGCAGGGCAGTACTCAATATTTTGTTGATGAACGTGAATATAATCGGTTATTTTTTTCTTTTTTAAATGCGGAAATCCGGCACAATCTTCTGGCCTAATTTCATAAATATTGCATTTATTTGTTGTTAAATTTAAAAACTGGCAAGGTTGTTTTTTATTCATCCAATCGCCATCTTTTTTATCATAAAACAAATACTTGTCTTTAAATTCTTGAGTGGTTAATTTTAAATGGGTAGAAATTCTTTTAATATCATTTGTAGTAAATGTAGGGCTCATTACTTTACAGCAATTAGCACAACTTAAACAATCTATTTCTTGCCAAACTGCTTCATTAGTTTTGTTTGCAATACTATTAATATTTTTAGGAGGATTTTTTTCTACTTTACTTAAAAATTTTTTAAAAGCTTTTTTATGATGAAAAACTTTTTGTTTAAACGAACGTAAATTAACTGGTTGCATTGTAAATTTAATAATTGAAAATAAATTTTCGTACTTGTTTTAAAAACGAATATAGTTACATAATTGTACTTTCAAATAAAAAACATCTCCTACTTTTATAACTTACTTCTTTAATAATGTGGCAGCCATACAAAAAAGGATATAAAGATTGGTTACAGTTAGAAAAATCTTTAAGCGATAATTCTGTAGAAGCTTATTTAAGAGATATAGAGAAGCTTACGGAATATTTAATTGTACAAAACAGTCCCAAAAAAATAAATGAAATTAGTTTAAAAGATTTGCAACTTTTTATTCAGTGGATAGGAGAGCTTGGTATGACACCAACTTCGCAAGCTCGTATAGTTTCTGGCATAAGAAGTTTTTTTAAGTATTGCCTAACCGAACAACTTATTACAAGTGATCCATCTATTTTATTAGAAACACCAAAAGTAAAAAGAGCTTTGCCAGATGTGTTAAGCTTTGAGGAGATTGAAAATATTATCAATCAAATTGATTTAAGTAAACCTGATGGTGGTAGAAATAAAGCCATTGTAGAAACTATGTATAGCTGCGGTTTAAGAGTGAGCGAATTAATAAACCTTAAAATAAGTTGTTTGTATTTAGATGTTGGCTTTATTAGAGTAATAGGAAAAGGCGATAAGGAAAGACTGGTGCCAATTGGTAGCGATGCTATAAAATATATTACAATTTATAAAAACAATATAAGAACTAATATAGTGCCAAAGCAAGGGTTTGAGGATATTTTGTTTTTAAACAAGTTTGGTAAATCTATTTCTCGTGTAATGATTTTTTATATCATTAAAGAGTTAGTATTAAAAGCTAATATTGATAAAAATATTTCACCTCATACTTTTCGTCATTCTTTTGCAACACATTTGGTAGAGGGAGGAGCAAATTTAAGAGCAGTGCAAGAAATGCTAGGTCATGAAAGTATTACAACCACTGAAATTTACACACATTTAGACAGAGAATTTTTGAGAACTACATTAACACAGTTTCATCCAGCCTTTAAAAAATAAATTATTAAACTACTTTCAAACAACTTCTTAAAACTTGCTGATTATTTTTATTGACTACTTTAATGTAATAAGTGCCATTGTTAATATTACTGGGAATATTAAATAGTTTCACCTCGTTTTTGTTTGCAACCATAATCTCTTGCTCATATACAGCCTGGCTATTCTTATCTTCTAATTGTACAGCATAATTGCCTTTATTAATCATTAAATTTACAACCTTGCCTTTTGTTGCAGGATTAGGAAAAACAGAAACTTTCTTTTTTTTAAATAGTTTAAAAATATGCTTGTTCATAAAAAAAATATATTTTAATTATGCAAATTTTGTACTGATGATTGAATTATAAATACAGATGAAGAGAATTTAATAATTACATAATATAAGAAAATTTTGTTGCTCACCATTCATTAATGGATATAGATAATAATACTTGTAACCATTAATATTTTTAATTCACTAAAAGTTTATCGGTATATTGATTATTATTTTTTTTGTCAATAACTCTTATATAATATGTTCCTTTAGCAATACTGCCATTAAATTTAATTTGCACTTTTTCATCCTTGTAGCTTACTTCAATTTCTGTTGTGTAAACTAGTATTGAATTGTTATTAAAAATTTGTACTACATAGTTGCCTGGTTGCTTAATAGAAATAGTTACGCCATTATTATTAGTAGGGTTTGGTGAAATTTTGAAAAAAGATTTATTAAATACTTTTTTTACGAAAGTTGTAAATGGTGCAGGTTTTACTTCATCAGAAAAGGTTGTTATTCCACCCATCATAATATTGGTTTGTTCAAAACTTGCTTTATCAAAAAATGATAACGAAGTGTCTTTTACTTCTTTAATGATTGTGGTATCATTATTATTAATTAAAAATGCAGAGGCTGATTTGCTAACTAAACTATTTTCGATAGCAAATACCTGATGTAAGTATGGAGTGTTTAAATTTTTAGCATTATCTTTTAATACAGTTACTGATTGTTTAATAGTTACCATATCTTCATTTCTATTGGCGGCAAGCCAAGATGATTTTGGAGATTCCTTTACAGTTTTTTGTTGAGCATTTACTTTATTGATTGAAAATAACAGAGACATTAAACCTGCAATGGTCCATTGTATTTTTTTACTTTTTTTATTTTCATAATTTATTAAAGCCCTGTTAGATTGGTCAGCATGAATTCTTCCACAAACCTTACCTCGTGTAGTAGATAAGTATTGCAGTATTTCTTTATCAGTCATTAATGTAAAATCTGTAACCTGCATTGCACAACTAGCACAAAATTTACCTTTTTCCATAGGTGTCATCTTTTCCCAATTCTCGTTACAGGGTGTAGCAATCTGCAAAAAAATAGCTGATTTCATATAATTTGTTTAGTTACAGATGTTGCCTTTTGAACAATTACATACTTTTTTAATAAATAGAACTACAATGGGTAAATTGTTTATTTCTTTAGAATTATTTCAATTTTTATAACAGTTTATTTGTATATATCATTAAATATTTATCTTAGTGCCTTATGGCATTAACTGTAAAACATATTGATAATACAGCAGACGATAATTCTTTAATGCTTTTGTACCAGCAAAGCTTAGATCAAAAATCGTTGGCTACTTTATTTCTCAGGTATAATGATTTAGTGTTTGGTACTTGTATGAAATATTTTAAAGATGAAGAAACAAGCCGTGATGCTGTAATGGATATTTACCAGGAATTAGTTCAAAAGCTTCCTAATCATAAGGTGGATAATTTTAAAAGTTGGTTATATGTGGTAACAAAAAACCACTGTTTAATGCAGTTAAGAAAGAATAAAAAAACAACAACAGTAGAATTTGATGGACAATTTATGCAATCCGAAGACTTTTCGCATCTTGATAATGTTTTAGAAAAAGAACAAAAATTAAATAGCCTGGAAGGTTGTATTGAAACTTTAAATGAAGAACAAAAGAAAAGTATTCAGTTGTTTTATTTAGAAAATAAATGCTATAACGAAATAGCAGATATTACTGGAATAGAATGGAATAAAGTACGTAGTTTAATACAAAACGGAAGGCGTAACCTGAAAATTTGCATGGATAAAAATGTCTGATTTTACACACCATATTAATTATACAGCAGCAGATATTAATAACTATTTGCAAGGCAAAATGAGCAATGCTGAAAGAAATGCTTTTGAAAAAGCAGCATTAGCAGATCCCTTTTTAGCAGATGCTTTAGAAGGTTTTGAAATTGCTGAAACTACTAAAGCACTTCAAATGTTGAAAGAAACAGATAACCTCATTTCAGCTTCTGCACTTAAACAAAATAAAAATTACAATTTAGCCGATATTGAAAATTATTTACAAAACAATATGGGTAATGCAGAAAGGAATGCATTTGAAAAAGCAACATTAGCAGATCCCTTTTTAGCAGATGCTTTAGAAGGTTTTGAAAATGCAAACCTAACCGAAGCTAAAAAATATATTGGCGAAACAGCAACAACTATATTAAGTAAAGAAGTTGGAAAAGCAAAAGTGGTAACTATGCCAATATATAAAAAGCAATGGTTAAGAATTGCCGCAGGTTTTATAATAATGATTGGTGCAGGAGCTACAATATGGCTTTTAAATAATAATACAAGTACTAAAAAAGAAAATACTTTAGCAGCAATTACCAAAGAAGAAATAAAACAAACTCCAAATACTATTTCTGCATTACCTACAGAAAAAGAAAATACTTCTGAAAAAATAGTAAATAATCATCAGCAAAATGCATCCAATAAAAAAGAGAAGGTAAAAATTGAAGACTTTAATATAATTAATGATAATGCATTAATTAGTTCGCCACAAGCTGCAATAAAAACTACCGAATCAAGTGCAGGAATTTTTAGTACTGAAGATGCTTTAAATAAAAATAAACCCAAAGATATTTCTGTTAAAAGCATGGTAGGAGAGCCTCCTGCATTTCCAAATAATGGTGCTGTAAATGCACAAAATTCTAGAAATATAGAAGAAAGGAATGCTATTGCTTCTAATTTAGCTGAAGCATCAAAAAGTAAGAAAGCAACTGCTGCTGTTCTAAAAATATCAGATAATGAACAGAACAATAAAGGAATTACTCCTATTGGTGGTTGGAAAAAATTTGATGATTATATTAATACAAAAAGAGCAGCATTACATTTTACAAACGAACAAGTAGAATCTGTAATTGTTACTTTTTTAATTGATAAAGAAGGTAAGCCTTATCAAATTCAAGCTCAAAGCCCAAATCATGAAAAATCTGTAAGAGCTATTGAATTAATTGAAAATGGTGTTAATTGGCAAGTAAAAAATACTACGAATAATAAGGCTGTTGTTTTAATTAAGTTGTAATATAAACTACTTTCTTTCTGCCCCAAAAAACGTGCTTCTATCCCTCTATTGTTATATAAATTGCAGAAGTGTTATTTTTGATATTTGCTATTTATTATGGCATTGAAGTATTCATTTTTATTAAGTTTATTTTTTTACTGCCATAGTGTTGTGGCACAGAATTATATTGAAAATAGTGAAATCAAAAAGATAGACAGCCTTATTTTATATAATCAATTTGAAACTGCTCAAAAAATAACAGATAGTATTTACAAAGGACTACAATCGCAAAAAAATAATAAAGCCTTATTATTAGAGATAAAATACAAAAAGGCTCTTATATTAGACAGACAAGAAAAACCCCCTAACGAACCTCTAAGCATATTATTGGATATTATAGATGAAGTACATGCTGCAAAACTTCATTCACTCTTATACCGTATTTATTTGTTAATTGCTTTGTGCCACGAAAAAGCAGCCAACTTAGAGCTAACCAATAAATATCTTAATGAAGCGTATAGTATATACGAAAAGTATAAGCTTGAAAACTTGTACAGCATGTATTGTATTAGACGAGGTTCTTATTATAGATTTTTAGAAAAAATTGATTCAGTTTTTTATTTCGCCAATCAAGCAAAAGAAAATGCAGTAGCATACAATAATGAAAAAGTTTTGGTTGATTCTTATATATTACTTGCATTCGCTGCTAACAGAAATAAAAATTATACGGCTGCATTGGAATGTTTTTTTCAGTTAAAAAATTATAGGGTAAAATATAAAGACACGTCTGCATTAGCAATGTCATACATCAACATTGCTCAATGCTATAAAAACATGAAAAATTTTCAAAAAGCTTTGATCTATAGTGATTCCTCTTTTGTTTTTTTTAAAAGCAAGCCCACCTTCATTTATAGTTATCAATATTCAAAAATAAAGTATGAAATTTTTGAAGCATTAGGTAATATGGATTCGGCTTATTATTATCTAAAACAATATCAACAGGAATGGAGTATAGTAAAAAATCATGAAGTAGATGTTAAAACAAATGAGCTTGAAAAACAATAACAAAGCAATAAGAAAGAAGCCATTATAAACAGCAAAAATCAACAACTTTTTTTCATCATCATCCTGCTTTTTGTAATTACAGTTGGTTCTATTTTAATTGTTAGACAAAATAGAAAAATCAGTAAACAAAATAAAATAATCAATAATCAAATAGACGAACTTTCTAAAATTATAGAACAAAAGCAAATGCTTCTCTCTGAGTTGCAACATAGGGTAAAAAATAATTTACAACATGTTATTAGCATTCTGGAAATACAAAAGGAATCTGTAGATTTTAATAATATTGATGAACTCATTAGAGGCAATCAAAACCGTATTCACTCTATGGCATTGTTGCATAAAAAGTTGAATATATCAGAGAATGTGAATGAAGTAGATTTGCCAAAATACATTTCAGAGCTGTCGGAATTGGTAAAAGATTCCTACGATAATCATACAAAGAAAATTCAATTAAATGTTAAATGTGAAATTGATAAAATAGCTTTAGAGAAAGCATTACCAATAGGTTTAATTATTGTGGAATTAGTTAGCAATAGTATGAAATATGCTTTTTTAAGCCGAAGCATTGGTATTATTAATATTTTGCTATCAACCAATCACGATACAACAGAAAATACATTTTATTATACTGATAACGGCGAAGGTTTCGATTTTAATGCAATAGTAAATAAAGGCTTAGGCATTGAAATAATAAAAGGTTTAATTAGTCAATTAGATGGAAAATATGAAACATCAAACAGTAAAGGTTTTGAGTTTATGATTTATTTTAAATAATGGCAAGATGGACAAAAAAAATATTTTATTAGTAGAGGATGATTTTTTGAATAGAAGATATACCAAAAAAATACTAATAGAAAACGGATATAATGTATTGGAAAGTAAAAATGCTATTGAAACAATGGCATTATTAAAAACACATACACCAGACCTTATTATTCTTGATATTCACCTTGGAGAAACAGATAAGAATGGGATAAACCTTGCACAAAATATTAAAGAGCTATTTAATATTCCTTTTTTGTTCCTTACAGCCTACAGTGCCACTGATGTTGTTGAAAAAGCAATTGCTACTTTGCCACAATCCTATATCACCAAGCCATTTAAAAATATAGATTTGATAACAGCAGTAGAACTTGCAATTCGCCAATCTAACAATCAGGAAAAACGTAAACCTGTTGTATTAATAAAAGAAGGAGGGTTTAATATTGAACTACTTGTTGATGAAATAGATTACATAGAATCTGATGGAAATTATCTTTTAATTTATACTCAAGAAAAAGTGTACAAAAGCCGTTTCACCATTAAACAAATTTTAGAAACACTTCCTGCTGCAACTTTTGTACAAACACATAGAGCGTACATTGTAAATAAAAACAGAATTGAAAAATATAGTACTAAAAATGTAATAGTGAATAATAAAGAAATTCCTGTTTCGAAAAACTATATTGATGATATAAAAGTTTTTGAAAAAATGAGAAACTTATATACTTAAAAAGCCAAGCTAATTTTCTATTATAACATTTGCAATTTTAATAGAGTAATTTTAGGAATGTATTTTCTATCCCAAATATCTTTGTTTTATCCCATAAAAATTTAGTATAGATACCAGACAAATATTTTTGTTTCATAAACATTTTACCACATGAAACAACTGTATTTACCAAAACCTTTTAGCTCTATTATCGAATCTAAAATTATTTTATTGTTTAGTTTTATGCTATTTGCTTTTGTTGCAAATGCACAAACAACAATTATTAATGAGTCGTGTGGCTCATCTCATTTACATCAACAAATGATGCAGAACAATTCTAATTATGCATCAAAAGTGTTAGCCAACGAACAAAGGTTAATTAAGTACAAAAATTCAACCTACTTAAACAAGAGTACATCCTCACAAACAAGAGTAGTGCCTGTTGTTTTTCATGTAATGAATGATGGTACACCATTAACACAAATAACCAAAGAAGACATTAAGAAAGCAATTAAAGAGATGAATGAACGCTTTAGAAAAATTGCAGGATCTGAAGGAGATGGTAATGGTGTAGACGTAGGAATAGAATTTGCACTTGCTGTTAGAGACCCTAATGGAAATTGTACAGATGGAATTAATTATTGGGATATTTCTGGTAATGCAAATTTTACTAATTATGTTAATAATGGTGTTAGTTCTGCCCTGGTAATCCTGGAGTGCCAGATGTCACTTTTAAAGATTTGGCAAGATGGAATCCATCACAATATTACAACATTTGGGTAGTAGGTAAAATAAATGGACCTGTAGATGTTGTGGCTGGTTATGCTTTGCTTGCAGATGGTGCTCATGGAATTGATGCTGATGGCACTGTAGTACAAGCAAAATATGTAAAATTTGGTACAACACTTACACACGAATTAGGGCATGCTTTTAACCTACATCATACTTTTCAAGGAGATGGTAATGGAGGTCAATGCCCTACGAATGTAGATTGTGAAACAGATGGAGATAAAGTATGCGATACACCACCACACAAACGTTCAACTAATTGTGATGCAGGCACCAATAGTTGTACAGGAGCTTCTAATGAAGCTCATGTACACAACTATATGGATTATTCGGGTGGTTCTTG
>Ga0268298_10002879_pt1 | contig 18237 bp, 21 predicted proteins | sample WWTPWeurt_MetaG_FD_194462 | JGI IMG/M metagenome (GOLD analysis project Ga0268298, IMG submission 194462) | Activated sludge microbial communities from WWTP in Nijmegen, Gelderland, Netherland - WWTP Weurt | ecosystem: Engineered > WWTP > Aerobic digester > Activated sludge | place...
GCGCTCGCCTCGGCGTCGAACCCGACGTAGCGCCGGATGCCCTCGAACTCCGCGCTGTCCATCTTGGCAGCTCAGTCCTCGCTCTCGGCGGTGCGTACCGTGAGCACCGGGCGTGCCGCGCGTCGCACGACCTTCTCCGCCACGCTGCCCAACAGGAAGTGGGCGAAGCCGCTCCGACCGTGGGTACCCATGGCGATGAGGTCGTAGTTCTCGCGCTCCGCCAGCTCCACGATGGTGTGCGCAGGGTCGCCTTGCTCGACGCGCGTAGCGGCGATCTCGATGCCTGCTTCGCGCGCTTGCGTCGCGAACTCGCGCATGGCGACCTCTGCCTGATCGCTGGCGAGTTGAGCCAAGGTCTGAGTCGTGCCGGCTGCACCCACCATGGCTTCGGGAGCCACGAAGGCAGGAGCCTCCCAGACGTAGAGCAAGTCAATGGTCGCGTTGAAGCTCTTCGCGAGCATAGCGGCATGTTCCAGGGCCGCGCGAGAGCACGCGGAGAAGTCCACGGGTACGAGGATGCGACGCATTGGATTCATGTAGAGTCTCCTTTCGACAGCAGCTTTGAACCCTGCCCGGGTTCCGGCGCTTCGCGCCTGGAGAGCGAGTCGTGAAGCGGTAGCACCAGCACCGGGCACGGGGCGAGCCTGACCACGCGTTCCGCGACGCTCCCCAGCATCCAGCGCCGCGCGCCCGTCCGGCCGTGTGTTCCCATCACGATCAGGTCGGTTTCCCCGCGCCGGGCTCGCTCGAGCACCAGCGTGGCCGGGTCTCCCAGCTCGATGACGCTCTCGGGAGCTCGGTCTGGGTTTGGCAGGTAGCGGGCCAGGAATTCGGCGACCACGGTGTGCGCCCGCTCGCGGGCGACCTCCCAGAGCGGGCGCGGTCCGAGCGCGGCCCAGACGAGCAGGCCGGGCTCGACGTAGGCTGGGACGTGGTAGGCGTGAAGGACGGTGAGCTTGGCATCGAACCGATGCGCCAGTGCCGCCGCCGCCGCGAGCGCCCGCACCGAGCACTCCGAAGCATCGATGGGGCACAAGATGTCGCTGTAGGCGGGCACTCGAGGGACTCCTCTACTTGTCGTCGTGATGACCCGGTCGATGATCCGGCACGGCGTAGCCTTCGCTACGGGCCAGCCAGCGCAGCACGTCGAGCGCGGACAAGATGCCGACGACCTTGCCAGCGGAAGTCACCACCGGGACGCGATGCACGCCTTCGAGCGCCATCAACGCCGACGCGCGCGCGATGGACGCGCTCTCCGGAAGCGTGAACGCTAGCGGAGTCATCACGTCGCGCACCGTGGGCTCGCGTAGCGCCTGCACATGCATGCCGCGATCGAGCTCGGCGCTGATACCCCCTTGGTGGACTTCGGGTTTGCCGACTTCGGCGGTCTCGCCGCGATCGGCATAGTCACGAAGCACGTCGGTCTTCGAAACCACGCCGAGCGCGCGGCCCGCTCCGTCGACCACCGGTGCACCGCTGATGCCGCGTTCGAGGAAGAGCGAGGTGAGAGCCTCCACGCCGAGCTCGGGCGGCACACATACGACGTTGCGCGTCATGACCTCCGAGACCACCGTGGTCTCGGCCGCGCCAGGCGCCCCGTCCTTGTTGCGCTGGGGCCCGATGTCCGAGTGCGTGTGTTTGCTGGAGTTCATGATTCCTCGATTCCTGCGCACGGCCTGCGCTGCTGGATCCTGTGTAGCGCAGTCGTTGCGCGCCGGGAACTCGTGGGGTGTGTACTCGGAATGGTTTTGCAAGTGTCGAACCAGGGGCATGCGCGTTGCATCGTGGTGAGCGCAGTGATGAACGCGAGGAGACAAGTCCCATGGTCGTCGAAGACGTCATGACGGAGGACCCCATCACCACCCGTCCCAACACCCCCATCCGGAAGGTGATAGCGACACTCTTCGAGAGCGACTTCCGCCATCTTCCCATCGTCGAAGAAGGCGAGCTGGTGGGTATCGTGAGCGACCGCGATCTCCGAGCGTTCCTGGCGCCGAGCATGCTCGAGCTCGAGAAGCCCAGCGACGTGCAGAAGAAGCTGGCACAACCCGTCTCGAGCGTGATGAACGCGGACGTCGTGAGCGTCACGCCCGAGACGGAGCTCACCGAGGTCATCGAGATGATGATCGACCAGAAGGTCGGCGCGGTGCCAGTGGTACGGCCGGGAAGCCAAGAACTGGTCGGCATCGTCAGCTACATCGACGTGCTGCGAGCAGCACAGGACTTGTTCGAAGACTGACCTCGGCCGGTCGTCTCGCGTGATATGCTGCGCCGCGGATGGGCGACCGTTCGGATCTCCGACGCGTGGCGAGCGAGCCATGACCGCTCGCTGGGTGTGCCCCGATTGCGGCGCCCCGGCCGCGGGAGCCGGCTTCTGCACGGGTGACGGCAGCGCGCTCGAGCCCGCGCAAGACGACGCGCTCTTGGGCGAGATCGTCGGGAGCTTTCGCATCACACGACTGCTCGGCGCGGGGGGAATGGGCCAGGTGTACCGCGGCGTGCACCCCACCATCGGCAGCCGCGTCGCCATCAAGCTCCTGTCGCGCGCCTACGTCGACTCGCAGAGCGCGGTGGAGCGCTTTTTCTCCGAGGCGCGCGCGGTCAACCTGATCCGCCACGAGAACATCGTCAACGTGCTGGACCTAGCCGTTCTTCCCGACGGGCGACCCTACATCGTGATGGAGTACCTCGAGGGGAGCCCCCTCACTGGTGTCCTCCGGGCAAACGCTTCGCCCGCGCTCGGCTGGCTCAGCCGCTACTTCGTCGAGGTCCTGGGGGCGCTCTCCGCCGCCCACGCCAGCGGCATCGTTCACCGAGACCTGAAGCCCGACAACCTCTGGGTCACGCCCGGCGGCCACGCCAAGGTCCTCGACTTCGGCATCGCGAAGCTCAGGCCGGGCGGTGACCTCACGGGTCCCCACACCCATACGGGTGCGCTGCTCGGCACGCCGCACTACATGTCGCCGGAGCAAGCGGCAGGCCGTCCCGTCGATTCGAGAAGCGACCTCTATTCGCTCGCGGTGGTCCTGTACGAAGCGGTCACCGGGCGCAAGCCGTTCGATGCCTCGTCGCTCTTCGAGCTCTTGCGGAAGCACATCGAAGAGCCTGCGATGCCACCGAGCCGCCTCAACGCGGCGCTGCCCCCCGCGTACGAGCAAGTCCTGCTGCGGGCGCTGGCCAAAGAGCCGAGCTACCGCTTCGCCTCGGCCCTGGAGATGGCTCAGGCGCTGGAGCAAGCGAGCCGTCATCTGCCCGCCGAATGCTTCGTGCCTCCACTGATCGAGGCGGGGCTGCGCGGGCTTGCGACACCCGCGCCGGTCACTCCCCCGATCTTGCCCACGTCTCCCGCGCTCGACCCCGTCATGCGCACGCTGCCAGAGCCTGCGCGTCCTTCCATGGTGCGCGCGCTCTTGCCTTGGGCCGTCGCCCTCTTCTTTGCCGGCGTCGCGGTCGTGCTGGTCGGGGCCGTGCTGTTCTTCGCGTTTGCGCGAGAGGAGCCACCGGCGCGAGCCGCGCGCCCGCCAGCGAGCGCTGCGCCGGCCCAGCGCGCGCCGCAGCGGCGCCCCGACCCCGCCGAGTTCGTGGACACGGCTTGGGCTCGAGCCAAGGTGCTGGCGCCGGACGCGGCGTTGGTGCGGGTCGAGGCCCACGACGTGGCGCTGGATGGACGCCTGGATTTTGCGGGCTCGGGTCGCCCGCGGGCGGACTACTACTTCTTGTCGCCCAAGCAGGCGACGCTCACGGGCGATCAAGAGGACCCGCGGTGCATCATCCGCGTCACGTTGTCACGCGACGACGAAACCGCGAGTTTCACCACTTCGGACTGCGACGAGCTCACCTACCCCAAACCCAAGTGCACGTTCGCGAAGATCCTGGCGCGGACTCGCCCCGCGATCCCCAGCGGCGAGAACCTAGTGGAGCTCTTGAAGTACGGTCAGCGCACCGAAGACGACCCTCCGCAGTGGTTCCTGAAAGCGGGCCGGCTCGAGATGTGGCTCGCCGACGATTGCACCTGACGCTCACCCTCGCTCAATCCAGGCCGCCGGCTGGCCAGCGCAAAGGATGAACTGGCCGGTAGCCCAGCTCGCGGAGCGCCCGCCGCCCGTCCAAGACGGCGCTCGAGTGGAAGCGCCTCCGATTCAGGTCGTAGCGGAAGTCCATGCCGCGGACGCGCGCACGCCAGCGGTAGAGCGGAGCCAAGAGCGGTCCCGGTGCCGGGATCTCGGTCCGGCCCCAGAGCTCGATGGCGCGCGACAGCGGCAGCGTATCCGCTCCGGGGATGTTGAACACACCGCTGCCTCGCCCCAGGGTCGCCAGGCAGAGCGCGTGCGTCAGGTCTTCGAGGGAGAGCAGGTTCAGCATGGGGTCGAAGCCCAGCGGGCGCAGGCACACGCGCGACGCGAAGTAGTCGTAGAGCTGGCTGCCGACTCGCGCGGCCAACAGTTCCGCGCAGCGCAACACGACGATCTCGAGTCGCGACATGCCCATGCGCGTGCACACGGTGAGATCGGCCTCGACGCGGTCGCGGACTTTCTGGGGCGCTCGCGGGTCGAGCTCGAGTGGGTCGTCCTCGCTGAGCAATGTCGAACGGCGCGGGTCCACGTGATAGACGGCGCTCGCGCTGCGAAACACGAAGCGCCGAATCGACGGGTGCCGCTCCGCCGTCCCCAAGAGATCGCGTGTGGTCTCGACGTTCAGCGCGTGGATCCGGGGGCCCTCGTCCCAAGCGCTGCGGTGCAGCGCGTTGTGGACGATGACTTCGACGCCGAGGTCATTCCCCTCGCGGAACAGTAGATCGTGGAGCGCCCTCGCGCGTGTCAGATCCACCACGCGGTACACGAGGCGTGAGCCGGCGACGCGCGCGAACGAATCGGGGCGCGGATCGGCTGCCACCGCCAGAACACAGTCGACGAGGGGGCTCTCGAGCAGCGCGTGCGTCAGCGCGATACCGACGGGGGTGCTGGCGCCGGTCACGAGCACGCGGGTCACGAGAACAAGCCCTTCCGCTGCGAGAGCCCGCGTTCGAGCAACGTCTGGACCGCGCCCTTCACGAGCAGAGCGGCCTCCGCCACCAGCGCCGGGTCGTCCGCGGCGTCGCCGAACTCCGCCGCGAGATCGAGCGGCTCGCCGTAGTGGATGTGGAAGCGGACGGGCAGCGGCAAGGGCGTCGCTGGGATCGGCAGGAACGGCGCGCCGAATGGCTGGAAGGCATCGATACGCCCGATCTCGGGCCACGCTTCTTCGGCGCCCACGACGGCTACCGGAACGACGGGCACGCGGTAGCGAAGTGCGAGCTCGGCATGCCCGACACGAAACTCCTGCAGCTCATAGCGCTTCCGGAAGCCCTTGCCGATCCCGGGGGTGCCTTCCGGGAATACCAGCACGATGTCTCCGCCTTCGAGCAGGTGGCGGAAGTTTCCCGGACTCCCGCTCACGACGCCGATGCGGCTGAAGATGGTTCCGACCCACGGCATGAGCGGGATGAAGACATCGCCAATCACGCGCGCGACCCGCGGCGGCGACGTGTGTCGCGCGATGTCTGCGACGATCATGGCTCCGTCGATGGGCAAGAGCCCGCTGTGGTTGGCCGCCAAGATTGCCGGTCCACGCGTGGGGATGTGGTGGGCGCCGCTGCTGGTCACGCGGAAGTAGCGTTCGTAGGCCAAGCGGCACGCGGCGAGCGCGACGGCGAACGACTCCGGATCGAAGCCCAGCGCGTCGTACCCGTGGCCGGCGTCTCGGTACTCGAGCCGAGCCAGCGCCGCGCGCTCTTCGGCCGAGCAGAACGCTCGGATCCACGCTTGCTTCAGCTGCCGGCGGAGTCGCATGGTTCACCTCACGCGCTGGCGCCCGACGGGCTCGTGAGGAGCAGCGAGCATCGACAGCGACGGAGGAGCCTTTCCGCCGTGCCGCCCAGAAACACCCGGCGCAAGCCCGAGAGGCCCACGCGGCCCATCACCAGGAGGTCGGCGCCGGTGTCGAGCACCGACTTCGCGAGGGCCTCGCTCGCGCGTCCGCGCTCGACCAGAAGCTCGGGCTTCGCTCCCGCGCTGGCAGCGGAGAGGAACTCGGCGAGGGCTTCGGCGCTCTCACCAGCTTCATGCTCGCGGACGTGCACGACGACGATCTGGGCGGCGACGCGGCGGGCGAGGTCGTGGGCAGCGCGGTAGGCTGCGAGCGCCGATTCGGAGTGGTCGGCCGCCACTAGGATCCGCTGCAGCTCCGGCTGCGCACGCCTTCGACTCACCCAGACCGGCGCGCGTGCGAAGCGGGCCACGGTCTCGGCCGTGGTCCCTGTGACTTCGTGAGGTTGCTCGCCCCCGCCGATGACCACGAGACCGGCGTCGACCGCCTCGGCGGTGTGCAAGATGGCTTCGGCTGCGCTGCCCGTGGTGACGTGGTCTCGTCCGGACTCGGCGCCGAGCGCTCGAAGCGCAGCGCGGCACTCGGCGATGCGGGCCTCGGTGCGTTGAGCCAGAGCCTCGGCGCTCAGTCGGGTGTGGGGAGCCGAGGCGTGGACGTGCACCAAGTCCACCGGTACCCGGAACGCACGTGAGAGCAGCGCCGCGTCGCCCTCGGCCACCTTGGCCGGGGCGCCGAAGTCCGTCGCCAGCAGGATGCGCGCGATGCCTCCCATGCCGCGCTGAAGTCAAGCAAGGGCCAAGCCACCTCCAAGAGAGGGCATCTATCGGTGCGACTCGCGCGGAGGTAGGCTGCCGCTCGCGCATGCATTGCCGCGCTGCCGACCCCATGCTGCAAAAGTTACCCGCGTCGCGACGTAGCGCCGCGCGTGGACGACGGCGCTCCGGATTGGCATGTCTCTCGCAACGTCAACCTCGCCGGCCATCGTCCGGCAGCTCTCGGAGGAAGTCATGAAAGCGTCCCTTCGGCTGTTCGTCACGCTCGCTGGTCTTGCCCTCACCCCGCTCTCCGCAGGTTGCGAGAAAGGGGCGCCTCCGAGCAAGTGCGAGACCAACGGCACGATGGTCGAGCTCTCCGGCAACCACGGGCACTCCGTGGACATCCCTGCGGACCACGTGAAGCGGGGCATGGGCGGCACCTATGCGGTGAAAGGTGGGGACCACGAGCACGCCATCGTGCTCAAGGACGAAGACATGAAGAAGCTGAAGGCGGGCACCAGCGTGACCACTCGCACGAGCAGCGTGAACAGTCACCTGCACGAAGTCACGATCTCCTGCAAGCCGTGAGCTTCAGCAGATTCGCGGCAGCTCGAGCCCGGACCCGAGCGGAAGTGGGCGCGAGCGTCCGAAGTCGTTCCGAAGAGTGACGCGACCCGGACCCGAGACGGGCTCGCGCACGCGTCCGATGCGTGCCGCGCCCGCGGTTTCGGGGATGCGCGCGAGCGCCTCGAGTGCGCGCGTCGCATCGGCTTCCGCCACGAAGACCACCATCCGGCCTTCGTTGGCAACGTAGAGCGGATCGAGCCCGAAGAGCTCGCACGCGCCGCGTACGGCTGGGAGCACCGCCACCCGAGACTCGTCGATCTCGATGTCGACCCGTGCATCGAGCGCGAGCTCGGCGAGGGCCGTGCCGAGGCCTCCGCGCGTGAGGTCTCTCAGGCACCGCAGGTCGACGGCCGCCTCGACCAGCGCGCTCACCGCGCTGGCCAGAGGCGCGAGGTCGCTCTCGATCGAGGTCTCGAACTCGAGCCCGGCGCGCCGGCTCATCACGGCGACGCCGTGCCGGCCGAGATCGCCGCTGACGAGCACGGCGTCCCCGGCTGCGATGCGAGCTGGGCGGACGTCCACGTGCGCCGGCCGAATGCCCACGCCCGCCGTGTTCAGGTACACGCCGTGACCTCGCCCGCGGTCGACCACCTTGGTGTCTCCGGTGACGATGCGCACTTTGGCGCGCTCGGCCGCGCTGGCCATCGAGCGCACGACTCGCTCGAGCGCGTCCAGAGCGAAGCCCTCTTCGAGGATGAAGCCCGCGCTCAAGTAGCGTGGCTCGGCACCGGCCATCGCTAGATCGTTCACGGTGCCGAACACCGCCAAGCTCCCGATGTCGCCGCCGGGAAAGAACAGTGGATCGACCACGTAGCTGTCGGTGGTGAACGCCAGGGCGTGTCCACTCCCAGGCAGGACGGCCGAATCGTGACGCTCACCCCTGCCGTCGGGGTCGAACGCAGGCAAGAACAGGGTCTCGACGAGTTCGCGCATGGCTCGCCCGCCGCCGCCGTGCTGAAGCCCGACGCTCCCGGAGCGGAGCGGCAAGGGACAGCTCAGCGCACCTCGCGGGCGTTCGCTCATGCCGGACTCCGGAAGCGGTAGTATGCGGCGCACGCGCCTTCGCTCGAGACCATGGGCGCGCCGAGCGGATGCGCTGGTGTGCAGTCGCTGCCGAACGCGGGACACTCGGTCGGCCTTTCGATGCCGCGGAGCACGCGACCCGCTCGGCACACCTCGGGCTCGGCCGCCGCAGCGGGCCCCTCGGGGAAGCGGAGATCTGCGTCCAAGCTCCGGTACTCGGCGCGGAGGCCGAGGCCGCTGCGAGGGATCTCGCCGAGTCCTCGCCAGGCCCTGGGCACGACCTCGAACACGCGGGCGAGCATGCTCTGCGCGTGCGCGTTGCCGCCTGCGGTCACTGCCCGCGTGTATTGGTTTTCGACTTCGTGGCGTCCCGATTCGAGCTGTTCGACCAAGAGCAGAATGCCCTGCAGGAGGTCGGTGGGCTCGAAGCCGGTGGCGACGATGGGCACCCGGTACTTCTTTGCAATCGGTCGGTATTGCTCGAGCCCCATGATGGTGCAGACGTGCCCCGCTGCCAGAAATCCGTCGACTCGGCACTCGGGGTCCCCGAGCACCGCCTCGAGCGCCGGGGGCACCAGGACATGGGCCACCAGCAGGGAGAAATTCTCGATCCCGGTCTGGCGGGCTCGTTCGGCGGCGAGCGCGATGGCGGGCGCGGTGGTTTCGAAGCCCACGGCGAAGAACACGACCTGGCGTTGGGGCTCGCGTTCGGCGATGGCGAGCGCGTCGAGGGGGGAGAAGACGACCCGCACGTCGGCGCCCCGGCCCTTCGCGCCGAGCAGGTCCGTTTCGGACCCGGGCACGCGCAGCATGTCGCCGAACGAGCAGAGCACGACCTCGGCGCGCGACGCGATGAAGAGCGCCCGGTCGATGCGCTCGATGGGCGTGACGCACACGGGACAACCCGGGCCGTGGAGCAGGCTCAGCGTCGGCGGCAGCATTTGGTCGATCCCGAAGCGCACGATGGCGTGGGTTTGCCCTCCGCACACCTCCATGATGCGCCACGGTCGCGTGACGACGCGGCCGATGCGCTTCGCCAACGCATCGACCGCCCCAGGGGCGCGGAACTCATCCACCAGACGCATCACGTTTCTCCGGCCCCATCCGGCGTCTCCCGCAATAGTGCGAGATCCGCCAGCGTGCGCTCCGCCTGCTCGGCGTCGATGCGATGGATCGCGAAGCCGACGTGGACGATGACGAAGTCTCCCACGCTGGCTTCGGGCACGTAAGCGAGGCACACCTCTTTCACGATTCCACCGAACTCCACACGACCCATGGGGAGCGTGTCGTGGGAGATGCTCAAGATCCTGCCTGGGACTCCGAGACACATGCGACGAACGCCTGTCCTACCGAGATGCCGCCATCGTTGATCGGAACCAGCTCCGGCGTGAACAGCGAAAAGCCGCGCGCTTCCAGGCGTGCGCGAGCGCCCGCGAGGAGCAGGGTGTTCTGGAAGCAGCCCCCGGAGAGCACGACCCGTTCGATTCCGGCGGTTTCGGCGAGGCGCACGATGGCGTCGACGCAGGCAGCGTGGATGGCGGCTGCGGTACGCGCGACGTCTCGCGCCGACAAGGCTGCGCGCACCAACGGTTCGAAATCCAACACGCCGTTCGAGAGCGGGAAGGCGGGAAGCTCGCCGACGTCGGCGTCCGTGGCAGCGACTTCCAGCGCGCGGGCGAGCTCGCCTTCGTAGCTCGAGTGGGTTCCGAGACCGAGCAGCACCGCGAGTCCGTCGAACAAGCGTCCCATGCTGCTGGTGATGGGGGCTGCGATCCGTGTATCGAGGAGCTGCACGAGCCCCCTCGCCGCTTCGGGTGCGAAGTGAGCGCGCGCCCAGCGTGAGGCAAGCTCGGGGTCGATGGCGTGGAGCAGTCCGAGCGCGGAGCGCCGTCCGTCGCGACTGGCTTGGTCCCCGCCCGGGAGGCGGAACGTCCGGAGGTGCGCGACCCGCTCGAAACGCGCGCCCTCGACCCGCAACACCTCGCCGCCCCACACCGCGCCGTCGGTGCCGAGGCCGGTGCCGTCCCAGCCGAAACCCAACACCGGACCCTCGAGGCCGTGCTCCGCGAGTGCCGACGCCACGTGCGCGTGGTGGTGCTGCACGAGCACGAGCTCGGCGCCGTGACGCCGCGCCAGCTCTTCCGCCAGGTGCCGCGACGCATAGTCCGGATGCAGATCGGCGCACACGAGCTCGGGCGTGACGCCGAAGAACCCGCAGAAATCCTCGACCGTGCGTTCGAGGTTCGCGATGCCGCGACTGCAGTCGAGGTCCCCCAAGTGCTGACTCGGGATCACTTGACCTTGGTGCACGAGGGCGATGGTGCTCTTCATGTGGGCGCCGAGCGCGAGCACCGTACGCTCGGTGTCGAGCCTCGCGACCGCGCGTGGAGCGAAGCCTCTGGCTCGGCGCAAGAGCAACGTCTTTCCGGCCACCGTGCGGGCGACCGAGTCGTCGACCGCGCGCACGATGGGGCGATCGTGGACCAAGAAGCCGTCGGCGATTCCGGCGAGCCGCTCTCGGGCTTCGTTCTCGTCGACGCACAGGGGCTCCTCGGACACGTTTCCACTGGTACAGACCAGCGGGACCTTCACGCGTTCGGTGAGCAGGAGGTGGAGCGGCGTGTAGGGTAGGAGAGCGCCGAGCTCGAGGCAGCCCGGCGCTACGTCAGGAGCGAGCCCGGACTCTTCGACGCGCCGCAGGAGCACGATGGGCGCCGAGCTCCCGCCGAGCAGCGCCGCTTCGTGCTCGGTCACGCGGGCGAACTTCTCGAGCTCGGTCCGCGAACGAAACAGCACGGCGAAGGGCTTTCGCTCCCGGCGCTTCCGCTCCCGCAAGCGGGCGACCGCCGCGGGACTCGTGGCATCCACCAGGAGCTGGAACCCGCCGAGCCCCATCAGCGCCAGGATCTCGCCGCGCTCGATCGCGGCGCAGGCGAGCTCGAGCGCGCGGTCGCCGGTGGATGGCTCGCTGCCCGAACCCGCGAGGAATCGGAGCTGGGGACCGCAGACCGGACAAGCGATGGGCTCGGCGTGAAAACGTCGGTCGCCCACCCATTCGTATTCCCTTCGACAGTCGGCGCAGAGCTCGAAGCGCCGCATGCTGGTCCGTTCGCGATCGTAGGGTAGACCGAGCGCGATGCTGAAACGCGGGCCGCACCGCGTGCAATTCGTGAAGGGGTAGCCGAAGCGCCGCTCCCGCGGGTCGAGCGTCTCGCGCCGGCACTCGGAGCAGAGCGCGAGATCGGCGGGGAGCACTGCCTCGACGTTGGCGGCGTCGTCGCTCGTGGCGATGTGAAAGCCGCTCTCGGCTCCGAGGGGCAGGCGCTCTTCTTCCACGCTCTCGACGACGATGGGGGACGGGAGCTCGCGGATGCGGGCGGCGAGCTCGGCCACGCGCGCACCCTGCGCTTCGATGCGCACCGTTCCCCGTCCGTTCTGCACGAAGCCGGAGAGGCCCAGCTCCGATGCCAACCGGAACACGCTCGGGCGGAACCCCACGCCCTGGACCGTCCCTCTCACGGTCAGCCGGTGTCGGTGGAAGGGAAGGTCGCGGGCCATGTCCCGTTTCACTCGACTTCGATGCTGTCGACCCAGAGCCCGGGCTCGCCGAGGAGGTCGGCCTCGGTGCTGCCGCATTGGGGGCACAAGGTCAGATGGTGCTCGGGGGCGTAGCGCCGCGAGCAGGCCTTGCAGCAGGCCTCGATGTGCTGACAGTCGAGCTCGAGCCGGGCGCCTTCGGCTCGAGTACCCTGGGCGTGGGCCAGAAAATGGAAGCTGATGGCGTCGGGGTGAAGCGTTTCGGTCTCGGCGAAACGCGCACGAACCGTCTTCACTCGCGACGAGCCAGCGCGGGTGGCCGCGTCGAGGGCCTGAGCGAGCAGCGCACGAGCCAAGCTCGATTCGTGCATCACTCGACCTCCGAGCCGAGCGCGCGGAGCACGGCCCGAGCGGCCACCGGGACGGCCGCGCGCACGGCGGGAGAGAGCCCGTGCCCCGGCGCGAGGGGCGCCTCGATTCCGACTGCGACGATGCGGATCCGCGGTAGCGGACCGTCGGCGAGCGCCCTCGCCAGCTCGATGGCGTCTCGCACGCCGAGCCCGTGGCTGGAGAGCGGTCGGATCTTTCCCGCTCCGAGCTCCGCTTCCTCCACCTCGCGCACGGTGCCGGCGGGCTCGAGTCCCAGGGCGGCGTCCACCAAGACTACGAGCTCGGCTCCGGGCAAGAGCTCGACCAGGCGGCTCGCGTCCCCGGCGTGGACGAGCTCGACGCCGGCTGGCGGCGCGCTAGCGAGCTGCTCGAGCACGCGCGGACCCACGCCGTCGTCTCCCTGCGCGGGCTGACCGAGCGCAATCACGCGCGCGGCCACCTCATGCCTCGCTTTCGATGCGCAGATCCAGGAAATGAGTCGAGCACGAGATGCAAGGATCGTAGTTTCGCACGGTCTGTTCGGCCAGCCGCCGCGCCTCGGCGTGGGGCAGAGCCGCGAGCCGGCGCGCGATTTCCAACAGGTCCGCTTCGATGGACTTCTGATTCTGACTCGTGGGCGGTGTGATCTTCGCTTCTTCGATCCGCCCCTGGGCGTCCACGCGATAGCGATGATAGAGGAGCCCGCGTGGCGCTTCGGTGGCGGCTTGGCCCACGCCCGCGCGGATCGGCACGTCGACCTTGCAGACGCGCGGCACCTCGTAGCGCTCCACGATTTCGCAGGCTTCGTCCAGCGCCTCGAGGGTTTCGATGCCGCGAATCAACAGGCTCCGGAACGGGTTCCGCATGGGCGGCACGAGCCCGAGCCGTTCGGCGCACGCTCGCGCGACGGGGCGCAATTGCGCGAAGCAGTTGTTGAAGCGAGCGAGAGGCCCGACCAGATACGCGCCGTGTCCGACGTGCACCGAATGGAGCGCGGTGGACCGTTGCACGTGCTCCTCCTGGAAGTGCGCCTCGTATTCGTGGACATCGACGTCCAGCCCCGAGCTCGAACGGATGCGTCCTTCGTTGAAGGGGTACTCGTCGGCGTGCCACAAGCTCACGAGCTCGATGGGGACCTGGTAGTCGGGAAAATGCCACGCCGAAAGCTGCGTCAGCACGTTCTCCAGGGTCGTCCTAGACCACTCGAGCTCGGGCAAGAGCTCACGCATTTCGGACTTCGTCGGCGCCCGATGGAACCCGCCGACGCAGACGTTGATCGGGTGGATCTCGCGGCCGCCGAGCAGGGCCACGATGGCGTTGCCGGCCTTTTTCATGCGCAGCGAGGCTTTGACCAGATCGGCGTGCTCCTTGGCCATTCCGATGGCGTCGTCGTGTCCGAGAAAATCCGGCGCGTGCAGCATGAACATGTGCAGGACGTGGCTCTCGATCCACTCTCCCGTGTAGAGCAGGCGGCGCAGTCGCCGGATCTCGGGCGTGATCTCGGCGCCGACCGCGTCTTCCAGCGCGTGGCACGCGCTCATCTGGTAAGCCACAGGGCAGATGCCGCAGATGCGCGCCGTGATGTCCGGCGTCTCGAACAGCGAGCGACCGCGCAAGAAGCCTTCGAAGAAGCGCGGGGGCTCGAAGATCGTGAGCTCCACGCTCTTCGGCTCGGTGCCGCGAAAGCGGATCGTCAGCGCGCCTTCGCCTTCCACCCGAGCGAGGGCGTCCACGCGGATGGTGCGAGCGTTCTTGCTCATGACTTCTGCTCCGGCGGCTGGTGCTGTCGTGCGAACTCGGGAGCCGCCGCATTGAACGACGCGAACGCGTCGGAGACCTCTCGTCGGCTCTTGCCCCGTTCGAGCAAGGTTTGCACGAGCGCGTCGGCATTGGTGCGTTCGGCGGGACCGAAGCAGCCGAAGCAGCCGCGCGCGTAGCGCGGACAGAGAGCGCCGCAGCCGGTCTTGGTGACGGGGCCGAGACAGGTCTCGCCCCGGCTCACCCACACGCACACGACCCCGCGTCGCTTGCAGTCGATGCACACGGGGTAGCGCGGAACGTTCGGGGGGCGTCCGTGGAGCAGCGCTGTCAGCAGCTCGAGAAGCTGCTGCTTGTCGACTGGGCAGCCGAAGAGCTCGTGGTCGACCGTCACGTGCTCCGCGACTCCGGTGGAGGTCTCGAGGGTCTCCAGATACTCGGGATGCGCGTAGACCGCCCGCGCGTAGTCTTCGACGCGGGCGAAATTGCGCAACGCCTGGATGCCGCCCGAGGTGGCGCAAGCGCCGATGGTCACCAGCAGCTTGGAGCTCGCGCGGATCTGCCGGATTCGCTCGCGGTCGTGGGCGGTGGTGACGGAGCCTTCGACCAGGGTCACGTCGTAGGGGCCGGGCAGGACGCGGCTCGAGGCCTCGAGGAAGTGGGCGATCTCCACCGCGCCTGCCAGCGCCAGGAGCTCGTCTTCACAGTCGAGCAGACTGAGCTGGCAGCCGTCGCACGACGCGAGCTTGAAGACGGCGAGCTTGGGCTTCTTCGGCGCTTTCATCTCACAACTCCCGGACCGCCATCAGCGGAGTCATGCGTGGCAACGGAAACACCGGTCCGTCCTTGCAAATGAAAGTAGGGCCGAGCTGACAGTGCCCGCACGACCCCACGCCGCACTTCATGTTGCGCTCCATCGACAGATAGATGCGCGCGGGCGGCACTCCGAGGCCTTCGAGCGCCCGCGATGCGAACCGCATCATGACCTCGGGGCCACACAACATGGCGACCGCGTTCTCCGGGTCGAGCTCGAAGCGGCCGAGGAGTTTCGTCACCACACCGGTCTGGCCGCGCCAGTCCGCATCGCCGCGATCGACGGTGACCTCGAGGTCGACGTCGATGCGGCCACGCCATTTCTCCAGCTCACGCGCGAAGAGCAAATCGGCCGGCGTGCGCGCCCCGTACGCGATGCAGACGCGACCGAACGCTTTGCGTCGCGACAACACGCTGTAGAGGGTCGGGCGAAGCGGCGCCAGCCCGATGCCGCCTGCCACGATCACGACGTCTTTGCCTTGCGCTTCGTCCACGGGCCAGTAGGAGCCGAAGGGCCCACGGACGCCTATGCCATCGCCTTTCTTCAGCCGCCCGAGTGCCCGGGTCACCGGGCCCACCGCACGAATCGTGTGGGTGAGCACGCCCGGCGAAAGCGGGTCTCCACTGATGGAAATCGGGACCTCGCCGAAGCCGAATGCATAGAGCATGTTGAACTGTCCGGGTGCGAAGCGGAAACCGCCGCGGGGCCGGGCATCCAGGTCCAGGGTGAAGGTGTCCCGTGTCTCACGCCGAAAGCGCACGACCTCCATCACTTCGGGGAGGAGCGCGTCGCTCATCCGACCTCCGCCTTGTAGACGTCGAGCTGTTGCAGCCGAGCTTGAGCCAGGCGTTGTGAGGCCTCGGCCAAGAGCCGCAGGGTGAAGGCATAGCCGAAGCTGTGGTCGGCCTGGACCTTGCCGCGGACGCAATTCGCATCGAGCGAAAAGGCCAACGTGGGCTCCAGCGCGCGGGCGTCGAGGTGCCAACGGAACGGCGGCAAGAGCACCGACCAGCCGAGCACGTCCCCGGGCCCGAGCGAATCGACCTGGATCGAGCCCTTGGTGGGGACGTGGCTCTCGATGGCGATGCGACCGGAGCGAATCAGGAACATCGCGTCGGCGAGCTGCCCCTCGCGCACGACGTATTCACCCGCGGCGAAGCGCGCGTTCTTGGCGCAGCCCGCCAGGAACTCCACCTGGGCTTGGGTGAGCTCCTTGCAAAACGGTTGATCCGCCAAGGATCGGGCGAGGGATTCGATGGCCATCTTGTCACTCCAGCCTGTGCGTGCTCGAACGCGACTCGCTCACGGCGCGAGCTTCCTCCGTGAGGTCGATGCCGACGGGACACCAAGTGATGCAGCGTCCGCAGCCCACACAGCCCGAGCTGCCGAACTGATCGACCCAAGTCATGAGCTTGTGCGTCAGCCACTGGCGGTAGCGCGAGTGCGTGCTCTGGCGCACGGAGCCGCCGTGCAGGTAGCTGTGCTCTCCGACGAAGCAGGAGTCGAGGCGTCGGTGTCGCTCGGCGCTCGAGCCGTCCAGGCTGGTTCGATCCTCGATGGTCGTGCAGAAACAGGTCGGGCAGGCGAGCGTGCAGTTGGCGCAGGAGAGGCAGCGCGAGTCGAGCCCGTCGAACTTGGGCGATTCGAGCGCGGCGCCGAGACGCGTGGGCAGGTCCCGGGCGTCTTTGAGCTCTTTCTTGAGCATGCGCGCGGCGCGGATCGGCACCTCCGCGGCGCGCGTGCGGTCCAGGATGCTGGCCGACTCGAGTCCGAGCTCGCGCACCAGCGCGTGGCCGAGCGCGCTGCCGGACTCCACCACGAAGCGATGGGAGCGGGAGTCGAGGAGTTCGGTCAGCGCCAGATCCCACGGACCGCGGGCGCGCGGCCCCGTCCCCATCGAATGACAGAAGCAATTGTCCGAGGGCGAATCGCAATGGACGGCGATCACCGCGACGTCGGAGCGGCGTTTGGCATAGCGCTCGTCCCGGTAGCGGTCGCCGAGCAGCACGCGATCGAGCACCGTCATTGCCGCGAGATCACAACCGCGCGCGCCGAACAGGGCGAGTTTGCGCTCGGTGACGGGTTCGGGAACGAAGCGCAAGCGCTTGCCCTCGCGCTCGACCCGGTAGAGGCGTTCGACGGGCACGTGGAACCAACGCTTGAAAGAGTGAGGACCCACCGCGAACGCGAATGCGCGGGCGTCCTCTCCGTCTTCCACTCGGTACGTGCCCTTGCCCTGGACGTCTCGCTTGCCGTTCGGCAGGTCGTCATCGCTTTCGATGCGGTCGAGCACGATGGCCCCGTCGCGGTACGACGGTCCGATGACCTCGTAGCCGCGGTCTCGGAGCGAGCGAATCAGCGCGCCGAGGCGCGTCCGGGGTAGGGTCCACGCGTCCATCAGCGGCCCCCAGAACCTCGGCCGGCCACTGCCGCTCCGCGTGCGGCGTGTTCGCGACGCCCGCCTTCGAGGTATTCGCGGTTCCGCATGGGACCGACCGGGTGCAGAACACGTGCCAGCCGGCCGGCTGCACGAGTCGGCCGAGCGCAGCCGGAAGGCGTGGGCGGCCTCCGCCTCGCTTGCGCACCGCGCGTCATCTTGCGCAACCAGTGCGCGATTGAGGCGAGAACGGGGCGGTGTAGCATGCGAGGGTGGGAATCGTCGAACACCTCGCGCTTTCGCCTTGGGTCGTCGCAACGCCTCCGCTCGAGCGCGAGTTGTCGCGGCGCGCGCGCGCTGGTTCTTCCCTCCGTTGGTTCGATCCGTTGCGCGTCGCGAGCCGCGCGTTTCTCGACGAGCTCGAGCGCATCGACGAGGTGACCTTCGGTCCGACGGGGCTCCGCATGCCGCGTTGGGCCTTCTACGATTGCGCCGAGCTGCCCGGCACCATTCTCGGCTTCGGTGGATCGCGCGCGGCTCTACCCCAGACCCTGCTCGGGCCCTCCGAAGAATCGGACTTCGTGCCGGTGTCGATGTGCATGGCGACGCCCATGGTCACGCCAGGGGAGTGGCTGGTCTACTCGCTCTCCTCGCTTCTCGAACGCGACGATCCCGCGGGAGCCGCCGAGCTCGAAGCCGAGACGCTGGCCCTCGCCCTCGAGTTGCTCGAGCCAGCGAGCGTCCACGGAACCATGCAGTGGGAAAGCGCCAACGTAGCGGTGTTCGCCGAGTTCGCTCCGATCTCGATCCGGGCGACTTGGGTGCCGGCGCACACGCACGCGGCCACGTTGGTGCTGCGCTTGGACGCGGCGGAGCGCCGAGCTCACCCGCGAGGTGAGCTCCCCGACGGCTTCAGCGTGGACCCGCGGGATCACGCACGGCTCGCGGAGCTCCAAAAGCGCATCGAAGCGGGTGAACGTCTCGAACTCGTGGGGATCGAGAAAACCGCGGGGCTGGCGCTCCCACGCGTGGCGTGGGGGTCGTCGTGAGACTGCGCCCGAAGAATGCGGCGCTCCTCGCCCGACTCCGGCCGTTCGTGGTGGCCCTGCCGG
>Ga0268298_10002880_pt1 | contig 18236 bp, 12 predicted proteins | sample WWTPWeurt_MetaG_FD_194462 | JGI IMG/M metagenome (GOLD analysis project Ga0268298, IMG submission 194462) | Activated sludge microbial communities from WWTP in Nijmegen, Gelderland, Netherland - WWTP Weurt | ecosystem: Engineered > WWTP > Aerobic digester > Activated sludge | place...
ATGCAGACGCCACGGCGTCGAACCCTGGGCCTACTTAACCGATGTAATCCAGCGATTGAGCGAAAATCCCAACGAAAACCTCGAAGACCTGCTTCCATACAACTGGAATCCCAGATATCTCACTGGCGCGCCAGCCGAAATCACCCAGTTTCAGCCTACCCCAAAAGTCGCTTAGCCTTCCTGTAATTTGGTAAACACCCAATCCATGGGACTTTACCAAATTGCACGATGAAGCATAAGACATAATATCGGACGTTGGCAGATAATTCTGGCAGCGTATTTGGTGGCATTAGCTTTCTGCGCCTTTTCGACCTTTAAAGGCAAAAAAGTGCAGGAAATCCACAGAGTTTTTCAAGCCACCGGACGGACACCTCTTGTCTTAATCGTCTTTGGCTTAAACCCGTTGGCATGTGTGGTTCTTGCCTCTGTTCGTTCGTAGGGCCCGGCACCTAAATGCTTCTCTCGCTCAGCTAACATGGCCGCATTTAGCAAAATCTGAATGGCATCTCCTATGCGCTCCAGACCGCCCTCTGACAGTATTTCCAGGATATTCCCTTGGATGTATTTTGTGCTATCATCTTGTAAGACCATCGGTTGTCCTTCTTTCTTGCAATTGAAAGATTAACCGAGGTCTCCCCCTTTTGACCGCTTTTACAGAAAGTTTCTTGCACCGACTGACGCTAGAATGGAAAATGTAACTAATATACTTTGGGATCTAGATCCGAATGTGGATTGGAATTACTGTACGCTTCGGGAGTTAAGAATTGGCGAGAACCTAGAATTGCTTATGGATGCAACTCTATTTGTTCGTCACCCAATGCATCTATCGCTCAGTAGAGAGGATCCTACCAGTATGCCAAGCGCAAACCTGAGATTGGTCTTTGCTGAGGCTGGTGGATTCGATCTACGAAAACTAGTCCTTGATGAGAATCGGGATTATGATGGAAGTAAAGAGATTGGTGACGTTTTTGGAGTTCTTCTGAACGACAAGAGGTTCTTTGGAGAACATCGTTTGTTCACGGTTTCTGGTACATTTGGGCAGTTATCTTTCTATTCCTTGTATCCAATCCTTGAAGAAGATTTTGGTCCCTTAAAAAATGCTTTCCGGAGCGCTTCTTCCATGAACCAGACTTAGGCTTCGATCAATTAAACTACCGCTATTGCTAGCGATCAGTTTGTTGCAGGCGTAACCGCCAGATACCGCTGGTCTGGTAACGTAGCTTATGGTTCATCGCTGCGGCTCGTAGGCTGAAATGCCGACCAGCTCACCCTTTCGGGAGTCGTAATTTTCACCGCCCCCAGGGCTGTGCTCTTTACGGCTCCCTCTTTTTTCTGTCTTTTTCACTTTCTACTATACTATGCCGCAAGTAGTCTTAAACCCACATTCCAAGCCGTTTCTTTGCTTCCTTCCCTCATCAATGATAGGAATGGTGAGTCGCCGACACGTCGGAAGATCCATCCGCGGTAAGCCACGCCTCCTTCTGAAGCATAGAGCTATCGTCTGCCAAACCTTTACTCTTACTCTTGCCCTGCTGTCCCGCTGCCCTGCAGCCTTGTTCTGCCCGGCGTCGCTCTTTGTGGTTCATATCTCTGCCGGTCAATTTCTGAGGTGTTCCCCTCGGGGTCTCCCCGTCTGGGGTGGGGCTATGGGGTACCACCCCCCCCCCTATATAGATCTAGATAAGATCAAGCATTAGATCTAATGGGACAAATCCCACTGAGCACCTTGTCAAGTGTAAAGTTTTGACGACAATAGTACACATGGCGGACGAACGAATTGGCGTTCGTGAGGAAAACAGAAAGCAAACAATTTTGCCTGGTACATAAGCAGTCCGCCTAACCCCCTCAAAAATTATTCTGAAAAACGAGCATCTTTAAGGAGGCATGCTTGAGAGATTTTCACGTTCTTGCCGGTATATCTGTACAGGCAAGTAAGACCAGCCTGGGAGGCGGCGGCAAATTGCAAATTCAGCCCCTGGTCAGAGGAGGAAAGGTAGAGTCGAACTAAATTATGGCAGGAATCGTGTCCGGACAAAGGAGGGCGGACAGGTGCCTCTTAGAAAGTGTAACTCAAACTAATTTGCAATCAGAGGCGTATGGGTGGAGGATAGAGAAAAACTAAAATCATTATGTAGCAAGGTTGTAGCAACAAGAAAGCAGATAGACGAGCAATAAAGGAACTCTCTACTGTCGATCGGAAGAAACTACTAACATGCAAAGATACGCGGGAGGCGTATCAAAGTAAGTGCCAGCTCTAACAATTCGCACGGAGGCAGCGATAGAAAACTGGAGTGGCCCTTTTAGGCAACCAGCGCCCGGGAGGTGACAAGCGTCTGGTGCCTGGAAACATATAGAAGTCATCGCCTGTAGTATCAGGCCATTGGTTATTGGCGGCAGCAAGCAACGGATGCAAGATAATATGAAAAGCTCACCGAGAATTTCGGTTCACGTGGGTACTCATTTTCAAAAGGAAACGAAGGAGAAGCGCAACACGGCCGACCTCTTTGCGGATTATTCCGAAAAGATTTTGGCTTCCGGATACAGAGCTTATTTGCGGGGCGACAAGATGGAAGGTCGCCGCTTTGAACACTTTGTCGATAAGAGTAAGCAGGCTCGACAGCAGTCACCCAGACCGCACAGGCAGCCTCACCAGGGTTCCCCGGCTCGTTTGCGACGACTAGAGGGTCGTTGTGTTTGGGCTCTGACCTTGAGAGAAAATCTTTCGCGTTTTGTTTTGACAATGTGCAGAATGGATAAAAACCTCAGAAGGAGAGGTTAAAGGCATTCCACATACTGGTGCGTGATTGATACTGTCCGTAGGTACGCGGTGCAGCAAATAGTTGAGCATTGAAATTGCCCAGCCTCAGACCAACGGTCGGCTGGGCAAAATTCGTATAGGGGCTTCCGTAGTAATTTCCATAGGGGTACGGATTGAAATAGGGATTAGCGTAGGGGTTGAAATAAGAATTCGCGTAGGGACTGTAATAGGGATTGAAGTAAGAGGCGTTGTTGGGCACGACAGATGGGTTGTAGCCCCCGTAGAACTGCGTTGAATAGGGATTCTGACCGCCGTAATTGAGCGGGTAAGGATTGTAGCCCTGGTTCAGATAGGGCTGGTAATAGCCCAGGGGCGGTCTCTGCAAGCCCGGGTAATAGCCTGGCATGGCCATGAGCCCCGTGCTGTATGAGGGATAACCGTAGCCGTAATTGGGAACTATGACCGGGGCGTAGAAAACCGGCTGAGGCAGAGCCGTGAAGGAGGTCTCGATTCTGCTCTGGAAGGGTTTGACGCCGGCTACGCCGCTTTCATCCTTGAGCGGAATGATGCGCCCTTTGCCGTCCACGGAAACGCCGACCCGGCTCAAATCGATGGGAATTTTAGCCGGCTTGGGTTTGGGCTTTGCCGGTTCAACCTCTTCCATGAAGAGGTTGCCCTTGTCGTCGAGCAGGGCCTGTCCGCCGCCGGGCTCTTCTTCCGGCGGCACCGTATTTGATACCTGGGCCGGTGCGGAGGGGCAAGCTGCAGTTGCACAGAGCACCAGGCTGAGAAATTTTAGAAGCAGGTTGTTCGAGCGGGTCATTGTGCCGGTGCCGCGTCAATTTCGTTATTCTGTGGTTGACCGCTATTAACTACCGGCACGATAGTAGATGCCGGTGTAACCTGGTTGCTGCCGTTCTCCACCGGCTGTGTCTGTCCGGTCGCTACATTATCGAGGGGTGAACCGGCCGGTGCCATGCCGCCTGGTGTGAAGACATTTTTGACGCGGCTTATCAAAGCGATTAGCGGTTGATAGATTTCATCGGGCAACTGAGTGCTAACCGACTGGCTCATACCCATTTTGGCGCCGGTGACCTGGGCCATGGGTTTCTGGTCTTGATCGAGGGTGAGCTTGGAGGCAATGATATCCACCCAGACTTTTACCTTGGCTTTCAAGCCGCTTATGTTGTCGATTTTGACTGTGCCGTCAGGGGTCTCGCTGAAATCGAAAGAAACTACTTTGTCGAAGCCTACATGGGAAACGCCATTGGCGCTTATCGGTTTCACCACTTTGTCGGCCAGCATGACCTGGATATGCTCACCACCATCGGTCTTGGCCACGCCGATTTTGCTGGCGCCGACTTCTTTGAGGGCCGTGGCCGCTTCCTGTCCCAGGCTGGTGGGGTCGATTTCTCTGTAGTTTTCACTCAGCTTGGTGAAAGCCTGGTCTAAACTGGGATCTGGCTGGGCCAGTTCTACCGATGCGGTGCGGGCCTGGTTGAGAAGGTCGGTGGCGGAGACATAATCTTTCTGCTCAAGGGCGCATTGTCCCAGGGCCCGCAGCACTTTTTGCGCTCTTTGTTTGCGGGCCAGTTGTTCTTCCTTTTCCAGGCTCTCGGTGTCTTTACTCAGTTCTGTCAGAAGCTTGTTCCAGTTCGTCACGGCTCGTTTAAAGTCGCCCTGATCAAAGCTTGTCTGGGCGGTTTCATCTAGCCGGTCAAGCTTGTTGTTCTCAGCCCGGGCGGCATTTATGGTTAAACTGAGGGCTAGAATGGTGAGGATTAGCTGGGGTTTCTTCATCGTTTTTCCACTTCTTTAGACTTATCTACTGAGTTTACCGAGCGGTGTTATTCGGGCGGGAGAAAATTTGTTCTGCTAATGTTACTCTACCCCCATCTGTAATGGGAAGCTATAGCGGTTTAAATGCCGGGTTTCGAGAAAAGGTGCTGAGTGACCGGCGGGAATGAGTCTGAAGACGGGCAGAAGGACGGGGCCGCCGGTGGGGCTTCGGCCGGAGTCGGGGGCGGCTCTTTGCAAGGGGGCGCGGTCGGGTTTCAGGCGGAGGAGTTGGCTCCCCGGCGGGAGATCTTCGCCTGGGCTATGTTTGATTTTGCCAATTCCAGCTATACCACGGTGGTCACCACTGCTATTTTCAATCAGTACTTTGTCGGTACTATCTGCCAGGGCATGAGTGCTGCTGATGCCACAGTCAAGCTGACTACGGCCCTTGGCGTCTCCAACTTGCTGGTGGTTCTGAGCGCCCCTTTGATTGGTGCCCTGGCTGATGCCAGCGGGCGCAAGAAGTTGCTTCTCTTTCTGGCTACCGCTCTTTGCGTGGCGGCGACGGCCCTGCTTTCGCTTATGCACCGCGGTGATGTGTTGCCGGCTATGTTGCTCTTCATTGTTTCCAGTTTCGCTTTCGGCTCCACCGAGTATCTGATTGCCGCCTTTTTGCCGGAGCTGGCTCCCCGGGAGAAAATGGGCAAGATATCCGCGCTCGGTTGGACCCTTGGCTATGTGGGCGGTCTCTGCGTTCTGGCACTCTGCCATGTCTATGTCAGTTGGGCCCAGAAACAGGGGCAGCAAGCCTTTCAGTATGTGCCCATGATCTTGCTTGGCGTCAGCGCCGTCTTTGCTATCTCCGCTGCTCCAACCTTTATCTGGTTGCGGGAACGCAGCCTGGGGCAAGCCGGGGCCGGGCGCAGCCTGGTCGCCGTGATCGGGCAGTCTTTCAAGCGGGTCGGTGATACTATTAGTGGTGCCCGGCGCTACCGCGATCTCTTTGTCTTCTTGATCAGTCTTTTTGCCTTTAGCTGTGGTTCTACCACAGTTGTGGCTATGGCGGCAGTGTATGCCGGACAGGTAATGGGCTTTTCCACCAGTGAAACCATCGCCATGATCATGCTTGTGAATGTTGCCGCCGCCGGCGGTGCCTTCGGTCTGGGGCTGTTGCAAGATCGCATCGGCTCGGTGCGTACTTTGATGTTGGCTCTCTTGCTCTGGGTTGTGGCCATCGCCATGGCTTTTGTCGCCCATGATAAGGTTGTTTTCTGGCTGGCTGCCACCATCATGGGCGCGGCCATGGGGGCGACGGGAGCCGCTGCCAGAGCCCTGGTCGGTCAACTTTCTCCCTCTGGACAGGCCGCCGAGTTTTTCGGTTTGTGGGGACTGACGGTAAAATTGGCGGCAGTGGTGGGTCCTATTAGCTATGGTCAGATTACCGCCTTGAGCGGCGGTAACTATCGCTTGGCCTTGCTTTCCACCCTAGGCTTTTTCCTGTCCGGCTTGGTTGCCATTTTCTTTGTAAACGAGAAGCGCGGGCGCCAACTGGCCGAGAATAGCACCAGGCATTAGATAACCGCAGTGGTTGCCTCAGTCTTCCACTGCCAGCACCCTGGACGGACCGTCGCCCGGTGGTTTCTCTTCGAGAGTGATGTTGCACTTGGGCAGTTGTCGTTTGATGAATTTACAGCCGACCAGGTGTAAGCCAACCGGGTTTACCAGCCTGAGAGAGCGCATGTTGGTTAGATAGGAATAGTCTTTTAAATGCGCATTGTCGCTCACGCAATTGGTCAAAATAAGCTTTTCGACGTTCTCCAGTTTACCCAGTTCTTTCAAATGGGTTGACGTGATCATGGCTGATGATATGTTGAGAGTCTTGAGGAAGGGTATCTCACCGATAAGCTCGATGTTTGCTACCTTCATGGGACCATTGATGCTGAGGCTTTCCAGCCTGGTAGTTTCCTTGGCGGCAATCAGCAGCCGCTCACAGTTTTCATCGGTGCTGAAACTGAGGTCTCGCAATGATTTTAGTAGCTTCAGCTCGGCGATGGCTTTTGTGCTACAGGGGTTATCCGCAATGTCCAACTTCTTGAGATTCTTGAGGCGGTCCAGTTCTTTCAAGCCGGCATCGGTAAGTTCGCAGTGCTTGAGAGAAAGCACCTTTAAACCGGTCAATCTTAGGAGCGGCGCTAATTTTTCTTTATCAGATAGGTTCGAATTGCTCATTTCCAGTTGTGTCAGGTCGTTGGGGGAAAACCCTGATAGAACCTGTCTGGAGTCGGCAAAGGACAGTAGTTTGAAGGCCAATGGCAGATTCCGATCTACCGAAACAGTTCCTCTGGCGGCAAGGGGAATAGTCAATTCTTCTTCTCTGGCTCGTTGCAAGAGTTTGGCGTCATTGTCGAAGGCACATTCGTCGGTGGCATAGTTGAGAGAACCGATGCTGCGCTGATTCGGGAATTCAAAGAGTATTTCCGCTTCTTCGGTTTTGGTCGGCACTCTGTAAGGCTTGTTCCAGTCTGTTATAACGGGCTGGCTGACCATCGGGTCCATGAGAGAGACGGAAGAGGCCGCTTCTTCCGTAGTTTTGAGAGAGGTCGTGTCTCTTTGAAAGGTTGAGTCCAGTGACTTTTCAGGCTTGGGTTTATTGGGCTCTTTTAGCAGGCTGATGGACAGGCCCACCGTCAGAGTCATGGTTAAGAGCACCAGGGAAACCATAATCCAGGGAGCGGCGGATTTTCCAGCTTCCGCTTCCTGTTGTTCCGCTTTCTTGGCCATGTCTATGGCTTTTTGAGAGCGAGCGGCGTTTTGGGAAGTATCGGGCAAGATTTCTTTGCCCTGACTGATTCTCTCCAGGTCGATTGCCAGTTCTTTAGCGTTCTGGTAGCGGAAATCGGGATTTTTGGCCAGGCACTTGCCCATTACCGCTTCGATTGATTTGGGGAAGTTGCGACCACTTTTCTGGGAGAGGGTCGGGGGGTACTCTTCCAGATGCATCATGACGATTTCCAGAGAGGTGGCGGCTTCAAAAGGCACCTGGCCGGTCAGCATTTCAAAGAGAGTACAGCCGAGAGAATAGATGTCCGAGCGGGCGTCAACCGGCTCTCCCATGCACTGTTCCGGGCTCATGTAAAAGGGGCTGCCAAAGATTTCACCGGTGGCGGTCATGCTTTGATCCGGCTCATCGTCATCAAAACCTGCCAGTTTAGCTATGCCGAAGTCCAGAATTTTTACGCCGGTTTCACCGTTGGCTTCTCTGGTCAGTAGTATATTTGCCGGTTTGATATCTCTGTGAATAACACCGTTTCTGTGAGCGTAGGCGAAGCCATCCAGGGCCTTGAGCATAATACTTATGGCTTCCGGCAGACTGAGTGAGCCCTTGCTATGTATCACCGATTCAAGATCTTTGCCCTTGAGCAAATCCATGGCGTAATAAGGTAATCGGGAGTTATGAATACCCAGGTCGTAAACCTGCACCAGGCAAGGATGAGAAAGTGAGGCGATAGCCTTGGCTTCTTTCTGGAAGCGCTTCCAGTTGACCTGATTTACCAGTTCGGGAGAGAGGACTTTGAGGGCGCATTCGCGCTTGAGAGAGAGGTGAACGGCTTGATAGACGACACCCATACCGCCGCGTCCAATCGGGGCAATGATACGGAAGGCGCCACCAATTACGGTGCCTTCTTTTAAGTCTTGCACCTTGGCACCGACCGGCTTACTGCCTGCCGTTCCCCAGACACGCGTTACTGTCTTGCGCCTGCGCTCATCCAGGTTGATTTGATTGTCCGGACCTGGAGCCATAGTGCGACCAAGAGAAGAAGTCTTTACTCAATGCTCTGAGATTACTCGGAAAGCTCCACTTTCCAATTGTTTACTGAGTCTGTTGATATAAAGTCTACCTTTTTATACAGCCTCTTGAGAGCCTCTTTCTCGGACTTTTTCCAGCGGTCGATTCTGAGACCTATTTCCAGGTTTTCCAGCCTGGGCATGGCACTTTTGAAAATGGCAGCGGCGGCAGGCGTCAGTTCTGTTCCCGTGACACTGAGAAGTCTTAGCTTTTTGAGTCCGGCCAGTTTCTGCAGGTCCTGGTCGTTGAGGCTGGTGTTGTGAATGTGCAGTTCTTTGAGGTTGGGCATACTGACAATGAAGTTCAGATCGCCCTTGCTTAAGTTGAGATCGCTCACCTTGAGGACAGTCATCTCCTTACTGCCTTTCAGTTTGGAAAGGACTGCCGAGGGCGAACCCTCGATGTCTTTTATGTTTAGCGTCTGGAGAGCACGCAGGCGCTTTAGTTTGGACAGGGCGTCAGCGGTAAGATTGGTTTTCCTGGCCTCCAGTTCGAGCAGATTGGGCAAGCAATCAATATCCGGCATACTGTCAACCATCACCGAGGTCTCGCTGATGTCCAACATTCGCAGGCTGGTAAGGTGCTTGGAGTAACTCAGGTTTTCATGCATGTTATTGTGCAGGCGTCGGAAAGATAGCCCCCAGAGGTCGTTCGGTTTGAAACCTGTCAGGGCTCTGGGGTCGACGGCAAGGTTGTTCTGGGCGCTGTAAGTGAGCTTGGCTCCTCTCGGAACCAGCACCCTGTTAACGCAATTGACTTCGCCTGCGGGGAAAAGTCTTCCGTCGGCAAATTTGCCCGCCACCCAGGACAAGTCGCCTATGGAGAACATGGGATAAAACATGAATTTAGTCAGGGGATAGCCGTTTTCGACGCAATCGCCCTGGTTGAAGATCTGCCCGGTGTAAGCAGTTTCTTCCAGCAGCGCACTTTCGGCACCCGGAGCGTGCACGTCTTCCTGGAGAGCCCGGGGGGCGGTTGTCGGCGCTGCGGTGAGCGGTGCTGCTTTCGTTTCCGCCGGCATGGCCTTGTTTGTGGAGCCGGCACTTGCCGCTTTGTCAGGCGAAGCTGCAGCCAATCTGGGTAGCGGCCGCTTCAGCTTCGACCCGCTGTCTTTGGTGAGCTGTTCCTTCTCGGCCATGGCAATCAGGTTCTGGCTGTGCAAGCTCTCACCCAGAATCGTGCTGGTGCCGAAACGAGTTTTAAACTGGCGCTCCTCTTTAAAGAGCATCACGGCTACGCCCACTGCCAGGCTGACTGCCAGAGCTATGCCGGCTACCAGTAAGGCCCGGGCTGCTGTTTTGCTCTTTTCCTTAGTAATGGCGTCTTCGCCTTCCTTGAGATCGGCTCGGCGCATCTGATGGGTATAGCGTAGTGTGGTCCGGCCGGTACTTCGCCCGCTTTCATCGCTTTCAACCAGCGCCGATTGTGGCTCTTCCAGGGCGGTTATGTATTGTAAGTGCAAGTCTTTGCCCTGACTGATGCGTATCAAGTCAACTTCCATTTCTTTCATTGACTGGTAGCGATCTTCCGGTCTCTTCTTCAGGCAGCGCGCCACCACATGCTCCATGGCAGCGGGAAATTCGATGTCGGTCACGTCTTTGAGACTGGGAGGATTTTCCGAGGTGTGCATGCAGATTGTCTTAAAGGAATTCTCGCCACGAGAGGGCGGACGGCCTGTCAGCGTCTCGAATAGCGCGCAGCCCACTGAATAAACATCAGAGCGCGGATCTACCTTTTGCCCCAGGCATTGCTCGGGACTCATATAGTAAGGACTGCCGAAGATCTCTCCCGGAGCGGTCAGGCTCTGGCTTACTTTGTTGTCCAGGCTGGATAATTTGGCGATGCCGAAGTCGAGCAGTTTGACGATGGGAACGGGCCCTTCGTCGACGATAAGCATGATGTTGGCCGGCTTAATATCGCGGTGCACGACGCCATGGCGGTGGGCGTAATGCAGTCCGTCCAACACCTGCAAATAGAGGGGCAGGCAGTCTTCAATCTTGAGTGGTCCCAGTCTTTGTAAGACGGCGTCAAGAGGCTCTCCTTCCAGCAGATCCATGGCGTAGAAGGGCAGCACATTTTCATGCAGCCCCAGGTTGTAGACCTTCACTATGTTCTTGTGGTCGAGGCGGGAGATTACCCGAGCTTCTGTCTGGAAGCGCAACCAGTTGGCATTGTTCAGTTCCTGTCCGGTCAAAAGTTTGACGGCGAAATCTTTGCCGAGCACGATATGACGGGCTCGGTAGACGTCACCCATGCCGCCCTTCCCGAGCAGTGATAAAAGCTTGTAGGCGCCGCCAATGAGAGTGCCGGCTTTGATTTTTACATCGGCAAAGGCCTTGCTGGCTGGCGAACCGTCGTGAGTTCCTGTGCCGGCGCCGGTTTTCATCCCTGCAAAATCATCGGTAGACCTGACCAGTCGTGTTGAGTCGCTGTCTGCCGCGTGAATGAAGGGCTTTTGCCCGGTAGTATTCTGGGATTCCATTTGATGAGTTTCCTGTCTTTATCGTGCCTGGGGCTTCTGGAGCGCCAGGACTATCTTCGTGAGGCAAGCGAAGGTGAACGTGCACCTACTACACGTCTCCGAAGGGTTCGCTTTCCCTTTCATAATTGAGTCACTATATTTTTTTACCCATCTTGGAGCCTACTCGACTATTGACAATATGTTCAAATTGGGCAAAACCCATATCTTTCATGTTAAATCTGAACGGCTTTTTCAAACGGCGCTTACCTGGCGTTTTCATTGAGGCTCAAACTCAACAAAATGGGCGGTTTGCGTTATCATTCATAGCTCAGCCGAGGAATAAGCAGGGTGCGAGACAAAGTAGTTCTCTTTATTAATGGGCAGCGGCATACGGTTGGCGCAGCAGATGTCTTTCAACCGCTCACCGACTATTTGCGAAGCGCCAGGTCGCTTTGCGGCACTAAAGTGGTTTGCGCCGAGGGTGACTGTGGCGCCTGCACCGTTCTGGTAGGTCGGGCCGGTGCCTCCGAAATGGAATATGTGCCGGTTAACGGCTGCATTCAATATCTCTATCAGCTGGACGGCTGCCATGTCATTACTGTGGAAGCCCTGGCACCGACCCTGAGCTATGGCTCTCATGATGAGTTGAAAGCGGCGCTCAATCCGGCGCAACTGGCCATGGTAGAGAATAATGGCGCCCAGTGTGGTTATTGCACTCCCGGCTTTGTCATGTCGTTGTCGGCGCTGTCCTACTGCCGGTCGGCCTGCCCGGCGGGGGGCTCCGGTTCTGAGAGCTGCTCTCCTGAAAAAGATGTGGTCAGGGATGCGCTCACCGGTAATCTCTGCCGTTGTACGGGCTATGAAGCGATCGTCAAAGCCGGTGTTGCCAGTTTGCATGGCAGCTTTAAGCCGCTAACCGAGCTCTTTGATGAGGCGGGAATTTTTGCCGAGCTATCCGCGCTTGACCAGGAGGAAGTTTCCGTTGCCGCAGGCAAGAGGCAATTTTACTTGCCCACTACGGTGGAAAAATTGAGCCGCTTCCTTGATGCCAATGAAGCCGTCTTAGTTTCCGGCGGCACCGACCTTTCCGTCAACATGAATAAGCGCGGCTTTAGCCCTGCGGCCATTGTCAGCACCGCCAGACTGAAGGGGCTTGCCACTATCGAAGTAATTGAAAGCAACGATGCCGCTGGTTCGGCTGGTTCCGGCAAGATTCTGGCAATTGGTGCCCGGGTCAGTCTGGCGCAACTTGAAGCTTACATGCAGAATCTCTGTCCACAGTTCTATAAAATTCTCTGGGTCTTCGGTTCACCGCAGATACGCCATGCCGGCACCCTCGCCGGCAACATCGCCAACGGCTCACCCATTGCCGACAGTTTGCCTTTCTTGATGCTCATGCAGGCCGAGGTGGAAGCTTCGTCCTTCAGAGGCGTGCGGCGCATTAAAATGGCCGACTTTTATCTGGGCTACAAAAAGTTGGCTCTCGCTAAAGACGAAGTGATCACCCGTATCTTCTTGCCTTTGCCAGGCAATCAGGAAAAAATACGTTTGTATAAAGTATCCCGGCGCGAGCATCTGGATATTTCCGCTTTTACCGCTGCTATTTCGGTCACCCTGGGTGCAGATGGAAAAATTTCCGCTGCCCGTGTAGTTTTTGGTGGTGTGGCGGCGACGGTTTTGAAAATGAAGGAAGTTGAGGACTTCCTCCAGGGCAAACCTGACGAACTTGATACCTACAGGCAAGCCGGGCTTGTGGCTATCGAGAATCTGCGTCCGCTCACCGATGTGCGCGGCTCCAGAGAGTTTCGTCTACAACTGGCAGCCAATATTTTCAGCAAGTTCTATTTTGAGACGAGGTAAAGTGAGTTCATGAGCAACGGTCATACCTCGCGCAATGCCGACCGAGTCGATAAGAATGCTTCCGGTTCCATCAACCACGATTCCGCCATCGGGCATGTAAGCGGGCAGTCGATTTATATCGACGACATGCCCAGGCAGCATAACGAACTACTGGTCGATTACTTCGGATCGCCCTTGCCCCGCGGTCGTATAAAATCTCTCGATCTTGAGGCGGCCAGGGCTGTTCCTGGCGTGGTGGCTCTCTACACTTATAAAGACTTGCACCACAATAAGTTCGGTCCTATTCTGCAAGATGAAGTACTACTTGTTGAAGACATAGCCGAATTCATCGGCCAGCCGATTGTGGTAATTGCCGCAGAAAATCATGCTGCCATCAAGGCTTGCAAGGCGGCCATAAAACTAGAGATGGAAGCACTCGAGCCCATTCTGAATATTGACGATGCCATCAAAGCCGGTGCCTATATCGATCGCGAATACATGATCGAGCGTGGTGATGCGGAGACCGCCATGGCTGAGTGTAGCCATGTCATAGAAGGGCGTCTCTATATGGCCGGCGCCGATCATTTCTATCTGGAGTCTCAGGCTTGCATTGTTTACCCGGGCGAGTACGGTCAGCTTGTGGTGCATTCTTCCACCCAGGCTCCCTCTGAAGTACAGCATGTAGTTGCCCATCTTCTCGGTTTATCCATCAGCCAGGTGGTCTGCATCGTGAAGCGCATGGGCGGCGGCTTCGGCGGTAAGGAATGTCAGGCTACCCACCCTGCTGTTATGGCTGCTCTCGTGGCTCTGCGCACCGGCAGACCTGCGCGGCTGGTGATGAACAAAGACGATGACATGATGTACACCGGCAAACGCCACCCCTTTCAAAACGACTACAAGGTCGGATTCGACGATTCGGGTCGGGTGCAGGCGCTCTCTGCCAGGCTCTATGCCGATGGCGGTGCCTATAACGATCTTTCCACGGCCGTGCTCGGCCGCGCTCTCACCCACATCGATAACGCCTACTTCCTGCCCAATGTGAAAGTATTGGGGCGCATCGCCAAAACAAATTTTCCGCCCAATACGGCCTTTCGCGGTTTCGGCGGTCCCCAGGGTGTGCTCACCATCGAATGCATCATGGAAGAGATTGCCGCTTACCTGAAGAAAGATCCCTTCAGTGTGCGCCGGGCCAATTGCTACGGTATTGAAGAGCGCAACACCACTCATTATGGGCAGCTTCTGGAGAAGAATACTCTGCCCGAACTCTTTGACAAACTGCGACTGAGTGCCGACTACGATAAGCGCATGGCGGCGGTGAAGTCATTCAACGAAAGTTCTCAGACTCATCTGAAGGGGCTTTCTCTTACTGCCGTTAAGTTCGGCATTTCCTTCACCAACAAATTTCTCAACCAGGCCAATGCCCTGGTAAACGTTTATCTAGATGGCAGTATTCAGGTTTCCACCGGTGCCACCGAAATGGGGCAGGGTGTGAACACCAATATCAAGATCATCGTAGCCGATGAGTTTGCTATTGATCCCCATCAAGTGATAGTGATGGCCACTTCCACCGAGAAGAACAACAACACCTCGGCCACGGCAGCATCTTCTGCTACCGATTTAAACGGTTCGGCGGCTCAGATTGCTTGCCGGGCCATTAAGGGGCGCTTGCAGAAAGTGGCTGCCGATTATTTCGCCACTCAGGAAACCGGTGTAGGAGCTTATCCTGAGCGCATAGTCTTTGCCGGCGGTGAGGTCTTTGATGAACGCAAGCCTCACAGGCGCCTGACCTTTAAAGAAATTGTCAATATGGCTTACCGCGAGCGTGTCAGCCTGGGCGAACGCGGTCACTATGCCACTCCTTCCATCTCCTTCGACTGGTCGGTGGGTAAGGGCACGCCCTTTCTTTATTACACAAACGGTGTGGCTGTCTCGGAAGTATGCATCGATCGCTTCACCGGTGCTCTCAAGGTGGAGCGAGTGGACATTCTCATGGACATAGGTAAGTCAATAAATGAGGGGCTCAATCGCGGTCAAATCGCCGGAGCGTTCGCGCAGGGGCTGGGCTGGCTCACCATGGAAGATTTACGATATGCCGCAAACGGCGCCCTGCTCTCCCATTCTCCCACTACTTATAAAATACCGGGCATCTACGACCTGCCCGCAGACTTCAAAATCGATCTGCTTGAAAATGAAAACACCGTCAATGTGCGGGGTTCCAAGGCCGTAGGTGAGCCGCCCTTGCTGCTTGGTATATCGGTCTGGACGGCAGTCAAGCACGCGCTCTCTTTTGTCAGTGGTGATGCCATTCCGGTTTTGAATACCCCGGCTTCCGGCGAAGAGATTCTAGAGCGCCTGACTGCTTATTGCGAGACTCCCGCCTCTGATGCAAAGCCGCGGAGCCGCTGGGGTGATGACGGAGCTATACTCTTGCGCGGGCAATCTTTTGCTCATGGAGAGAGTAGAACCAGTCCTGTTAGCGCCGCTAGTGTTGCCGCTAAGAAACAATGAGTGCCGCCTTGTGAAACAAGACTTTCTGGAAACCGCAGTCAGACTCAGGCAAGAGCATAAACCCTTTGTTGTTGCTACTGTGGTTGATACTACCGGTAGTGTACCGGTGGAGATGGGTGCGCGCATGCTCGTGGTGGGCGGGACAGGAGCTGAGCCCGAGCTGATTGGCACTATCGGCGGTGGTAAGCTTGAAGCCCGTGCTCTCCAGGAAGCAAGACAGTTACTTGCTCAGAAGCCCGAGAGAGATGCCGTGCGGCAGAAGTTTTTCTCGTGGCGCCTGGACAGTGACATAGGTATGACTTGTGGCGGTTCCGTCAAGGTTTATTTCGAGCTTGTCTGGGAGGCTCAGAACTGGCAGATAGTTATTTTTGGGGCCGGACACTGTGCACATGCTCTCTGCCGCATACTGACTCAGATAGACTGTCTGGTCACTGTGGTGGATACTCGCCGCCAGTGGCTCGACAGGTTGCCGGAATCTCCCGCCATCACGCCCGTATTAGTGAGTGATTACGGCGACTATGTGGCGAAACTGGAAGAAGCGCAATATGTGCTGCTCATGACCATGGGCCATAGCACAGACAGCCCGGTGCTGGTCAAAATTATGCAGGCCATGCCGGGCCGTCTTCCCTACCTTGGTGTAATCGGCAGTAAGGCCAAAGCTGCTCGACTTAAGGCCGATCTGCTGGCCGCCGGCGTCGAACCGCGCCACGCCGAGGCTTTTCACTGCCCGATCGGGCTGCCCTTGGGCACTAACGCTCCCGGTGAAATTGCTGTCTCAGTCGCTGCTCAACTGCTCAGCGTGCGGGACGCTGCCCTGAAGTCCTGAGAGCGCACTGAGCCCTGTGGAACTGGCGATGACCGACGAATCTTTCGAATCCGATGAATCTTTCGAATCCGATGAAACGGTGGCGCTTTCCTGTTCTTTCTTCAATAAAGCCGGAAAATCATTCCAGTGGGCGAAACAGGTTCTGGCGCCGGCTGCCATAAGCTTCTTCTCGAGCTCATCGGTGCAGCCGTTGATGGTGCCGGCAAAGCCTGTATAAGCAAAAGTGGTTATGCCGGCAGCTACTGCCGCTTTCACACCGGTGACGCTGTCTTCAACGGCATAGCTTTCCTCGGGATTGGCTTGCAGTTGTTTCAGTGCGCGCAGGTAGATATCCGGCGCCGGTTTCTGTACGTCTCCTGCCTCAAAATAGGCTGTACCGAATAGTCGCGCTAGTTCCTCGCCGCGCCCATTGGTGCTGTAGCGCATGGCGGCCAGGGCTCTTTGAATGGAATTGTTGGAGACAAAGGCTAACTTAACGCCGCTATTTTGCAAAAGTGTCAGTGTTTCTAGCAAGTCTGGTGCCATATCGACACCCTTTTGCTGCAACATCTGCATCATGCGCCATTCTCTCTGGTGAAAAGGAGGTCGCCTTCTACTTTGATACCGAAGTGTTTGCTCATGCTCAAACAGAGTGATTGTCTGGCCTGCCCATGAAAGTGTTCATGAAACTCGGCTTCCGTCAGCGGTCTACCGATCTGATCTTCGTAGAGTTCATTGAATCTGGCAATGAGAGAAGGCAGCGCCAGGTGCTCGGTAGCCATCATAGTATTGTCGAAATCAAGAAATAGCCAGGCTTTTGGTTTACTCATAGTAGTGCCGTCTTTGTCGGTTGTCTCCAGGGCGCAAGGGTGCGCGCTCAGCACAGGTTAGCCTAAGTGCGTCAGCTTTGCCTTAAGCGGGGTTTAGTGGTTATCGGTCAGTATTCTGCCAGAGATGCCCGCACTGCTTTTCCAGTTCTTCTTGAAATTCGGCAAAGCCGCTCATTACGGGAGAAACCCAGATTGAGCCGCCATCAGGACCGCTTAGTTTGAGACCCTGGGCCCAGGCCACATATTCAACGCTTTTCAGTTCGTTCCATCGGTATACATGCCGTCGACCGAGCATGTCGGCGCCGCGCACCTGTTCGCTGTTGAAGGAAACCTGGGCCTGATTCATCAGTACGACGGTGACAAGTCCCATTGCCGCAAAGAACAGGAAAATCATAATTGGAAAAATGATTGCCTGGGGGCCGGTCTTGCCCGGGAAAAGATAGGCAAGCACCGAGAGCGCGCTGAAGAAAAAGGCACAAATATACATGGACGCAAAGTAGCCTTTGCTGTAGCTTACGACCTTGTGCTCGCCCTCAAGTCTAGCCGGAGCGTTTGTGCTTGCCAGCTTATTCATGATCATCGGAACAAGAATCGCCGCTGCCAGACCGCCTATGAGAGGACTGGGAATGTTTCCTGGTAAGTCGGAAGGCATGGGTTGGTTCCTTATTTTGTGCTTCTTTTTAGTACTGCCCTAATTATTTACCCAGTCTTGCTCTCAAAGTCTTCAGGACTTCGCCTTCTTCAGGAAAGCGTCCGAGCATCAGCTTCGAGAATATGCGGCTTTCGCCGAAATCGACTTCGAACAAGCCTCCGGTAGTACGATACAGGTCGGCGGCTATGCCGAGTTCTCTACCGACTTCGAAAGCCAGAGCTTCCGCTCTCGGCTCATAGCCGCAGCCGCCGCAGTATGTGATAGTTAGCCTCTTCTTCTCGCGTTCGGAAGCGGTGCTAATCTCTTGCTGTATTTGTTGTTTTAACTCTTGCCAGGACTTGCCTGTGCTTTCTTCGCTCATGTCTTCTCTCTTGCCGAGCACACCTCGACACAGCTCCAACATGCTCATATTTTACAGGTTTTGTCCGGGGTTAAGGCTTTGGCTGGACTCCCTGATGGGAATCGCAGAGTTCAAAGGACCATGATGGGAGCGTTCCAGCAACGATTTGGCAATTACCAGAGTTCCAGGTTGGGCTGTCTTTCAGATAAGACTTTGTTATGGCTGTCCAAAATCTGTACCGATTTAAGCACGGGCGGCTCCGCCGGTTTCAGATAGTCTTCGCGGTAGAACTGGATCTTTTCTGCTTTTCCGTTGTCCTTTCGGACCAGCACTGTCAGCGTTTCTTCTCTGCCGTCTTGCTCGTTGGTGAGAGTGAGTTCGGGCATGGGTTGATATTGCCGGGTCGACTTGGCCTCT
>Ga0268298_10002882_pt1 | contig 18233 bp, 16 predicted proteins | sample WWTPWeurt_MetaG_FD_194462 | JGI IMG/M metagenome (GOLD analysis project Ga0268298, IMG submission 194462) | Activated sludge microbial communities from WWTP in Nijmegen, Gelderland, Netherland - WWTP Weurt | ecosystem: Engineered > WWTP > Aerobic digester > Activated sludge | place...
GCACGGATGGTGCGCCCGGTGTAAAGCACGTCATCGACGATGACCACGTGCGCGCCCTCGACCTCGAAGGGGATGTGCGAAGCGCGGGCGTTGGCGTGCAAGCCGCGCTGGTTGAAATCGTCGCGATAGAAGGACACGTCCATCGAGCCGGCGGGAATCTTCAGGCCCAGCGCGGCGTGCAGGCGTTCGGCCACCCAGACGCCGCCGGTGTGGATGCCGACCAGCACCGTGCGGGCCGGATCGATGCCCGGGCGCATGGCCCCGGCGAGGTCGGAACAGAGCGCTTCGGCGTCAGGCAGTTGCATGGGCACGGGCCGCGGTTTGGTCATGGCTGTCGAACCAGCTTTGCAGGATGATCAGCGCGGCTTCGGCATCGACCCGCGCCTTACGCTCCCGCCAGGACAAGCCGCGTTCGCGCAGGCCGGCATCGGCCTCGATCGAGGAGAAACGCTCGTCGACCTCATCCACCGGCAGGCGGAAACGGCCGCGCAGCTGGTTGGCGAAGCGCTCGCAGCGAGCCGTCATTTCGTGCGGCGTGCCATCGTCATTGAGCGGCCGTCCCACCAGCAGGCGCACCGGCTGCCAGTCGGCAATCAGCGCGCCGATGGCAGCGAAGCGGGCATCGCCGGACTCCGCATCGACGGTGGCAAGGGGTCGTGCCGAAGCAGCCCTGCCCCCCTCCAGTTGCGTGCCGATGGCGATGCCGATGCGCTTGGTGCCGAAATCGAAGGCGAGCACGGATCCCGCCTCAGGCATGTCCCGCCACCTCCGAGAGATTGGCGAAATCCACGCCGAGCAGCTGCATCGCGGCCGGCAGGCGCTCTTCGGCGGGAATGTCGAAAATGATCGCAGCATCGGCTTCGACCGTAAGCCAGGCATTTTGCGACAACTCCCACTCCAGCTGTCCGGCGGTCCAGCCGGCATAGCCGAGGCTGACCAATACTTCGGCCGGCTCGCCGGTACTGCCCATGGCCTGCAGGATGTCGCGCGAGCTGGTCAGGGCCAGGCTGTCACTGACATTCAGCGAAGACTGCCATTGCCCCGCCGGGCGGTGCAGCACGAAGCCGCGATCGGTCTGCACCGGGCCGCCGAAATACACCGGCAGGCCGGAAAAGCGCGCTTCGGCCTGTTCGTCCTCGAGCGGGATGCTGACCCGGTCGAACAGGCCGGCAAGCTTCAGTTCCATCGGGCGATTGACGATGATGCCGATCGCGCCGTCCTCGTTGTGCTCGCAGATGTAGGTCAGCGTGCGGGAAAAATTCGGATCGGCCATGGCGGGCATGGCGATCAGAAAGTGGTTGGCGAGGCTGACGGTTTCCATTGATCTTCCGACATTGTAATCTGTCAGTCCGTTCCCGAGTATCCCCTTTCAATCGTCCGATGTCCGCCGCCCTCGTCTGGTTCCGTCGCGACCTGCGCGTGCAGGACCACGCCGCCCTGAGTCACGCCCTGCAATCGCATCAGCGGGTGCATTGCGTTTTCGTCTTCGACACGACGATCCTCGACCCGCTGCCGCGTCGCGACCGGCGAGTCGAATTCATCCTGCGCGCGGTGGAGGAAGTCGACGCCGCCCTGCGCGCAATGGGCGGCGCGCTGATCGTGCGCCATGGCGATCCGCGGCTGGAAATACCGCGTCTTGCCGCAGAACTCGGCGCCGGCGCCGTGTATGCCAATCGCGACTACGCACCGTCCGCCATTGCGCGCGATGGCGAGATAAGCCGCCGTCTCGCAGACGCCGACTTTTGCTTCATGGATTTCAAGGACCAGGTGATCTTCGAGCGCGACGAAGTCATGACGCAGGGCGGGACGCCCTTTTCGGTCTTTACCCCGTACAAGAATGCCTGGCTGAAGCGCCTCGCGCCGGCCGACCTGCAAGCCTGGCCCGTGGAAGAACACGCCGTCCGCCTGGCGCCGCCGCACGACAAGGTGCCGCTGCCGACCCTGCAGCAACTCGGTTTCGAAGCGACCGACCTCGCCGAACTCAAGCTGCCCACCGGCATGAGCGGCGCACAGGCGCTGTTCCGCGACTTCACCGGGCGCATCGACGACTATGCCGCGCGGCGCGATTTCCCCGCGGTCAAGGGCACTTCCTATCTCTCCGCGCACCTGCGTTTCGGCACCCTCTCGATCCGCCAGCTTGCAGCCCATGCCCAGGCCCGGTCCGGCCGCGGCGCCGCGACCTGGCTGTCGGAGCTGATCTGGCGCGACTTCTACCACGCCATTCTCTGGCACCATCCGCGCGTTGCCACGCAATGCTTCAAGCCGGCCTTCGACGCGCTGCGCTGGGACGATGCGCCGGAACTGTTCGCCGCCTGGTGCGCCGGCCGCACCGGCTATCCGCTGGTCGATGCCGCGATGAGGCAGCTGCTCCACGCCGGCTGGATGCACAACCGCCTGCGCATGGTCACCGCCTCTTTCCTGACCAAGGACCTGGGCCTGGACTGGCGCCGGGGCGAAGCCTGGTTCGCCGAAAAACTGCTCGACTTCGACCTCGCCGCCAACAACGGCGGCTGGCAATGGGCGGCCTCCACCGGCTGCGACGCGCAACCCTGGTTCCGCATCTTCAATCCCGTCACGCAGTCGGAAAAGTTCGATGCGGAAGGACGCTTCATCCGCCGCTACGTGCCCGAGCTGGACAAGGTGCCGCAGAAATTCATCCACGCGCCGTGGACCATGAGCGCCGCGCAGCAGGCCGCCTGCGGCGTGCGCATCGGCCACGACTATCCCGCACCCGTGGTCGACCACGCCGTGGCGCGGGCGCGCACGCTGGAAAGGTTCAAGGCGGTGAGGGAATGAGGTTCGGGATTTGATTGCCGGTGGTATCGTGACCGGCGCAACTTATGGAATGCCATGCATCATGAGAGTCATCGTCCAGCGCGTCAGCGAAGCGGCCGTCAGTGTCGGCGGAACCCTGTCCGGCCGGATCGGCCCCGGCCTGCTGGTGCTGGCCGGTTTCGAGGAAGCCGACCGGGACGGCGACCTCGACTGGATGGCGCAGAAGCTGCTGCGCCTGCGCATCTTCGCCGACGACGCGGGCGTCATGAACCGCAGCGTGGCCGAGACCGGCGGCGAGATCCTGGCGGTATCGCAATTCACCCTCTACGCCTCAACCAAAAAAGGCAACCGGCCTTCCTGGGGGCGCGCCGCGCGCGGCGAGGTTTCGCAGCCGCTGTTCGAGGGCTTCGTCACGCGGCTGTCGGCTGCCCTGGGACGTCCGGTGGCGACGGGCGTATTCGGCGCCGACATGCAGGTCAGCCTCGTGAATGACGGCCCCGTCACCGTCGCCATCGATTCGAGGAATCCGCAATGAACCCGAACCCGCCACCCACCAGCCTGCCCGGCAAGCTCCTTGCCCTGGTGGCGGGGGTCATCCTCCTCGTCCTCGGCGTCATGTTCTCGCTGGTGCTGCTCGTCGTGTTCGTCGCCGTCGGGCTGCTGTTGGGGGCCTGGTTCTTCTGGAAAACCCGCCATGTGCGCAAGGCCATGAATGAAGCGCGCATGGCGGGACACCCGCCGGCGGACGGCAACGTGATCGAGGGCGAAGCGGTCGTCGTCGAGGAATGCCGGGTCACAGAAACGCAAGTCCTGCACGACGATACGCGCAAGCCATGAGCCGCCGCTTGCCTTTGTAAAAGTCGGTGCTGGCGGCACGGCGCCGAACCGGCCACGGCTTGCGCCGCGCGCCGCCCGAACGATGCCGACCGCGCCGCCTCAGAACGAGGAGCCGGGTTGTGCGAGGAATGCGCTTTCTTCGGCCGTCGACGCGCGGCCGAGCAAGGCATTGCGGTGCGGGAAGCGGCCGAAGCGGACGATCACCTCGCGGTGCCGGACGGCGTAATCCAGCGCCGAATCGAAGGCCGGCAGCTGCACTTCGCGCGCCAGTGCCGCGAACAGCGCCACCGAACGTTCCTGTTCCAGCAGCGATTCGGCATGCTCGAAGGGCAGGTAGGCGAACCAGCGCTGCCAGGGGTCGAGATTCTTGTCGCGGCCGGATGACACGAGTTGCGTGGCGAGCGCCAGCGCCTGGGCGTCGCCGGCAAAGGCGCGCGGCGCGCCGCGAAAGATGTTGCGCGTGAACTGGTCGAGCAGCAGGATGCGGGCCAGCATTTCGCCGTCGCCCGCTGCGGCGGGTGCGGTTCCGGCCAGCGCCGCATCGACCGCGGCGGCGAAGCGCTCGCGGATCGCGGCATCGAAGGCGTCGTCCTTGCGAAACCATTCGGCGCGATAGTCGCCGGCCGGCAGGAACCAGAAATCGAGGATCTCCCCGGTCGCGACCGCGCCGGCCATCAGGCTTTCTTCGCCGCGGCCTTCTTTGCGGCGGGCTTTTTCGCGGCAGGCTTCTTCGCCGCGGCCTTGATCGCCGTGTCGCCGGCGCCAGCGCTCTGCGTCCCTGCGGGAACTTTCTTTGTCGCGGTTTTCTTCGCCACCGGCTTCTTCGCCGCCGCCTTCTTCAGCGCGGGTTCGTTGGCGGCATCCGCCGCGCGCGGCACGGCTTTGGCCGCGGCGCCCGCCTTGGGCGCGCGCGGCTCGAACTCGAAACCGACCTTGCCGGTCTTGGCGTCACGCACCAGGAAGGCGGAAAACTTGCGCCGCGTCTTGTTCGAGATGAAGCCCTTGAGCAGGTCGGTGCGGCCGGTCGCCAGCAGCTTCTGCATGTCGGCACGCCCGACTTCCTGCTGCAGGATGATCTTGCCGGAACGGAAGTCGCAGGTCCGGCCCGCGCCCACGCTCTTTTCGCAGACATAGGCCATGCCGTGCTCGAAGACGCGGCTCGCGCACTTGGGGCAGGCGCCCAGCGCTTCCTGGCCGCTGAAATCGACTTCCTCGGCATCGGCGTCGGCGTCGGACTGGCCGAAATCGAACTCCGGCGTGTGGTCGTCCTTGAGCTTGATCATCGCGGCGAAGGTGCGCCCCATTTTGCTGCGGAAACCCTGCAACGGTCCGATCGTGCGCTTCGCCAGCAGTTCGTCCATCTCCTCGGGTTCCCATTGCCGGCTGGCGACCACCTTCCACAACCGGTAGTCGCATTTCTCGCAGGCGAAATGCTTGTAGCCCTCGTGGATCTTGGCGCCGCAGCGCGGGCAGGGCGTCTTGAGGGTGCCGAAGTCGGGATCGGCGAATTCGCCGGTCTTGATGCGTTCGACCATGACCTGCGTCTGCTCGACGATGTGGTTCATGAATTCGTCGCGCGACAGGCGCCCCTGCTCCATTTCCTTGAGCTTGTACTCCCATTCGCCGGTGAGCTCCGGCGAGCGGATCTCGTCGACCTGCAACTGCGTCAGCGCGAACAGCAGCGAAAAGGCCTTGGCCGTGGGTTGCAGTTCGCGGCCGTTGCGGTGCAGGTATTCCTCGGCGAGCAGCCCTTCGATGGTCGCCGCGCGCGTCGCCGGCGTGCCGAGGCCGCGCTCCGACATCGCTTCGCGCAGTTCTTCGTCGTCGATCAGCTTGCCGGCGCCTTCCATCGCGGTCAGCAGCGTGGCTTCCGTGAAGCGCGGCGGCGGCTGGGTGGCCTTGCCCTTGACCTCGACATCCTTGGCCCAGATGCGCTCGTTTTTTTCCAGCGGCGGCAGGTTGGGTGTTTCCTCGTCGCCCTGGGCCTCCTTGCCGTACACCGCGAGCCAGCCCGGCGTCACCAGCACCTTGCCCTCGGTCTTGAAGGCGTCCTTCTCGATCCGCGTGATGCGCGTCGTGATGTTGTACTCGGCAGACGGATAAAAAATGGCGAGGAAGCGCTTGGTGACCAGGTCGTAGATCTTCTGCTCCGGTTCGGAAAGGCTCTTCGGCGCTGTTCCGGTGGGGATAATGGCAAAGTGATCGCTCACCTTGGCATTGTTGAAAATCCGTTTGTTCGGATGCACCCAGCCGTTCTTCAACACCGCGCCGGCAAAGCTGGCGTAGGGCGTGCCGGCCATCGCGGCAAGGGTGTCCTTGACCGTGCCGACGTAATCCTCGGGCAGGTGGCGGCTGTCGGTACGCGGATAGGTCAGGACCTTGTGCTTCTCGTACAGCGCCTGGGCGATCCCCAGCGTGTTCTTGGCACTGAAACCAAAGCGCCCGTTGGCCTCGCGCTGCAGGCTGGTGAGGTCGTAGAGCATGGGGCAGGCCTCGGTCTTGGGCTTGCTTTCCTCTTCGACCGTACCGTGCTGGCCGAGGCATGCCTTGCGGATCGCATCGGCCCTGGCCTCGTCCCAGAGGCGTTCGGCCCGGGCGTGTTCATCCTCGGCCTTCTTGAATTTCTCGTCGAACCAGCGGCCGCGGTAAGTTCCGGCGACACACTGGAATTCGCCCTCGACTTCCCAGTAGTCGCGCGGGACAAAGGCGCGGATGCGGGCCTCGCGCTCGACCATGATGGCCAGCGTCGGCGTCTGCACGCGGCCGACCGGAGTCTTGTAGAAGCCGCCTTCCTTGGAATTGAAGGCGGTCATGGCGCGCGTGCCATTGATGCCGATCAGCCAGTCGGCTTCCGAGCGGCAGCGCGCGGCGTCGGCCAGCGGCTGCATCTCCTGGTCGGTGCGCAGGTGGGCGAAGCCGTCGCGGATCGCCGCGGCCGTCATCGATTGCAGCCAGAGGCGGCGCACCGGCTTCTGCTTCTCGCCCAGGGCGTGCTGGGCAACGTAGCGGAAGATCAGTTCGCCCTCGCGACCCGCGTCGCAGGCATTGACCAGGCCCGTGACGTCCTTGCGCTTGATCAGGCGGGTCAACAGCCTGAGCCGCTCCTGGGTTCTTTCGATCGGATTCAGGGCGAAATGCGGCGGGATCATCGGCAGGTGGGCGAAGCTCCACTTGCCGCGCTTGACGTCGTATTCCTCGGGTACGGCCAGTTCCAGCAGGTGGCCGACCGCCGAAGACAGGACGTAGTCGTCGCTTTCAAAGTAGTCGCCGGTGCGCGTGAAACCGCCCAAGGCCTTGGCAATGTCCTGCGCCACGGAGGGTTTTTCGGCGATGATGAGTTGCTTTGACATTGATTTTCTTGGAATTGCAAAGACCAGACGAGGTCGGGAGCGGCGCATCATAAGCGCGCCGCCCGAAAAAACGCAAGCCGGGATTTAATTCAGGAGGATGCGGGTGACGCTTTCGCCGCCGGCGGAATCCTCGTCGTCGACATCCTCGGCGAGCAGTTCTTCGAGGATCAGCGCATCGACTTCGTGGCGGTAGCGCCAGATCACGGCCAGTACGATGACCTTGAGCCGGTCCAGGCTGATTTCGGCGTCCGGCAGGGCCAGGGCGCGTTCGATGATGGCTTCGCGCAGGGGCGCATCGACGGCGTCATGCTGTTCGAGGAAGGTGATGAAGCCGCGACAGGCGGCCGGCAAGCGTTCCTGTTCTTCCTCGTCGTAGATTCTGGTCGCGCCTGGCAGTGCCTGGTGACGGCAGGGCGCGGCTTCACTGCCCGCGAGGCCGTCGAGCCAGGACAGCGCCTCGCTGATGTCGTCGCTGCCGAAACCCGCGGCCGACAGTTTCCGGGCCAGCACCTCGGGTTCCGGGCAGGCGTCGGGCAGGTAGTTCTCGAACAGGTAAACCAGTATGTCGATCATGATGTCCGCCGAAAGTGGCGCATTGTTCAATGCAGCCTTTGGTAAAGGCCTCCGGGCAACTGGGCGACGCGACCGGCAAGTTCCATGGGCAGGAGCATGGCAAGAAGGTCCGCTGGCGTCAAGCCGCTGCGTGCCGCCAGCGTGTCCAGCGCACACGGGGCATGCCCCAGAGAAGCGAGTACCCGCTCTTCGCTACCACTCGATTCCACATTGGCGTCCCGGCTGCCGCCGCCGGCCGGCGAGGGCGCTTCCCAGCGCAACTCCTCGAGAATGTCCGCAACGGACTCCACCAGCTTGGCTCCCTGCCGTATCAATTGGTGGCAGCCGCGCGACAGCGGCGAATGGATGGACCCGGGGATGGCGAACACCTCGCGCCCGGATTCCGCCGCCAGCCGCGCCGTGATCAGCGACCCGCTGCGCAGGGCTGCCTCGACCACCAGGCAGCCCAAACCGAGGCCGGCAATGATGCGGTTGCGGCGCGGAAAATTGGTGGCCAGCGCCGGGGTGCCGAGGGGAAACTCGCTGACAACCGCGCCCTTGTCGGCAATCTCGCGGGCGAGGGCTTCGTTGCGCGCCGGATAGAGGCGGTCGGCGCCGGTGCCGATCACGGCGACCGTGCCCGCCGCGGTGGCCAGTGCGCCGCGATGGGCGGCGGCATCGATGCCCAGCGCCAGCCCGCTGACGATGGTCAGGCCGGCTTCGCCGAGCGCCCGGGCGAAAGCCTCGGCATCGCGCAGCCCCTGGGCCGTGGCGTTGCGGCTGCCGACCACGGCCAGCATCGGGCGATTGAGCGCGGCGGCATTTCCCTTGGCGTAGAGCAGCAACGGCGGATCGTCGGAACTGAGCAGGCTGCACGGGTAAGCCGCATCGGCCAGGGTCAGCAGATGATTGCCGGGCTGGTCCGCCCAGTCCAGTGCCGCATCGATATCGGCCTGGCACTCGTGGCGCAACAGGCGTTCGGCCAGCGCCGGATCGACCACCGCGCCGAGCGCTGGCAGGCCGGCGTCGAATACCGCCGGCGGACTGCCGAAGGCTTTGAGCAGCGCGCGCCGGGCTGCGTTGCCGATTTCCGGCGCCAGGGTCAGGCGCAGCCAGGAAGCGAGTTCTCCGCGATCGCTCATCGGGTGGCCCTGGGTGCAGGGGTTACGGACTGGCCGCCGCTACGGCGGGCAGAGTCAGGGCGTCCGCACTACGTCCCCGACCACCACCGGGACGGTCGCGCTCATGATCATGGCGTAGGAGACCCTGTTGAACACCCGGAAGACGAACATCAGGCCATTGTTGGTGTCCGGCAGCTGATAGTCGGTGCGCGTGTCCTGGTAGCGATTCGTCACCTTCCTGCCGGCCGCATCGATGGCAAGCACGTGACCGACTTCGAGGCCGTCGGCCGCGCCCCGATTCAGCGTGACGACGGTTTGCGGGCCACCGAAATTGACGCCGCTGTACATGGCCAGCACCTTGCCCATGATCTTCCTTGCCGGCGCGCGCGGGATGTAGCTCGGAACATCCTGGGGAGGCGCCGGCGCCAGCAGGTCGTCGCGCTGGATTTCCATTTTCGAGGTCAGCACCAGAAAGCTCGACGGCACGCCGGTCTGGGTCAGGCGTGCGGTGCCGAGGAATTGGGCTTCGTAACCCAGCGTTTCCTTGGTGTCCGGATCGGCAAGCGGTTTGACGGGCCGGAACAGCTGCCAGACCCTGGGTTCGGGGCTGGCGGCTTCGACGGCGCCGATCCTTGAATCGATGGCCGGGCTGGGGTCGAATCGTGCTTCACCGTGGCGGAATATGCGCAAGAGCCTGTCCGTGGCGGTGACCTCGGTGGCATAGACGGTGTCGCCGGCGCCGGCGACGACGCGGTTGTCCTGCAAGGCGACCACGCGCGGCGCGATGTCGAGCACGCCATTGTCGTCGATCACCCGCGGCTCGCTGAGGAAGGGCTCGATGTCCTGTGCCGCGATGGAAGGGATGCCCTTGCGGATCGGATCGACGTATTCGCGACGCGGTTCGACGATGGTTTCCAGCTTGAGCTGCGGCTGGTTGCCGCTCTTGTCGAGCGCGATGACCTGGCCCGGATAGATGCGCTGCGGATTCTTGATCTCCTCGGCGTTGAGCTTCCACAGTTCGCCCCAGCGGTAGGGGTCCTTGAGGAATTTCGAAGCGATCCCCCACAGCGAGTCGCCGGGCTTGACCACATAGCGGTCGGGCGCGCCGTCGGCCAGCTGCAGCGGCGCTGTACCCTGGGCAAGCACGAGGGAGCTTGAAATGCTGATGAGCAGCGCAGATATAATGCGACGCATGGCGTGATCTCCTGGCCGATTGTCTGTTTTGATGGCGAAGCGCCTGAGTATCTGCCCGATTCTGCCCGACAATTCCCCCTGCATCAATTCTTTCAAGAGCGGTTTCATGGCCCTATTGCAGATTTTGCGCTATCCCGATCCACGCCTGCACAAGAAGGCGGCACCCATCGCACAGGTGGATGCGAAGATCCGCCAGCTCGCCGCCGACATGGCCGAAACCATGTATGCCGCCCCCGGCATCGGTCTGGCCGCATCCCAGGTCGACCGGCACGTGCGACTGATCGTGATCGACGTTTCGGAAGACAAGTCGCAGTTGCTGACCTTGATCAACCCCGAACTGCTGGAGAAATCCGGCGAATGCGATGGGGAGGAAGGTTGCCTCTCGGTGCCCGGGATCTACGAGACGGTCAAGCGCGCCAGCCATGTCAGGGTACGTGCCCTTGGACTCGATGGCCAGGCCTTCGAAATGGAGGCCGATGACCTCCTGGCCGTCTGCATCCAGCATGAAATGGATCACCTGGAAGGCAAGGTCTTCGTCGAATACCTCTCGCGCCTGAAGCAGACGCGGATCAAGAGCAAGCTGCAGAAGCAGGCGCGCGAGACCTTTTAGTGAGAATAATCTTCGCCGGTACGCCGGAGTTCGCCGCGACGGCGCTGGAAGCCCTGCTCGCCGCCGGCCACGAGGTGGTGCTGGTGCTGACCCAGCCCGACCGTCCTGCCGGACGCGGCATGGTGCTGCAGGCCTCGGCCGTGAAGAAGGTGGCGCTGGCGCACGCCATCCCCGTTGCCCAGCCCGAACGACTCAAGGATCCGGCGACACACGAGCCGATCCGCGCCGCCTGCGTCGAACATGGCGCCGAGCTGATGGTGGTCGCCGCCTACGGCCTGATCCTGCCGCAGGCCGTGCTCGACCTGCCGCGTCGCGGCTGCATCAACATCCATGCCTCGCTGCTGCCGCGCTGGCGCGGCGCGGCGCCGATCCACCGCGCCATCGAGGCGGGCGACGCGCAGACCGGCATCACCATCATGCAGGTGGAAGCCGGGCTCGACAGCGGCCCCATGCTGCTGGCCGAGGCGATCGGGATCGACGCGGCGGACACCACCGGCAGCCTGCACGACCGCCTCGCGACACTCGGCGCCAGGCTCGTGGTCGACGCCCTGGCGCGCTTTGACCGGTTGGTCCCGGTGGCGCAACCCGAGGCCGGGGTGACCTATGCCAGCAAGATCGACAAGGCCGAGGCACGGCTCGACTGGGGTCAGCCGGCCGCCGTCCTGGCGCGCAAAGTGCGCGCCTTCAACCCCTTCCCCGGTGCGGCGGTGGCGCTCGCCGGCGCCGAGGTCAAGGCCTGGCGTGGCGAAGCGGTGGCCGGTAGCGGCCGGCCCGGTCAGATACTGGCGGCCGACGCCACGGGCATCGTCGTCGCCTGCGGCGAAGGCGCGCTGCGCCTGACGGAGCTGCAAAAGCCCGGCGGCCGCCGTGTCGCTGCCGCCGACTTTTTGCACGGCAGCGCGCTGCGACCCGACTGAGCGTCGCGGACCGGCCCGTGCGGCACGGGCTGCTATTCTTCGCCGATGCGGATGCTCCCCCCCCTTGCCGAGACCCTGTACGCTGCCTCCGGCCTGATCGCCGCGGTGATTGCCGGGCGAAACTTCGATGCCGTGCTGGCGCGTACCGGCCTGGTCGGGCCGATTCGCGCCGCCGCGATGGACATGGCCTATACGACGCTGCGCGCCTATGGCCGCGGCGACTTTCTGCTCGGCAAGTTGCTCGAGCGTCCCCTGAAGGATGCGGCGGCGCGCAGCTTGCTGCTGGTAGTGCTGACGCGCCTCGAAGCGCGCCCGGACGAAGATCACACCACCGTGGACCAGGCGGTGACGGCCGCGGCGCGCCTGGCGCGCGGGCAGTTCAAGGCCCTGACCAACGGCGTCTTGCGCAATTTCCTGCGTCGGCGCGAAGAACTGCTGGCCCTGGCGGACGCCGACCCGGTGGCGCGCTGGCAGCATCCGGCATGGTGGATCGCGCGCCTGCAGCGGGACCATCCGGCGCACTGGCAAACCATACTCGCCGCCGGCAACAGCCATCCGCCGCTGTGCCTGCGCGTCAATTCGCGCCGTGTCGCCGGCGCCGACTTTCTGCAGCGGCTGGCTGCCGCCGGCATCGCGGCGCGCGCCCTGGACGATACGGCGATCCTGATCGAAAAGCCGCTGCCGGTGGAACGCATTCCGGGCTTTGCCGATGGACTGTGCTCGGTACAGGACTGGGGCGCGCAGGCCGCCGCGGGCCTGCTCGACGCGCAGGATGGCATGCGCGTACTGGATGCCTGCGCCGCGCCCGGCGGCAAGGCGGCGCACCTGCTGGAACGCGCCGCCATCGACTTGACCGCGCTCGATGCCGATGCGCCGCGCGCGGCGCGCATCAGCGGCAACCTGCAGCGCCTCGGCCTCGCGGCGACGGTCACGGTGGCCGATGCGCGCGACATCGGCGCCTGGTGGGACGGCCGTCGCTACGACCGCATACTGGCCGATGTCCCCTGTTCCGCCTCCGGCGTGGTGCGCCGCCACCCCGATGCAAAATGGCTGCGGCGCGAATCCGACATTGCCGGTTTTGCAACAACACAGGCGGCGATTGTCGATGCCTTGTGGCGCACTCTCGCCCCCGGTGGCAAAATGGTCTATGCCACCTGCTCGGTATTCGCCGAGGAGAATGGCGCCCAGGTGGAAGCCTTCGTCGGCCGCCATGCCGACGCCCGGCGTCTGCCGGTCCCGTATGCAACGCCCGCAGCGAACAACCGCGACGCACAACCGTACGCTTTGCCCGATGCCGAACATGACGGCTTTTATTACGCGCTGCTGCAGAAAGCTTGAGGCCGGGCTGCTGCTCCTGCTGCTGCTCGCGGCGGCGTGCGCCCATGCCGGCAGCATCGAGCCGCAGCGCGCGGCGCTGACGCCCGGCGAGGACGGCTACACGCTGTCGGCGGAATTCAAGGTGGATCTCGGCAACCGGCTGGAAGACGCCGTGGCGCGCGGCGTGCCGCTGTATTTCAAGCTCGAATTCGTGCTCGAGCGCAGCCGCAAGTACTGGGTCAACGAACACATCACCACGCGCAGCCTGGGCTATCGCCTGGCCTACAGCAGCCTGACGCGACAATACCGCCTGAGCACCGGCAACCTGCACCAGAACTTCGGCAGCCTGGAGGAAGCCATGCGCGTGGTCGGGCGCATCGCGGCGCTACCGGTGCTCGACAAGGACGCGCTCAAGGCCGGTGAAACCTACGAGGCCGCGGTGCGCCTGGCGCTCGACCGCAGCCAGTTGCCCAAGCCTTTCCAGGTCGATGCCATCGTGGACCGCGACCTGCAGGTGGAGGCCAAGGTGCTGCGCTGGCAACTCAACGCACCGGTGGTGGCGCAGTGAGGGTAGCGCTCGCAGTCATCGCCGCGCTCGGCGCCATCCTGCTGTTCCTGCTGGCTTCGGCATCGGCCAATACCGCGCTGTTCGCGGCGAACTACACCTGGCTGCTGGCGATCAACGGTGTCGCCGCGCTGGCGCTGCTGGTGCTGGTCGGCCTGCAGCTGCGGCGCCTGCGGCGGGATTTCAAGGATGGCGTGTTCGGCTCGCGCCTGAAATCGCGCCTGCTGCTGATGCTCTCCTTGATGGCGGTGCTGCCCGGCGCGCTGGTGTATGGCGTATCGATGCAATTCGCCGTGAAGAGCATCGACTCCTGGTTCGACGTGCGCGTCGATACCGCCCTGGAGGGCGGCCTCAACCTCGGCCGCAGCGTGCTCGACGGCCTGCAGGCCGACTTGCTGGCCAAGACGCGCGACGCGGCCCTGGACCTGGGCGACGGCGCTTTCATCGGTCCGAGCCGCCTCAACCGGCTGCGCGAGCAGGCCGGCGCGCAGACCGCGGTCCTGCTGACGCTGTCCGGCCAGGTGCTGGGCAGCAGTTCCGTCGAACTGGGCAGCCTGCTGCCGCCGTTGCCGGCACCCAGCCAGTTGCGTGCCGCGCGCGGCGGACGCGGCCTGGCGCAAATCGGCGAGGCGCCGGGCGGCGGCCTGATGGTGCGCGCCCTCGCCACCGTGGACGGCAGTCTCGGTTCCGAGCCGCGCGTCCTGCAATTGACGCAGGCGGTGCCGGCTTCGATCGCCAGGAGTGCGGAGAGCGTCGCGGCGGCGCATCGCGACTACCAGGAACTGCAACTCGGCCGGACCGGCCTCAAGCACATCTACACCCTGACGCTGACGCTGGCCCTGTTGCTGGCGCTGTTCTCCGCGGTCGCCCTGGCCTTCTTCCTCGCCGAGCGCCTGGCGCGCCCGCTGCTGATCCTCGCCGAAGGCACGCAAGCGGTGGCGGCCGGCGATTTCACGCCGCGCGCCACGGTCGAGGCCTCCGACGAACTGGGCGTGCTGACCCATTCCTTCAACAGCATGACGCACCAGCTGGACGAGGCGCGAGCCCAGGCCGAACACCATCGCCACGAGATGGAGGCGACACAGGCCTACCTCGAATCGGTGCTGGCCAACCTGTCGGCCGGCGTACTGGCCTTCGACCTGCGCTTCCGGCTGCGCGCGGCGAACCGCGGCGCCCAGGCCATCCTCGGCGACGATCTGGCCGGCTTCGAACAGCTGCGGCTGCAGGAGTGGCCGCGCCACGAGACCCTGGCGGGCGCCATCCTCGGCGGCTTCGCGGCGCGCGGCGACGAGTGGCAGGAACAACTCGAAATCGCGCGTCCCGACGGCATGCCGCAGGCGCTGCTGGTGCGCGGCACGGTGCTGCCGGCCTCGGGCGGCGGCGGCGGCGGCCACGTGGTGGTGTTCGACGACATCACCCGGCTGATCGCCGCGCAGCGCTCGGCCGCCTGGGGCGAGGTGGCGCAGCGCCTGGCGCACGAGATCAAGAATCCGCTGACGCCGATCCAGCTTTCGGCCGAACGGCTGCAGCTGAAGCTGGCCGACCAGCTGACGGGCGCCTCGCGCGAACTGCTCGACCGCGCGACGCAAACCATCGTCAACCAGGTCGAGGCGATGAAGAACATGGTCAACGATTTCCGCGACTATGCGCGCACGCCCCTGCCGCAACTGGCCGCGGTCGACCTGGCGGCGCTGCTGGGCGAGGTGCTGGGACTCTACGAGGAGTCCCAGTCGCGCGCCGCGATCGCCGTGACGCCGGCGCCGACTTCGCTGCCACCGGTGCTGGCCGATGCCAACCAGCTGCGCCAGGTGCTGCATAATGTCCTCGCCAATGCGCAGGACGCGCTCGTGGAAGCCGCCGATCCCCGGATCGCCATCAGCCTGGCGCAGGACGCCGGACGCGCGCGCTTGACGGTCAGGGACAACGGTCCGGGCTTTCCGCCGCAGATCCTGTCGCGCGCCTTCGAGCCCTACGTCACGACCAAGGCAAAGGGTACCGGGCTGGGCCTGGCGATCGTCAAGAAGATCGTCGACGACCATGGCGGCGAGATCCGGCTCGCCAACGATCGCGGCGGGGAAGTCAGCATCTGGTTGCCTCTGGCGACGCAGAATGTGGCGAAAATGACTTAGGGTGAAACTGCAGGATGGGTCGCTGGCGATATCGAGCGCAGCGAGCCAATCAGTAGCCCCCCCCGCGAGGGGAAGGTCGCATGCGACGTTTGCGATTGGGGAATGGGAGGGGCGGGCCGGTTTGCCGCCTCGGAATCGAGAGGCGCTGGGCGGTTTCATCCTCGTGGGCGCACGTTGCCCGTTTGCATGAAAGTTAGGGAAATGCCGAAGATACTGGTGGTGGATGACGAAGTCGGGATACGCGAACTGCTCTCCGAAATCCTGCGCGATGAGGGCCACGACGTCCTGCTGGCCGAAAATGCCACCGAGGCGCGGACGGCACGCGAGGCCGGCCGCCCCGACATGGTCCTGCTCGACATCTGGATGCCCGATACCGATGGCATCACGCTGCTGAAGGAGTGGTCCGGCAACGGCCAGCTCAACATGCCGGTGGTGATGATGTCGGGCCATGCCACGATCGATACGGCGGTCGAGGCGACCCGGATCGGCGCGCTGGACTTCCTGGAGAAACCGATCGGCATGCAAAAGCTGCTGGCGGCGGTGAAGAAGGCGCTCGAGCGCGGCGCCCGCCATGGCAGCGGCGGCCTTTCGCTGGGCGCCTTCGCCCGCCCCGGCCCCTTGCGCGACCTCAAGCGCAGGCTCGAGCAGGTCCTGGCCAAGAGCCCGCTGCTGCTGCTGCGCTCGGCGCCGGGCGGCATCGTCGAGCTGGTGGCACGCTCGGCGCAGGTCGCCGGCAAGCCCTGGATCGACCTGGCGCACGAAACCAATCCGCTCAGCACCGAGATGCTCCAGCTCGCCACCGGGGGCGTGCTGTGGTGCGAGGAACTGGCGCGCCTGTCCCGCCTGCAGCAGAAGAACCTGCTGTTCGCCGCCGAGCGCCTCGACCGTTACGGCCTGCGCCTGGTCGCGGCCACCACGCACACCAGCACGGAACTGCTGGCCCTGGGCTGGGACGAAGGCGGGCTGGCGCGCCTGTTCGAAACCGGCCTCGGCGTGCCCGGCCTGGCCGAACTGAAGGATGAAGTGCCCGACATCGCCGCCCACCTGCTGACCCAGCTGATGGAAAACGACGAAGTGCCGCGACGGCGGTTTTCCAGCGCCGCGCTGAATGCGCTGCGCCAGCATGCCTGGAGCGGCGGCTACGCGGAACTCAAGAGCGCGGTCAAGTCGCTGGCGCTGGCGAGCCTGGGCGAGGAAATCGGCGAGGACGAGGCGCTGCAGCTGCTGGCGCCGGCGGGGGAGCCGAGCCTGGCGCCGGCGGGCCTCGCGCCGGAAGTCATCGAGCTGCCGCTGCGCGAGGCGCGCGAAGCCTTCGAGCGCATGTACTTCGAATACCACCTGGCCAAGGACGGCGGCAACATGACGCGCCTGGCGGAAAAGACCGGGCTGGAACGCACCCACCTGTATCGCAAGCTGAAAGACCTGGGGCTCAGATAATGCGCATCATCATCCTCGGTGCCGGCCAGGTCGGCGCCTCGGTGGCCGAGGCACTGGCCTCGGAAGCCAACGACATCACCATCGTGGACCAGAGCCGCGAGGCGCTGGGCGACATCGCCGACCGCCTCGACGTGCGCACCCTGGTCGGCAACGGCGCCCTGCCCTCGGTGCTGAAAAATGCCGGCATGGAAGACGCCGACATGCTGGTGGCGGTGACCCAGTCGGATTCGACCAACCTGGTGGCCTGCAAGATCGCGCGCAGCATGTTCAACGTCACCACCCGCGTCGCCCGCCTGCGCTCGGCGGACTACCTGAATGACGCCGCCCTGCTCGACGACGAGCATTTCGCCGTGAGCCACGCGATCTGCCCGGAGCAGGAGATCACCGACTACATCGCGCGCCTGATCGAGTTCCCCGAGGCGCTGCAGGTGCTGGAGTTTGCCGGGAGGCGGGTAACCCTGGTCTGCGTGCGCGCCTACGAGGGGGGGCTGCTGGTCGGCAAGCCGATCAAGGCCATGCGCGAACACTTGCCGCCCGGAGTCGACGCCCGCATCGCCGCGATTTTCCGCGAGCACCAGTCGGTCGATCCCGAGGGCAACACCATCATCGAGGCCGGCGACGAAGTCTTCGTGCTGGCAGCGACCGAGTTCATCCGCCCCGTGATGCGCGAGCTGCGCCGCATGCTGAAACCGGTCAGGCGCATCATGATCGCCGGCGGCGGCAACATCGGCGCGCGCGTCGCGGCGGCGCTCGAGGCCGACCACGAGGTCAAGGTCGTAGAACGCGACGCGGCGCGCGCCGAGCTGGTCGCCACCCGCCTGCATGGCAGCCTGGTGCTGCACGGCGAAGCCACCGACGAGAACGTGCTGGCGCAGGAGAACATCGACGAGATGGACATGTTCCTCGCCCTGACCAACGACGACGAGGACAACATCATGGCCGCCTCGCTGGCCAAGCGCCTGGGCTGCAAGCGCGTGCTGGCGTTGATCAACCGCCGCGCCTACGCCGACATGGTGCAGGGCGGCCCGATCGACATCGGCTTGAGTCCGGCACAGGTTTCGATCGGCTCGCTCTTGACCTTCTGCCGCCGCGGCGACGTGGCGCGGGTGCACAGCCTGCGCCGCGGCGCGGCCGAGGCGCTGGAGCTGGTGGTGCATGGCGACCGCAGCAGCAGCAAGGTGGTCGGCCGCCGCATCGACGAACTGCCGGTGATCAAGGGCGCCCACATCGCGGCCATCGTGCGCGATACCGGCGAGCTGAAGGTGGTGCAGATGGAAGGCTTCCTGGTGGACAAGCGGGTGCCGCGCGTGATCATCCCGCACCATGACACCGTGATCGAGGAGAACGACCACGTCGTGGTGTTCTGCACGCGCAAGCGCGAGGTGCCGCAGGTCGAGAAGCTGTTCCAGGTCGGTTTCCAGTTCCTCTG
>Ga0268298_10002883_pt1 | contig 18229 bp, 14 predicted proteins | sample WWTPWeurt_MetaG_FD_194462 | JGI IMG/M metagenome (GOLD analysis project Ga0268298, IMG submission 194462) | Activated sludge microbial communities from WWTP in Nijmegen, Gelderland, Netherland - WWTP Weurt | ecosystem: Engineered > WWTP > Aerobic digester > Activated sludge | place...
TGTGGACAAACACAATTGAGCGGACTGTAATAGAACTTTTTTCAAAGCGATTTTTGTAAAGTGTGCAGTAAATTCGAAAATTTGTGCCGGAGCCCTCAGCATATAACAGCGTGCAAGCGAGATGTCTCATTTTGGGCGGTCTGATGGTTTATAAAATGATTACCTCGCTACTACTTCCTGCAAGAAAAAATATTGCAATATATTTTAAGGTTGAAATTTGTGTAACTTTATTGCAATATTTTTGACGACAAGACAGTGCAACGAAAGCCCAAAATAAAACACCTCGCCTGCACGCAGAACGTTATAACCAAGCCTAAAGGTCGACACAGACGATGAAAATATTACTTCGACTAAAACACTGGCAAATGTTTCTAATACTTTTTTTGCCATTCATTTTTACAGACGACTCGACAGTTGGACAAATTGTTCAAATTGCTTGGTTTACAATCTACCTTGGTTGGGTATACACCATTGGGACAGCTTCGTATGACAGACTTCCAGAAGGACACGGAATTAAGCCGACCTATTTTAAAGTAAGTTTCTTGTTTTTAATCGTTTACTTGACAGCAATTACTTTTCTATTTAACGGTGGCTATTCAATAAATCAAGACAACTACAAAGAATTTGGAAATTCTATTTGGGTAATTATACCGCTTCACATTTACTTAATGTGGAGCATTATGTATGTTTTTTATTTTGCAGCTAAAATGCTTATGTCAACAATAGAGGGAAAAGTTGTGGGCTTTGACAAATCCTTCGGTTACTTTTTTGCATTTTGGTTTTTCCCAATTGGCGTTTGGTATATTCAGCCCAAAGCTCAAAAATTAATTTCATAGACAATGGGTAAAACAATAGCAATAACATATGTTATTATTTTCTTTGTAAGCATTTTTACAATTGTAATAACTCGACTTATTTTAATCTTTAGACTTTACGCAATCAAAGACGGCAAAATTTTCGACAAATCAGCGGAAGGTGAAATTATTAGTTTTTTAGCGTCAATGACCTTGCCTTTTAAAATCAAAGAAGACCCTAACGACATTAAGACTTTTAAAATAACTCAGACACTCAATAAACTTAAGAGTGCCTATTGGTGGCTTATGTTGACACTATTAATTTTCATCGTGACTATGAATGTTCTTGAACACGGATTTAATATTAAATTGGCAGAATGAAAAGAAGGCCTGGTTATAACAGCACCTACAAGAAATTGGCGATTCAGTGGTTAAATGAAGCTATGTTCTTCGTATCAATTTCAGTGGTGGCAGACAGTTTTCGTCTCCGAAATCGCCAACTTCTTGTAGCTGCAAAACGTTATGCGTAATTATAAGACACCGAACCAGACACAATGAATATTCTAATTCTGACAATTACATTATTGCTTTTGGGACTCGTACTTTGGTTGCTATACGAGTTGACACAGACCGCCAAACATTTGACAAATAAGGACTATAATCACGACCGTTCAGACATCGTTCAACTTGTAATTCTGTTGTTGCTGATAATACTTGTCGTTCCTTTTTTATTTACACTTCCTGTTTTTAATGTTTACAAAAGTGCAACTGGTAGCACCGGTGAAATTGGAGACACAATTGGAGGATTAACAGCACCATTTATAAATGGGATAGGTGCAATCCTTGTTTATTTAGCTTTTAAGGAACAAGTTAAGGCGACAGTTCAGACAAGAAATCTCGAAATATTTAAAATTATAAACGACAGATTAAATTGGCTCAAAGGCGACCCATATGACATTAGTAATTTACACAATCAAATTACGACACAACTTTCACAAGGACGAGTGCATCAACAAGCAATTAATAAGGCAACATATTTACTAATTGAATTTGAAGAGATATTCGACTTGTCAAGTAAAAGTTCGGACGAAAGTGAAAATCTAAAGAGGCAAGCACAATATTTATATCGCATCATTTATCGTGACTTATTTACAAATCTCCAAAAACAAGCAGTTACATTTAATCAGTTCAATCCTGCTCACCAAGACATAATTATTGTTCTTGACTATATGTTTACATTTCAAGGGACAGACACTAAACTCGGTATATGAACATCGAAACCTATAAAGTTAGGCAAAGAATAACTACGCATAACAGCACATTTGCAATAGTCTGGGTTTCCTGCTCCACAGACAGTTTTGTGGTTACAGAATGTTCTTTGCTCCGAAAGAACATTTGTGCTGAAAGGCTCACCCATCGGCAATCTGAAACCCGTAATCCGAAAACGTGTGGCGACATTTTGAATTTAAAATGACACCATTTATGAGTAAAAAAAAATAAGAATAACAGATAAAAAATACAGCATGGAATGGTTTAATAAAAAAGTCAACAACAGAGTTTTTAGAGTTTCAATATTCTTGACTGTTTGGTTGTTAATTATAGCATGGTCAGTGGGTTCTTTTCTTTTGACTCCAGAAGGTACAACGAAAAATTACATTGAAATTTTCATTGAACACCTAGCCCCTGACTTGACAACTGCATTGATAGTTTATCTATTTCTAGAGTTAAATGTCAATTACTTATTTGGTATAACCAAAGTTGTTACAAGACCTGCAAAAGGAATAGTTGATAGTATTCGCAATAAGAAAATAACACAAAAAAAGTTCTTGTTACTTGATACTTTCTTAAAATCATACCTTACAATTACTGAAGCAGACATTAGAAGCGAAATACCACTAACAAAGAGACATCATAAGTGGAAGGATGCTTTTCTTAACTCACTTTATTATGCAATTGTTGAAAATGATGTAAATGTTAGAATACTTCTTTTACATCCTAATAGTAATGCTGCAAAACAGCGATTTGAGGATTTGAGTATAAGTAAAGACATTGGTAAGAAAATGTATAACGAAAAGAAGAGGGATGTTATGGATATGCATACAGGAATAATGAAACTCTTTCACCTCTATTACATTATTGATAAAACCGATAAAATCAGATTGAAGAATTTGAATGTAAAGATTTTTGAATCAATGCCATCTGTTGTAATGATATCAAACAATACGAATACTTATGTTTCATTCTACGCACCTAAATTGCCGACTGATAAGATTCCTAATTTGCTTACAAACTTGGAATCAGAATTAGGTAAGTATGCTGAAAACCACTTTGAAGATTTATGGAGTGGCGATGATAGAACTAAGGATTTCTTATCTTATGTGTGTGCATTTATGCCTGAAAAATTTGGAGATAGATTATTTTACTATACAGGTGATTCATACACAGAATTAGATAGTCAGCTATTTTTTGAGCCAAGATTTATTACCACAGAAAGCGACGACAAAGTTTTTACTTATTTGAGAAGTAACAAAGTTGTACAGTTGAAAGTGAATGATAAAGTTGGGATTTACTCAATTAAAGAGATAACCGAAACAAACAATAAAGATGAATGGGATTATGCTAGAATCCAGTTCAAGGAAAGATATGTATTGGATGACATTAACATGATGTGGAAAAACTTAAATCGACCAGCCGTTTTTGCAGTAGAGCGAATCGGCTCTAACCTACCAGTTAATGTTAACAATTTTAATATTCTTAAAAACATTGAACAGGATAATTATGTTCTCGTTCCGTCTTATGCTTTTACTTTAGACATAGATGATGACAAGGTTCTTTCTGAGAGATTAATCTTGCACACATACTGGGATAAGCTAAAAGAGAAAAATAGAATATTCAAAGAACAGAAGGAAAAATCTATGCAACCATTGCTTACAATAAATAATGAAAATCAATTTAGGGAAATTTCAACCTTCTATTACAATTTGTCTACAAATGAAATAGTGTTCAACAAAATTGAAGGTAAAATTCCTTCCTCAAAATCATTTATTCGTAAACCAAATGAGGTGACCTTCCTTGAATTTCCAATTATTTCTGAGGAAATAATGGAAACTTCATTTATGACATCTCTTATTAAACATGACTTAATCAATATGGTTTCTGACGGAAACAGAAATGGAACAAAATGGATTGGTTGGGTTCACTTAATAAGAACGGAATGCAGCAGTGGCAATAATGGAGTAGTAGTTCAAAAGGGGATTCACCAGGATGAAAGGGATTTCGTAGCAATTCATCTAGCAAATAAGTTCAATTGCGAAGGCGGAGTTACTGGAATATACAAATCAAAAGAAGACACAAATCCAATTGAGTTTATATTGAAGAAAAAGTATGATTCGGTTTATATCAATGACAGCAAAGTTTATCACTATGTTTCAGATATCAAGTTAATAAACGAAAAGGATTCTTTGACTGGTTATAGGGACATTTTGAAAATTGATTTTCAACAAATTAGAGCAGACGAAGAAAGTTGGTTTGACCTTAAAGTACAATCATTGAAAAAATGAAAATTCAAGTCGATAATGAAGATCTTCGTATAAAGATTGTGCTAAAAGCTCACCCAAAAACAAAGCCCCTAACCTTTATATACAAGGTTAACAAATTCCATTAAATTAAATCCTATAGAATTGTGCCTTTATGCCATTAAAATATCAGAATAGAATAGTTGCTTATATAGACATTTTAGGATTCACAGAAATGATTAAGAATACTGTAAGAGAAGACAATCCAGAAACTTCATCCCAGAATCTCAATGCTATTTACAATATTGTTGCGAATTTTCAAGAGTATTTTAATCAAATTAGAACTAGACGTGGTCTAAAGGACAACTGCTCAATAACAATGTTTTCAGACCTTATTGTATTTAGCCAACCTCAAAGTGAAAGTGTTGGTGTTTTGGCTATGTTTGAAGCTCTTAAAAGATTACAAATTAATATGCTCTCAAAAAATATTTTACTCCGTGGAAGTATTGTTTTCGGTAAATTAGTACATAATCAAAATATTGTAATTGGACCCGCGTTAATTAACGCATATAACGTTGAAAGTAAGTCTGCAGTTTATCCAAGAATTGTTATTGACCCTAAAGTAATGAATTTATATGTTCGTAAAAATGGTATAATTCATAGAGCAGGAAAAAAGATTAAGGACCTTGACTATGACATTACAAGTGACGATTTCGATGGCACATATTATATCGATTATTTTAATTTTGTAGATGATTATTTGCAGAACTCAAAAAGTTCTAGTTACTATGAAGGAATGGAAAAACTGATAGAAAGAGGAAAGAAAAGTCAGGACACAGGAATAAGAATGAAGTATTTATGGATGGACGAGAAATTAAAAGAAGCTTATGATATTATGAGCCGTTTAAAAAAAACGTCCGATAGCCCTTTACATAAATAAAAGCAAGCGCAAAAGTTGCTCAACCATATCGCCTAAATTCCGGTTCTTTACCTAATATCAGAATACTAGTAACAAAAGGGTATTCATGAATGCAAAAGATTGTCCTAAAAAAAATAGTTTTTTTGCAAACTATCCTCAAAAAATGCCAAGATTTTTTTAAGTCAAATTTCCCCACCATTTACAAAATACTCCCTACACACCTTGTTAATACTATGTTTTATGCCAATTTAAAATAATTTAAAATCAGGTAGTTCTACGTATTGTTTTTTTGTTTTTGTTTTGATTGGTTTGGGTGGATTTAATTTGATGATGCCGATGGTGCTAAATGTATATTTAGTATTTTTATGATGATTGCGTACAACATGCATATATTTATAGATATGCGTTTTTAATTTTTAGAAATTGACGGGTATATGCAAGTTATCGGTCATGCTATGGCGACAGTGCAACACATAACCGACAGAGCATAAATCAAAACACAGCAACATGGACATAGACAAACTAAAAAATACGATTCAAGACTGCAACCTAAATTTCTTAATTGGTTCGGGTTTGTCTGTTCCATATTTTTCAACTTTAGGAAACATTGAATTGCTCTTGACAGAATTGAATGAAAACACAACACTGACTTTTGAGGAAAAGGAAATAATCAGAGTTTCAATTCTTGGAAAATATTACGACACTGTAATTTCTAAAAACCCAATCATAGTTGACGACACGAAAGTAGAAGCCAACAAAACATTGGTAATGGATAACTACAAGGAATTTTTAGTTCTCTTAAACACCATTGTCTTAAAGCGGAAAAGTTCAATACTTAATAAGCAAGTGAATCTCTTCACGACAAACATTGATGTGTTCTTTGAAAAAGCATTAGAGGTTACACAACTTGAATACAATGATGGATTTTATGGAAGGTTCAATCCGGTTTTCAGTTTAACCAACTTCAAAAAATCTCTTTTCAAAAAAAGTTTGCACTACGACAACACTTCTGAAATTCCTGTTTTCAATTTGCTTAAAGTTCACGGCTCATTGACATGGAAATCTGAAAAGGAAAAAATAGTTTATTCCGAGTTAAAAGAAATAGAAGAAATAAAATCCAAATGGAACGCTGTAAAAACTAAAGTCATTGACTTCGCCACGACAGATAAACTTAGCCACTTTATAACTGAAGTTGCAAGCAAGACACACGACACGACATTTAATGACTTCCTTGTAGCTTATGATAAACTTGCAGTAGTAAATCCTACCAAAGAAAAATTTCAAGACACAATTTTAAATCTACACTATTACGAGTTGCTTCGGGTTTTGTCCAACGAATTGGAAAAAGAAAATACCATCCTGTTTATTTTGGGATTTTCATTAGCAGATGAACACATAAGAGAAATTGTGCTGAGGGCTGCTAATTCGAATCCAACTTTAGCAATCAAAGTTTTTGCATACGACAGTGCAGCAAAAACAACAATTGAAGAAAATGTCAAGAAGGGCAATACAACAATTCGCTACAACAATATTGATTTTATAGAGCCAGTTGCACCAGAAAACTATGATTTCAAAACAATCAACGCAAATATTTTCAAAGCCGTATTGGACAAAATTGACTAACCTGAAATGGAAGAAGAAATTATAAAAGATTCAATCTTTCGTATCGGAAGTGTTACCTCTGTTGACGGCAGAGCTATTCGTGTTTCTGTTGACAAAGCGAAAAACAGTTCACATTTGCTTTACAAGGGAGACCTTGTCAAAAATGTCTCTGTTGGTAGCTACATTAAAATCATAAAAGGGTTTACAAAAATTATTGGTAAAGTAGAAGGAGAATACACGATTGAAGATAAAGTTTATTCCAACAAGGAATATTCAAGCGACAAAGAAAAAATTAGCAGGACTCTTAACATCAGCTTACTTGGGTTCTTTAATAAAAAAGAATTTGAACGAGGCATAAAAGAAATGCCTTTGATTGATAATGAGTGTTACCTATTGGACAGAGAAGAGTTCAATAGTGTTCATGACTTTATCAGAAAAGAAGATGAGCCATTGACTATTGGAACTCTAACTCTTGAAAAGGGACAAGAAATACAAGTTGGTATTGATAGTTTATTTGCAAGTCACATTGGAATCTTTGGAAATACCGGCAGTGGCAAATCATACACTTTGGCAAAAATCTATCATGAGTTATTCAAGAAATATAAAGACCAACCGAACTTTCAAGCTAACGCAAAATTTTTCCTCTTAGATTTCAATGGTGAGTATGTAAATGAGAATGACAACATAATTGTAGAGAAGGAATTCAAACAGATTTACAAGCTATCAACAAAAGCCAATGGAGATAAATTTCCTGTAAGCACGGAAACTCTTTATGAGCCATCATTTTGGGCTGTTGTTTTAGAAGCAACAGAAAAAACACAAACTCCTTTTATTAGACGAGCAATATCTAATTCATGGTTAACCGAAAGACTAAACAGCAACGACACAATAATTAGTTTAATAAAATCAAAGTTGCTTTTAGCAATTGATAAGAATGATAAAGAGTTGGGTTCAAAAATTGTAATTGAATTCCTTTCGGATATTGAAAATTGTTTACCTGCAAATAACCTCTCCGAAATTATTGACACACTAAGAGAAAATTTGCAATACTGGAATCAAGGTAACGAGTTTGTTTACATCATTGAGCCAGGGAATTGGAAATTCAAAGACGACATGAAGCAATATGTTTCTGCTGACATTGACACTCTAGAAATCACCAACATTGCATTCAACTCTCTTGATAAACTAAAATTGCAAATCGTTTTTCAATATTACGATGACATAATTAAAGGGCATGCAAACCGAGAACATTTGTCTCCCTTAATTAAAAGAATGGAAAAGCGATTTGAAGACATTAGAAAAGTAATTGAGATAAATGACAACATCAACAATCAGAAAAACTTTACAATTGTCTCACTGAAAGATGTCAATATTCACATGCGTAAAATACTACCATTACTTTTATGCAAACAACTTTATGATGAACAAAAGGAAAAAAATGACGAGACAACCTATTTGAATATAATCGTTGACGAAGCACACAATATCTTATCAAGGGATTCTGACAGAGAAAGCGAACAATGGAAAGATTATCGCTTAGAAACTTTTGAGGAAATAATAAAAGAGGGAAGAAAGTTCGGAGTGTTTTTAACCATTGCAAGCCAAAGACCATCTGACATTTCTTCAACAATCATTTCTCAATTGCATAATTACTTTTTGCATAGACTAATAAACAACAATGACATATTAGCCGTTGAGAAAACAATCTCATACTTAGACAAATTATCTTTTGAGTATTTACCTATTCTACCAACAGGCACTTGCATACTTGCTGGCTTGACAGCACAAGTCCCAGTTGTTATTGACATCGGTAAAATTGAAGATGAACATGAACCAAACAATAAGACACGAAGCCTAATAAAGAACTGGAAATGAGACTGACGACAGAAAAAGCACGAACCGATAACAGCACATTTGCAATAGGCGGGGTTTCGTGCTCCGCAGGCAGTTTAGTAGTAGCCGAAAGTTTTGTGCTCCGCATAAAGTTTAGTGGTAAAAATCCCGCCCATCGCAAATCTGAAAGTCTAAAGGTTATAGGCAATTATTTATAAAATTCTGCGATATCAATAGCTCAGCGCAATGAATAATATTTAATCAAACAATAAATCGTTATACTAATGAAATTAAAATCATTTAGAATTACCAATTACAAGTCAATTATTGACAGTAAGGAGTGTCGACTATCAGAACACGACAATATAACTGTTATAGCAGGCCAAAATGAATCTGGAAAAAGTTCTATTTTGCAAGCTCTAAGGGACTTTGAGAACGAAACTATTTCAATAGAAGCAATTAGGGAAGACGATACATTTCCTTCAATACTTTGTACTTATTCTGTTTCAGTAGACACTTTAAACATAGATAAAATTTTTGGGAAAGATGATAGTACATATCCTTCATCATTAAAAAAAATAGTAACTGAAATAAAAGAAATAAGCATTCAAAAAGATTTTAATAGGGAACTTGAATGCACGACTAAAATTATTTTAGATGCAAAAGAAAAAATGTATGCAGCAATTAGTAAAGAGAATGAACGAATTGACGAGAGGAATAGTAAAGTACTAACAGGCGAAGAAAAAAATGAGCAAGTGTTGGATAGACATGATCCACAGATTGTTGAAGATTTATTATCTGACCTAATTTTATCTACTCCAACAATAATATTCTTTGATGATTTTTGTGATTTATTACCCGACCAAATACTAATAAGTGAACTTAAAGAAAAAAAGACAGATACAAAGGGATACCAAGCTGTAAAGAATATCGAAACAATACTTGCTGCTGATTTTTCGTCTCTTGATGGTTTAACAGATGGACGGAGAGAAAGAACTCAAAGTTCCTATCACGAAACAATTACAGCAGTATTTAATGAAAAATGGAAACAAAGAATTTCAGAGGGAGATGGAGCAAAAATACATGTTAAGTATTATCAAGGAAAGGCAGAAAGCGCATCATATCTAAAATTCTTTATTGTAACAAAAAAGGGTGAATTCTTAACACCTGGTAAACGTTCTCAGGGTTTCAAATGGTTCTTATCATTCTTCCTTCAACTTAAAGCTGAAAGTGAAAGAAGTAATCAATTAATAATTTTGTTTGATGAACCCGGTCTTTATCTACATTCAAAAGCACAAGCAGATATGATTGCTGTTTTTGAAGAACTTTCCGCAGGCAACCAAATTATTTATTCAACTCATTCTCCATATTTAATTAATACTTCCAAAATACATCGTATTAAACTTATTTTAAATACTAAAAAAATTGGGACAACAATTGAAAAAATAACAACTGACAAAATAACAAATCAAAAGGACGCATTGAAACCAATTGTTGATGCTATAGGTTTGGAAACCGCAACACCTTTTTCGGTCGGTTCTAAAAACAATATTATATTAGAAGGTATATCAGATTTTCATTACTTCAATGCAATGAAAAAGATTCTTAATAAAGATTACGAACTAGGGATATTACCTTCTATGGGTTCGTCAAACGTACATTTGTTAATGGAATTGTGTATAGGTTGGGGTTTAAACTGGGTTATTTTCTTTGACGACAAGGGCGCGACAAAAGATTTTAATAAAATAAAAAAAAGCTTTTTTGATGATAATGAAGAAGAAATAATTAAAAAAGTATTTAGAATAAAAGAATGTGATGGAATAGAAGATGTATTTGTTGTTGGAGATATGAAACTTGTTAATCAAGAATTTACTTTGTTGGCAGAACATAAGAATAGCGAAACTGTTAGCGAATTTGGTGGCAAGGAATTATATGCAAGGTTGTTTTATGAAAAGGTATTAGACGGACAGATAACAAAAGAAAAGTTGAGCAAAACGGCTGTTAAAAAGTTTGAAGAGTTTTTTGCTTTCATTGAACTGTCTTTTAAACTTAACAATGAGAAGAGTAAATAAAAAACTTCTAATAACAGCTTCTTGCAAAATGCTGGGGTTGGTGCAAGTAGCAAGCACATTTTTTACAGATGTATACTTTTTGATGGAGCTTGCCAAAACCCATAGTTCATTTAATTTATAATTGTGATTGCAGTAAGCGATGTACTTTCTTATTCAGCACACTGCAAGGCTAGCAAAACATTAAAATTCCCAATCATAAACAACTCCAATTCTTCAAATTAAAACCAACCTCACCTCCCCAAAACCAACTTCCCAACACTGCAATTACCATTTTCTTCTAAGTGCACAAAGTAAAGCCCTGCTTTTAGGTTTAGGTTGTTAAGGTTAAACTTTAGTAAATGCTCGCCTGCTTTTTCGTCGTTGTTGGAGTATAAATTTATTTTTTCGCCCAGTAGGTTACTGAGGTACAACTTTACATTTGTGTTTTTTGTTAAATAATAACTGAGGCTGAATTCGCCTGTTGTTGGATTAGGGAAGAGCTTGATGGTGCCGGTGTTGCTCCAAAATTTTGTTTCATTTATACCAATGGGTGAACTGGGATAGTAAGCAGTATTGGTTCTTACTCCGCTGTTAAAATCAAAATTGATAGTGGCGGTATTTGCAATAATAGCCGATGCAGGAAGATTCGATTTAGGGCGTATGTAAAATTTTACAAAACCATGGCTCTTGCTTTCGTTGCTGTGCGAGTCGGGTAGGAGTATATTGTTAAAAGTAAATTTCAACAAAGCCTTTCCCGAAATATCCCAGCTAAAGTTATGGCTGCCGGCACCAATGCGCAGGGTAGATACATCCAGCAAATCGCTAAGGCTATCAATTAGCACAACGGTATAGGCAGTATCGTTGCCGGTATTTTGAAAATCTATTTGATAGGCCAACTCATTTTCTTCGGGCGATAATGGATTAATTGAACTGTGTTGTGTAGTGCTAACTAGTTTTTGGTTTGGATCATAAGCGCCTAAAACCCGCCCTCTTAAAGTATCGAAGTTATCGTATTTAACCGTATCGGGCAGGTAAGGAAATATGCTGGCTATGTTCACATAAGGAGTATTAATTTGGATCGTAGAATCTACCTTTGTAGTAAAATGAATGGAGCCATGTTGAAATACATTTAAAGGTGCTAGTTTCCAAAAAACTTTATTTCCACTAATTGAGTCGGCTGGTGGATTCATGCTTACATAGCTAAATACAGAAAGGTCTAACTCAAATTGTACAAGCGCATTATTCACCGGCATTGTTCCTGCATTGGCATAGCTTATTGTATGATGTTGATTAAAACCGGGTCGTGGTTGGGCTGCAGCATAACTTACTTGCAAATTAAGAATATTCGGATAATAATAAGCGCCAAAATCGGCGAAGGCTAAAGGAGTTGTAGCATTAATAGCAAGTAACTGCGAATCTTTTGCACAACTGTGAATCATATATTTATTTTGAAATACCGGCTTTACGGTGTAGTTTCCTGTATCTAAAAGAAACTTATACATACCTAATGAATCGGTAGTAGCATAAATATCATTGGGTTCTATCTTAACTAGTTGATTGTGAAGTCCTGTATCACTAGTAGTAAAAAGGCAATTGCTATCCGTATCTAAATAAAGGCTTCCGCTAATGTTTGGTAAGCACCTTCCTACGCATAACTTATAAAGTATTGATTTGGTTGTTGCGTAGGAAGGGTTAGAGCTAATGGAGTTATTCCAATAGCCCAAGATATAGGCATTATTCTTAGCATCAATATCCATTTTCATAAACGGAGAATATTCAAATTTTGGAACTGATATTACGTGTTCATTCATTAGAATTCCATTGTTTTGTAGTTGCAATAGGGTAAGTAGTGAAGTAGTACTATTTCCGGTAAGTGTATCTATTGCCATACCGCCAATAAAAATACTACCGTCATTAGCCACTATCAAATTTCCTGGCCAAGTCCATAAAGCATGCATATTTTTGTAGCTGTACTCCCAAAGTAAGATTCCGGTGTGAGTTAGTTTTTTTACACGCAAGCTATCAAAGGTCTTATAACCACTAAGGTAAATATCATTATTTGCAGCTGATGTAATAGTTGATAAAGAGCCCATACCAATCATACTGCTCCACATCACATTTCCATTCATATCATATTTAAATAAATTCATATTTAAACTATCATAATAAACGGAAGCTGCAATACAATTGCTGGATTGATCAACCTCAATTTGGTATTTTAAAATGTTGGTTAAACTAGTTCCGGGCATAAGCTTAAGAAAACTTACTACTCCTATTGAATCAACTCCTACTAAATAAGATACAGCAGGATTAATATATGGATTATGAAAATAGATATAGGTAAAATCTTGATTTGAAATTTTTAACTGAACTTGCCAATTAGGATTAAGGTTTGGCATGTTGACTATCTGGTTATAAATTGTACTACCATTCGAATCAATTTTCTGCAAATAAATTAAACCGGAAGAAAGAATGTAGATTACCTGAATATTATTTTTTGAATCCACAGAAAAGTCAGCAATTTTGGAATAGAGATTATTAATAATTGGTGATTTTTTCCATAATAAATTACCATTTGTATCGTATTTTACAAGTGAACAATAGTTATTTTGAGGAGGGAAGATGCTTAACACAATATTCCCATGTAGGTCGAATACTGCTTTGGTAGTTTGGTACATTGGGAAAAGAGAATCGGACAAATTCCTTGACCAGATAATTGTACCTCCTGCATCCACTTTTATTATGAATGCTGAAGTATTTGATCCAACAGTAAACAAATAACTATTTCCAAGCGAGTCTACTAAAAGTTCAGTAGTATAATTATTGCTTTTTTTATTCCATAATTCAGTAACTTGGGCTAAGGAGCTGATTGAAAAGTAAAAGATGCAGAAAATAGTAAAGACGATTCTTTTCATGATAGGTTATCTTGCTGTGTATCAAAGATAAGTAAAACGATTACTTGTGCAAGATGCTTTATGTAGCACAAATACTATGTGTTTGAAGCATGCACACAAAATTGCAAAGCTTTAGAGTAGCTAATTATTTGAAGTAATTTTTTATTTATTCCGTTACAATTTTGAAGTTGTATTCCTTACCTTTTAGCCCCAGACTTTCTTGTTCGACAGCAGGTTTTTTTTTACCTTTTACCTTTATTTACCTATTTAAAATTATCCGTTATTCTTGTTTTGTCCTCATTTTCTTTGTCGTTTTTATGATACAATTCAATGAATGTAATTTTTTGTTTGTCAGGAAAGTGGGCATAAATTAATCTCAATCCTGAATTTACTCCTCTTCCTTTTAAGGCCTTGCAAGCAATTTTCTTAACTTTAATAACACAGGTTTCTAAACCCAAATTATCAATACGAAAACTAAATGGTGGACTTTCACCGGGCTCATCATTCAAATCTATTTTTACTACTTCTAAATCTTCTTTTAAAGTGCGGTATTTTTTTAATAGATGTTTCAAATCTTTTTTAAATTCAGATAGTTCGTCAAATTCAATTGTGTTCATCATCTTCATACACTCTAATGGAATAAGGTGGTCTTCTGTAAAAAACCAGTTCATAATTAATATCGTCTCCATCTTTTGATGCTTTCCAAGGTTTATCACCGTGCGAATAGTTACTAAGCATAGCAGCACTCCAATCACTCATTTGTTCTATAACCCTGTCGATGATTTCTTTTTCACTTGCCCTTAACTCAGTTAAATCAGCTTTCACTAAAGGCAAATAACGTGTTTGAGGATATCCGTGATATTCGGTTTTTACTCTTTGTAACTGACCTTTTTCAATCATTTGCCCAATGATGGTATCTAATTTTTGTGGAACCGGTCCAAAAGGCAATTTGCGATATTTAGCACCGGTTAAATGTTCCTCATACAATTCATAATAATTGAAGTCCGAGAAATAGAGCAACTTATAAAGCACCGTTTCACCAACATTTGGCTTACCGGCACATCGTTCAAGGATATACAATAACACATTTTTAAACTTTCTGATTTGTAGTGTTGGCACAGAAATACGTTCTTCTTCTTTCTTTGTTTTTTTTTCTTCTTTGCCTTCAATCTCTTGACTTGCCGAGAAATCCTTAGACATAAAATCGTCCAATGAAAATTCTAAAATCAAAGACAATTTTTGAAGTTCAAGAATATCAACGCTTCTGTTTCCTAATTCAATTTGAGCCAAAGAGGGTCGAGAAATTTTGACTTTTTTAGCCAAATCTTGCTGTGACAAGCCTTTCATTTTGCGAAGTTCAGTAATTCTTTGTCCTATTTGCTTTTGTGACAATTTTATATTCATATCAATTTATGTTGCACTGTTTAGCGGCACAAAGATAAGAATTGTTTCAATACAAAACAATATGATGTTTCAAATTAAAACATTTGCTACATTCGCAAAATAAATTGCCAAATCAATTTGGAAGACAATTAAAAACCGCCCAAGTCTTGACACGAACCATTTATTTAGAGATTGCAAGGCTGACTCAAAAGAAAAATTGTTTTTAAAGAATTTCCAACGCTTAAAAAAAATAAAACATCCGACTCATAAGCCCGACAAAAAGCACTCGACAAATAACATAAACGAATGTCATAATAATTGGTTGTAACCAACGATAGGCAATGATGATAGCCTATAAAACGGGTTTGGAAAAAGTGGCTGATTAGTGCCACTCAGACGCATTTGTGATTAATCAAAATTGGGTTCTTCGTATCAATCCCGTTAGCTATCAGGATGGTGCAAAAAGCTATTTCTCTAGTCACTCAAACATTAAAAACAGAATTCTTCCCAACAAACCCAACCCTCACCTCCCCAAAATCAACTTCCCAACTCTGCTATTACCATTTTCTTCTAAATGCACAAAGTAAAGCCCTGCTTTTAGGTTTAGGTTGTTAAGGTTAAACTTTAGTAAATGTTCGCCTGCTTTTTCGTCGTTGTTGGAGTATAAATTTATTTTTTCGCCCAGTAGGTAAGTGAGGTACAACTTTACATTTGTGTTTGTTGTTAAATAATAACTGAGGCTGAATTCGCCTGTTGTTGGATTAGGGAAGAGCTTGATGGTGCCGGTGTTGCTCCAAAATTTTGTTTCGTATATACCAATAGGTGAACTGGGATAGTAAGCGGTATTGGTTCTTACTCCGCTGTTAAAATCAAAATTGATAGTGGCGGTATTTGCAATAATTGCCGATGCCGGAAGATTCGATTTAGGGCGTATGTAAAATTTTACAAAGCCATGGCTCTTGCTTACGTTGCTGTGCGAGTCGGGTAGGAGTATATTGTTAAAAGTAAATTTCAACAAAGCCTTTCCCGAAATATCCCAGCTAAAGTTATGGCTTCCGGCACCAATGCGCAGGGTAGATACATCCAGCAAATCGCTAAGGCTATCAATTAGCACAACGGTATAGGCAGTATCATTGCCGGTATTTTGAAAATCTATTTGATAGGCCAACTCATTTTCTTCGGGCGATAATGGATTAATTGAACTGTGTTGTGTAGTGCTAACTAGTTTTTGGTTTGGGTCATAAGCGCCAAAAACCCGCTCTCGTAAAGTATCGAAGTTATCGTATTTAACCGTATCGGGCAAGTAAGGAAATATGCTGGCTATGTTCACAAAAGGAGTATTAATTGGGATCGTAGAATCGACCGTTGTAGTAAAATGAATGGAGCCATGTTGAAATACATTTAAAGGAGCTAGTTTCCAAAAAACCTTATTTCCACTAATTGAGTCGGCTGGCGGATTCATACTTACATAGCTAAATACAGAAAGGTCTAACTCAAATTGTACAAGCGCATTATTCACCGGCATTGTTCCTACATTGGCATAGCTTATTGTATGATGTTGATTAAAACCGGGTCGTGGTTGGGCTGCTGCATAACTTACTTGTAAATCAAGAATATTCGGATAATAATAAGCGCCAAAATCGGCGAAGGCTAAAGGTGTTGTAGCATTAATAGCAAGTAACTGCGAATCTTTTGCACAACTGTGTATCATATATTTATTTTGAAATACCGGCTTTATGGTGTAGTTTCCTGTATCTAAAAGAAACTTATACATACCTAATGAATCGGTAGTAGCATAAATATCATTGGGTTCAATCTTAACTAGTTGATTATGAAAGCCTGTATCACTAGTAGTAAAAAGGCAATTGCTATCCCTATCTAAATAAAGGCTTCCGCTAATGTTTGGTAAGCACCTTCCTACGCATAGCTTATAGAGCATCGATTTGCTTGGAACCAAGGCAGGATTACTACTAGTTGTATCATCCCAAAAGGCATAGCAATAGGCATTATTCTTACTATCTATATTCATCTCCATCGTCATATACATTGAGTAAGGGATTGCTTTTACATGCTCATTCATTAGTGTTCCATTGTTTTGTAATTGCAATAGGGTAAGAAGTGAAGTAACATTAGTGGTGGAAAGGACATCATTTGCAATGCTGCCAATAAAAATACTTCCATCATTGGCAAATCTTAGGTTTCTGATATTATTCGAATTACTTAGCGTATTTTTATAAGCAAATTCCCAAAGCACGGAACCTGTATTAGATAGCTTTTTTACGCATATGCTATCACTATTTTTTGAACCGCTGATGTAAATGTCATTATTTGCATCTACATTAATTTCTGATATATAGCTTAAACCATTCATATTACTCCATAGAATATTTCCATTACTATCATACTTACTTATACTCATTAGTAAACTGTCATAATGTTTAGTAGCTGCTATACAATTACCTAATTTATCAACCTCAATTTGATAGGAATTATAATTGATAACACTATTTCCAGGCATAAGATTTAGAAAGTTAACTACTCCGGTTGAATCAACACCTGCTAAATAGGATAGCATTGGATTAGAAAATGGATGGTGAAAATAGATATAGGTAAAATCCTGATTAGAAATCTTTAATTGAACTTGCCAATATGGTGATTGGCTAGGCAAGTTGACTAGCTGATTTGAAATTGTATTTCCATTTGCATCAATTTTCTGCAAATAGATTAAGTTGAAAGTAACAATATAAATTACTTGAATATTATTTTTTGAATCCACTGCAAAGTCAGCAATTTCGGAAAAGACATTATTAATAATTGTTAATTTTTTCCATAATAAATTACCATTTGTATCGTACTTAACAAGCGAAAAATGGAGATGAATATTATCAGAAAAGCTTAACACTATATTTCCCTGCTTGTCAAATTGCGCTTTGGTAGTGTAAAAAAAAGGGAAAAGAGTATCTGAAAAGGTTCTTGCCCATAGAATTGTACCTCCTGCATCTACTTTTTTTAGGAAAGCTGAAGTAGTTGATCCCATAGTAAACACATAACTGTTTCCTGCTGAATCCACTATAAAATTGGTACCATATTTATTGCTTTGTTTACTCCATGTTTCAACAACTTGGGCAGAAGTTATAAGAGAAAAACAAAAGATGCAGAAAAAAGTAAAGGCGATTCTTTTCATGATATGTTAGATAGCTGTGTATCAAAGATAACTAAAACGATTACGTGTGCAAGA
>Ga0268298_10002884_pt1 | contig 18228 bp, 11 predicted proteins | sample WWTPWeurt_MetaG_FD_194462 | JGI IMG/M metagenome (GOLD analysis project Ga0268298, IMG submission 194462) | Activated sludge microbial communities from WWTP in Nijmegen, Gelderland, Netherland - WWTP Weurt | ecosystem: Engineered > WWTP > Aerobic digester > Activated sludge | place...
GGGGGGTCGGGCGGTGGAGGGAACATCGGCCCGGCATCGGGGCGCTCGGGCGGCGGAGTGGCGAAGTCGCCCGCATCGGGCTTGGGCTGGATCTCGAGCGGCTCGTTGCTGCTCGCATCGTCCTGCACCGGCCCCACGTGTTGCTCGCGGGTGTGTGGGGGCGGCAACGGGTCCGGCGGTGGCGGCGCCAGCGGGTCGCAGGCCAGCGGTGAGAGAGCCAGGGCCGTGGCAGCCGCGGCCGTCCACGACGCGCGCGGCCTCGTGCGCACGGTTCCGCGCACCGCGTTCAAGATCTCCTGGCTCACTTCTGCGACTTCGGCTTCGAGCCGGTGGTTCGCCTCGGTGATCTCCTCCAGCAAGATGTTGCCGAAGTCCTCGAACGCCTGGGGCTCGAGCGAGCGCTCGGACTCGGCAAAGTCGGCGACCTCGCTCATGCGCGCGACCGCGTCGAGGTTCACCTTGCGGATGGTCGCGAAGGTGCGCGCGGCCAAACGGCTCGTGGTCGCCTTCGGGTAGAACTGGCGAAGGAGGTGCCAGTAGTAGCCGAGTGACAGGTTCGCGTTCATCAGGCCGTCGCAGCGGAAGTTGCGATCCAAGAACGCCTTGGCAAACAGGCGGAATGCTCGCTCGGCGGCGGGTTCACGGATCTCGTAGTCCCAGCCGAAGACGTCCCCGATCAGGCGCTTCTCGCGCTCGAGCTTGGTGTGAAGCGGAGTGCCCGGATAGATCTCGGTCCGGCAGAAGTTCATCGGGATGTCGGCGTTGCGCTTCAGGAACGCGAGGCTCTCGCGCAGCGACTGGATGCGGGTCTCGGGATCGAAGATCAGCATGTTGAAGCAGGCGTACACGTCCATGTCGCGCAGGAAATCGAGAGCGCGCTGGTTCGCACCGATGTCCACGCCGCGCCCGAGCGTGCGAAGCCCTTGGCTCGAACCGGCCTCGATGCCGATGTAGACGCGCAAGAGGCCGATCTCTTTCAGCACCCGGAACACGTCGAGGTCGAGATCGTCGGGGCGCGCTTTCAGCACCAGCGCGACGTCATCGACGCCACGCGCACGGAAGGCACTCCTCAGGCTCTTCACGCGTTCGAGGTCGTAGCGAGCGTTGCGCGTGAAGAAGTCGTCGTCGTGAAACACCAACATGCGGGCGCCGCGGCTACGGCGGAGCTCGGCCACCTCGTCGCCGACGTTGTCGGCGCTGCGGGAGCGGTAGCGCTCACCGCCGGCATCGTTGATGTAGGCGTTGATGCAGCAGAACGTGCAGTGACCGTAGCAGCCGCGCGTGCCCACCAGGAACGCCGCCGGGATGCCCATGTGGAGCTGCGGGTCCCCCACGCGTTTTGGAAACGCGATGGCGTCCAGATCCGAAGCGAGGGGTCGAGATGGCGCCGCGCGAGTAGTCCCCTGCGCGTCACGCGTCGCCGTGCCGCGCACGTCGTCGATGGGCAGGCCCCGCGCCAGACGCTCGCACATCTCGACCAGCGTCACTTCGCCTTCGTGACGCACGACGCTGTCGATGCTCGCGTAGCGCTCGAGCACTTCGCGATACGCGAAGGTGGGGAAGTGGCCGCCGACGGTGACGTGACCCGGGTAGCCGTCGCTCCGGAGCGCGGACGCGAGCTCACCAAACTCTTCCGCGCGACGCTGGAAGGTCATGGAGAGCCCGATCACGTCGGGCTGCCAGCTGCGTGCAGCTTCGAGCACCGACGCGGTGTCCGAAACGCCCGAAAACGCCGCCAGAGCGGCCTGGTGGCCGGCGCCTTCGAGGGCCGAAGCCAAATAGCGAATCGCGAGGTTTTCCTCCAGCTCCGACCCGACCAAGAGCACACGCATCACGCACCTCCGGGGTCGCCACCCAGCAAGCCGCGTGCCCGGTCCGCGGGTGCTTCAATCGCGCTCGAGAAACTCGAGGGAGAGCCCCACGAAGTCGAAGTCGGTCACGATGCCCACCAAGGTTCCGTCGGCGCTGGTGACGGGCAGACAACCGATCTTCTTGGAGCGGAGCAAGCGCGCCGCCTCCACCAGCGGTGTGTCGGGCTGCACGGACACGGGATCCCGGGTCATCACCTCGGCCACGAAGATGTTGTGTTTGAGGTTCGCGTCTTTGAGCGCAAAGTCGGGGTCGAGGTCGCTGACCGACGCCCTCAAGAAGTCGCGTTCGGAGAGCACACCGACCAGCTTCCCGTCGTCGACCACGGGTAGGTGTCGGAAGTGGAAGCGCTCCATGCCCTTCGCGACGTGCTCGAGGTTCTCCTCTTCGAGCAGGCAGAGGACCTTCTCGCTCATGATGTCTCGGACGAACCGCGGAGGTGTCGAGCGCTGCATGTTGGCGCGACGCGGCAAGCGTCATGCCGGCCGACGGGCTGGTCACCGCCGGCATTTCCCGCAGCACGTGCGCACGAGCGGGCAAGGCCGGCACGGAATGCGGGGAGCGTCGCTTCGTGGCGGGCTTTGCCGAGGGGCAGCCCGACGCTGAGATCCTGCGGAAAACGCCCGCGATGCGTCATCTGGCGCATTGCCAAAACCGCGTCGCTTCGGAAACGAATGGGGCGCGCACGAGCCATGCTCCGCGCCCAACACCCCCATGCCGCGCTTCACGTCATTGGGCTCCTTCCTGTTGCTCTGCCTGCTTGCGCACGAGAGCCATGCTGCCCCCGTCCGCATGGACTTCGCGGACGCGATCCGGCGAGCAGAACGCACCGCCCCCGCTCTCGGTCCGCGCCGGGCTGCCTTGGAAGGGAGTCGGCAACTGATCCGGGCCGCGGACCAGAAGCTTTCTCATCCGCCGCGGCTCGAAGTCGAGGTGGGCCCGCGCTTCCGATCGAACCCGAGCCAAACCGGCGTGGATGCCACGCTGGGACTCTGGCAGGACCTTCCGTTGGGCGGGCCGGGCAGCGCACGAAGGCGTTGGGCGCACGCGTCGCGGGGTGAGGCCGAAGCGCGGTTGCGCGTGACCCTCGAGGATGTGCGCGCCGAGGCGGCGCTGGCCTGGATCGACCTGCGTCTCGCCCGAGAGCTCGAGCGGATCCGGCAGGAATCCCTCGATCACGCGCGCTCCATTGCGCGCCTCGCCGGGGCCCGGGTTCGCGCCGGCAGCGTGCCGCCGAGCGACGAGTCCGCCGCCAAAGCTCTGGTGGGTCGAGCCAAGACCGACGTGATCGACGCCGAGGGGCGAACCTTCGTCGCCGAGACCGCGCTCCGGCACCTCACCGGGACGCGCGATCGCCACATCGAGCCCGTGGGTCCACTCGAGCTCGCCGATCGCCGGTTGTCTTTGGCCCCCCTTTTGACCGAGGCGCGCGGTGCCCAACCCGACGTGGTCGCCGCGGAACGGACCGTCGAACGCTTGCGGCGACAGGCCGAGGTTCAACTGGCCCAGAGCAAGCCGCTCCTCTCCGTCGGTCCGAGCGTCACGCGCGAGGCCACCGGGGATTGGTTGCTGCTGGCGCGCGCGAGCGTTCCGCTGCCGATCGTGAATGCCAACGCCGTCGACTCGGCGCGGGCTCGCGCAGATGCCTCGGTCCAGCGCGCCGAATCGCGCCTGGTGCGCGCCAATCTGGAGCGTGAGCTCGACCTCGCGCTCCACGAACGGGAACACGCCCGCGAGCTGCGGGACGCGCTGAAAGACGGCGTGATCGGGCCCGCCAGCGAAGCATTGCGCCAAGCGCTGGCCCAATACGAAGCCGGCAGCATCGACACGACGAGCGTGCTCGCGGCGCGGCGCGAGCTGCTGTCCGCACGCGAGCGCTGGGCCGAAGCTTGCGCCGACGTGCGGCGCGCCGACGTGCGCTTGATGCGTTTGCTCGGTCGCGACCCGGGGGCAGTGAAAGGCTGGCCATGAAAGCTCTCGTCCCGTGGGTCGTCCTGGCGCTCGTCGGTTGCAGCAAAGCCGAGCCGGAAACCTCGACTGCGAAACCCGAGTCCAAGAAGAAGGTGGTGACGATCGACGCCGCGCTGGCGGCCTCCGGGCGCGTCGGCACCGTACGTGCCGAAAAGAAGCCGCGCGGCGGAGTGGTGGTGGCCACCGGTCAGGTCGAAGCGCCGCCCGACGGAGCGGCGGCCATCACCTCGCCCATCGCAGCACGGGTGAAGGAAATCCGCGCCCGCCGCGGAGATGCGGTCAAGAAGGGCGACACCCTGGCCGTGCTCGACGCAGGCGAAGTGGCCCGCGTGCGCGGTGAGCTGGCTCGCGCCAAGGCGCGACGAGTCCACGCCGAGCGTGTCCTCGCTCAAGAAGAGAAGCTCGTCTTGGAGAAAGCCACGAGCGAGCGAGCCGTCTCCGACGCGAAGAGCGCGCTCGAGACCGCGCGTGCCGACGAGCGCGCGGCTCAGGGGCTCTTGTCGAGCTACGGAGCGGGCACCGGCGCAGCCCTGGTGCTCCGGGCACCCATCACTGGAACCGTGGTGTCGGTGGACGGAGTGCTCGGCGCGCCCGTCGAGGCGAGCGCACCACTCTTTCGCATCGTCGACGAAAAGCGGCTCGTCGCCCGAGCCGACGTGCCCGAGAGCGAAGCCGACAGCGTGCCGGAGGGCGCGCCGGCCACCGTCTCCGTGCGCGGGCGCCCGCACGACTGCAAAGCGAGCGTGGAATCCCATGCGCCGCGTGTGGACGAGGCCACGCGCACCGTGCCGTTCCGCGTGCGCTTGGGCACCGACTGCGGGGACTTCCACGACGGCGCGTTCGTCGACATCACCATCGAGCGCAAGACCAAGGACGAGAAGTCGCTCGTCGTGCTGCCGCGCGACGCGGTCGTGAGCGTCGACGAGGTCCCCATGGTCTTCGTCGGCACGCCACGCGAAGGCGAGTTCGAGCCGCGCAACGTGCGCGTGGCAGAATACGCGGGCGCCCGCGTGTTCCTCGAAGAGGGCGTGAACGAAGGCGAGTCGGTGGTCGTGGCGGGCTCGCTGCTCCTGAAGGGCGAGCTGATGCGCTCGCGGCTGGAGTAGCCCCATGATCGGTCGCGTCGCGCGCCTCGTCGTCGAATACCCGCTGCTCACCGTCCTCGGGGTGCTCGCGCTCGTCATCGTGGGCGCACAGAGCTATCGGACGCTGCCCATCGACGCAGTCCCCGATCTGACCAACGTCCAGGTCCAAGTGCTCACCAGCGCCCCTGGCCTCTCGCCGACCGAGGTCGAGCGCCTGGTGACGCAGCCGGTCGAACTCGCCATGACCGGCGTGCCCCACGTCCAGCGCATCCGCTCGGTGTCGCGCTCCGGCGTGAGCGCGGTGACCTTGGTGTTCGAAGACGACATGGGTCTCGCGGACGCTCGCGAGCTCGTCTCGCAGAGACTGCCCGCCGCGCGCGAGATGATTCCGCCCAGCGCCGGGCGCCCCGAGCTCGGCCCGCTCACCACGAGCTTGGGCGAGGTCTATCACTTCACCGTGCGCTGGCCGGGGCACTCGCTGCGCGAGATCCGCACGCTGCTCGACTGGGACGTGGCCTATCGCCTGCGCTCGGTGCCCGGCGTGGTGGAGGTGAACTCGTGGGGCGGCGACACGCGCCAGATCGAGGTGCGCCTCGACGAGCGATCGCTGCTCAGCACGGGCGTCACTCCGACGATGGTCGAAGAGGCCGTGCTCGGCGCCGGCCAGAACGTCAGCGCCGGGTTCGTCGAGCGCAGCGAAGAGGGCACGTTCGTGCGCGCCGAGACGTCGTATCGGACCCGAGACGACGTCGCTCGCCAGGTGGTCGCCATCAAGACCCACGAAGGCAACACGCGGCCGGTGCTCGTGCAGGACGTCGCCGAGGTCGTCGACGGGCAAGCTCCGCGGTTTGCCGCAGCGACCGCCGACGGCAAGGGCGAGACCGTCTACACCATGGTGCAGATGATCGCGGGCGGCAACGCGCACCAGGTGGTGGCGCGCGTGAAAGAGCGCTTGCAAGAGATCGAGAAGAGCTTGCCCGAAGGCGCGGTCATCGAGCCCTTCTACGATCGCTCGGCGTTCGTCGACGAAGTGCTCGGCACGGTGAAGAAGAACCTGCTCGAAGGCGGCGCCATCGTGGCGCTCGTGTTGCTGCTCATGCTGGGCAACCTACGCGCGGGGCTGGTGGTCGCCTCCGTCATCCCGCTCTCGATGCTCGGCGCGTTCATCTTGATGCGCTACTTCGGCGTGAGCGGGAATCTCTTGAGCCTCGGCGCCATCGATTTCGGGTTGGTGGTGGACGGCTCGGTGGTCGTGATCGAAGGCGCGCTCGCGGCCATGGCCACCCACCATCTGTCGGGCAAGCAAGCCATGGGCAAGATCGCCGGCGAAATGGGGCGGGCGGTGACCATGGCCGTCTTGATCATCGCCATCGTGTACGCGCCGGTGCTGCTGCTGCAAGGCGTCGAGGGCAAGATGTTCCGCCCCATGGCGCTCACGGTGCTGTTCGCGCTGGGCGTGTCGCTGGTGCTCACCTTCACTTGGGTGCCGGCCATGGGCGGATTGCTCTTGAGCGGTGCCGCCCACGACGAGCCGCGCATCGTGCAGTGGCTCCGGCGCCTCTACCGACCCGTGGTCACGCACCTGGTGGACCGCTGGCGTCTTGCCGCGTCGGCGGTGGCCGTCCTGATCGTCCTCGGCGGCGCGGTGGCCGCCACGCGCGGCGCCGAATTCGTGCCCCGCCTCGAAGAGGGTGACTTGGCGATCCAGGTGACGCGCCCGCCCAGCGTCACGCTCGCCGAAGCCTCGCGCGGAACCACTGCGGTGGAGCAGGTGCTCGCGCGCTACCCCGAGGTCGAACGCGTGGTGAGCCGCACGGGCAGTCCGGACGTCGCCACCGACGTCATGGGTCCCGAGCAGAGCGACGTCCTCGTGATCATGAAACCGCGCAAAGAGTGGCGGACCGCCCACGACGCGGCCGGCTTCGCCGAGGTCCTCGGACCCGAGCTCGAGAAGGCGCTGCCCGGTTCGGCCTTCGGCTTCACCCAGCCCATCGAGATGCGCGTGGACGAGCTCATCGGCGGCGTGAAGGCCGACGTGGGCGTGAAGATCTTCGGCCACGATCTGCCGACGCTGCGCAAGGTCGCGGAGGAGCTGTCCCAGGTCATCAGCGCCACTCGTGGTGCAGCCGACGTCCGGGTCGAGCCCATGAGCGGGCTCAGCACGCTGACGCTCACGCCCGAAACGCGCGAGATGGGCCGGCGCGGCGTACCGACGGCCGAATTCGCCACCTTCGTCGAGATGCTGCGCGGTGGCCGCCACGCCGGTCACGTAATCGAGGGAGAGCGGCGCTTCGACGTCATGCTGCGCGCGGCGAGCTCCCCCATCCCCGATGATGGTCCGATGTCTCGCGTGCGCATGCCGCTCGCGGATGGTCGCTCGGTGCTCTTGGGAGACATCACGCGCATTTCGACCTCGGATGGGCCCGCTCAGGTGAGCCGCGAGCAAGGCCGGCGGCGCGTCTTGATCGAGGTGAACGTGCGCGGTCGCGATCTCGCGAGCTTCGTCCAAGATCTGCGGCGCCGAATCGATCAGGTGAAGCTCCCGGCCGGGTACTACGTGGAGTACGGCGGCGAGTACGAGAACCTCGCGAGCGCGAGCGCGCGACTCGCCGTCGTCGTGCCCCTCACGCTGGCCGTGGTCTTGGTGCTGCTCTACCTCGCCTTCGGTTCGATCCGGCCCGCGCTCCTGATCTTCGTGAACGTGCCGGCGGCCGCGACCGGCGGCTTCGTCGCCCTGGCGCTGCGCGGGCTCGAGCTCAGCGTGAGCGCAGCCGTGGGCTTCTTGGCATTGTTCGGCGTCGCGACGCTGAACGGTGTGGTGCTGCTCGCTTCGGTGCAGAACCGACAGCGCGCGGGCAGCCCCACCCGGGATGCGGTGCTCGGCGCCGCCGACGAGCGCGTGCGACCGGTGCTGGTCACGGCGCTGGTGGCGGCGCTCGGGTTCGTGCCCATGGCCATCGCGACGGGCACCGGCGCCGAGGTCCAACGCCCGCTGGCGACGGTGGTCATCGGTGGGCTCGTCACCGCCTCGCTCGTGACGCTCTTGGCCTTGCCTGCACTCTACGTGCGCTTCGGCAACCGGACCGAAGACGGCGACTCCGGCTGATTCACCCCGGAACTCGCGGGCGGGCGCGCTGTCGAATCTCGACGATGGCGCTATCGCTCCGCGTGAGGGTGTCGTGGCTCGGAGACGTGATCCACGAAGAGATCCTGGCACCGCCTCGCGATTTCACGCTCGGAGAGAACGACTCCGACTTCGTGATGCCCGAGGCCGTGCTCGGCCGCCGCAAGTTCCCGGTCGTGCGCATCCGCGACGGTCGGGTCCGGGTGGGGGTTCTGTTGCGGGATTTCTCCGTGGTGACCGCCGTCGAGCCCGACCCGGACGACGCCGGCATCGGGTTCTTCGAAGTGACGCTCGGCCAGCGTTTCGCCCAGAGCTTCGGCGACTTCGTGGTGGACGTGGCGGCGGAGCCGCGCGTGCGTTCGCCGGTGCGGCGCTTCTTCGTGCGCCTGGGCGGCCTCGGCTACTTCGGCGGGGCGTTGTCGTTCGGAGCCGGCGTCTTGGGCTCGGCTGCGCATTTCGCGCCACCGCCCGAGGTCTGGGTCGAAGAGACTCGGAAAGACCAGCTCTACTTGATCCAGCACTACCTCGCAGCGAGCGCGGAGCGCGAGCGGCTCGCCGGAGCGGGAGACACCGGCGGTCGAGGCGAGCTCCGGAGCGGACGCCGCGACGGGCGCGGACGGCGCGGCTTTGCACCGACCCGGGGACGAACCGGCGGCTCCGGCAGCCGCTCGGCGCGCAGCTTGGCCATCAGCGAAGCGCTCGAGTTCGGCATGATCGGGCTGGTGAGCGAACCGAGCTTGGGCGGAGATCCCGCGAGCGCTCGCGGCGCGCCATGGGGTCGCGACCTGGGCGGTGACGACACCGGGGGCAACAGCGGACAGGCTCCCTACGGCGACGACTTCTCGGATCACGGCGTGAACCCCGTGGTCGATGCGCGAAAGGACGCGCTTTCGACCTTCGCCATCGACGTGGACACGGGCTCCTACTTCTTCGTGAAGCGCCGCTTGGACGAAGGGAGCCTGCCGCCGCTCGCGGCCGTGCGCCCGGAGGAGATGCTGAACGCCTTCGACTATGGCTACCCGGGTCCGGAAGCTCCGAGCGACGCCCGACCGTTCCGAGTCGAGCTCGACGCAGCCCCATCGCCCTTCGACGCGAAGCGCCACTTCATTCGCGTGGCGATCCAGGGCAGGCGCGTCGACGAGAGCGCTCGCCCTCCGGTGCACCTCACGTATCTGGTCGACACCAGCGGCTCGATGCAGGGGGCCGATCGGCTGGAGCTCGCGCAGCGCTGCCTGCGCCTGTTGACCCAGCGCCTGAAGCCCGGTGACACGGTGGCGCTCTCGACCTACGCCGGCGCGGTGCGCGAAGTGCTCCCGCCCACGGGTGTCGAGCGTCGAGCGAGCATCCTCGCGGCCATCGACGAGCTTTCGGCGGGCGGCTCCACCGCCATGGCGAGCGGGATCGAGCTCGCGTATCGGCTCGCCGCGCAAAGCCAGCGGAGAGGCCACGAAAGTCGCGTGATCGTCCTGTCCGACGGCGACGCCAACGTGGGGCCGATGGAACCCGACGCGATCCTGCGGCTCATCGAAAGCGAACGGAGGAAGGGCATCACACTCTCGACCGTGGGCTTCGGCCGCGGCAACTACCACGACTCCACCATGGAGCGACTGGCGGACGCCGGAGACGGAAACTACTCGTATGTGGGCAGCGAAGGCGACGCAGCCCGCGTCTTCGGTCGCGCGCTGGGTGGCATGCTCCAAGTCATCGCGCGCGACGTGAAGATCCAGGTCGAGATGAACCCGGAAGCCGTCTCCGAGTACCGCCTCATCGGCTACGAAAACCGCGACGTCGCCGACGGGGACTTCCGCAAAGACGAGGTCGACGGCGGCGAAATCGGGGCCGGCCATGCGGTGACCGCGCTCTACGACGTCGTGCTTCGGAACTCGGCGCTCTCGCCCATCAGCGTGTCGTTGCGCCACAAGCCCGCCGCCGAAGGCCCGAGTGCCCGCGCCCTCGAGTCGCGCTTCTCACTCGCGCCCGCGCGCATCCTCGGCAGCTTCGCGTCGGCGCCCGCGAGCTTCCGCTTCGCCGTGTCGGTCGCGGCGCTGGGCGAGGTGCTCCGCGGGAGCCCCCACGCCCTCGGGTGGCAGCTCGCGGACGTGGCTGAGCTCGCCGAGGCATCGAGCGAAGGTGACGAGGACCGCGAAGAGCTCGTGCGCCTCGCGCGCATCGCCGCCGACCTCAGGGGGGGCTGACGCGCCGCGGTCGATCGAGGACGCGACTGCACTCGTCGACCATGGCGCGGGCAGCCTGCTCCACGCTCTTGTCGCTGGAGCCGTCCTCTGTGGCCGGGTCCCAGCCGGTGATCTTGACCAGCGCCGCGAGCGGCGACGTGAGCCGGCGTTCGTAGAGCTCCTTCTGCCGCGCCTCTTCGGACACCGCGTCGCCTTCCCGCAGACCACTCCGCAACACGTCGACCAGCGCCGGGACGAGCTCGTTCGTGCCGAGCTCTTCGGCGAGCTTCACGTAGCGATCGCGCACCCACCAAGCGTAGTCGTCGTCGAAGCGCGGGGCGGCGCGCAAGAAGCTCTCGACGAAGAAGGCCTGCTCCTCGGCGCTCGCCACGTCGGGCCCGACCTTCACGCTGTCGAGCAGCGGCTGGAACGCGTCCATGGCGATCATCAGGCCGAGGTACTCCGATTGTCCGCCGGTGCCCTGGTAGCCGGTGAAATGACGGCGCAGCTCGTGCATGCCGTCGAAGAGCTGAAAGGCGTGGTGGAAGTCGCCGCTCGATGTCGTGAACGAGCGCCCCAGCATGCCGTTCGGCGGAGGAGGAGGTTCGAGCTCGCGCGGTGTCGCGGTGAGAGCAGGGCGCGCCTGAGCGAGCGCCAGCGCGAGGGTCTTCGACGTGAACTTGCCGCGTCCGATCTCGAGGAGCTTCGCCTTGTCGGATCGGTAGTAGCTCGCGTGACCCAACACCAACACGTCGTAGTCCGAGTCGTCCGCGCGCTTCCGAATGCGCCAGACTTGCAGGCTCCCGCCGTGGCCCCAGCCTCGCTCGATGACGATCTCTTCGAGCTCGCTCGTCAGTGGATCACAAGCGAACGACACGTCCACGACGCTGCTCGACACCGTGCGCTCGAAGCGCTTCTTGATGCGGTGGGCCACGAGGGCTTCCATGCGCCGGTGATCGACGCAGGTGTCGGCGGAGTAGACCTTGCGCGGCGGGCGGCTCTTGGGCATCCCCGCCGGCAGGCAGCGGTTCGGCACGGGCGGACGTTCGATCGCGACGGGCGTCGCTTCGGGTGCGGCCACCACGGGCGCGACGGCGGCGGTCGGCGGTCGTGCGGGCGCACGACCGGGATCCCCAGCGCACGCCCAAGCGAGGCATCCGAGGAAGAGGGCGCTCGGCTTCTTCACCACACAGGCAGAGTACGCCTGGATGCTCGGTTGTTCCCTGCGACGCGTTCCGTCGCACCCCGACGGGCTCGAGACCGCGTCGCAACGTGACGCACCCGGGCGGATTCCCCGCTGTTTCGCCTTGGCATGCGTCTCGCTATGGGGAGCGTCATGCGCACTTTCTCGACTCTGGTGTTGGTCCTTTTGGCGACGGCGTGCGGTGGCTCGGATCCCGGTGAAGACGGGACGGGCGGCGCCTCTTCGGGTGGAACCTCGTCGGGCGGCGCGTCCTCGGGCGGCAGTTCTTCGGGCGGATCTTCCACGGGCGGCACGTCGTCGGGCGGCGCAGCTGGCGCGGCCGGCGGGGCGGGTGCGTCGGGCGGCAGCGCGGGTGCGGGTGGGGCGGCTGGCGCCTCGGGTGCAGGTGGCTCGGGCACAGGCGGCGGTTCCGGATCGGGCGGATCGGGCGGCTCGGGCACCGGCGGCTCGGGCACCGGCGGTTCGGGCACCGGCGGTTCCGGCACGGGTGGAGGAGGCAACTTCGTCCCCGCGTACCCCGGTCAGCCCGCAGCGGGCAAAGTGCTGTGGGGCGCAGCGGTCTCCGGCAACGGCGACCCCGTGACGCGCCACGAAACCCCCTCGGGTCATCCGCTCACCGTGCATCGCACGTTCTTCCAATGGTCGCAGCGCACCAGCGGAATGATCAACACGGCGAAGGACGACATCACGCATCACCGTGTGCCGTGGGTCAGCATCAAGCCGCCCTCGTGGGCCGAGATGGGCCAAGGCCTGCACGACGCCGAGATCGACCAGATGTTGAAGGCGCTCGACGCGGTACCCGGACCGGTGTGGCTCACGGTTCACCACGAGCCCGAAGGCGGCGGCGGAGTGAATTCGCCGGACGATCCGGCCGGGCCCCAGGGTCACGTCGCGATGAACGAGCGGGTGCGCGCACGCATCAAGGCGCTCGGTGTCGACAACGTCGCACTCTCGATCATCCTGATGTCGTACACCTGGGATCCGGTCTCGAAGCGCGATCCCAATCAGTGGTGGAAGGCGGGGGTCTACGACTTCCTCGGCGTCGATCACTACCGCGACCAAGAAGCGACGCTCTTGACGCCGACCTGGAGCAAGGTGCGCTCGTGGGCCGCGCAAAAGGGCGTCGACGTGGCGGTCGGCGAGTGGGGAATGCGGGGGACGGACACCGCGGCCGGCCAGCGTCAATCTCAGTGGTACGACGCGGCAGCAGGCTCGGCCAGCGATGGTGCGGGCGCACGCGTGGTGGGACTGGCGGCCTTCGACTCGGCCCTGAACTCACCGACCGGCTCGTGGGAGCTGAAGGGTGAACAGCTCACGACCTTCTGGAAGCTCCTCGGCGATCCGCGCACCGCTCAGGTCGTGCCGTGAGCGGAGGTCCGATCACTCGAGCTTCGAACTGCACCACGTGAGCGTGCTCTCCGACGGAGTCGGTTTGGTGTTGTCCTTGCAGAACTGCTGCCCGCCGTCGACCGTGGTGTACGCAAGGAACGACTGATAGCGCTCGCCTTTGGGACCCGTGATGTCGACGCCCACGTCGAGCACCACGGCCGAGCCCGACTCCGGCGCCGGACCACCGAGCTCGGTCCACGGGATCACGAGCTCGACGTCGTAGCCACCCTGCACGAGCCTCGTGGCCCACTCTGCAGTCCAGGGCGACGGGGAGGAGAGATAGCCGGGTCCCCCGTCGGGGCCCGGCGGCGCGACGATCAGGTGCGCGGCGCCGTCGGTGACCAGGTTTCCGTTCGGCGTCGCGCGATTGGCGAAGAAGAGCTCGAGCGCGTCGCCTTTGTAGAGCTGCACCGTGTCGACCACGATGGGGATCTTCGCGGCCTTGCGCACGGCCGCGAAGAAGTGCACGCCGCTCGCCGACCAGGCCACGCGCATCGCGACGCTGGCGTTCGCTGCATCGATGAACTGCGCGTCGGCGCCGCAGGTGTGAAACACGCCGAGCTTTGGCTGGAACACACTGGTGGGGACGTGACAGAAGTCGTCGTCGAGAGCGTCCACCGTCTGCTGGAAGCCGTTCGGGGCGGCTGGCACCCCAGTGCAGAGCTTGAACTGCAAGGTCTCGCACGCGCCGCCGTCCGACGGGTCGTCCGGGGCGGAGTCGCTGGGAGCGGAGTCACTGGGCCCGGCGTCGCTCGTGACGCTCTCCTGACCACCCGTCAGGCCGTCGAAGTCCGAAAGGAACACGCAGGCAGAGGCCGCGAGGCCCGCCGCGACCAGCGCGAGCTCAGCGCCGCGCATGGTTCTCCGCTGCTTCGCTCGAGCCCGAGAGGAACCCGTAGGTCGCGACGCCGAGGGCGATGACCCCGCCGAGCGCCAGCGAGTCACCGACGATCATCTGAGTACGCGTGCTCGTGACCGAGCTCTCGCTGCAGCGAGGCGCGCAATCGCTCCGGAGGTCGTCGAGCCGTCGGCTCGCGAGGAGGTCGAGGGTGACCCCGGCTCCGACCGCAACCACTCCGAGCGCACCCACCCAATACGGCCAGCTGGGAGCGCCGCTCGTGGCTGCCGCGGCAGGCGCTTGCCGCTTCTTCTCCCTCGGCGGGGTCAACGTGAGCACCACCACCCGGTTTTTCTCACCGACGTTCACCACGATTTTTCGCTCTACGCGGCCGAGCGCGCCGCCGTCGGCCACCACGCGGTGCTCGCCGGGGGACAGCTCCAGGCTCGTTCCAGTCACGCGCTGGGGCTCGCCGTCGATGGTCACGCGCGCGCTCTGAAGATCCTCCCCTTCGGCGCTGCGCACGCTCACCACCACGGACGGAACCGCGGACTCCACCTCGCGCAGCCAGTCGCTGCAAGGGCCCTGCGCCAGCGCAGGGCAAACGTCGCGACTGCAGATCTTGAGCTCGGCCTTCGCCCGCACCAGGTCGGACTTGAGCCGCGCGCGCTGGGCCGACTCGAACGCGCGCAAGCACTCGACCTTGTCGTCGGCGCCGGAAGCTCGCGAGCAGAAGAGCGCGCCAGTCACACCGAGCAGGAAGGCTGCCCGCTGACGGAAGAGCATTCCCATCATGGTAGCCGTCCGCTCCCGAAACGTCGTGCTCGAATTCGCGAGGTTCAGCCGGCTTCGTCGTCGTCGTCCGGATCGCTCGGGTCGGCGAGCCCCGAGCGGATCTGGTGCTCGGCCATCAGGCGCTGGAGCGAGCGCCGCGTGACCCCCGCAAGCGTTGCGGCGCGGGTGACGTTGCCCTGTGCGCGGCGCAGGACGGAGCTCGTGTAGAGCTTCTCGAATCTCGCGTTCCAGATCTCCCGCGCGACCTTCAGCGGCTGGTCGGCCGGAAGCAACGCCTCGAGACCGACCACCCCGTCGTCACCTGGTACGACGGCCGGCCGGCGCTCGCCCACCCAGCCCAACGCCACGCTCCGTTCGATGAAGTTTCGGAGCTCCCGCACGTTGCCCGGCCAGCTTCGCTGGAGCAACGACTGCACGAGATCGCGTGGGGGCTCGGCCTGGGTCCCGGAGAACGCACGGTAGAAGTGGCTCGCGAGCTCCGGGAGGTCTTCGCGCCGAGCGCGCAGAGGAGGCAGCTCGACTTCGATCACCGCGAGTCGATAGTAGAGGTCCTCGCGGAACGTGCCCTCGTTGACGCTGCGGGAGAGATCGCGATTGGTGGCTGCGAGGACGCGCACGCGCACGGGACGCGCGACGTTGCTGCCGACGCGCCGCACTTCTCGCGTCTCGAGGACGCGCAGCAGCTTGGGCTGGAGCGCCAAAGGCAACTCACCGATCTCGTCCAAGAACAGCGTGCCACCATCGGCCTGCTCGAAGAGACCAGCGCGATCTTGCACTGCGCCGCTGAACGAGCCGCGCGTGTGTCCGAACAGCTCGCTCTCGATGAGGTTCTCGGCGATGGCGCCGCAGTCGACGGTGACGAAAGGGCCATCCACCAGGTCGGAGGCCTCGTGGATGGAGAGCGCCGTCATCTCCTTGCCGGTGCCGGTTTCGCCGCGGATCAACACCGTGGCCTCGGTGGGAGCCGCGCGCTCGAGGATGGCGTAGACGCGACGCATGGCGGCGCTCCGGCCCAGCATGCGCCCGAAGCTCTGGGCGCGAGACAGCGGCAAAAACGCCGGCTCGTGGGCGGGCTCGAGCCGGAGTAGCGTGGCACCGATGCGGAGCAGCGTGGCCGAGGTGAGACGCACGTCGCTCACCCGCACCGCGTCGATGAAGGTGCCGTTGGTGCTGCCTAGGTCTCGAATGCGGAAGTCGTCGCGACCGATGTCGAGCTCGACGTGCAGCCGCGAAACCGTCGGGTCGACCAACGTGACCTCGGAGCCCATCCCCGTCCCCACGCGGACCCGCCCCGGTCCGACGCGCTCGACCCGCCCGCGGTCCGGCCCCTCGAGCACGCTCAGGACGAGCACCCCGAGCTCGAGCTTCACGGGTGCCTCGAGCAAGGTTGTGGCCGAATCGGAGGGGCTGGACATCGAATCTCGGCGGGCGTCGGAGGGACGCGTGCGCGCCACGCGAACCGTGAACTAGGATTACGCTGGGCGATGGTACTGAGGAAGCTCGGCACACGCTACCTCGTGTTCGACGAGATCGCCTCGGGCGGCATGGCCAACGTGCACTACGGCATCGCTCGGGGCCAAGGCGGGTTCCGGCGCGTGGTCGCGGTGAAGCGGCTTCACGAGTCGTGGGCCAAGGACCCCGAGTTCGCGGCGCTGTTCCTGGACGAGGCGCGGATGACCAGCCGCGTCCAGCACCCGAACGTGGTGTCCATCTTGGACGTGGTCGAGGACGAGCGCGAGCTCTTCATCGTGATGGAATACGTTCCAGGCGCCCCCCTCTCGCAGCTCGCCAAGCTCTCCCGCGCCGGAGGACACAGCGTTCCCGAAGACGTCGCCGTGAGCCTGGTGGCCGGCGTGCTCGCGGGTCTGCACGCCGCGCACGAAGCCCGGAACGACCGCGGTGAGCCCCTCGAGATCGTGCACCGCGACGTCTCACCGCAGAACGTGCTGGTGGGAACCGACGGCCTCGCCAAAGTGGTCGACTTCGGGATCGCGAAAGCCGTGGGACGCTCGACCACCACGCGGGACGGTCGTCTGAAAGGCAAGCTGGCGTACATGGCGCCCGAGCAGCTTCTCGGTCAGCCCGCTACGCGTCAGAGCGACGTGTGGTCGGCATCGGTCGTGCTCTGGGAGCTGCTCGCTGCACGACGGCTCTTCGCCGGAGCTTCGGAAGGCGAGATCGTGGCTCAGATCACCCAGAAGCGTGCACCGCGATTGGAAGAGCTCGTGCCGGACATCCGCGCCGAGCTCGCGCGAGTGGTGATGCAGGGGCTCGCGCGCGACCCCGAGAAGCGGTTCACCACCGCACGGGCCATGGCCCTCGCGCTCGAAGAGGCGATGAGCCTCGCGAGCGCCGCTCGGGTCGGCGCCTGGGTGGAAAGCTTGGCGGGAGACGCCCTCGCGGCGCGCGCTCGACGGGTCCACGAGATCGAGTCCGAGGCGGCGACGCTGTCGGACGCGACGGACGCGACACCCCCACCCATCGCGCCGGCCTCGGCCGTGGCGGTGACCGATGCGCGCGCGCCGTCCAGGCCGCGCCGTATCGCCAGCGTCGCCTTGGTGGTGAGCCTGGCGGTGAGCGCGCTCGCCCTCGCGTTCCTCTTCGCGCGCTCGCAAACTCCGATGCAGGTGGCGAGCTCCGAGCCCACTCGGCCGAGCGCCGCTCCACTGGTCACGGCTCCGAGCGCCGCAGCCAGCACCGAGACCTCTCGACCCGCACCGTCGGGGAGCAGCGCTCCCTCTGCGAGCGCGACTCCGCGAGCCGCCGCTCCGCAGCCCAAGCCGGGGCCCGCCAGAGGCAAGTCGAAGCCGCCCAACTGCTACCGCCAGGACGCAGAAGGCATCTGGCACATCAAGCCCGAGTGCCTCTGAGCCCGTCCAGACGGTTTGGACGATTCCAAGGTCGAGTCCGGACGCACCCTCTGACGGGGGAATAATCCGGGGATTTTCCCCTTGGGCGCAGGTGGCGCAGAACTTGCTGAATGGGCTGCCATGCTCGTCAAAGCTGTCTCCGGTTCCCTGGTCCTCGGTCTGTTGATGGCGTGCTCGGTAGCCACCGAACCGCCCCCGCCGGCCTTCGCGTCCCTGGCTTCGGCGGACAAGAACCTGAAGGGCTGCTCTGGCAAAGCCTCGAGCTCCGTCCCGTCGGACGGCGTCTACGTGATCACGACCTTCGGCGGCGAGACGGAATCCCAGCCGATGTCGTGCGGCAGCCACACGAAGAGTGGCTCCTGGTACTACGCAGCCAGCAGGCAGCGCTATGGCTGTGGCTCGAAGATCCAGATCGAGGCCAACGGCAAGTGTGTGGTGGCTCAGACCGACGACTACGGGCCCGACGTCTGCGTGGAGAACGCCGCCGGCATGCCCATCATCGACGTGTCACCCCTCGTCGCACAGGACTTGTTCGGCACGAGCGGCATGGGTTGGAGCGACAAGAAGACCGTGACCGTGACTCAGGTCGCGAAGGACACGGCGCTCGGCCCCTGCTCGGGCAAGGGCGACAACGGGGGCCAGAACGGCGGGGCAGGAAGCGGCAGCGGTGGTAGCGGCGGCAGCGGCGGCGGTCAGTGCTACTGCGACTCCCAGTGCCAGAGCTACGGTGACTGCTGCGCCAACTGCGGCGGCGGGGGCAGCGGAAGCGGCGGCAGCGGCGGCAGCAGCGGCAGCGGCGCCGGTGGCAACGGTGCGGGCGGCAGTGGCGGCAGCGGTCAGTGCTACTGCGACTCCCAGTGCCAGAGCTACGGTGACTGCTGCGCCAACTGCGGCGGCGGGGGCAGCGGA
>Ga0268298_10002885_pt1 | contig 18227 bp, 16 predicted proteins | sample WWTPWeurt_MetaG_FD_194462 | JGI IMG/M metagenome (GOLD analysis project Ga0268298, IMG submission 194462) | Activated sludge microbial communities from WWTP in Nijmegen, Gelderland, Netherland - WWTP Weurt | ecosystem: Engineered > WWTP > Aerobic digester > Activated sludge | place...
ACCCGAGCTGAAGAGCCGTCGCGCCCGCCTGACCGAGGGGCGTCACGACAGGAACGCAACGATCAGCTGCGCCGCGACGATCTTCGCGACCGTGGCCATCGGGTAGACGGTGGAGTAGCCCACGTTGGGCAGCTCGCTCTTGGCTTGCTCCGAGGCGAACGCGAGCACCGCGGGTTGGGTGTGGAGACCCGATACGACGCCGATCAGCAGCGCCATGGGGATCTTCAAGACCTTGTGCCCCACGACGAGGGCCAGGCTCGCCACCGCGATGGTGCAGAGCACCCCGACGCCGAACAGCACGAGACCACCGCCGTCGCCCAAGGTCTGCACGAATGCCCTGCCCGAGCGCGTGCCGACACCGGCCAAGAACAGGATGAGACCGAACTGCCGCAGCGTGAGGTTCGCGTTGTAGGGCATGTGCCAGACGACGGGCCCGCTTCTGCCGAGGGCACCCAGGACCAACCCAGCGATGAGCGGGCCCCCGGCCAAGCCCAGCTTGAAGCTGAGCCCACCGGGCAGCGGCAGCGGCAACATTCCCAGCAAGAGTCCCAATGCGACGCCGAGCCCGAACACCCCCACGTCGATCTCCGACAGGGCTTTCATCGAATCACCGAAGAACGCGCTGACGTCGCGGATGCGTTCGGCGGGCGCGACCACGCGCACTCGGTCGCCTGGCTCGAGCACGAGGTCGGCTCGGGCCAGAAGGTCCACGTCGCCGCGCCGCACCCGCGTGAGAATCGCGCCGAAGCGCTGCGGCAAGGAAAGCTCCCGGATCTTCTTGCCGAGTACGGCATGACTCGACACGAACACGCGCCGGAAGTCGATGACGCTCCGATCCTGGAACAGCGGCTCGGGGCTCGGCTCGCCCAACGTCTCGGTGACCTTGGCCACGGCTTCACGCGCGCCGATGGCGCTCAAGAGGTCGCCCTCGGCGAGACGCGTGTCCCGGGTGGCGAGCTCGATTTCGTCGCCGTGCTTGTGGCGACTGAACACCACGGGCCAACCATGGTCGGCCTGGAGATCGCCGAGCGTTCGACCTTCCATCTCGGTCCGCGTCACGCGCAGCGTCGCGTCGACGATTTCGTCGGGGACGAGCCCGAGCCGTTTCGCCTGCACGGCCTCGGCGGCGTAGTCGGTGCGAAACAGGCGCTGCACCGCATAGATGGCCACGAGCACGCCGAGCACGCCCATCGGGTACGCGACCGAATATGCGATGACGGGCTCGCTGGAAACCCGATCTGCCAGGCCGGCAGGCGCGTGCTCTCGGGAAAAGTCGATCACGGCGGCCAGCGCAGGTGTATTGGTGAGCGAACCGGCGAACAACCCCGCCGCGTGGGTGCCTCGGATGCCAAACGCGCGCGCCAGCATCACGACGAGCACGGTCCCGAAAACCACCATGCCGAGCACCAGCAGGTTGTCCCGCAGGCCGCGCGCGCGGAGCGCCGAGAAAAACCCGGGGCCGCTCGACAGACCGACCGTGTAGACGAACAAGATGAGCCCGAGCTGGAAGACGATTTCGGGGAGCTTGAGCGGTTCGGCGAGAGCACCGATGCCGAGCCCGACGAACAGCACCGCCGACACACCCAGACTGAACCCTCCGACTTCGATCTTTCCGAGCAAGAAGCCGATGCCCGAAACCACCATCAGAAGCAGAAACGGACTCTGCGTGAGGAGGGCAATCACGGGCGAAGTAGAGCACCGATCCGGCGCGCGCTCAGGTCCCTCTGCGCCGAAGGATTTGCACCGACTCGACAACTTTCAGCGCGGTCGCCCGTCCAACGTTTGCCCCATGCTTCTTCGCCATTGGTTGCCCCTCTGCTTGGGTCTCGCTGCCTGCAACTCCCCGCGCGCTCCCGAAAATCAGCCCGTCGAGTCCAGTCCGGACGCGCGGCTGTCAGCGCCCTCGGCTTCCACCCCGGCAGCCCTCCCCGCGCTGGGGGCTTGTCCCCTCGACATCCGCCCGGGGGCGTCGCTGGGTCCCGTGCGCATCGGCGAGTCGAGGAGCGACCTCGAGCGCCACGACCTCCCCGTGAAGACCACCAGCCGGCACGAGCTCACGGAGTTCGTCGAGGTGGGACCGCTCCACGCCACGCTCTGTGGAGGCAAGGTGACCGACATTTGGCTCGACGATCTGAGGAAGGCCCCCGACTGCGTCCGCGCCAAGGGGGAGAAGGTTCCGCTCGACTTGCCGCGCGAGCGCCTGCTGGCGAGGTTCTCGGACTGCAAGGGCGCTCCACCGCGAACCGGCGGGACGTTCGAGGAGTGCGAGTCGGGCGGCGTACGCGTCGGGCACGGCCTCGGCGACTTCATCCAGATCCGCGTCGGAAAGACCGGGACCCACCTCGACGACACTTGCGAGATGCTGCTCGACGATGGCGCGCCAACGCCGCTCGCGGCAGAGGCCCGGGGCAAGATGTTGCAGAAGGTGTTGGATCTGGATCTTCTGGCTCCGTTCTGGCACCGCGAGCTCCCCGGGCGTGATCCCTTGCCGGTGATCCGGAGCGAATTCACGAGCGACTCGCCGTCGCTGAGTATTTTCGGCTCCCGCGTGCTGTATCTGGAAAAGGCCGAAGCCGAGCGGAAGAAGCTCCCGTTCTTCGAGTTCACGAGCGTACGTGCGAGCAAGACCAAAGCCCGCATCGAGTTCCGTTTCCCGGCGGAAGGCGTGCTCGGCCACGTCGAGTTCACCCAGCGCTACGGCGAGTGGCAACTCAGCGACAAGTCGGTGCGAGAGCGCTGATGACGGCTCGAGTGAACCTGCCCTTGGCCGCCTGGGTCCTGGCGCTCGGCTGCGCGCACGAAGTCTCACCGCGAGCCGCGCCCGCGGCCACCCCCGCGCCGACGGCGAAGCCCGCCACGGGCCAACTCACTTGCGAGCGCTGGCTGAAGCTCGAGTCATTGCCACTGGCCCCCGCCACCCAATGCTGGCTCGCCTCGGATGAACCGAAGGCCGCCCCAGGCGATGCGACGTCGGCGGCGCTGGTCGCGCTGGCAAAGGCCGGCGGCACCGACTACGACGAGCAGCGCGCCGCGCTCTTGCGTCGAGGCAAAAGCGCGCTCCCCAAGCTGCGCGAGCTCACGGGCTCCGGGCGCTCGGCGCGTGAGCGCGCTCTGGCGAAGGCGCTGGTGCTCCGCATCGAGCAGCCCCAGGAAGCTCAGCGCCTCGACGCCTTCGCGCCCTCGCCCGAAGCTCGCATGCAGAGGAATCCTTTTCCGCGCGCCGCCAGCGAAATGCGCGCGCTTTTCGCCTCCCACCCCGAGCTGGCTTTCGAAGCCCTGGTTCGCGCGAGGGACGCCTCCGACTCGTCTCCGCCGCATCACGCGCTTCTGCCGGCGGGTGAATCCCCTCTCTTCGAAATCGTGGCCAAGGGGCCCGAGGGTGGCGCGCTCCTGTCGGAGCTCGCGCCACGTTTTCCGCGAGCGTTCGCCCAGTGGACCGAGATCGATGCGGAAGCTGCGACGTGCGGCGCCATCGCCTGGCTCGACGGCAAGCTCCCGGACCCTGGCGACGTGCAGGGCCTCGCGGTCTTGTCACAGCTAGCCGGCAACGATCCGCTGGCGCGCCACCTGCGAAAGCGTGCTCTCCGCGAAGGCTCCGCCGATCAGAAGCTGGCTGCCGCGCGGGCGGCGGACCAAGCGCGAGATCGAAACGCCGTGCCCGAGCTCTTGGCTGGCCTCGGAGAGACGGCGCTCCACTCCGCGTTCCGCGAACACCTGGTCTCGATCCTCGGGACGAAAGAGCTCGAGTCGAACCTCGACCACCTCGGCCGCGAATGTCAACCCGAGCTCCGGCGCGCAGCGGCCCTCACGTCTCGACACGGGAACTCGCCCGCGGCCGCGAAGCGTCTCTCGATGCTGGGTGCCGACGCCGACCCTCGCGTGCGCAGCGCGGCGCTCGAGAGCATCGCTTGGCTCGCATTGCGGCGCGACGCGCCCGAGAAGGGCTTCGACGACGACCTGCTCCGCAGCGTGGTCCGGGCCACGGCGGACGCGGAGCCCGGAGTTCGAAGAGCGGCGCTCGACGCGCTATGGCGACTCGTGGTGGAGAAGCGGCGTGAGCTCACGCCGGAGCTGGCGAGCGCCTGGGCGCGTGCGCTCTCGGATCGGGACGACAAGTGCCGCGCCATCGCGCTCTCCCATCTCGACGATTTCTTCGGTCCCGACGCCGCACTGGTGCTCGTGCTCCTCGCGGAGCTGAAGAGGGTCCCGGACGAATGGCCGTACCGCGAGCGGGTAGCAGCGGCCCGGAAGTCGGTGGGTGTGCTCAGTCGTGAGCAGGTGTCGGAATTCGGAAAACGCAGCGGTCCCGAACTTGCCGCAGTCGCCCACGCCTGGCTCGCGCGCTGAAGCCCGAGTGCCGGGTGGAAACCCGAGGCGGCGTGGTAGGCTTCGATCTCGGGAGGCGTTCGATGCGTTCGCTCTTGCTTCTGGTGCTTGGTTCCATCGGGTTCGGCTCGCTCCTCGCGAGCGCGTGTGCAGCGTCCGACAGCGGCGGCTCGGGCGCCGGGGGCAGCGGCGCGAACATCAACCTCGGGGGCTCCGGAGGTGCCGACGGCTCGAGCGGCAGCGGCGGCCTGGTGAGTGGCGGGAGCGGCGGGTCCGGCGGCCTGGATCCGGATGCGTCCTGCGCCAAGTACTCCCAAGAAGCGAAGCAGGCTTCAGCCGCCATGCTGTTCGTCATCGACGGGTCGGCCAGCATGGCGCAGAGCCAGAAGTGGGGCACGGCGCAGCTTGCCACCATCACCGCCATCGACAAGGACGCGTTCGACAACACGTCGCTCGGCCTCGTGCGGTTCCCCGCGACCTTCATGGATCCGCCGAAGTGCCTGTGCGACTACGCGTGTTCTGCCATCGGCGGCTGCGACATCGCTACCTGCAAGGCACTCGTCGTTCCGAACGGCGTCGCTTGCGGCGTCTCGTTCCTGCCTCAGGTTCCCATCAACGACTCCGGCACCCAGAAGAGCAACGCCGGAGGCGTGCGCAAGCAGATCTACGACTACCTCGCGAGCCCGAGCAACGGACCGGTCAACGATCCGTCCGACGCATCGCCGATCTACGACGCCATGGTGGCGGGCTATGCCGCGCTCAAGGGCCAGACCATCGACCGCCGCATCCTGGTCTTGATCACCGACGGCGGTTTCTCGTGCACCTCGGTGGCGAACCCCACCCGGCCTGGATATACCGACGGCGCCTGCAACGATTGGGAGTACCCGGACACCGTGAACACGCTGATCCAGCAGGCCCACGACGATCCGCAGAAGCCCGTGTTCACCTTCGTGGTCGGAGTCCCCGGCTCCGATAGCACCGGGGCGCCCCAAGGCAGCTACGCCACGGCGCCCTACAACATGCTGCTCGCCCTCAGCACGTATGCGGTCAGCGGTTCGCCGAACACCGTGCCGAGCGACTGTGACAAGAGCCTCAAGTTCACGAAGACCGGCAGCGCGCCAGGGAAGGCCTGTCATTTCGATCTGTCGCAGACCGCCAATTTCAACGCCGATCAGCTCGCTACGGCCATCGAACAGATCCGTGGCAAGGCCCTGGGGTGCTTGTTCGACATCCCGAAGCCGCCTCCTGGCGAGGTCGTGGACAAGGGCAAGACCAACGTGAACCTCACCCTCGACGGCAAGACCGAGACGATCCCGAAGCGCTCCGATCCCAACGACACTTGCGCCACGTCCCCGTGCTGGGATTTCAAGGGCGAGACCCAGGTCGAGATCATCGGCAAGGCGTGTGAGGACCTCTCGAAGGCGAAGGACGCCAAGGTCGAAATCTTCTCCGGATGCACTCAGCTCGTGAAGTGAGGGTCACGATGGCGGATCACGAAACTCGACGACTGATCCTGTCACGCCGTGCGCGCTTCGTGGCGGCCGCGCTGGCGAGCGCGGGGCTCCTGTCCGCCGGCACGAGCTGCAGCGGCGATACCACGAGCGACAAAGGGGACGCTTCTGCGGGTGGCGGCAGCGGCGGCAGTGGCGGCACCCCGCAGCCGTGCCTCGAGCCCGCGCTCGGTGGCAGCGCGGGTAGCGGCGGCGTTCCGGCGCCTTGCCTCGGGATGCCCGCGGGCGGCAGCGCAGGCACCGGTGGCGTCGCGGGCAGCGGCGGCAGCGGCGGCTCGACGGGCGGCGGCGCCGGCGCTCCTGGCCCGTGCTTGTCGGCGCCCTTCGATGGTGGCGGCGACTGACGTCGAGACCACGTCAGCGCAAACCTTCGCCGCCCACGTACTCGTCTTCCCAGTCTTCACCGTCGAACGGCCAATACTCTTCGTCGTCCGAGAGCCAGCGTTCGGCCTTCAGCGAGTCGACGATGGTCTGGGGCAAGAGGCCCTGCGAGAGCGCTTCGATCTCCACCTCGAGAGACCGCTTCTCACCGAGCACGGTCTCGATGCGCCCGAGTCGCGCACGCCGCAGCAAGCGTGAGAGCCTGCGGTCGAGACGGACGAGCGCATCTTTGGCCAACGCGATCTGCTGTGCCTCGACCTTCTCGCGGGTCTTCGAAGCGTCGGCGTAGAGCTGAGTCGCTCGTTCGCGGTCCTTCTGGATCACGGCCATCAGGTCGACGTCCGTCGTGGCCTTGAGCGCGGCGGAGGCTGCCGGCGTGATGCGCGCGCGCCCAGCGCGAGCCCGGAGCTCGAGGGCCTCGAGCTGCTTCTTCAGATCGTCGAGGGCGGTCTTGCTCGCGCTCGACGAGCGCTCGGCTTCGCGCATCAGGCGGCGAACCTCGGCGATCTGGGCATCGATGCGTTCGATCTTGTCGGGAATCGAGTCGCCGATGGGCCCCGCGGCCTGTGGCCGGACCTCTTTGGGCGTGGCGAGCTTGCGGGCGGCCTCGTCGAGATCCCCCATGGCGCCACGCAGACCCGACAGCTGCACGTCGAGCTGACCGAGGCGGCGCGAAGCCGTGCCGTAGCCGCTATCCACGCGCAGTAGCGCGCCCAGCGTGCGGGCGACCCCCGCTTCGACCCCGAGGTTGGCAGCCGCCGGATCGGAGCCTTCGCGCACGGTTTCGACCATGCGTTTGACCGCCGTGTCGTCCTTGACGATGCGCCGCGCGGCGTCGCGCACTGGGTCGTAGCGCTTCAGAAACTCGCGGAGCTTGGCATCGGCGCGGAAGAACTTGCACGTCGCCATGTCGAGGTAAGCGTCGAGCACCCACGCTTCGTCCTCGTAGGGGTGGTTCAACTTGAGGAGCCGAAGCTCGTCCATGAGCTCGCGCGCCTGCTCGTAGTCCTTTTTCTCGTAGCGAGTGGTGGCAGCTTCGTAGAGCGCTTCCGGCAATCGGTCCGAGTCCCGCGGCACCAGATAGTAGTAGTAGCGCGCGTCGTCGAAGCGGTATTGCTCGTGCGCGACACGCCCGAGCCCGAGGCGGGCCAAATCGCGGACGCGGAAGAAGTCACTTCCACCGAACAGTGGTGCCTTGGGCGGCGTGAGCTTGGGATCGGCGACCTTGCAGAACAGGTTCTCGCCCTTCTTCAGCTGTCCGCGTTCGACTTCGATGACACCCGAAAGGTAGGTGGCTTGCGCCCAAAACCGCGACTTGGGTGACACGGCCGCGTACGCGGCGAGCGCACCGTCGCGGTCTTTCTTGCGCTCGAGAGCGCGCCCTTTGAGATAGGCGATATCGCCGCGGAGCTCCTCCGGAGCGCTGCTCGGGACCTTCTCCAGGTCTTTCAAGAAGACTTCCAGCTGGTCGCTCTCGAGGCCGAGCTCCACCAGCGTGCGCGCGGCGCGCCGGTAGTTCGTCTCCTTCGGATCGCCACCGATGAGGCGCAGCAGGTAGCCGCGCGCCGGCTCGTAAGCGCCCGCGCGACCCAGGGAATCGCCCAGCAAAAACAGGGCGGCCCGGCCCTCTTCGCTCGTCGCGAACGGCTCGAACCGCGGCTGCTCGATCAGATACACGAGGTCACCGATGGCCTCGTCACGCCGTCCATCGGCGATCTTCTCTTCGATGGGGCCGAGCTCGTCGCGCAAGCGCTGGCGGCTGAGGGGCGCAGTGGCCGCGAGCTTCCGCTTCTCGAGGGCCTTCTGGTACGCCTTCATGCCCTCCGCTCGGGTATCGGGCTTCCCGCTGCTCGGCTCGACCGCGGGGGGAGCAGGCTCGCTCGTCTCGGCCGCGGGAGCGGCGTCGGTCGCGTCTTTCGCGTCGCCCTCTTTCTTGTCGCCGGACGCCGCTGCCTTGTCGCCGCTTTCCTTCTTTTCGCCCTTCTTGTCGGCGTCGTCCTTCTTGCCAGCGTCCTTCTTGTCAGCGTCCTTCTTGTCAGCGTCCTTCGCCGCCTTGCCGTCCTTCTTCTCGGCGGGGTCCGCGTAGGGGTCGGCCGTTTCGGCCTTCGCAGGCCCACCCTTGCCCGGCTTGCCTTTGGGTTGAGCAGACGGAGCGCCGGCGGCGAGCAAGAGCGCGAAGGCGGGCAGAACGGCGCGCAAGCGTCGCATCAGTCGACCACCCGAGCGCGCAGCTTCACGTTGAGCTCGTACTCGCCGTCTTGGTCGTCGGGGAAGTCGACGGCCATGTCCGAATCGTCCTCGAGCTCGACTCGAGCTTCCACGGTTTTGCTCTCCGGCACGACGATGCTCATTTTGGTGTTTTGCCAGTTCTTGTACTCGCGGCCGCGAGCATCGACTCGCTCGATCTCCACCCCGAGCACGTGGTGCCCCGGAGCCACGGCGTGCTCGTAGACCGGCTTCTCGTCGTCGGCGCTGAATCGATCACCCGCCACGTAGACCACGCCGTCGTCCAGCGTGACGACGAACTTGCTGATCCGCGCATCGTCGCCCTCGGTCTGCACGCGCACCTTGAGCTTGCTCTTGAACATGGTGGTGGTGAGAGCGGCAACGCGACTGCGGAGCGCTGCGATGTCCCCGAGCAGGCGATCGTATTCGGCGGGCGCGGGCTCCGCGCCCCCCTCCGGGAACTCGTTGGCGCGCGGCGTGAGGGGCGAGGGCTTGGTCTTCTCGTCCGGCTTCTGGGTCTGCTTCGGCGGCGGTTCGCCGAGATCGCTGGCATTCGCCGCCGAGGAGCTCGGGGTGGGTGGCGCCTCGGGCTCCTTGGCGTCCTTGGCGTCTTTGCCTTCCTTGGTGTCTTTCTTGTCGTCCTTGGTGGCCGCCTTCTTGTCGGGCTCCTTGGGGGGAGCGCCCTTCTTGGGCTGGGCCAGTGCAACCAAAGCGGACAGGACGATGAAGGAGACGACCGAAGCGAGAAGTGCTTTCTGGCGCATGGTGGCAGGCGCCACGTTAGCACGCGGCCGTGGGCCTCGGACTCCCCGAAAAGGCCTGCAATCGGGGGCATCGGGCTCACCTTCGGCGCCCGGTGGAAGGCGCGTCTGAGGAGCCTCGGCGCCGCCTTTCGACGCGCGGGCGCCGCGTGACCCAGCGTTGCACGGGGGAACTCGGCTGATATGCTCGGGAGGCCTTGCTCCGGATGACGCAGGACTGCCGTACCGGCGAGGCGCCCACGGCGGGCCGCCGCCGAACCGCGACGGTCCTGGCGGTTTGGCCCTTCCTGCTCGCAGCTCTGGCCTGTACGCCTGAGGAAGACCCGCCACGGTCGTCGGAAGGTGGTGCCGGAGCTTCCGGGCTCGAGGTCGAGCCCGTGCAGTACACGGCCGAAGGAACCGGCTATGCGCTCCTCGAGCCGGGGGCGGAAATCGAGCTGTGGGGCGCTCCCCAGGGCGGACACTGGTCCCGGGTCGGCGCGCAGGTTCGCGGCCTCGACAGCAAGACCGTGCGACTGGTGGCGCGCTGGAAGGATGCCGAGAGCGGCTCGATTCTGGTCGAGGCGGAGCGGACTTCGCCGATGGTTCCCGTCCCGGGCAGCGCCGGCTGGATGCAGCCCGATCCGACCAGCATGTACAACGTGGCCCACCTTCCCCTTTGCCCAAGTGACGCCAAGGACGGGGCCCAAGGCGTCGAGCGGGTGCTGGAGGTGGAGGTGACCGAGCTCTACGACGACTTCGAATCCGGGGTGAGCGCGGTCAAAGTCGTGCCCCGCTGTGGGCAAGCGCCTGGCCCGCTCCTCGACTACTGCAAGTGCGAGTGCGGGCCGGACTACCTGCCGGGCAAGTGCGTGTCGGGCTTCCCGGGCTGAGGCGCGAGCGCCGCTGGGCCACTCTGTGCCATGCGCTCCGTGTAACTCATTGATTCATATGGGGCGAATTCCGGCACATAGGTTGCAGTGTGCCGGTTCCGCACCACGCCGCCCGAGGAGAGCCCATGCGCCGAAGCCACATCGCCATCGCCACCATCGCTCTGTCGCTCATCGTCTCGTCCGAGGCCGAGGTGGCGCAGGCCTGTGGTGGAACCTTCTGCGACTCGGGGCCGACGGCGATGCCGGTGGACCAATCGGGCGAGAACGTCCTCTTCGTCATGGACGGGAAGACCGTCGAAGCCCACGTCCAGATCCAATACCAGGGAGCCGCGGAGCGCTTCGCTTGGATCGTGCCGATGCCGAAGGTCCCCGACGTGCAGGTGGGGTCGGCTCTGCTCTTCAACGCCTTGCTCCAGGGGACGGTGCCGCGCTACGGGTTCACTCAACAAACCGACACCTGCGAGGTGGCCAGCGACAATCGCTTCGGCGCCGGAGCTGGCGGCTCGGGCGGCGCGCTCGGAATGGGCGGCGCCGCGGGCGGTGGCGGGAGTGGACCCCAGGTGGTCTACGAGAAGACCGTGGGCGCTTTCGAGGTGGTCGTCCTCCAAGGCGGCACGGCCGAAGAAGTGAGCCAGTGGCTCGCCGACAACAAATACCAGAACATCCCTTCCGCGCCCGAGCTGCTGAAGTCGTACGTGAACCAGAACTACGTCTTCGTGGCGATCAAGCTCACTGCCGGCGCGAACAGCAACGAGATCCACCCCCTCGTGTTCCGCTACGAAGGCAACGAGCCGTGCGTTCCGCTCAAGTTGACGGCTGTGGCCGCGACGGAAGACATGGGTGTGCGCACGTTCTTCTTGGGCGACGACCGCGTCGTTCCCACGAATTACAAGCACGTGACCTTGAATCAAGCGCGCGTGGACTGGTCGAGCATGGGGCAGAACTACACCCAGGCGGTCTCACGCGCGGTGGATAGTCCTGTGGCCAACGGGCGTGCGTTCGTGACCGAATACGCCGGCTCCACCAACGTGGTGTCTCCGACGTCCTTCTACAGCGAGAGCTGGAACTCTCAGGTCTTCGAATCCGCGGCCCCCGTCGAAGTGATCGACAAGCTCCAGCTGATGGGCCTGGTCTACTGCTACGTCTACCGCTACGACGGGGCCGAGGTCGACTGCCAGTACAACCACCCGCTAGTAAAAGGCATCCTCGCCCAGTACTTGCCGGTGCCAGCAGGCCTGGCACCCGCCGACTTCTACAACAACCTGAAGACCTACGAGTCGCAGATCGATCTCGGCAAGTGGAACGCTTCCGAGTTCGCGGCGAGCTTCAAGCTCCGCATCGAGGATCCGGCCAAACACGCCGCGAGCATCGTCACGAAGTGGCCCTATCTGACACGCCTCTTCACCACCATTTCGCCCGGCGAGATGACGGAAGACCCGATGTTCCACTCCCAGCCCGGCCTCGACAGCGTGATGCCCCCCGCGCTCGCGGTGCGTCACACCGGCTGCTGCGGTCAGACCACCATGGAGCTCGCCGACGGACGCGATGTCGCGTTCGATCGCAGCACGCAAGCTTGGCCCGCGTGGGACAGCAAGATGCCCTGGGCCGACCTGATCGAGGAATACCCGATCGGGGGGGAGAAGATCACATTGGTCGACAATCGAAGCGTCGTCGAGCACGAGCTCGCGGGCTGGAACGCCAAGAACGACGTGACCTGCGAGACGCCCGCCACCATCGCCGGAGCCAAGAGCGCCGACGAGGTGTTCGACAGCGCGGGGATGCCGAGCTGCGGCGTCGCACGCCGAAGCCCGTTCACCCTCGCGGCGCTGGCGCTCGGGTTTCTGGGCTTCGGTCTGGTGCGACGGCGGCGAGCGCGCTGATTCAGATGGTGAGGGCCCCGCTGCGCAGGAGATAGGCGAGCTTGTCGCGCTGCTCGCCATCGAGCAGCGCATGGATCTCCCGGAGCGAACGCTCGACCACGGCCGCCAGTCGCTCGGCCGTCTCGGCCCGACGCTTGGCTGCTGCTGCTGCGAGCTCCGCGTCGTAGCTTGGTCCGGCCACCGCATCCGCGAAGCTCGCGATGCTGCGCCGTTCGTCGACCTCGGCTTGCGCCCGCTCGATCTTGAGCTGGTCGAGGATCCGCGCGAGGTCGGCGGCCTGCTTGTCGTTCAGCGTCAGCTTGTGCGCCAAGAAGCGCAGCGGCCGACGAACGCCAAAGCTACCGCCCTCGCTCGGGGGACCGGCCCAGGCGCCGGTCGAGCAGCCGGAACTGGCTCCGGCGTGACAGTGTCCCTGCGCGCGCTCTCGCTGAGCGCGCCACCACGCGATGACATGAGGGTGCATTACGGTCTCCTTTCGCCGGGGCTAGTCGCACCCAGCGGGCTTCGAGTCGCGAGCCATGCGCCGCGCGACGGCCTCATCGTCGGGCTCGACCCCCGACCTGTCAACCGGGGCAGGCGCGCGTTCATGCTTCTTCACGAAGCACGACGCCGGGCGCCACGCTCGAGGCTCACCGCACCGCGCTCGAGGCGCTCACCCGCGGGATGATGGAACGCCGATTTAGAGCGGGTGCTGGTCCTGGAAGCGTCGGGCGAGATCCGCAGCGATGGCTTCGAGCCCCTCCTGATCCGCGCGGTCGAACGCGTCCGCGGTGTCCGAGTCGACGTCGAGCACGCCGAGCAGGCGTCCGTTCGGTGTCACGAGCGGCACGACGATCTCGGAGCGAGTCGAGCTCGAGCAGGCGATGTGGTCCACGCACGCGGTCACGTCGGGGACGAGCTGCGTCTGCCGGGTACGGGCCGCCGCGCCGCACACGCCCCGGCCGAGGGGGATCCGGAGGCAGCCGTGCCCTCCTTGGTAGGGCCCCACCACCAGACACCCGGGCTCCGCCAAGCGGTAGAACCCCACCCAGTCGAAGTAGGCGAACGCAGCCTTGAGCTCGGCGACGACGCTCGAGAGGGCCGCGATCCAATCCGTCTCGCCGTCGAGCAGCCCGCCGATCCGGAGCGCCACGTCGGCGTAGGAGCGCTCCCTCTCGTGTGCATCGGCGCTCACTGGGAGCCGGACGTTGGCTGACTCGCTCATCCTTTGAGCTGCGCCGCGACCGCCTGCGCCGCGCGTGCTGCAGCCTCCGGGTCGCCGAGGTAGCGGCTCCGGATGGGCTTGAGGTCGTCGTCGAGCTCGTACACGAGCGGGATCCCGGTCGGGATGTTGAGCTCCACGATGTCCTTCTCGCTGATTTGGTCCAGATGCTTCACCAGCGCGCGCAGACTGTTGCCGTGGGCCGCGATGATCACGCGTTCGCCGCGGCGGAGGGCCGGGGCGATCTCGTTTTCCCAGTAGGGCAGGAAGCGCTGAACGGTGTCCTTCAGGCACTCGGTGCGGGGAACTTCGCTGGCTCCGAGCCCCCGGTAGCGCGGGTCGTGGCCCGGCCAACCGGCGTCGCTCACCTCCATGGCCGGCGGCGGGATGTCGTAGCTGCGGCGCCAGATCTTCACCTGGTCTTCGCCGTGCCGCTGCACGGTTTCGACCTTGTTCAGACCCTGGAGCGCGCCGTACATGCGCTCGTTCAAGCGCCACGTCCCGTGGACGGGGATCCACATTTGATCGAGCTCTTCCAGCGCGATCCACAACGTCTTGATGGCGCGCTTGAGATACGAGGTGAACGCGCGATCGAACGTGAGCTTCTCGTCGCGGAGGAGCTTGCCGGCGGCTCGAGCTTCCGCGACGCCCTCCTCGCTGAGGGGCACGTCAACCCAACCCGTGAAGCGATTCTCCTTGTTCCACTGGCTTTGCCCATGACGCAGGAGCACGAGGGTCTTCATGATGTCACCGTCCCGAAAGCCTCGAAGGGCGCGGATTCGCCTCGAAAGCGCGCGCTTCGGGGAGCCACTGAAAGATGCTCTAGCTCGTGAACGGGAGGAAGAGGCTGAGCCCGCCCATGAGCGACACGTCGTTTACGATCTTTTCGACGGCGAAGGGCGCGCGATGTTCGCGCACGTGGTCGCGCGCATCGAGGCGCAGCGCGAGCCATTGGGTCAGGTAGAACTTGAGCCCGAAGCCGCCGGAGCCCGTGAGGCCGAGGCCGCCGGTTTCGCTGGTATCGGTCGCGCCGCCCCCGAGCGCCAGATAGAAATCGAAACGACTGATGCCGCCGCCGAGCCAGCGGACTTTTCCGTAGGCCAGCGACCAAATCAGATGCCCCATGAACATCTGGACGTCTTCCTCGGGCGATTCCTGGAACTGCACGAGACCCTGCTGACGGTCGATGATCGCCTGCAAGAGCCCGTACTTCTGGCGTGTGCGGAAGTACGACGCCTCGAGGCCCAGGTCCTCGGTGAAGTGGAAGGTATAGGCTCCGCCGTAGACCGGCGCGCCGTCCGACAGGTCGGCCGCATACCAGCCGCCCATGGGGGAAATCTCGTGTCGAAGGGACTTCTTGAACAACCTGGGCACCACACCGCGATACGCGCGGCGGCCGATGAGCTGCTCCTTCAGGGCCTCGTCCACGCACTGGGCACGCGCCACCGAGGGCGTGAAAAGCACCATGAGGCAGGCCAGAACGGCGAGGACGAACAGAAGTCGGGGGGCCAAGCCGCCCAACGGATATCATAGGATTGCGCTGGCGCGGCTCGTTTATGCTGCGCCAGTCACGTTTTCTGGGGGCTTCGGGCCCCACCCAACGAGAGGCCAGGAAAGATGCCGTGGAAGACCGCTGCCCGAGCGCTGATTCTGGCCTGGACCGTTGCGCCTTTGGCCCACGCTCAGCCCGAAAAGGCGCCCCCCGCCGCGCCATCGGAGCCCGCGGGTTCAGCTTGCAGCGTCGGCCGCGCGAGCGCCCTGTCGGAGCTCGCGTGCGAGCTCGGCCGAGCTTCGGGCAAGCTGCCCGCCGACGCGCTGGTGGTGTCGGCGCCGCTCGTCGGCGACGCTCGACCGAACGATCCGGCCGCCGTCCCCTCGAGGCTCGCCAGCATCCTCGCGGGGTCGCTGGGGCTGAAGAGCGCGAGTGAAGCCGCCACCCTGTCGCGCGCCCGCACGCTGGCGGCCAAGACCGGGACCTTGGTGCACGTGCTCCCCGAGATCCAGAAGGGCGAGCTCCGAATCACGCTCGACGTCTACCCGGTGCCGAAAAACTTCTGGGATCGCGTACGGGACCCGGAGCCAAACCCCCGCACTCACGCCTTCGCGTCACGGCGTCTCGACGCCGAGCTCCGCACGTTCTTTCCGCCGGTGCCCTTGGTCGCGAAGCGCACCGACAAGGCCACGAGCGGCGAACAACACCCGGTGGCGCTCGGATGCGGCGACATCGATGGCGACGGCAGTCTCGAGCTCGTGCTGGTGGGTCGAAGCCGTGTCCAGATCGGTCGTGTGCGCGGAGGACGCCTCGCGCCCATCTCCACCCTGGCGTGGACGCAGCTCTCTCCGCTCTCACGCGCACCCCTGCGCGAGCCCATCGCCAGCGCTCACGTCGAACCCGGACGCTGGGTGGACGTGGGCTCGAGCGATCGCCTGGACGCAGTGAGACTCGACGCGAACTTCAAGCTCGAGGCCAAGCTCGGGCATCGCCTGCCCTGGCCAGGCGGTGGCTGTGCGAAGATCCAAGGCACGAGCCTACGGAGTGAGGTCGAGCCGTGCCGGGGCGGCGAATTGGTCACGAAGTTCGGCCCGCTGGAGAAGCCCATGGATGCGCTGGCAGGCGCACGTCTCGTCGGGCGCGATGGCCGGGCGCGCGAAGTCCGCGTGGCCCGCACGTTCAACGAGAACGTCGCCGTCGTTCGTGACGACTCGGGCAGGAGCGCGAAGCTCGAGGGCGTCGGAGCCGAGCTCGCGGTGGGTGACCTCGATGGCGACGGTCAGCCGGAGATCTTGAGCAGTGCCGACACCCTGGAAGCGTCCGGAGACGCCTTGGTCGTGCACACGTGGCAGGACGACTCGAAGCTCGTGGAGCGATTCCGGATCGGCGTTTCGACCGGCGTCCACGCGCTCGCGGTCTGCCCGCCGGAGAGTACCGGGCTCGGGGCAGTGGCCCTGGCCACGCCCGGAGAGGTGTGGGTGATCCGATGACGCGCATGGCGCGCCGCGCTTGGTTCGGCGCGAGCGCCGCGTTCGTGGGCGCACTCGCCGCGCCAGCGAGCACCGAAGCGCGTGGCCGCAAGCCCTACGGTGGCAGCCTCTCGATGAAGCTGCCGTGGCCCCTCGACGCACTCGACCCGCACGCCATCGACGACGTGCTCGGCGCTCTGTTCGGCCCGGCCTTGTGCGACCCGCTCTTCGCCCTGGATCCAGCTGGCCGCGCGTACACCGCGCTGGCGGCCGAGCTTCCGGAACGCGTGGCCCAAGGCACGCGCATCGTGCTGCGACCGAACCTGCTCACGGCGCGAGGACTCGCACTCGATGCGCGCGACGTCCTCTGGTCGCTCGCGCGCGCGGCGCGAGCTGGCGCCGCGGCGTTGCTCTCACCGCTCGGCAAACCCGTCCCGGACCCCAAAGAGGCGCTGGCCATTCTGGTGCCGCACGCCGACCCTGGCGTGGTGGCCCAAGCGCTCTCGAGCCCGCTCACGGCCATCCTGCCGCGCGGCTACGCTCGCACCCGGCCCGACGGAACGGGCGCGTTCCAGGCCGACTTCTCCAAAGACGGACTCGTGCTGAAGCGCAACCCGAACGCGGCGCGGGGCGCGTCGTACCTGGATCGCGTGATCGTGCGACCGGCCAGCGACTTGAAGGACGCCCTGCGCTCCTTCGAGGCGCAGGAGACGGACCTGAGTTGGCTCGGCGAGTTCCTGCACAAGCCGCGACCCGGCGCCCAGAAGTTCGACGCGGGTCCTTTCGGCTACGTCCTGCTTCGCACGGGCAAAGACGCCGGCGGCTGGGGCGCACCGGGCGTGGCGCAGAAGCTCCTCGACGCATTGCCGGTGGGCCGCCTCGCCCACCTCGGAATCGTGAACGCCAGCGGCGGAGCCGCGGGAAGCGCGGTCTGGGGCGGCGAGGCCGCGGAGATCCTCGTGCTCGAAGAAGCGACGCATCTCGAACAGATCGGCAAAGAGCTGGCTGCGATCCTCTCGGGGCCAGGTCACGAGCTCAGGGTGGCGGCGCGACCTCGCAGCGAGCTCGAGTTCCGGCGCGAGCGCGGCCGCTTCGCGCTGATGCTGGACTTCGCGCGACCCGTCGGAAATCTGGCGAACGCGGGCGCGCTCGGCGTGCTGACCGCAGCGGGCGCCACCCTGGCGCAGAAGCCTGCGCTACCGGTCAGCGCGAGCCCCCGCGACGTGGCGGGAGGTCAATCCTTGGGGGTAGTGGGACAGCTCCGCGCAACCGGAGCCCACGTCGGGCAGCTGCGCGAGTTCGGCAACTTCGACCTCGGCGGAGCCTGGCGCAAGTAGGTCAGCCAGCTGCCGCGAGCTTCCCCGGCACGACAGCGCGCTTCCCCGCTGCGTCCCAAAGTGGTCGGGCCTCTAGAGGGCCGACCAGTTCAGGCAGCGCGCTGCAACTGATCGACAACGCTCAGGTTGGTGAGCGCGGCGTGGCGACGGAGGTCGAAGAGGTTCTTTCGCAGGCCCCAGAAGCGGGCGCGGTCAGCTTGGCGGTTGTGGACGGTGGCGAGGCTGTGCTCGACGGCGATGCGACGCCGAAGCTCGACTCGACCTTCGGGTGATTTGGCTTTGTCGCGCCATCTGCCACCTAATGTCGACGACCGTGAGACGGCTTCGTGGTCCGGGACGCCCAGGGCAGCTTGCAGTAGCGATGCCAGCGCGAGTTGCGCCGGCGGGACCCGTTCTCGGCCTCGCTCGACAGGCGAGTACATCGCCGCGAGCTTCTCCTGCATCGCGGCATCGAGCAGCCGATGCCGGAGCTCCCGCAGGAAGATGAACACACGACGCTCGCATCGCTTCGCAATGAATCGCTCCTTGCTGGACAGCTCAACCGGGGGATTCCACGTGCGCATACCTCGGCTTGATCACGCGTAGCCCCCGCCGTCGATCCCCCTCCACGGCCGGCGAAGCCGGACGTTTGGAGGGGGCAGGCACGCGCAGGGCCTCGCGCGCAGCCGCGCGCAGGGCGTCGACGACGCTCGCTGATTGCCTAAGCGCTGATCGCCCGAGCACGGCGAGCACGAGCCCGAGCATGCCTGGGGGGAGGCACCAAAGCCCAAG
>Ga0268298_10002886_pt1 | contig 18217 bp, 16 predicted proteins | sample WWTPWeurt_MetaG_FD_194462 | JGI IMG/M metagenome (GOLD analysis project Ga0268298, IMG submission 194462) | Activated sludge microbial communities from WWTP in Nijmegen, Gelderland, Netherland - WWTP Weurt | ecosystem: Engineered > WWTP > Aerobic digester > Activated sludge | place...
GGCAGATGAAATGGGAGTAACGCTGCGCAAAGCCAGCTTTTCCCCCAATATCAAGGAACGGCGTGATTTTTCGTGCGCCGTTTTCGATGCTGAGGGGCGTATGGTTGCCCAGGCAGCTCATATCCCGGTTCACCTTGGTTCCATGCCCCTGTCGGTAGAAGCTGCACTGACTAAATTTGCCGCTGAAGGAAGGTTACATGCCGGGGATGCTGTATTGCTGAATGACCCTTACCTTGGTGGAACCCATTTACCAGATATCACCCTGGTTACACCGATATTTTTACCCGGAGGGCAAACCCGGGTTGGTTTTGTCGCCAGTCGGGCTCACCATGCTGATGTTGGCGGTATGACACCTGGCTCAATGCCAGTTGCCCGCGAAATTTTCCAGGAAGGGCTGATAATTCCGCCCATCAAGTTATTTTCAGCTGGCGTCTTGAACCAGGATGTTCTAGATCTGGTTCTGGCAAATGTCCGGACACCACAGGAGCGGCTTGGCGATCTGCAGGCCCAAATTGCCGCCAACCGCTGCGGGGGCAACCGTCTGCTGGAGATGGCTGAACGCTATGGGTTGGAACAACTTAATGGCATCATGGCAGCCCTGCTGGCCTACACCGAACGGACCACCCGCCGCCTGCTTGCCGGTCTGCCGGACGGCGATTACGCCTTTCAAGACTATCTGGATGACGATGGCGTTTGCCGCCAACCGGTTCTCATTCAAGTTAAGATCTCTATCCATGGAGATGAAGCGACTGTCGACTTTAGCGGTTCGGCGCCTCAACAAAAAGGCAGCGTCAACGCCGTTCGGGCAATAACCCTCTCAGCGGTTTATTATGTCTTCCGCTGCCTGATCGGGCTGGATGTCCCCAACAATGCAGGCTGCCTGGCGCCTATCAAAGTGATCACCCCGCCTGGCAGTGTGGTGAACGCCCGTAAGCCAGCTCCTGTGGCAGGTGGTAATGTTGAAACATCCCAACGGATTGTCGATGTGCTGTTTGGCGCACTGGCGCAGGCTTGCCCGGACCGCATCCCGGCAGCCAGCCAGGGTACGATGAACAATGTCACCATCGGCGGGTGGGACAGCCGGTTCCAGCGCCCATTTGCTTACTATGAAACCATTGGCGGCGGAACCGGCGGCAGACCTGGCAGCCCGGATGATTCCTCAGCCGAAGGGCCGTCTGCTGTCCACAGCCACATGACCAACACCCTGAATACACCGGTGGAGGCGCTGGAATATGCTTACCCACTGCGAATCCGCCAGTACAGCGTCCGCCGCGGCACCGGGGGAAACGGCCTGCACCCGGGCGGCGCCGGAATTATTCGTGAAATCGAACTGCTCGACGACAGCCAGGTGACCCTGCTCAGTGACCGGCGTGTTCTCAGACCTTACGGTCTGAACGGCGGCGAAGATGGATGCTGCGGCGAAAACATCCTCATCCGCCTGAATAATGAGCAGACTTTACCCGGAAAAGGGACATTTGAACTTCAGGCCGGTGATATTTTAAGTATCCGCACACCCGGAGGCGGTGGTTGGGGCCAGAAAAACACATGAACCAGACATCTCTATGCAGCTACTGCAACACGCTAAACCGCATCGAAAACAAAACTTGCCAGGCCTGCGGAGCTCCGCTCAGCAGCCCACCCCCTCCTCCGCCACCTGTTCAACGCCAGACACAGCGCTTACATCCGATTTCACCTCCGCCCGTAGACCCTCGGACACTCAATCAGGTTCGCGAAAACGGCGAAAAGCTTGAACGGGTTGTGCAGCAGGGCTACTATTGGTATGCCGTACTGTGGCGAACACTGGCCGAATCGATTTCAATTGGTTTGTCTGGCGCTGTACTGGGTATCATCGCTGGCAGCCTTGGCCTTTGGTGGCTTGGCATCCTGGCAGGCGTCTTACTGGGAGCGGTGGTCGGGGCAAGCAACAAACCTTACTGGCTGGCTGCCATCAGCGCTCCAGCCGGCGTACTGTTAGGCGCAGCGATCTGGCTGCCAGTCTGGTTAGTCACCGGGCAAGCGTCAGGCATGCTGCTGACCGCCAGCATTGGCGCCATCCTTTTTGCTGCGCTTGGCAGCAAAAAGCGGCTCAACAATTTATGGGAAAACCTGCGGCCATTTCTGGGCGCGGCAGGCGGGCTGGCTTTTGCCGCAGCCGGCTCCGTCCTGGCCCAGGGGCTGGTCTGGCTGATTTCCAATTTATCCCAATAAAAAGATTCTTCTTAAAGAGTTTCTTTCAGGCGGCCAAATGCCCCAACCCAGGGCTCGCCCAGTCTGTTTCGTTCGGCGAGCTTGATTGTGCCCAGCTTGCCGGCAATCTCGCCAGACAAACGAGCCACAGACATCCAGTCATCCGCGAGAACTGCCTGGCGCATGGCTTTACCAAGCCGGCCCGCCCAGGCCCATTCCATTCGGAATTTGTCGGCTTTGACCCAATAATCACGCTTTTCCCAGGGAGTCACCGAGGCTTCAATCGTCTCGGCAATATTTTCCAATGCTAACGCAATAAAAGCAGCCAGATCACGAGTTTGAGCGCCGGTATCTTGCTGTTGAACAAGCTGGCGCAGCGCCAGCGCCACGCCTTTAACCAGGCGGGTGCGGTCCTTTCCGGCTGATTCCGGATTAATTACTCTGCTCAAAAATTCCTCCAAAAATATGAAGCGTGTGAGGGCATCTGCCATCTCACCCTTGATCTTCAAGTTGAAGCCTGATTATAAGCGATATTTTGCGTGCTTAAACAAGGGATTACCTGTTTCAATTCACCCGGCCACTATTCGCCCCCAGAGAAAAACTCTTCCGCGGTCAGGCCATAATAAATCATATCCAGATACTGACCGCGGGTGTAGACCATCCGCCGCAGGCGTCCTTCCAGGCGGAAACCAAGCTTCACATGCAGCGCCACTGAGGCGGGATTATCTTCATGGATAAAGACGGTCACTTTCTGGTACCGAAGCTCCTGAAAATAGTACTTCAAAACCAGCCGAATTGCCGCCTGGGCATAACCTTTTCCCCGGTGCTCTTCAGCGACATCCAGACCATACGAAAATGTCCCGCTGCCCTGGTTGCACTGGTGGGTACTGATTGAACCTACCGGTTCACCAGCCAGATTTTCGATCATCCAGTGAAATTCTCCATTTTCCAGTTTACGCAGCGCCTGCTGATTAACCCAGGTTTGAGCTGAAACCATAGACTGGGGAGGCCAGAGAAAATCCAACAGACGGGCACGCTCGCTGTCCTGATTCCACTGAAAAATCACCTCGGCGTCTTTCGGTTCAATTGCTCTTAAAAGTATTTTGTCAGTTTTCCAGAAATTTTGTGTCATAGGTATAATGATACTATAAAATATTTCAGTCCAATCTCAATAAAGAGGTTCGCTGGTGGTTTTTCAAACATCACCGTTAAAAAACACCTGCCGGCCCCACTGATTGATATGATCCATTTTTTGGGATAATAAATTATGAACGAAAATTCTTTTGAAATGCGTTTGAATGCTCTTCAGGCAGCCTTGCCCGAAGAGCTGCGGCATCCATCCGTTATAAGGGCACTGCAGGCCGCCCTGGCAGAAGACCTGGACAGCCAGGCCGATTTCAGCCGCCTTTGGCCTTCCCCCGCCCAGGGCGATGTTTCCAGTCAGGCAACCATGCCTGCTGAACGAATCCTGCATGGACGGATCTTTGCCAAAAGCCAGGGTGTAGTCGCAGGACTTCCGGTTGCTCAGGCTGTTTTCTTCCTTGTCGACCCTCAGGTCAAGTTTACCCAGCATGCGCAGGACGGGCAAACTGTATCCCCGGGAACGTTGCTGGCCGAAGTCAGCGGCAGCGGGCGCAGCCTGCTGAGCAGCGAACGAACCGCTTTGAATTTCCTGGGACGCATGTCGGGCACCGCCAGCCTGGCGCAGCGCTTTGTGCAGGCCGTTGCAGGCACCCATGCCACGATCCTCGACACCCGAAAAACAGCGCCCGGTCTGCGCTATTTTGATAAATATGCGGTCAAAATGGGAGGGGCCAAAAACCATCGAATTGGCCTGTTTGACATGGTCATGGTCAAAGATAACCATATCGACGGCGCAGGCGGCATCCGGCAGGCTGTAGAGGGTGTACGCCAGCGCTACGGCAGCCAATACGCGATTGAGGTTGAAGTAAAAAACCTGGATGAGCTCAATGAGGCTCTCAGCCTGGGCGTCGAGCGTATCATGCTGGACAATATGTCCCACGAACAGATGCACCAGGCAGTTGTGATCACTGCCGGGCGTACAAAGCTGGAAGCCTCAGGCAACGTCACCCTGGAAACCGTCAAAGCCATTGCTGAAACCGGGGTCGATTTCATTTCCTCTGGAGCCCTGACACATTCGGCCATGGTTTTTGACATCTCCATGCGGATTGGCTAAGCGCACAACCTTATATTCAGATATAATTGGGCGGCTCAGCCGCCGTTAAATGATTTAACATTTTGGACAATAGACAGAAATAAAGCATGGTATTACCTCAAGAATCACAAGTCGAAAACATGTACGCCATCCGGCGCACTTTTGCAATCATCTCGCATCCTGACGCAGGCAAAACCACCCTGACCGAAAAGCTGCTGCTGTATGGCAACGCCATCGATCTGGCTGGCAATGTGCGCGCCCGCCGCAATCAGCGCTCTACCACCTCCGACTGGATGGCGATGGAACGCGAACGCGGCATCTCGATCACATCCACCGTGCTCCAGTTCCCTTACATGGGCCGGGTAATCAACCTGCTGGACACTCCAGGCCACCAGGATTTTTCTGAAGACACCTACCGCACCCTGGCTGCTGTAGACAGCGCAGTCATGGTTTTGGATGCCGCCAAAGGTATTGAACCTCAGACTCGCCGGCTTTTCGAGGTTTGCCGAAAACGCGGCATTCCCATCTTTACTTTCATCAACAAGCTCGACCGCCCGGCCCGCTCGCCGCTCGATTTGCTGGACGAGATTGAGGCCATTCTGGGTATGCAGCCCGTCCCCATGAATTGGCCGCTTGGAGATGGCGTCAGCTTCAAGGGCGTGTATGACCGGGCTCGCAAAGGGGTCTACCTCTACGAGCGCAGCGAGCGCAACGAGCGCATGGCTGCAGAGGAGTTTTCCACCCTCGACGACCTGCTGGCAGCCGGGGTGATCAATCATTCCCACATCGAGAAATTGCAGGCCGACATCGAACTTCTCGATGGCCTGGGGATTGAATTTGATCCAGAGCTTTTCCTGGCAGAAAAACAAACCCCGGTCTTTTTTGGCAGCGCTCTGACCAACTTTGGGGTCCGGCTCTTCCTGGAATCCTTCGTGGAACTGGCGCCCCAACCCCAGCCATTTGAAAGCAGTAAGGGTCTGGTATCACCTGGCGACCAGGGCTTTTCTGGGTTTGTCTTCAAAATTCAAGCCAATATGAACCCCAAGCACCGCGACAGTGTGGCTTTTGTCCGGGTCTGCTCCGGGCGATTCGAACGCGGGATGGAAGTGTTCCATGCCCAAACCGGCAAGACCATCCGCCTGCAGCGCCCCTATAAGTTATTCGCCAACGAACGCGAAATTATCGATGAAGCCTATCCGGGCGATGTCCTTGGTCTGCCAAACACTGGCGAACTGGGAATTGGCGACACTCTGTGCGAAAACAAACCTTTCGTCTTTGCACCGATCCCGCGCTTTCATCCCGAACATTTCGCCATCATCCACAACAAAGATGTAGGCAAACAAAAACAGTTCACCAAGGGTCTCCATCAACTCGAAACCGAAGGTGCTGTTCAGGTGCTGTTCAATATCGACTCATTCCGGCGAGAACCCATCCTGGCTGTGGTCGGTGAACTGCAGTTTGATGTGGTACAGACCCGGTTAGAAAACGAATATAATGTACCCACCACCCTGGAACGGATGGACAGCGGAGCAGCGCGCTGGGTAAGCGGCCCCGAAAGCAGCATCCTGCAAAGCGCCTCCCGCTCACATCTAATTCTCTGCCGGGACGCCGACCAGAATTATGTCGCCCTCTTCAAAGAACCTTTCTATGTCAAATATACAGCAGAACAGTTCCCGGACTTGAAATTTGAGATGAAAAGTTAATCCAGGTATTTTGGGTGGAGCGGCCACCCAAAATACAAAAAAGTATCAACTTACCTTTAAATTCCCAAATAGCCCAAACAGCTTGCGCATCATGCCATGCCCAAAATCGGGCTGGATGAACTGCGCCGGGCAGGTCCCAGGGATCACGGCGATCCCATTGGCCTTGCACATCTCCACCGCGGCCGGCGATACACTGGTCATGCTGCCTGCCAGGCCGGGTTTGGTGCCCATCATACAGTGCATCCAGACATGCTTAATCCCCAGTTCAACACACTGCTGGACAACTTGTTCCGTTACTTTTGGGCTGGTCAGCATAAAGACTGCATCTGGCTTCTCAGGGATGGATTTCAAATCCGGGTAGCACGGCGCTCCGTCATATTCCGGCTGGCTTGGGCTGACCGCATAAACTTTATAGCCTGCATCTTTGAATTTCTTATAATTCAAATTGCAGCCAGTTTCACGCTTTGATGAAACACCGACAACGGCAATCACCTTCTGCGACAGGAAATTTTTGACAAGTGCATCGATATTGGGCATAGTATTCCTTCCTTACTGAGGAACAAGATTGATCACAATGTTCATTCTAACGTCAGTTCGGGATAAGAGATTTTTGGGTGTTTTTTGGGTGGCTGCGCCACCCAAAAAAACACCCAAAATAACCTCTTTTCGAACTAACCCGAACTGACGTTAATTCTAGCATAAAAAAAACTGGCGATCCTAAGATCGCCAGTCTCCTGTAGCACGTCTTTCGTAAAGTCGGGGGTTGAGGTGTTTGTCGGGGGCTGCAGTCTGCAGCAAACACTCCAAAATCAACCTCTATCGATGTTGATGCCAGGGTTTTCGGACTTAACGCAAACCCTGTCTAAGCCCGGCTGGTAACGGGGGCCAGCCACTCCGCCGAGCGCGGGTGTTTACCATGGATGGCTGCCTGGAAAGCTTCTTGAATGTTGCGTGTCACCGGGCCCATTTTACCAGAACCAATTACCCGGTAATCAATTTCGCGCAAGGCAATACACTCTGCCGCTGTACCGCAAACAAAAACCTCATCGGCAATGTACAGTTGATCGCGTGAAATCGGCAGTTCGCGCACTTCATAACCCAGATCCTTCGCCAGCGTCACCAGTGAGTCACGGGTGATGCCCTCCAATACCGGCGCTGTAGCAGGTGTATACAACACGCCATCCCGCACCATAAACAGGTTCTCGCCGGTACACTCGGCCACATAGCCCTGAGGATCAAGTAAAATTGCCTCCTCAAAACCCAGCCGCACCGATTCTGTCCGGGCCAGAATGCTATTGGCGTAATTCCCAGTGATCTTGGCCTTGGTCATCATCACATTCGGGTGGTGGCGGGTAAACGAAGCAATATTCGCCCGAATACCATTTTCCAGGGCTTCCTTACCCAGGTAATTATTCCATTCCCAGGCAGCAATCCCAACTGCCGCCCGACCAGCGTCCACATTCAAGTTCCAACCACCATCCACCAGGTACACCAGGGGGCGGATATAGCACTCGTTGAAACCATTAACTTCAACAACCTGGCAGGCGGCATCCATTAACTGCTCCACCGTAAAGGGAAACGAACGAAAACCGGCTATTTTAGCCGAATTGGTCAACCGGATCATGTGTTCCCGCAGCCGAAAAATGGAAGGGCCATTGTCGGTTGCATAACTGCGGATACCTTCAAATGCACCCAGCCCATAATGCAGTGCAGGTGTCAGAAAATGAATGGTAGCTTTGGCGTATTCGACCATTTCGCCATTCATCCAGATATATTTAGATTCCATGCCCATAATAAAACTCCTTAAAATAAGATACCGTGAAAGGGATCAATTGAGCGGGCACCGCTCCAGACCCCTATTTCAGTCAAAGATTTTGGCAAATCTGTTCCGTCATTGCCTGTGTATTCAGGCTGCCGCCCAGATCAGCAGTCCTGGCGCCGCTGGAAATAGCTGTCTGCACCGCTTTTTCAACCAGTTGAGCTTCCTGCTCCAGGCCAAGTGAGTAGCGCAGCATCATTGCCGCCGATACGATCGTGCCGATCGGGTTGGCAATGCCCTTGCCGGCAATGTCTGGCGCAGAACCATGAATGGGTTCATACAGGCCGCGCGGCTTACCCAGGCTGTTCAGTTCAGCGCCAAGCGAGGCTGAAGGTAAATTGCCCATCGAACCAGAAAGGACAGATGCTTCATCCGTCAGAATATCGCCAAACAGATTGCCAGTTACCATAACATCAAATGAGGCCGGTCGAGACATCAGATACATCGCAGCGGCGTCCACCAGGATATGCTCCAGGGTAACATCCGGATATTCCAAGCCCACCCGGGTAACCACCTGTCGCCAAAGACGAGACGATTCAAGGACATTGGCCTTATCCACTGAAGTGACCTTTTTGCGCCGCGGACGCGCAAGCTGAAAGGCTAAATGAGCTGCCCGGGCCACTTCACTCTCCGTATACGACATGGTGTCGAGCGCCTGGATTTCTTCACCGCCGCCGGGCCGCTGAACAGTGCGCCGCAAGCGCGGCTCGCCAAAATAGACATCACTGGTCAGCTCACGCACAACCAGCAGATCAACCCCCTGCAGCCGCTCTGGGCGTAATGGAGAAGCGCCTACAAGATCGGGATGCGGCTGTACCGGACGCAAATTGCCAAACAAATCCAGCGCTTTGCGGATACCAAGCAGGCCCTGCTCGGGTCGGACTTTGGCAGCCGGGTTATCCCACTTGGGGCCACCTACCGCTCCTAACAATACGGCATCGCACAATCGACCAGCTTCTAAAGTCTCTTCCGGAAGGGCTGTTCCAGTTAAATCAATCGCAATACCCCCGATTGGGTATTCAGTCATCTGAAATTTATGCCCAAAACGGGAGGCAATCCGATCCAAAACAATCCTGGCCGCGCTTACAACTTCCGGGCCAATCCCATCTCCCGGCAGTAAAACAAGATTTGCTTCCATATATTCTTCCTATCCTGCCTGTGTTTCAACTGACGCTGGCTGGCGAGCATCGCTCAAAAGAGCGTATTCCAGGCTGTCGATCAGCGCTTGCCAGCTGGCTTCAATAATGTTGGTGCTTGCCCCAACTGTGGACCACGAATGGTCTGAGTTTTTTGTGTCGATTAAGACGCGTGTGATTGCATCCGAACCCTTGTCGCTGTTCAAAATACGGACCTTATAATCATCCAGACGGACATGGGCCAGGTTTGGATACACACCCAGTAAAGCCTTGCGCAAGGCTGCATCCAGAGCACTGACAGGGCCATTTCCCTCGGCTGCTGTGTGGAATATTTTGTCGCCAATTTTCATTTTGACCGTTGCTTCAGCTAACAAGCCACGCCCATGCCGGTGTTCGACTACCACCATAAAGTCGATTAACTCAAAGGGTGGGGTATAATTCGGCGCCATGCGCTGGATCAGCATACTGACCGAAGCCTCTGCACCTTCAAAGGTGAAACCCTGAGACTCCAGTTCTTTAATCTGGTTCAAAACCTCACGCGCCTGATCCGTGGTGACTTCCAAACCAAACTCGCGCGATTTATCCAGCACATTTCCACGCCCAGAGAGTTCTGAAACCACAGTGCGGCGATTATTACCAACCAGCGTCGGATCAACATGCTGGTATGACGATTCGACTTTCAATACAGCCGCCACATGGATGCCGCCCTTATGAGCAAAAGCACTGGACCCAACAAATGGGAGCTGGCGGTTATGCGGCAAATTGGCCACTTCACTGACATAATACGAAAGTTCGGTCAGGTGGGTCAAATTCTCGCCAGAAATGCATTCTTTCTTCATTTTTAGCTGAATATCAGGGATAAGCGTGCACAGGTTAGCATTTCCTACCCGCTCGCCGATGCCGTTGATCGTACCCTGCACATGTACAGCGCCAGCCCGAATGGCTGCCAGGGCGTTCGCTACCCCACAGCCGGCGTCATCGTGCGTGTGAATACCGATTGCCGTACTGAACTGGGCTTTAACCGTCTCAACGATTTCCTGAACTTCCCAGGGTAAAGCGCCGCCATTGGTTTCGCACAGCACCAGCACATCTGCGCCGCCATCGGCGGCTGCCCGCAGGGTTTGCAAGGCATATTCCGGATTAGCCTTATAGCCATCGAAAAAGTGTTCGGCATCATAGACCACTTCTTTGCCATTGGCCTTCATATAGGCCACGCTCCGGTTAATCATCGACAGATTTTCTTCCAGGGTCGTTTCCAACACTTTCAAGACATGCAGATCCCAGCTTTTGCCGACCAGTGTCACAACCGGGGTACCGGCATTCAGCAGGGCCTGCAGGTTGGCATCATCCTCAGGCTGCGACCCTTTCTTCAAGGTCGAGCCGAAAGCGGCGATTTTGGCATTTTTCAATTTCAGTTTCTTCACCTGCTCAAAAAAAGCCACATCTTTGGGGTTTGAACCAGGCCAACCGCCCTCGATGTAATGGAAACCAAACTCATCCAGTCGAACAGCGATCTTAAGCTTGTCTTCAACCGAGAAAGAGACGCCCTCGCTTTGTGAGCCATCTCGCAAAGTTGTATCATACAAATAAACATCTACCATATTCTTTTTACCTTCTTCCACATTTCAACCGAAGATCATCCCCGATCGAAGTGCTGCGCTACGCATTTTCGTAAGCGCTGATTTTATCTTCGTGTTTCAAGAGGTACCCGAGTGAGTCCACCCCGTTCAACAGGCAGAGTTTATTAAAGCCATCAATCGGGAAGGTGAAGGATGAGCCATCTGGAAGCGAAACTCGTTGAGCTTCCAGATCGATCGACAGATCAACGGTCCGCATCTCCTCTGCCATTTCGAACAATTTTTGCTGCATGGCCGCATCCACCACAATTGGCAGGAGACCATTCTTCAAAGAGTTGTTCTGAAAAATATCTGCAAATGAGGTGCTGATAACAGCCCGAACCCCCCAGCCCATCAGCGCCCAGGGAGCGTGTTCGCGTGACGAACCACAGCCAAAATTATCACCGGCCAGCAAGATCTGCCCACCCTGGTACTCGGCCTTGTTGAGCGGAAAATCCGGGTTGGGAGAACCGTCGGGCAGGTAACGCCAGGCAAAAAACAGGGCGTCGGCCAGGCCAGACTTATCCGTTACCTTGAGATAGCGCGCCGGGATAATTTGATCTGTATCCACATCATTCTGAGCAAGTGGAATCATTTTAGAGGTTAGTGTCGTAAAGGATTGCATAATTATTTTCCCAGCAGTTAGTTTTGCATCAGCGAACGCGGATCCACAATGCAGCCTGAAACAGCCGCTGCTGCAGCCGTCAATGGACTTGCAAGGAAGGTGCGTCCACCAGGACCCTGGCGGCCTTCAAAGTTGCGGTTACTTGTGCTGACAGCATATTGTCCGGGCGTCAGCATATCGCCGTTCATAGCGATGCACATACTACAGCCTGCAAACCGCCATTCGGCGCCGGCTTCTTTAAAGACCTGGTCCAGACCTTCAGATTCAGCCTGCCGGCGAACACTTTCCGAACCGGGCACAACAATCATCTGAACCCCATCAGCAACGCGCCGGCCTTTGATCAAAGCCGCCGCCTGCCGTAGATCCGAAATGCGTGAATTTGTGCATGATCCGAGGAAAACCATGCTGATTGGACGCCCGATCAGAGTCTTACCAGCTGGTAAATCCATATAGCGCAGCGCCTTCTCGAGTGCTGAACGCTTGCTCGGATCCGTTTCCTGGGCAGGGTCGGGCACAGGTTGATTGATCGAGACACCCATCCCCGGATTTGTGCCGTATGTAATCATCGGCTCCAGAGTGGATACGTCAATCGTGATGGTCTTGTCGTAGGCAGCCCCGGCATCCGAAGGCAGCGTGCGCCAGTAGGCGATCGCATTATCCCAATCTGCGCCCTGAGGGGCAAACTTCCGACCTTTGAGGTAATCGAAAGTGGTTTCATCAGGCGCAACCAGACCAGCTCGAGCGCCGCCCTCAATGGACATGTTACATAATGTCATGCGCTCTTCCATACTCAGCGCCTTGACGGCCTCACCAGCATACTCAAAGACATGTCCGGTGCCCCCGCCCACCCCAATCGCCGCGATCAATGCCAGAATCATATCCTTGGCGCCGACGCCCGGCTGCAGCCTGCCAGTGAAATTCACCAGACAGGTCTTCGGTCGGTATTGCAGCAAACACTGCGATGCCAGCACATGCTCCACTTCGCTGGTGCCAATCCCAAAAGCCAGCGCCCCAAAGGCTCCGTGGGTGGCTGTATGACTGTCGCCGCAGACAATGGTTGCCCCAGGTTGAGTCAGCCCCATCTCCGGGCCAATCACGTGCACAATCCCGCGCTGTTCGCTGGCAAAATCGTACAACCGAATCCCAAACTGCTGGCAGTTAGCGGCTAACTGATTCAGTTGGCGCACAGCCATCTCATCTGCCAGATCGAGCGAAAGGCTTTTGGTTGGCGTGGAGTGATCCATAGTCGCCACCGTTCGTTCGGGACGCCGAACTTTTAAGCCTTTCTTTCGCAGGCCTTCAAAAGCCTGCGGCGAGGTTACTTCATGGACCAGATGCAGGTCAATATACAAAACGGCGGGAGCGCCATCTTCCTGTGTAACGACATGCTTGTCCCAAATCTTTTCAAAAAGAGTCCGTGGTGAATTCATTTATAGGGCTTTCTCGTAAAATTATTCCAGATTCCAGCGGCTTGGGTAAGATGAAGGGCCAGAAAAAGCATCTCGACGGTAATCCCAGGCTTCGGCGTGTTCGTCAACCGGGTTGAGGGGGATCTGTTTAGCGACACTCATCCGCAGCGCTCGCCGCGTCTGACGAGCCCGATTTGTCTTTTCCTGAGCGTCTAAAATTCCCGACAAATCCCATCCGGCGGGCATGGTACGCGGCTCAGAAAACTGGTTGAACGACATAGGATAAGCAGTATTTTCAGTCTGGTTATTCATCTTAAACTCCTCTAAAATCCGTTAGCTTTTTCCACCAGCCGCAACTTCGGCCTGGTGGACAGCGCCTTTGGCATACAAAACTTTATTCAGCGCAGATAGATAGGCTTTGGCGCTTGCGACGATAATGTCGGTATCGGCGCCGTATCCGCCAAACGTGCGGGTGCGAGACTGACCATTCTGGGGCGAGGTGCGCTGGGGAAGTGTCTCTGTTTCTTCTTGCAAACGCACCGTCACTTCACCCAAAGCATCAATACCCTCCGTCACCGCATGGACATTAAATTCAAGCAGGGTGTTGGGTACCTGCACAATGGCGTCAATCGCCACAAAAGCAGCATGAACCGGGCCGGTTCCAACCGCTGCATGGATCAACTGCGAACCATCCGGGGCTTTGATCTTCACGGTTGCGGTGGGCAGCCCCATCGTACCGCATGCCACCTGTAAGCCTTCCAGGCTGAACATCTCTTCAGATTGGAAGGCCTGGTCTTCTACCAGCGCTTCCAGATCAGCATCTGTCAGGATTTTCTTTTTGTCAGCCAACTGTTTGTAGCGTTCGAAAGCGCGGTCCATATCAGATGGCCCCAGGTTGTAGCCCAATTCCTCCAGACGGGCCTTAAGCGCATGCCTGCCCGAATGTTTTCCAAGCACCAAACGCGAGCGGCTGACACCGACTGTCTCAGGCAGCATAATCTCGTAGGTGCCCTGGTTCTTGAGCATACCATCCTGATGAATGCCGGCCTCATGCGCAAAGGCATTCGCGCCCACAATAGCCTTATTGGGTTGAATCGGGATGCCCGTGTAATTCGAAACCATCCGGCTGACCCGTGAGATCTGGGTGGTATCGATACCTGTCTGCAGGCCAAAAATCGCACGGCGGGTGTGCAGCGCCATCACGACTTCTTCCAACGAAGTGTTGCCAGCCCGCTCACCAATCCCGTTCATCGTCACTTCTGCCTGGCGCGCCCCGGCAGCAATTCCAGCCAGGGCATTGGCAGTTGCCAGGCCCAGGTCATCGTGGCAGTGAACAGAAACAACCACCTTCTCAATACCAGGCGTGTGAGCCATAATTCCGGCAATCAGCTTTCCATACTCTTCAGGTGTGGTGTAACCGACTGTATCTGGGATATTAAGGGTGGTTGCGCCAGCTTTAATGGCCTCGCCCAATACCAGGTATAGGAATTCAGGCTCTGAACGCCCGGCATCTTCGGGTGAGAATTCCACATCCGCACAGAGCGATGAGGCATATGTCACCATTTCTTTGACCCGCTCAACCACCTCTTCCGGATCCATTCGCAGCTTGTAGCGCATATGAATGGGAGAGGTAGCCAAAAAGGTGTGGATTCGAGGACGGGCTGCATGCTGAACTGCCAGCCAGGCTGCATCAATATCATTCTTGGCAGCCCGGGCCAGCCCGCAGATAATCGGGGTTTTCGCATCCGGATCACCTGCGGGCGGGTTGCCGACCTCGAGAGCGATGCGCCGCACGCCTTCAAGGTCGTCCGGCGAAGCCGCCGGGAAGCCAGCTTCGATCACATCCACCCCCATGCGCGCCAGGGCCCGGGCAATCTCCAGCTTTTCGCCTGAGGTCAGGCTGGCGCCCGGAGACTGCTCACCGTCGCGCAGGGATGTGTCGAAGATTCGTACATAGCTGGGATCCATTTTATTCTCCTGGTTTGATGGTTACCGGATTAATAAAGGGCATCATCTCACGCAAATTGGCGCCAACTTTTTCAATCAGGTGGTCCTGGTGCAGCCTGCGCTGTTCGTTGAACCAGGGGCGGCCCTTCTTGTTTTCTTCGATCCAGTTTTCTGCGTAGTGACCACTTTGGATGTCACTGAGGATCTGGGACATTGTGTGCTTGGTTTCTTCGGTGATGATCTTCGGACCGGCTGTGTAATCGCCATGTTCGGCAGTATCGGAAACCGAGTAACGCATATAGTTCATACCGCCGCGATACATCAGGTCAACGATCAGCTTCAGTTCGTGCATACATTCAAAATAAGCGATTTCAGGCTGGTAGCCGGCTTCAACCAGGGTCTCAAATGCAGCCTGCACCAGGGCGGTCACACCACCACACAGCACACTCTGCTCGCCAAACAAATCGGTTTCGGTTTCTTCAGCGAAGGTTGTTTCGAGAACGCCAGCGCGGGTGGCTCCAAGTGCAAAAGCATACGAAAGGGCCAGCGCCTTAGCCTGCCCGGTCGCATCCTGCGCCACTGCCAACAGGGAGGGCGTACCGCCGCCTTCCTGGTAAACCTCGCGCACGCGGTGTCCAGGGGCCTTGGGGGCGATCATGGTCACGTCCACACCCGCGGGCGGTTCAATCGTGCCAAAACGAATATTGAAACCGTGGGCAAACATCAACATTTTGCCTTTGGTCAGGTGCGGCGCCACATCATGCGAGTAAATCCGGGCCTGCTCAGTATCAGGCGCCAGAATCATGATCACATCAGCCCATTCAGAAACAGCATCCACTGTTCCAACTTCCAGACCAGCTTTTTGAGCCTTTTCCCACGACTTGCTGCCAGCCCGCAGGCCAACTTTGACCTGGACACCACTGTCATGCAGATTCAACGCATGAGCATGTCCCTGCGAACCAAAACCAACGATTGCAACCTTTTTGCCGCGAATCAAAGCGGGATCTGCATCTTTTTCGTAATAAATAATAGCCATGTAATTAGTTCCTCTCGTAACGTGTATGTCCATCCGCGCCAGGGGTGTGGCGCACGCCAAGTGCTTCACCGCGGGTCATTGCAACCTGTCCGGTGCGCACCATTTCCAAAATACCATGCGGCTTGAGCAGCTCAAGCAAACTCTCAATCTTATCTTCAGTACCCGTGCTTTCCACAATGACCGACTCGGGGGCCACATCAATAATTCGCGCCCGGAAGATATCAGCCAGATTGGCAATTTCAGCGCGCTTTTCCGGAGTGGCCTTGACCTTGATCAAAGCGAGATCACGGATTACAGCGGGCTGCGAGGTCACATCCTGAACATCAATCACATTGACCAGCTTATACAGATTGGCTTCCACTTTGCGGGCATCTACCTCCTGGCTGTCAATCACGATCGTCATACGAGAGACCTTGGGGTCCTCGGTGGTGCCAACTGCCAGCGATTCGATATTGAAATTGCGGCGGCGAAATAATGAGGCAACCCGATTCAAAACACCGGGTTTATTTTCTACGAGAGCGATGATCGTATGCTGCATGAAAAAACTCCTTTTCTCTCTGGGTGTGTTGGTCAGGCTGAGCCTGACCCTAACACCCATTCAACTAATCTTGACTCGGCCGCATTGGACGGCGGATCATTTTATCCAGGTCTGCGCCGGTTGGCACCATGGGATACACGGCTTCTTCTTTCTCAACCCGGAACTCAATCAACACCGGGCCGGGAGTCTGGTGAGCAAACTCCAAAGCTGCCTGTACATCGGCTGGGTCAATCACCCGCCGAGCGGGAACGCCGTGCGCTTCGGCGACTTTAACAAAGTCTGGGTTGTGCAGTTCCACAGCCGAATAGCGCTTTTCAAAGAAGAACTCCTGCCACTGGCGCACCATACCAAGGAAATTATTGTTCATAATCGCAATCTTGACATTGGCGCCTTCCTGAACAGCCGTAGAAAGCTCGGCCTGGGTCATCTGGAAACCACCATCGCCCACGATTGTCCAGATCTCCTTGTCGGGAAAAGCGAACCAGGCGCCAATGGCGGATGGCAGGCCAAAGCCCATGGTTCCCGATCCGCCAGAAGTAATCAGCCGGCGAGGTTCTTTCACTGGGTAATACTGGGCAGCCCACATCTGGTGCTGGCCAACATCGGTGGTCAGAATGGCGTCACCGTTGGTGGCGCCCCATAAATCGCTGATCACATGCGGTACGTACAGTTTTCCGTCGCCTTCCCAATAGCGGATATCACGGGTCTTGGTATCACCCTTCCATTCATCAATCTGCTTCATCCAGGATTCATGATCAGCTTCATCAACAAGTGGGATCAAGTCAGCCAAAACGGTTTTCAAATCGCCAACCAGAGAGAGGTCAACATTCACATTTTTGTGAATTTCCGATGGGTCAATTTCCACATGGATTTTCTTGGCATGTGGGGCATAGGTTTTCAAGTTGCCGGTCACCCGGTCATCAAAGCGCATACCAAAAGCCAGCAGCAGGTCGGCATTTTGAATAGCCATATTTGCATATGCTTCTCCATGCATACCCATCATGCCCAGGTCCAAAACGTGACCGGCGGGGAAGCTGCCAAGCCCAAGCAGCGTGCTGGCAACCGGGGTATTCGTCTTGACAGCAAAAATACCCAATTCTTCGGTTGCGTTGGAAATCTGGACGCCGTGTCCAGCCAAAATCAAAGGCCGTTGGGCCTGAGCAATCATCTCCGCAGCCCGCTTCAAATCAACAACCGGAGCGTGGGCTGGCGGGCGATAGCCGGGCAAAGAAATATGCTCAGGATAGACGAATTCGCATTTTTCAATTTGGGCGTTTTTACAAATATCAATCAAGACAGGGCCTGGGCGGCCGCTGCGAGCGATGTAAAAAGCTTCGCGAACAACTTCGGCGATATCCTCAGCCCGGGTAACCAGATAATTGTGCTTGGTGATGGGCAGGGTAATACCGGTTACATCCGTTTCCTGAAATGCATCGCCGCCGATCAGATGAGCAGCCACCTGCCCTGTGATACACACGATTGGGGAAGAGTCCATCATGGCCGTGGCAATCCCCGTAACCAGATTGGTGGCGCCAGGGCCAGAGGTTGCCATAGCGACGCCCACCTTGCCAGAAGCCCGGGCATAACCATCAGCCATATGCGCTGCGCCCTGTTCGTGGCGGACAAGCACGTGGTGGACGGGGTAATTCAGCATTGCATCATAGATGGGCATGTTCGAGCCGCCAGGATAGCCAAATACAACTTCGACTCCCTCACGCAGCATACATTCCCAAAGAATTTCAGCACCAGCTTTTTTCATTTCTTATCTCCTAATCTCTCTCTCAAAAGTTGATGATATGGCTGCCGGGACAGCCAAAACCACTTGATCTCATTATTCCAATACAGCCCCATGGTTAGCGCTCGTGACCATCCGGGCATAACGCCGGAGCCAGGAGCTCTGGGTCCGAGGCTCGAAAGGCGGCAGTGCTGCCAGACGAGCCTGAATTTCATCTGCACTCAAGCGCACATTCAAAGTGCGAGATTGTAAATCAATTTCGATGATATCGCCGTTGTTCAAGGCTGCAA
>Ga0268298_10002887_pt1 | contig 18216 bp, 17 predicted proteins | sample WWTPWeurt_MetaG_FD_194462 | JGI IMG/M metagenome (GOLD analysis project Ga0268298, IMG submission 194462) | Activated sludge microbial communities from WWTP in Nijmegen, Gelderland, Netherland - WWTP Weurt | ecosystem: Engineered > WWTP > Aerobic digester > Activated sludge | place...
CCTGCCAGGCGCCCAGCGCGCTGGAGCAGGACTACTGCTACTGCACCAGCAGCACCTGCGGCGCGGGCATGCTCAACGCCGCCGCCGCCGTGACGCAGGTGCGCACCGCCACCGGCGTGACCCCGCTCAGCGATTCAGACCGCGTCTTCAACTACCTGGAGGCCGCCTACCCGCAGTACGCGAGCCCGGCACCCGCCACCTCAGCCAATGGCTCTGGCTACTATTACCGTTATTACGCGTCCACCGGCGTCTATGTGGGCACCTTGGGCGGCAATGTCTACTACCTGATCCCGTCAGGCAGCAACCAGGTCGAGCTGCTGGGTTCGCTGGCGCAGTGGCTGGCCATCGCGGCGGCCGCCGGGTATTGATCGGCGCGGGCGCCGGCCGGCAGGGCAGCCTCAGGCCTTGCGGCTGTCGCCGCCGCACGGCCCGAAGGCCATGCCGGCCAGGGGCAGTTTCAGGCCGCTGAGCTGCTCGCGCAGCGGCGCATCGGCCGCCGGCACACGCACGGTGGCCAGGGTGACGCTGGGGCTGAGCGTGACCACGCGGCCCGTGTGCACGCCACGCGTGGCGAGCTGGGCCAGTGCGCTGTCGGCCGCGGCCTTGTCCTCAAAGCGGCCCAGCACCAGGCCGGGCTGCAGCTCGGGCCGGCCCGTCATGGGCTTGGCCTCCACCTTGCGGCGTTGCAGCTGGGCCAGCTTGCGCTCGAGCATGGCCTGGTCGGCGTAGCGGCCCATGTAGATCATGTAGCTGCCCGGGCGCTCAGACTTCAGCACCGTCCAGCTGCCAGCCGGCAGGGCCGCGGCGCGCAGGGCTTGCTCGGCCCCCGGCAGCTCGGCCAGGGCGAAGGGCCCGGCTTCGAGGCACAGCGCAGCGACGCGGGCGCTTGCGGCTTGCGTCACCACGCCGCCGGCTATGCGGCGCAGGCCGGGTGTGGTGATCGAGGCCGCGCCCGTGACCACGCTCGAGGCGGCCCCCGAGGCTGCGCCGGACGCCGCTGGCGCGCCATTGGCCGCTGCGCTGGCCGGCGAGGCGCTGGCGCTGGCGGCCTCGGCCAGGGCCGCACTGGCCGAGGCCGGGGGCAGCACCCGCAGCTGATCGGGGTTGAGCTGGCGCTTCAGGCGCTCGGGCTCGCGGTCTTGCTGGGTGGGCGATGCGGCCCCCAGCCAGCCCTGTTGCCAGGCGAACATCAGGCCGTTGGCGGCCAGCAGCAGCAACACGATCACCAACCTCAGCATGCGCTCTCCTGTCGGGCATCGGGCACGGCGACCCGGACGCTCACTTCACCGCTGGCAAGCCGCACGCGCCGGCCGGCCACCCTCAGCACCAGGGCGCCATCATCGTCGATCCCGTCGGCCACGCCCTGGGGTGTCTCGGCCAGCGTGGTGCTCAGTGTCTGGCCGAGCAGCACATCGCGCAAGGCAAAGCGAGCACGCAGCGGCGCGAAGCCCCCCTGCTCGAAGGCCCTCAGCATGGCCAGCAGCGGCGCGGCCACACGGTGCAGCGCGGCCGGCGCATCGATCTGCGCGTGCAGCGCCTGCAGGTGCGCGCGGCCCTGCGACCAGGCGGCCATGCCGTCGACCACGGGCACCGGCGCAATGTTCAGCCCCATGCCGATGATGGCCATGCGCTGGCCACCCGCTGGCAGCGATTCGATCAGGATGCCGCCCAGTTTGCGCATTGGCTCGCCAGGCACGATCAGCATCAGGTCATTGGGCCACTTCAGGCCGATGCGCGGCGCCTGGCCGGGCGACAGGGGGTCGAGCGCCTCGGCCAGCGCCAGGCCCACGGCCAGCGACAGGCCCGACCAGTCGGCGGCGCGCACGGGCAGGCACAGCGAAAAGGTGAGCGACGCGCCCGGCTCGCTCTGCCACTGCCGGCCCAGGCGGCCGCGCCCCTGGGTCTGCGCTTCAGCCACCAGCAAGCACGGCGCGGTGTCGCCCTGGCGGATGCGCTCGAGCAGGGTGGTGTTGGTGGAGCCGGTTTCGGCCAGCACCTCCACCGTCAGGCCGGGGAGCTGGGGCTCCAGCTGCTGCCACAAGTCTTCAGCACGCCAGGCGGCCATGAAACTCAATCGAGCTTTTGGCGCTTGGGCGCGAGCATGGTGCCGCGGCAGCGCGGGCTGCCGCAGTGGCAGGCAAACTTCTTCTTCAGCGTGGGCGTGTAGCGCTCGTCGATCACAAGCCCGTAGTCGTAGAACAACTCGGTGCCGGGCTTGATGGCCTTGAGCGCCTTGATGAACACGCGCTGGCCATCGTCGTCGGCTTCGCAGTTGGGCTCGCAGGCGTGGTTGATCCAGCGCGCCGCGTTGCCGCCGAACTTGGCATCGATGACGTGCAGCTCGTCGATGTGGAAGTAGAAGGTGTGGTTGGGGTCGCTCGGGTCGTGCGGGTGGCGGCGCAAGGCCTCGTCCCAGGTGATCACTTCGCCGGTGTACTCGATGATCACCTCGCCCTTCTTCAGCGGCTTGAGCGCGAACACGCCCTTGCCGTGCACGCCACTCTTGCGCACCTGGATGCGGCGCCCGTCCTGGCGCGCGGTGGTGCCGCTGGCGGCGGCAGGGGGCTTTGCGGTGGCGGCTTGCGCAGTGGGTTTCATTGGGTAAAGTGATTCCATGGGCGCGCACGTGTACACGGGTGTGTGCGTGCGCGCGAGAAGCAACGGATTGTAGGCACGTACATTTCGGGGCCTGTGCCCTGCAGCCACCGGGCTGCGCGCAGCGCCACCACACCAGGGATTGAACAAACGCATCCATGAGCAAGACACTGATCATTGCCGAGAAGCCCAGCGTGGCGCAGGACATCGTCCGCGCCCTCACCTCCACGCTGGGCAAGTTCGAGAAGCACGCCGACCATTTCGAGAACGACACCCACGTGGTCACGTCCGCCGTGGGCCACCTGGTGGAGATCAAGGCGCCGGAAGAGTACGACGTCAAGCGCGGCAAGTGGAGCTTCGCGCACCTGCCGGTGGTGCCGCCGCACTTCGATCTGGCGCCCATCGACAAGGCCAAGTCGCGGCTGATGGCGGTGGTCAAGCTGGTCAAGCGCAAGGACGTCACCGCACTCATCAACGCCTGCGACGCGGGCCGCGAGGGCGAGCTGATCTTCCGCTTGATCGTGCAGTTTGCCGACAACCTGAAGGCCCCGCTGGCCAAGCCCATCCAGCGCCTGTGGCTGCAGAGCATGACGCCGCAGGCCATCCGCGACGGCTTCAACCAGCTGCGCAGCGACCAGCAGATGCTGGGCCTGGCCGACGCCGCGCGCAGCCGATCCGAGGCCGACTGGCTGGTGGGCATCAATGGCACACGGGCCATGACGGCCTTCAACTCGCGCGATGGCGGCTTCTTTCTCACCACCGTGGGCCGGGTGCAGACGCCCACTCTCTCGATCGTGGTCGAGCGCGAGGAAAAGATCCGCAAGCACATCGCCCGCGATTACTGGGAAATCAAGGCGGGCTTTCAAGCAACGGCCGGTGAATACGAAGGCAAGTGGTTCGACCCCAAGTTCAAGAAAGATGACGACGCAGACCGCCGCGCCGACCGCCTGTGGAACGAGAAGGACGCCAAGGCCATCGGCGACGCGGTGCTGGGCAAGCCCGGCATCGTCACCGAGGAGGCCAAGCCCAGCAACCAGAGCAGCCCGCTGCTGTACGACCTCACCACGCTGCAGCGTGAGGCCAATGGCCGCTTCGGCTTCTCGGCCAAGACCACGCTGAGCATTGCGCAAGCGCTGTACGAGAAGCACAAGGTGCTCACCTACCCACGTACCGATTCGCGCGCGCTGCCCGAAGACTACGTGCCCACGGTGAAGCAGACCTTCGAGATGATCGCCAGCGAGGACCTGCCCGGGCCGCTGAAGGCGCTGGCCCAGCACGCCAAGAAGGGCCTGAAGGACGGCTACATCAAGCCCACCAAGCGCGTGTTCGACAACACCAAGGTGTCGGACCACTTCGCCATCATCCCCACGCTGCAGGCGCCCAAGAGCCTCACCGAGGTGGAGGCCAAGCTCTACGACATGGTGGTCAAGCGTTTCATCGCGGTGTTCTATCCGCCGGCTGAATACATGGTCACCACGCGCATCACCAAGGTGGCCGCGCCCGTGCCCGGCGTGGGCGACGAGCAGTGCTTCCAGACCAATGGCAAGGTGCTCGTCAACCCCGGCTGGCTGGCCGTGTATGGCAAGGAAGCGCAGGACGAAGACGCCAACCTCGTGCCGGTGCAGCCGGGCGAGACCGTGGCCAACGAGCACGTCAGCGTCAACGCACTCAAGACCCGCCCGCCAGCCCGCTACAACGAGGGCACCCTGCTATCGGCGATGGAAGGCGCCGGCAAGCTGATCGACGACGACGAGCTGCGCGAGGCCATGGCCGAGAAGGGCCTGGGCACGCCAGCCACGCGCGCGCAGGTGATCGAAGGCCTGATCGCCGAGAAGTACATGCTGCGCGAAGGGCGCGACCTGATGCCCACGGCCAAGGCTTTCCAGCTGATGACGCTGCTGCGCGGCCTGGCGATCGAGGACCTCACCAAGCCCGAGCTCACCGGCAACTGGGAGTACCAGCTTGCCGAGATGGAGCACGGGCGCCTGAGCCGCGATGCCTTCATGAAGGAGATCGCCAAGATGGCCGAGCGCATCGTGCGCAAGGCCAAGGAGTACGACCGCGACACCATCCCCGGCGACTACGCCACGCTGGCCACGCCCTGCCCGCAATGCGGCGGCGTGGTCAAGGAGAACTACCGGCGCTTCAGCTGCACCGGGGCTGATGGCGCGACAGAAGGCTGCGGCTTCTCGATCACCAAGATCCCCGCAGGCCGCAGCTTCGAGCTGCCCGAAGTGGAGGCCTTCCTGCGCGACAAGAAGATCGGCCCGCTGGAGGGCTTCCGCAGCAAGGCCGGCTGGCCCTTCACCGCTGAGCTGAAGCTGGTGTTCGACGACGAAGCCTCCAACTGGAAGCTGGAGTTCGATTTCGGCGACGATGCCAAGAACGCCGAGGGCGATGGCGAGCCGGTCGATTTCAGCGGCCAACCCTCGGCCGGCGTGTGCCCCAAGTGCAAGGGCCACATCTACGAGCACGGCGCCAACTACGTCTGCGAGCACAGCGTGGGCGCGCACGTCACCTGCGATTTCAAGAGCGGCAAGATCATCCTGCAGCAGCCGGTGTCGATGGAGCAGATCACCAAGCTGCTGGCCACGGGCAAGACCGATCTGCTCGAGGGCTTCATCAGCAACCGCACCAAGCGCAAGTTCAAGGCCCACCTGGTGTGGGACGAGAAGGAGGGCAAGGTGGGCTTCGAGTTCGCAGCGCGCGGCGACAAGGCCCCGCCCGCTGGCAAGAAGACCGCGGCGAAGAAGACCGCGGCCGGCAAGTCGGCAGCCTGATCGGGCGGGCGGTGGCCACCAAGCCCGTCAAGGCCGGCGCCGCTGCCAACCTGGCCGCGGCGCTCGACTGGCCCTGCCTCACCGCGCGCGACGAGGCCAGCTGGCTCGACCTGAGCGTGGTGCCCAATGCCAAGCGCACCGGCGCCGATGGCCTGCACGACGGCGCCTTGCGCGTGCGCCTGGCCGCCCCGCCGGTGGACGGCAAGGCCAATGCGCAAGTGTGCGAGTGGGTGGCCGACGAGCTGGGCCTGCCCAAGCGCGCGGTGCGCGTGCTGCGCGGGCCGGCCTCGCGACGCAAGCAGCTCGAAATCGATCTCGACGCGGCCGCCGTGGCTGCGTGGCTCAAGAAGCTCGTCTTGCCGGCTGGCGAATGATGGCCCGCCGCCCGCGGGCGCATCATCAACGGCCATGACCCAAGCCATCCTCAACAAGCTGCTGGCCATCTTCATCACGGTGGCCATCGGCTGGTTTGCGGGCCGCATGCGCTGGCTGGGCCAGGCCAGCGCCGGCATCGATCCGGCGCGCGTGCTGGGCAATGCGGCCTTCTACATCTTCGTGCCGGCGCTGCTGTTTCGCACCACCGCGCGGCTCGATCTGCACGGCATGCCCTGGAACACCGTGGCCGCCTTCTTCGTGCCCGTGGTGGGCATGCTGCTGATCGTCTATCTTGTCCAACGTTTCACACGACAGGCAACACCGCAGGCCGACCGCGATGCCAGTGAGCGAGAGGCCGCCAGGCCCGCCGCGCGCGCCATCACCGCCACCTTCGGCAACTCGGTGCAGATCGGCATCCCGCTGGCGGCGGCGCTGTTCGGCGAGGCCGGCCTGGGCCTGCACATCGCGCTGGTGAGCCTGCATGCGCTGGTGCTGCTGTCGGTGCTCACCGCCCTGGTGGAACTGGACCTGGCTCGCGCCCGCGCGCAGCACGAGCTCGGCGCCAGCCTGTGGCGCACGCTGCGCACCACGGCCTACAACACCATCGTGCACCCGGTGGTGCTGCCGGTGCTGGCCGGCATGGTGTGGAACCTGGGCGGCCTGGGCCTGCCCGGCCCGCTGGACGAGACCCTGGCCTTTCTCGGCACCGCAGTGGCGCCGGTGTGCCTGGTGCTGATCGGCATCTCGCTGGCCTACTACGGCGTGGGCCAGAACCTGGCGGCCGCGCTGGGCCTGGCCCTGCTCAAGCTGGTGGCCCTGCCGGCCCTGGTGCTGTGCGTGGCCCATTGGGGCTTCGGCCTGCGCGGGCTGCCCTTGTCGGTGGCGGTGATCATGGCCGCGCTGCCGGCGGGCAGCAATGCGCTGATCTTTGCCCAGCGCTATCGCTCGCAAGAGGTGCTCACCACCACCACGATCGTGCTGTCCACCTTCGGCTTTGTGTTGACCGTGCCGCTGTGGTTGGCAGTCCTGGCCCAGCTGGGGTGAAATGGCGGCATGTCGAAGTCGCTGTCCGCACCACCCGAGCCCGAGGGGCCACTCGCCCGCCTGATCTACACCGGCGAATTGCTGGACGGCCAACAACTGGAGAGCGTGCGCCGGCGCATCGGTGCGCTGTACAAGCTGGACGAAGAGCGGCTGGCGCGCCTGTTCTCGGGCCAGCGCGTGGTGTTCATGCGCAACGTGGACATGGCCCGCGCCCAACGTCACGTGCAACGCTTCGCCAAGCTGGGCGGGCGCCTGCGCGTGGAGCTGATGGAGCCGCTGGCCAAGCCCGCGCCCCCGCCCCCACCACCGCCCCCGGCGCCGGTGGTGGCAGCGCCCGCACCGCGCGAGGCCACGCGCCCGGACGCCGAGCGCACCCAGCCCGGCGCGCTGGACAGCGGCGGGCAGGGCTACCGCGACACCGAGCTCGGCCCGCTGGGGCCTGACTCCAAGCCGCGCGCACGCTGGCGCACGCCGGCGCCGCGGCCCGAGTCGGGCGAGCGGCGCGCGCGCGAGCGCCACACCCCCGCCCCCGCGCCAGCGCGCGAGCACCGCCCGAAAGCCGCCACCGGTCGGGCGGCCAGCGGCAGGCGAAAGCATGGGCGCCGGCACGGCCACGGCACGGGCCTGGGCACAGCCGCCTGGCTGGGCTTGCTGGGCGCCGCTTTCGTGTCGATGCTGGTGGGCGCGATCTGGCTGGGCCTGAATTCGGAGCATGCCAGCGCGTGGGCGGTGGACGGCATGCACGCGGACCGCGAGCCCGCGACGGCCGTGGCATCCGGCGCGTCCGGCGCAAGCCGGGCGGCGGCTCTGCCCGATCTCAACAGCCTGCCCTCCGACGAAGCCCGCGCGGCCTTCGTCAACGAGTTCACGCGCGCTGCGCCGCACAAGGCCTTTGCCATCTCACCCAGCGGTGCCTGGGCCTGGAAGTCGGACTACGGCGCCAATGCCGCGGTGATGCAGCGCGCCATCGCCGAGTGCAACCTCAAGCGCACGCCCTACACCCCGCCGTGCGAGGTGATCAACCTGGATGGGCAGTGGATCGCGCTCGCCTCGCGCGAGCCTTGAGGCGCGCCAGCAGGCCCGCCGCTCACTTGGCCATGGTTTCGCGCGGGTCGTCGGCAGTGGCGCTGTACAGCACCTTGGCATCGCGGTCGAAGGTGACGTTGAACACCTTCTTCTGCTGGCCGTCCATGAAGCGCCACTCCCACACCTCTTCATCGGGCTTCATCGCAAAGCGCTGGGTCTTGGCCGGCTTGCCCAGCGTGCGCCGCACCTCGGCCTGGTCCATGCCCGCCTGCACCTTGGCAAAGTTGGTGGGCGTGAGCAGCTGGCGCAGCGAGCTCATCTTGCCGTCCGCGCCGATGGTGATCACGTAGTTGGTGCTGCCCTCGGGTTGGCGCGGGTACTCGAACACCTTCGAGCCGTCGGCCTTCTCGGTGATCTGCGTGGGCTCGCCGAACTGCTTGCGCACGTCGGCCTCGGTGGCCAGGCCCTCCTCGAGCTTCTCGATGCGCTGCTGATCGCAGCCCGACAACAGGGCGGCGGCGGACAGGATGAAAGCCAGGGTGCGCATGCGGTTCGCTCCAGGGAAGTTGCGGGGCATTCTGCACCGCCCGACAGGGCCGTCGTGTCCGACCTTGGGATGGTCTGCGCCCGGCCTTGCCCGGCACAAGCGCCCTCCAGAGGCCACCTTGAGGGACAATTCGGCCGATGAACGTCAACGACATCCCCGCGTACATGGCCCATGTGGGCGTGGCAGCGCGCGCCGCGGCCACCGCCATGGCCGCGGCCTCCACCGCAGCCAAGAACGCCGCGCTGCGTGGCCTGGCCCAGGGCCTGCGCGCCGCCGTGGCCGAGCTGCAGGCGGCCAACACCAAGGACCTGGACGCCGCCCGCGCCGCCGGCCTGGCCGCGCCGATGGTCGACCGCCTCAAGCTCAGCCCGGCCACCATCGCCACCGTGGCCGAGGGCTGCGAGCAACTCGCCGCCATGCCCGACCCGGTGGGCGAGATCACCAACGTCAAGCGCCGTCCCACCGGCATCAGCGTGGGCCAGATGCGCGTACCGCTGGGCGTGTTCGGCATGATCTACGAGAGCCGGCCCAACGTCACCATCGAGGCCGCCTCGCTGGCCATCAAGAGCGGCAATGCCTGCATCCTGCGCGGCGGCTCCGAGGCGCTGCAGTCCAACCTGGCGCTGTGGCACCTGGTACAGGCCGCGCTGGTGCAGGCCGGCCTGCCCGCCGACGCCGTGCAACTGGTGCAGACCACCGACCGCGCCGCCGTGGGCCGCCTGATCGCCATGCCCGAGTACGTGGACGTGATCATCCCGCGCGGCGGCAAGGGCCTGATCGAGCGCATCAGCGCCGAGGCCAAGGTGCCGGTGATCAAGCACCTGGATGGCAACTGCCACGTCTATGTGGACGCGCAGGTGGATCTGGACATGGCCGTGGCTGTCACCGACAACGCCAAGACCAACAAGTACAGCCCCTGCAATGCGGCCGAATCGCTGCTGGTGCATGCCGATCAGGCAGCCGCCTTCCTGCCCCGCATCGGCGCCATCTTTGCCGCCAAGGGCGTGGAGATGCGCTGCGACGCCGGCGCCAAGGCCGCGTTGCAAGGCGTGGCCGGCGCCAGGCTGGCCGACGCCACCGAGGCCGACTGGGCCGAGGAATACCTGGCGCCCATCGTCAGCATCAAGCTGGTGAGCGGCCTGGACGAGGCCATCGCTCACATCAACCGTTTTGGATCACACCACACCGACGCCATCCTCACCTCCAACCACCCCAACGCCATGCGCTTTCTGCGCGAGGTGGATTCGGCCAGCGTGATGGTCAATGCCAGCACGCGCTTTGCCGATGGCTTCGAATACGGGCTGGGCGCCGAGATCGGCATCTCCACCGACAAGTTCCACGCCCGCGGGCCGGTGGGGCTGGAGGGCCTCACTTCGATGAAGTGGGTGGTGTTGGGGCAGGGTGAAGTGCGCCAGTGACCGATCCCCGAACTGCCCTGGTGCTCTTTTCCGGCGGGCAGGATTCCACCGCCTGCCTGGCCTGGGCCCTGCAACGCTTTGCCCGCGTGGAGACCGCGGGCTTCGACTACGGCCAGCGCCACCGCATCGAGCTCGATTGCCGGCTGGTGGTGCGCCAGCAGCTGTGCGCTCAATTCGAAAGTTGGGCCCCGAGACTGGGCGACGACCACGTGCTGGACGTGGGCCTGATCGGCCAGCTGTCCGACACCGCGCTCACCGCCGAGCGCGCCATCGAGCTGCAGGCCAATGGCCTGCCCAACACCTTCGTGCCCGGGCGCAACCTGCTCTTTCTCGGTTTTGCCGGCGCACTGGCCTACCGGCGTGGTGCCTCGGTGCTGGTGGGCGGCATGTGCGAGACCGATTTCTCCGGCTACCCCGATTGCCGCGACAACACGCTCAAGGCCATGCAGCTCGCGCTCTCGCTCGGCCTGGACACGCCCATGACGGTGGAAACGCCGCTGATGTGGCTGACCAAGGCCGACACCTGGGCGCTCACACAGGCGCTCGGCGGCGATGCGCTCACCGAGCTGATCACCGAGCACACCCACACCTGCTACCTGGGCCAGCGCGGCGAGCGCCACGCCTGGGGCCATGGCTGTGGCCAATGCCCGGCCTGCGCGCTGCGCGCCAAGGGCCACGCGCAATGGCGCGCGCGCGTGTTGGCTGCCGAGGGCAGCGCATGAGAAACCTGCCCTGGGGCTGGCTGTTGGGGCTGGCGGTGGTCTTCTTCTGGATGCTGGGCGCCTACAACCGCGTGATGTCGCTGCGCGGCGCCCTGGTGGCGTCCTGGCAGCAGCTGGATGCGGTGATCCAGGCTCGGCAACAGGCCATCGGCTCGCTGGTGGATGCGGTGGAGCCGGCCATGGCGGCCGAGCGCCCGGCCATCGAGGCCATGGTGGCCGCGCAGGTGCGCGTGGCCACCGCCGCCGAGGTGGTGCGCCGGCGCCCCACCACCGAAGACCCGCTGGCCGTGCTGGCCAAGGCCGAGGGCGACCTGGCCGCGGCGCTGGCGCGCCTGCAAAGCCTGGTGGAGCAGCACACCGAGCTGCGCCACGAGCCCACCGTCACCCAGCCCACCAAGGACCTGGTGGAGCTGGCCGTGCGCATGCGCTTCACGCGTCAGGGTTTCAACGATGCGGCCAACGCCTACAACTCGGCGGTGACGCAGTTCCCCACGCGCTTGCTGGTGCGGGTGTTTCGCTTCGAGCTGGCCGGTACGCTGTAGCGCCCTGGCCCGCTCAACCTCGATCGCACATGACCGAGGCCGTGGCCACCAATTCGTCAAACAAGGCCAAGGACACCTTGCCCGAGACCGAGTAGGGATCGAGCTTGGCGGTCGCCGAGTACTTCAGCAGCAAGGCCGGGTTGAGCCGGTCCATGTTCACCTGGCCCATCGACCAGCTGGCGAAGCGGCGCTCGCCCACCTCTTCGTAGTTGAGCAGCACCACGTCGTGGTGACGCGGGTCGGTGGCGATGCGGTGGTAGAGCTGGTTCACGGTGTGGCGCCCGCCCTCGAGCACCTGCATGAACACGCCGCCCGAGTAGCACAGCAGCCCCGTGATGCCGAGCGTTGGGTTGTTGCGCTGGCTCTGGCGCAGGATGGCGTGAAGCGCATCGCTGTTCACCGAGTCGGCAGCGCGGCTGGCGTACATCAGGCGGACGAGGGTCATGGTGTTTCTCTTGAATGGGCGAAATCAATCAGGCCACGGTCTTCTTGGGCAGCAGGGACAAGAACTCGCGCCGCAGGTTCGGGTCTTTCAGGAAGGCGCCGCGCATCACGCTGTTGGTCATGGCGGTGTCGTCGTCCTTCACGCCGCGCCAGTGCATGCAGAAGTGGTCGGCCTCCATCACGATCGCCAGGCCGTCGGGCTTGACGCTGTCCTGCAGGGTGTCGGCCAGCATCACCACCGCCTCCTCCTGGATCTGCGGGCGCGTCATCACCCAATCACAGACGCGGGCGTACTTGCTCAGGCCGATGAGATTGCTGTGCTCGTTGGGCAGGATGCCGATCCACACCCGGCCCATGATCGGGCACAGGTGGTGCGAGCAGGCGCTGCGCACGGTGATCGGGCCCACGATCATCAGCTCGTTCAGGCGCGAGAAGTTCGGGAACTCGGTGACCTTGGGCGCGGCCACGTAGCGGCCACGGAAGACTTCTTCGATGAACATCTTGGCCACGCGCTTGGCCGTGTCCTGCGTGTTGTGGTCGCTGTCCGTGTCGATCACCAGACTTTGCAGCACGCCCTGCATCTTGGCCTGCACCTCGGCCTTGAGCTCTTCGATCTCGCCCTCGCGGATGTGGGCAGCGATGTTGTCGTTGGCGTGGTAGCGGCAGTCCGCGCCGATCAGGCGGTAGCGGATGCGCTCGGACGCGGGCAGCGCCGCCAGCTCGGCCGGGCCGAGTGCGGGATGGGTCTTGGGGTCGGGTCCCGGCATGTTGGTTGCTTCGGCTTGGGTGGGGCGGTGGGGGTTGCCGGGCATTGTCCACCGCCCCCCGATGCACCCACGGGTTGAGGGGATAGACTGAACCGATGTCCCTCGCAGCGCCTCCTGCCAACCCCGCTTTCGCGCCGCCCTTGTCCGCGCTGCTGGACCAGGCTTCCGATGCCGTGGCGGCCGTGCGCGCGGGCCGCTCGCTCACCGACGCGCTGGGCCGTTGCCCGCCGGCCTTGCGCGCCGGCACGCAGGCCCTGGCCTTCCATGTGCTGCGCTGGTGGGGCAGCGCGTCGGCTGCGCGTGCGCTGATGGCACCCAAGGCACCACCGCCCAACGTGGATGCGCTGTTGGTGAGTGCGCTGGCACTGCTGTGGCCGGCCAGCGATCCACCCTATGCCGAGCACACGCTGGTAGACCAGGCCGTGGCCACCGCCCGCCGCCGCATGCCGGCGGCCGCCAACTTCGTCAACGCGGTGCTGCGCCGCTTTCTGCGCGAGCGCGACACGCTGGTGGCCGCCGCCATGCACGCGCCCGAAGGCGCCTTCAATCACCCCGCCTGGTGGATCGAGCGCGTGCGGCAGGACTGGCCCGCGCAATGGACCGTCCTGCTCGGCGCCGCCAACCGGCACCCGCCCATGGTGCTGCGCGTCAACGCACGGCGCATGACGGCAGCGGCCTGTGCGCAGCGTCTGGCCGAGCACGGGCATGCGGCCCGCGTGGTGGGGCCGCAGGCGGTGCTGCTGGCGCAGCCTTGCCCGGTGAGCGAGCTGCCCGGCTTTGCCGAAGGCGAGGTCTCGGTGCAGGACCTGCATGCCCAACGCGCCGCGCCCTTGCTGCTGGGCCTGGACCAAGCCGGCGCGCAGCCCGCCCTGCCCGCCGGCGCGCGCGTGCTCGACGCCTGCGCCGCGCCCGGCGGCAAGACCGCGCACCTGCTGGAGCTGGCCGATCTGGACGTGCTGGCGCTCGACAGCGATCCGCAGCGCCTGCACCGCGTGCAGGACACCCTGCACCGCCTGCGCCTGCAAGCGCGGCTGCAAGCCGGCGACGGGCGCCGCCCGCAGGACTGGTGGGACGGCCGCCCCTTCGACGCCATCCTGCTGGATGCCCCCTGCACCGCCTCGGGCATCGTGCGCCGCCACCCCGATGTGCGCTGGTTGCGCCGCCCCGACGACGTGGCCGCGCTGGCCCGCACCCAGGCCGAGCTGCTCGATGCGCTGTGGCCCCTGCTGGCCCCGGGCGGGCGCCTGCTGTACGCCACCTGCTCGATCTTCCAGGCCGAAGGTCGCCAGCAGATCGACGCTTTTTTGCAACGCCACAGCGCCGACAAGCCGCTGCTCGATGCCCACTCGCCCGGCCATCTGCTGGGGCTGCCGGACAATGGCCCACCGGCGCCCACCGCGTCGGCCGAGGGCGATGGATTCTTCTACGCCCTGATCCACAAACCCTGACCACCACGCCACGCCCACATACCCGCGCCCGCCATGCGCCGCACGATCCTGCAACCGATGCTGCTGCTGCGCGAGGCCCTCAAGAGGCTCGTCGTGCTGCTGGCCTTCGGCATGCTTGCGCTCGGTGTCGCGCTGCCGGCGCAGGCCCAGGGCGTGGAGCTCACCTCGCTGCAGGCCCTGCGGGCCGACGGAGCGCTCACGCTCGACTACAACGCCCGCCTCACGCTCACCCCGGCCGTTGAAGACGCGCTCAAGCACGGCGTGCCGCTGTACTTCGTGGCGCAGGCGGCGGTGTACCGCAACCGCTGGTACTGGCGCGATGAGCGCCTGGCGCGCGTCACGCGCAGCTGGCGCCTGTCGTACCAACCACTCACGTCCAGCTGGCGTGTGAGCCTGGGCGGCCTGTCGCAAAACTACCCCACGCTGGCCGAAGCGCTGGCGCCGCTGTCGCGCGTCTCGGGCTGGCGCCTGATGGAGGCCGAGCGGCTCGAGCCCGGCGAGCGGCACTACCTCGAGTTCAGCTTCCACCTCGACAGCAGCCAGCTGCCCCGGCCCATGCAGATCGACGTGGGCACCGACTGGAAGCTGGGCATCGAGCGCAGCCTGCGCCTTGAATAGCCCGCGATGACCAAGTCCGCGCGCTGGACGCTGCTGGTGGCCATGGTGGCCCTGGTCGGCACCTCGCTGGTGTTGGTGTACCTGCTTTCGCTGAGCACGGCCGGGCGCCTGCTCGAACAGCACTTCGTGTGGCTGTTCTGGGTGAACGTGGCCGTGGCCGGCCTCTTGCTGCTCACCATCGGCCTCGCGGCGCTGCGCCTGGTGCTGCGCTGGCGGCGCGGAAAGTTCGGCAGCCGGCTGCTGGCCAAGCTGGCCGGCATCTTTGCGGTGGTGGGTGTGATCCCGGGGGTGCTGATCTACACCGTGAGCTACCAATTCGTGGCGCGCAGCATCGACAGCTGGTTCGATCAGCAGGTGGCCGGCGCGCTGGACGCCGGCCTGGCCCTGGGCCGCGGCACGCTGGACGCGATGGCAGCAGACCTGTCCGTCAAGACCCGCAACGCCGCCGAGCGGCTGTCCGACGTGCGCGCCGTGGTGGGCCCGCTCACACTGGTGCGCGTGCGCGAGCAGCTCGATGCGCGCGACGTGGCGCTGGTGGGCCCCAACGGCCAGATCCTGGCTTTGGCCGGGCGCAGCACCGCCGACATGGCGCCCGACCGCCCCAGCGCCACCCTGCTGCGCCAGGCCCGCCTGAGCCGCAGTGCTGCGCAGCTGGAAGGCCTGGACGACGAGCCACGCACCGGCAGCCGTGGCGCAGCCTTGCCGCCCGCGCGCGCCTCGGCCGCCGCGGCAGCGGCCGCGCCCGCCGCTGCGGCCGTGCCCGTGGCCCTGGTGCGCGCGCTGGCCCTCATCCCCAACACCGACATCAGCCTGGCGCCCACCGAGGACCGCTACCTGATGGTGGTGCAGCCCGTGCCAACGCAGCTGGTGGCCAATGCCCTGGCCGTGCAAGGCGCCTACCGCGAGTACCAGCAGCGCGCCATCGCCCGCGACGGCCTGCGCCGCATGTACATCGGCACGCTCACATTGGCCGGCGTGCTCTCGGTGTTTGGCGCGGTGCTGCTGGCCGTGATGCTGGGCAACCAGATCGTGCGCCCCCTGCTGCTGCTGGCCGATGGCGTGAGCCAGGTGGCCGCCGGCGATCTCACCGCCAAGCCCGTGTTCGCCTCGCGCGACGAGCTCGGCGGCCTCACCCGATCCTTTGCCGACATGACCGAGCAGCTGTCCGAGGCGCGCACGCAAGTGCAGCGCGGCGTGAACCAGCTCGAGGGCGCGCGCACGCGCCTGCAGACCATCCTCGACAGCCTCACCGCCGGCGTCATCGTGTTCGACAAGCAGCAGCGCATCGACACTGTCAACCCCGGCGCCACGCGCATCCTGCGCCAGCCGGTGTCGGCCTACCGCGGCCGCAAGCTCGATGAGGTGCCCGGCATGGCCGAGTTCGCTCAACGTGTGTGGCAGCGCAACGACCTGCACCGCACCAGCCCCGAGGCCGGCGAGCGCGACCACTGGCAAGATGCCTTTGAGCTGCCGCTCGGTGGCCAGGCCAGCGTGAACCTGCTGCTGCGCGGCGCCGAGCTGCCGGGCGAAGCACGCCTGCTGGTCTTCGACGACATCACCGAGGTGGTCTCGGCCCAGCGCTCGGTGGCCTGGGCCGAGGTGGCGCGGCGCCTGGCGCACGAGATCAAGAACCCGCTCACGCCCATCCAGCTCTCGGCCGAGCGCATCGAGCACAAGCTCGAGGCCAAGCTCGAAGGCGCCGATGCGGCCATGCTCAAGCGTTCGGTGGCCACCATCGTGGCGCAGGTGCAGGCCATGAAGCAGCTGGTGGACGAGTTCCGCGACTACGCCCGCCTGCCCGCCGCCAAGCTGCAGGTGCTCGATCTCAACACCCTGGTGCAGGACGTGATGGCGCTGTACGCTGCCCCGCAGGAGCAGGGTCGCATCGGCACCCAGCTGCAGCAGCCCCTGCCCGCCATCGAGGGCGACCCCACCCAGCTGCGCCAGGTGGTGCACAACCTGGTGCAGAACGCACTCGACGCCGTGGCCGAGCGCGCGGATGGGCACGTGGTGGTGATCACCGAGGCCGCGCGCGACGAGGCCGGTGCCCTGCGCGCGGTGCGCCTGAAGGTGGGCGACAATGGCCCGGGCTTCAGCGACAAGGTGCTCAAGCGGGCTTTCGAGCCCTACGTCACCACCAAGGTCAAGGGCACGGGCCTGGGCCTGGCGGTGGTGAAGAAGATCGCCGACGAGCACGGGGCCCGCGTTCGCATCGCCAACCTGCACCACGACACCGATCCGGAGGGGCCGGTGACGGGGGCGCAAGTTTCGTTATCATTTTCCAGATTGGCCCCTGCGGCCCCTCCCGATTCCCAGCCTGCACCGGCCACCGGACAGGCGAGCGCACTGGCCGCAGGGCCGGGCGAACCCACCGCGCAGCGGCTTTAGACACGCATGGCAACGATTCTTGTCGTAGACGACGAACTGGGCATCCGCGGGCTCCTGTCCGAGATCCTGTCCGATGAAGGCCACACCGTGGAGCTGGCAGAGAACGCCGCCGAAGCCCGCGCCGTGCGCGAACGCCTGCGGCCCGATCTGGTGCTGCTCGACATCTGGATGCCCGATGTGGACGGCATCAGCCTGCTCAAGGAATGGAGCGCGGCCAGCATGCTCACCATGCCCGTGATCATGATGAGCGGGCACGGCACCATCGACACGGCGGTGGAGGCCACCAAGCACGGCGCCAGCGCCTTCCTCGAAAAGCCCATCACGCTGCAGAAGCTGCTGCGCGCGGTGGAGCAGGCCCTGGTCAAGCCCGTTCCGCGCAGCAGCAACGCCCCATTGCTGTCCGGCTACCGCAGCGATCTGGTCGGCGCCCCCGTGCTCGACGGGCTGGCCCCCGGCATGCCGCCCCAACTGCTGCAGCCGGCCGTGCCGCAAGGCCCGCAGGCTGAGCAGAGCTTCGACCTCGATCGGCCGCTGCGCGAGGCCCGCGACGCCTTCGAGAAGAGCTATTTCGAGTTTCACCTGGCCAAGGAAAACGGCTCCATGACCCGCGTGGCCGAGAAGACCGGCCTGGAGCGCACCCACCTCTACCGCAAGCTCAAGCAACTGGGCGTGGACCTCAGCCGCAACAAGCGCGGCGGCCTCGTCTAGAAAGCCCGCTATACTCCCGGGTTCTCGGCCTGGTAGCTCAGTTGGTAGAGCAGCGGATTGAAAATCCGCGTGTCGGTGGTTCGATTCCGCCCCAGGCCACCAAGATCCCCAAGTGCTGACAAGCACTTGAACGAAAGCCCCGCACGGTTCGCCGGTCGGGGCTTTTTCACGATCTGCGGCCCGACAGCGACCAATGCGCCCGGCACGCCTTTCCCCTTGACCGGCGTCAACAGAACCAGCCTCTGGTCGAGTTCATGATCGAACCTGAAGTTGCTGTGCCCATTGCACAGCGTTCGAGTTGAATTGAGACCCGCGCATGAGAGCTCCCTTCGTGACCTTATTCTGGGTGGCCGCGCTGGTCTTTCAATCGCCGGCGCTGGCCCAGGACCGCCCGCCATCGCACCTCGACCGGATCGCGGCCGCCAAGGCCGTGCGCGTCTGCATCTGGCCCGACTACTACAGCATCACCTACCGCGATCCGCGTACGCAGGTGCTGTCGGGGATCGACATCGATATGGCCCGCGAGTTGGGCAAGGACCTGGGCGTCGAGGTGCGCTTCGTCGACAGCTCGTTCGCGCGCCTGGTCGACGACGTCACGCACGACGCCTGTGACGTGGCCATGTTCGCCATCGGCATCACGCCGGTGCGTGCGCAGCGGCTGCGCTTCACCCGCCCGCACCTGGCCAGCGACATCTACGCCGTGGCGTCGCGGACCAATCGCCGCATCAAGGACTGGAGCGACATCGACAAGGCCGGCACGGTGGTGGCGGTGGCCAAGGGCACGCTGCACGAGG